>Ga0070711_100000950_pt1 | contig 15342 bp, 17 predicted proteins | sample LARL53metaG_FD_65452 | JGI IMG/M metagenome (GOLD analysis project Ga0070711, IMG submission 65452) | Corn, switchgrass and miscanthus rhizosphere microbial communities from Kellogg Biological Station, Michigan, USA - LAR L5-3 metaG | ecosystem: Host-associated > Plants > Roots > Rhizosphere ... | reverse complement strand
TGATGATCACGGCCAGCGGCAAACCCAAAGCAAGCTGCAAAAACAAGTGGTTGAGCATCGTTTCCACCGGATCAAGCAAGGAGCCAAATTCCACGAGATAATCAGGATTGTCGGAGGATTTGAAATTCAGCACGGCGATCAGCAGGGTATTGCCGCCCGACAATTTCACCTTGCGCGAAAATTCCGACTTCGCCGACGGCAGGAAAATGGGGACTTCCGCCGGATCAAAACTCTGGTCTTTGGGCGCTTCTGAAACGTAAACCAGCGTGCCATCGGCGCGCGTGATGCGGATGAAGCGGTCGTTGATTTCCGGCTCATACCAGTCCTTGGTCTGGTTGGCGACGGCGGCCTCGCCAGTTTGTTTGACATGAACGAGCAGCGTGTTGGCAATCTGGCGTGCGCGGCGGGACTGCGATTCACGCAGGTCGTTTTCCAAAAAATGCCGCAAGTCAAAATACAACAAAGCGCACAACAGCAGGAAAATCACGGCCAGCCAGCCGGCATACCATGCGACCAATCGGAAGCTGATGGATCGCGTGTTCATGTCTGCGTCCCGTCGTTCAGGCTGTAGCCGACACCACGAACAGTGCGCAGCAACTTGACAGGAAACGCATCGTCTACTTTTTCCCTTAAATGCCGGACATAAACGTCCACGATGTTGGTCAATCCCTCGAAGCTTTGATCCCAAACGTGTTCAATGATCATGGTGCGCGAGAACACCCGGTTCGGTTGCGAGGCCAGATATTCGAGCAGCGAGTATTCCTTGGATGTGAGCTCAATTTTCTTCCCGGCGCGTTTGACATTTTGGGAAAGGCGGTCAATTTCCAGATCCGCCACGCGCAACACGCTGGAGCGGTTGACCGGTCCGCGCCGCAGCAATGCCTTGATGCGCAGCAGCAGTTCGGCGAAGGCAAACGGCTTGGTGAGATAATCGTCTGCGCCCGTTTCAAAATTTTGTATTTTGTCGGCCATGCCATCGCGCGCGGTAAGAATGAGAATCGGCACCTGCTGGTTCTTGCGCCGGACTTTTTCAAGAATCTCCGTGCCAGTCAGTCCGGGCAGCATCAAATCCAGAATGATGAGGTCGTAGTTGTAAGTATTGGCGGATTCCCATCCGCTTTGGCCGTCGTGGCAGACATCCACGGCAAAACGCTCTGCCTTGAGGCCGCGCGCGATGATGTCGGCGACTTTCTTTTCGTCTTCCACAAGCAGGATTCGCATAAACCTTTTAACTTCGACAAGGTAATAGACCAAATGTTGATTAAAAGAACGTAAATGCCTGATTAAAATTCGTTCAGAAAGTCTCACCACCGTTTTGGGGCGAATTTTAATTCGCCATTCATCGGTCGTTAATGTTCCGAGCGTCCAATCCATCATGGCGAAAGTCAAGAGAGTCGGGAACGCGGGCGGTTTCGCACGGCGAGTAGCTGGTGCGACACGCAGCAAGTAAAAAACCTGATTCCCAAAACATGGAAAGGATTCATATGTCAATAGCAGTCAAGAACACAAAAAGGCCGGCCGGGTTTTCCGCCGCTTCCCCCAAACAGGAGGTGGCTTTCGTCTTGAGCAGTCCCGAGGCGGAGAAGGTTTATCTTTGCGGTGACTTCAACCAGTGGATTCCCCACGGCTTGCCAATGATCCGGCACGGCGAAGATCACTGGTGGGAAAAGCGGCTGGTGCTGGAACCGGGCCGCTACGAATACAAGTTCATTGTGAATGGCGTTTGGATTCACAACCCCGACGCGCCGGAGAATGTGCCAAACATTTACGGTTCACTCAATTCGGTGATGGAGGTGCGGCCATGAAAACGCAACTCAACCAGGTCCTGCGCCGAACCTGCCGGAAATCTTCCCGTCCCGCGCGGCTGGACGACCGATCCAAGGCGCAACAGCGGGAACCGAATGAACACACCGTCCAGTTGATCTACGCGCATCTTCCCCCCGCCGTGGTCTTGGCCGCGGAAAAACATCTGAGGGCGCAAACGAACATCGAGCAACGTGCGCACGAGCTCTGGTTCGCCCGAGGCCGCCGTCCGGGCGGCGCGCTGGGCGACTGGATCAGGGCCGAATGCGAGGTGGTGCAAAAACTTTGTCAGGCCCTTTTGAACCGGAACGCACGCGAGCCAGAAACAAGCCTTGTTTCCCAATGAATTTATGAATCATCAAACTCAATGCCTACAGATTCAGATCCACAATGTAGGCGGATCGGTTGATGTCAAACAGGCGTTGTCCCGCATCCCGTAGAACAGCCGGACAAATTTCACCCCATCCAGGATGGAATCAAAATGAAGACGAATCACAAATGGAAAGAAAGCATCAATGAAAGAATGTTTTTTATGAACATAACGCAACATAATTCCCAAATCGCGCGCTTTTCTGCTGAAAGCTCACACAAGCCGGTCAATTTTTATTGCGCCGCGCCCCGCGCCAAATCGGTTGAGCTCGTAGGTGATTTCAACCATTGGTATCCATTTCCCATGGAAAGGTCGCTGGATGGCTGGTGGCTGGCCCAAGTGCAACTATGTCATGGCCATCATCGATACCGTTTTTTGGTGGATGGCAAACCGATGCTGGATCCGCACGCGACCGGTGTTGCTCGCGATGAACATGATGAACAAGTATCAATCATTGCGGTGAGTTGAGCCAGTGTTTCGCTTTAATCCCATCTGGCTAAACAAGCATGTCAATAAGGAGCGATGAAGACCGCCATGAAAACAATTTCAAGCCTTGCAGACCTGCTATCGGATGAATGTATGCAAGTGGAAGACTTTTTTAGATTATGCACTTGACGGAAATTTTCCTTCCCGCCAAGCGGGGAAAGGGTGAGGGAATTCTGTTTTTCGATTAAAATCTGCACCACCTCTTCCCGGTCATCCCCCGCTTCGCGGCAAGAGAGAGAATTTACGTCAACGACATAATCCCATTTTTCAGCGGTTTTTTGAGGTTCCGGCCAGTTTTTGAGCATTTCCTTTGTCTATTCCGCCTTGAAAAAGCCAAAGTCAGGCTCCGACCTTATGAAGTCAGGCTTGGAAAATCCATATTCAGGCTTTGACTTTGTAAAGTCAGTCACGGAAAAGCCATATTCCGCCTCTGACCTTACGAAGTCAGCCTTTGAAAATCCATATTCAGGCTTTGACCTTGTATTGTTAGCCTTGGAAAAGCAAAGGTCAGGCTCCGACCTTACGAAGTCAGGCTTGGAAAAGGTATATTCCGTCTCTGACTTTGTATTGTCAGCCTTGGAAAAGCCATATTCCCTCCCTCTTTATACAAAGTCAGTCTTGGACAATACATATTGCTCCGGGGAGCCGTATCCGTTTCCAGCCGGGCTGTCCGGGATTTGGGCGCTGTCCTGTTTTGATTCAGGCCGGATTTTGCCTTCGCCAGAACAATTTTTTACAGCCGTTTATCCGCGATGGAGCCATTGCCCTTAAAATTGCTCCGCAAGTTCCTGCGGCCCAATTTTCATCAACATCACTTTTGAAAATCATTAGCATAAGTCATTAGATATTGACATTACATTTCTGTCATTTGAAAGGCAGCTAATCGTGGCACGCGGCCTGCTTTGGTATTTCGTGAACGAACTTTACGCGGGGCCGGGTTGGCTCCCTCCGGAAAAGTTCAATAACCGAAACATGATGAAAGGATTCATTATGAATACGTTAATAAGAAAACTGCGCGTCTTTTTGGGCTTCACACAAGCCCCCGACCTTGAGGTCGCGGAATTCGCGCAGGGTGTGGAAGAAGGGATGAACAATAATCCCGACTTCCCCAAACCGCCGGTCCCACTGGTGCCACCGGTTCCCCCGGACCCGACAGCGCCGAAAGACCTGCAGACCCTGCGACTGGAGTTCAGTGCCGCACGGGTTGCGGCCGCCGATGGCGGCAGGCAACTCACCGCGGTCAAGAACCAGAAACGGGACCTGCTGACCGAAGCATTACACGCCCTTGCGATGTATGTGCAAACGGTCGCGCGCACCAATCTGGCCATGCTGCTCTCCTCGGGGTTCGAGGCGTGCAGCACCAACCGCGCAAGTGTGCCGTTGGATAAGCCAGCCATACTGGCGCTGGTCAACGAGGCCAGCGGGCAGTTGCTGCTGCGCGGCCAGCCGGTGCTCAATGCGCGCGCGTATCAGCCGCAAATCAGCACGGACGGCGGGAAGACGTGGATGAACATGGACGAATCCACCGGAGCGCGGCGCATCGTGCTGCAACCGGTGACGCCCGGCACGGTCTATACCGTGCGCCTCCGCGCCGTGGGCGGCTCCACGAAATTCAGCGAGTGGAGCGACCCCTCGTCGCACATCGCGACGTAGAACGCGGCGGAACAAAACACGGGCCGGGGTGAGAAATCACTCCGGCCCTCTTATGGACCTTGCGCGTCTAAGATTTTGTAACCGAATTGTAACAATTCCGCCACATGGTTGTAACGGCGATGTTTCAAAGTGTCGCCGCACTTGAAACAACAATCATGAAAAAAATCAAAAGCCAGAACAACACCACCAAGGTCGCCATCTTCGCCGGCGCTGCCGCGCTGATGGCGTTGACCCCTCAAACTCACGCGCAATCGTCCGTGGACGCCCTGCTCAACAAGCTGGAGCAAAAGGGCATTTTGACCGTGGACGAGGCGAAGGAATTGAAAGCGGAAAACGCGACGAATTCAGTGGCTGACTTCAACAAGGCGATGGGCGCGAAGTTTCAGATGCCCGACTGGGTGACGAGCTACAAATTGTATGGCGATTTCCGCGGTCGTTATGAAGATATGAGCACCGATATTCCGGCCTTTGCTTCTCCCGGCGCGGGAGTTCCCAAAGGGGCGGACAACAACATGCGCATGCGTTATCGCCTGCGAGTCGGCTTGACGATCGACATGAAGGATAATTTGCAGGTCGGTTTCCGCCTGGGCTCCGCCGACACGTCTTCCGTCAACAGCACCGGTGGCACTCTGCTGTCGGACAGTTCCACGTTTCAGGGCAACGGTTCGAAAAAATTTATTTTCGTGGATTTGGCTTATGGCAAATGGACACCGATCAACAACGGCACTTGGATGGTGGCGGGAACCCTCGGCAAGATGGATGTGCCGTTTCAAGAATCATGGATGGTGTTCGACCCCGATTACACGCCGGAAGGCGTGGCATTGCAGGCGACTTACAAAATAGATGACAACCACTCGCTGGCTTTCAACGGCGCGGGATTCGTGCTCGACCAGACTACCTCGCGCGGGCCGTTTCTCTACGGCGGACAAATCATCTGGAACGCAACGTGGTCGCCGAAAATCAGCACCTCTTTGGGCCTCGCCGACTATGACATTTCCGATGACGCAAATTTCCCTCCCGGCACAACTGTTGGATTTTCCACTCCTTACGATTCGAACCTGGGCAACACAATACATCCGGTAACAATTCCTTCATTTCCGGCAACCACCACGGGTTACACATTTGCAAACCACTTCAACCCGGTTGTGGCCAGCGGCAGCGCGACTTATACCTTCGACAGCTTCCCGCTCTATCGGGGCGCGTTTCCGGTCAAGTTCGCCGGCGAATACATGAACAACCCCGCCGCCGCCCACAACAACACAGGCTGGTGGGCCGGCGTCACGCTCGGAAAATCGGGAAAGAAGGGGTCGTGGGACATTTCCTACCGCTATCAGCGGCTTGAGGCGGACGCGTGGTGGGACCAAATCGTGGATGACGATAACATCGCCGTCTTCCCCGATACGGTGAACACCCCTCCTTCGAACAAGGCCGTTGGCGGCACCAACATCAAGGGTCATCTGATCAGATTCAATTATTCGATCTACGACTCGCTGACCTTTACATTCTCGGCTTACATCAACGAGTTGATTAACAATCCCCTTCCCGGCACACAGACCGGCGCCGTCCACGCGATGGCCGACCTGATATGGAAGTTTTAACCGGAACGTAACGTGAACAATTTTGAAAAACTGATTAACTCCCTATGAAAATAAACAAAATGATTCTGTCACTCCTCGGCAGTGCGGCGCTGTTCGCTGCGCAGACCAACGCCGCGCAAGTCAACATCACCGGCGCGGGTTCGTCGTTCGATTATCCGGCCTTCAGCAAATGGTTCGAGGCCTACGGCAACGTGGACAAGGGCGTCCAGTTCAATTACCAATCCATCGGCTCCGGCGGCGGGAAAAAAAATCTGGCCAGCCAAACCGTGGATTTTGGCGCTTCGGACGCGCCCATGACCGATGATGAATTGAAAGCCGCGCCTGGAAAAATCCTGCATATTCCGGTCGTCGCCGGGGGCGTGGCCATCATCTACAATCTGCCGGGCGGGCCAAAACTCCACCTGGACGGCGACACGCTCGCCAATATTTATCTGGGCAACATCACCAAATGGAATGACCCGAAAATCGCGGCCCTGAATCCAAGCGTTTCCCTGCCCGACATGGCGATTGTTCCCGTGCATCGCGCCGACGGCAGCGGCACGACGTTCATATTCACCGACTACTTGAGCAGCGTGAACCCCGCCTGGGCTGATTCGGTCAAAAAAGGCGCGTCGGTCAACTGGCCGGCCGGCATCGGGCTGGCCGCCAAGGGCAGCGAAGGCGTGGCCGGACAGGTCAAGCAGTTGCCCGGCGGCATCGGTTACGCGGAACTCGCCTACGCCGACCAGAATAAAATTCCCTTCGCCGACGTGAAAAATTCCTCCGGCAATTACATTTCGCCCACGCCCGATTCCGTCAGCGCCGCGCTCGCCACGGCGAAAATCCCGGATGACTTCCGTTTCTCGATGGTCAACGCGCCGGGCGAAAAGGCCTACCCGATTTCCGGCGCGAGTTGGGTGCTTGTCTATCAGAAACAAAAGGGCGCCGACCACGGCGCAAAGCTCGTCGCTTTCCTGAAGTGGGCGGTCACCGACGGCCAGAAGTTGTCGCCGGCGCTGGATTACGCGCCGTTGCCGGACGAGGTCCAGCAGCGCGAACTGAAGGTGCTCGACACAATTAAGTGATGACTTCGCGCTGCCGCCCGATAATTTATGGGCGTGGGCCGGACGAAGAGCGCAGTTCCTCCCGCTCTTCGTCCGTTTGATTTTAGGAACGGGGAAAAACTGTGGCGAAGCTGCCGAGAACCAAAAAGCACCGGGCATGAAATCCGCCGGAAGACAATTCGGAGACCGCGCCTTCAAATGGCTGACGCTCGTCATGGCGCTGGCCGTTTTTGCGCTCATCGCGCTCATCGGCTACGAACTGTTTTGCGGCGCGCGCCCCGCGCTGCAAAAATTCGGCTGGCATTTTCTCATCACCAGCGACTGGAATACCGGCAAAGAGATTTATGGCGCGCTGCCGTTCATCTTCGGCACGGTCGTTTCGTCGGCCATCGCGCTCCTCATCGCCGTGCCCATCAGTGTTGCCACCGCGGTTTATCTCACCGAACTCGCGCCGCTCTGGCTGCGCCAGCCGCTCATCATGTTCATCGAACTCCTCGCCGCCGTGCCGAGCGTCATTCTCGGCCTGTGGGGGATTTTTGTGATGGTGCCGTTTTTGCAAGGCGACACGACGCATCCCAACCATCTCTATCCATTGCTGGAAAAGTATTTTGGATTTCTACCGCTTTTTCATGGGCCGAGTTACGGTCCGTGCTTCTTGTCCGCAGGAATCATCCTCGCCATCATGATCATCCCCATCATCACGTCCATCTCGCGCGAAATCCTGCGCTCCGTTCCCGGCCTTCAGCGCGAGGCCGCCTATGCGCTGGGCGCGACGCGCTGGGAGGTCACGCGCATCGCCGTCTTGAGCTACGCCAAAAAAGGATTGTTCGGCGCGGTGATTCTCGGACTTGGCCGCGCGCTCGGCGAAACCATGGCCGTCACGATGGTCATCGGCAACCAACCACAAATTGTCGCATCGCTGCTCAAGCCCGGCTACACGCTGGCCAGCGTCATCGCGAACGAATTCGGCGAGGCCACTTCTCCCCTGCAGACCAGTTCGCTGTTTGAAATCGGCCTCGTCCTGCTCGGCGTGACCGTGATCGTCAACATATTCGCTCAGTTGCTTCTGAAGGCATTCGCCGGCCCGAGCGTCAAGCCGCAACAATGACATTTATGATTTACGATTTGCGATTTACGATTGGCGCCTCACCCCGACCCTCTCCCCATCGGCCCCTGCACCCTGCCGACGCGGAGAGGGAGAAGCGTTTGCTGTGCTTCAGCATTTTCTTGTCACTCGTCACTTGTCACTCGTCACCCGCATGACCGCCCCGAACCATAGTTGGCGCAATTTCAAGAACGCGTTCATGCAGACGCTCGCGTGCGTTTGCGCGATTCTGGTCGTCACGCCGCTGTTGCTCGTGTTTTATCATCTGATCAGGGAAGGTTTCAGTTCCATCAATCTCGCGTTCTTCACGCAATTGCCAAAACCCGAAGGTGAAACCGGCGGCGGGATGGGCAACGCCATTGTCGGAACATTTGTTTTGCTGGCGCAGGCCGCGGTCATCGGCGTGCCTGTCGGCGTGCTCGGCGGCGTTTTCCTTTCAGAATACGGCGGGACAAAATTGAACTGGGCGATCCGCTTCGCGGCGGACATTCTGAACGGCGTGCCCTCCATCAATTGGGGGATTGTCATTTACGGATTGATGGTGGAATCCCATCTGCCCGGCTATTCGGCGCTCGCCGGCGGCGTCGTGCTGGGCATGATGATGATTCCGCTCGTCATGCGGACGACGGAAGAAGTGCTGCAACTGGTGCCGGGCGGCTATCGCGAAGCCGCGCTTGCGCTCGGAATTGCAAAGTGGAAAACCATCGTGCAAATCGTCATCCGCACCGCCCTCAAAGGCATCGTCACCGGGGTCCTGCTCGCGATGGCGCGCGTGGCGGGAGAGACCGCGCCGCTGATGTTCACTGCGTTTGGCAACCAGCATTGGACGCATAATTTGACCGAGCCGATTTCCGCCTTGCCGCTGCAAATTTTCACCTACGCGATTGGACCTTACAATGACCAGCACCGGCAGGCGTGGGCCGGCGCGCTCGTGCTGCTCCTGCTCGTGCTGTCCATTAACATCGGCGTCCGCTTTCTGACGCGTGACCGGTTCCAACAAAAAGCCTGACATTTCATGCCCACCGACCCGAACAATTCCGCCGCCGCGCTGACCGTGCGCGGCCTTTCCGTTTTTTTCGGCGACCGCGCGGCGGTCAAAAATGTTTCGATAGACATCACCGCCAAGGCCGTCACCGCCATCATCGGACCGAGCGGTTGCGGCAAATCTACATTTCTGCGCGCCATCAACCGGATGCACGAACTCAATCCCGACGCGCGCATGGAAGGCGAAATCAAACTTTTCGACGAGGACATTTACTCGCGCACCGTCCAATCCGTCACGGTCCGCCGCCGCATCGGCATGGTCTTCCAGAAATCGAACCCGTTTCCGACCATGTCCATCTTCGAGAACGTCACCGTCGGCCTGCGGTTGAACGGCATTCGCGACCGGAAGATTCTCGCGGAACGCACCGAGGAGTCGCTGCGCATGGCGGCGCTGTGGGACGAGGTGAAGGACCGCCTGAACGCGCCGGCCGTCAGCCTGTCCGGCGGCCAGCAGCAGCGGCTTTGCATCGCGCGCGCCCTCGCCGTGCAGCCGGAGGTGCTGCTCATGGACGAACCGGCCTCGGCGCTCGACCCGCTGGCAACGGCAAAAATCGAGGACTTGATCGTCTCGCTGAAAAAGGATTATACGATTGTGATTGTGACGCACAACATGCAGCAGGCCGCGCGCGCGTCGGATTTCACCGCGTTTTTCTACCTCGGCGAGCTGGTGGAATTTGGCCCGACGACGAAAATTTTCACCAACCCGGCGCAGAAGCGCACGGAAGATTATGTGACAGGCCGGTTTGGTTGAGTTATGGTGAATCCGAAATCAGTTTATGGAAAATCATTTTGAGATGGGCCTGGATGCGTTGCGGCAAAAACTCCTGACGATGGCCAGCCACGCCGAGACCGCCGTGAATCGCGCCGTGCAGGCGCTGGTCCAGCGCGACACCGACCTCGCGCAGCGCGTCCGGGCGGACGACGACGTGATTGATCATTTCGAGATCGAGATTGATGAAATGGCCATCCAGCTTTTGACGAAGGCTCCGCTGGCCAGCAACCTGCGCCTCGTCACGGTCGCAATGAAGATTTCCCAGAATCTTGAGCGCATCGGCGACGAAGCCACGAAAATCGCCAAACGCGCCCGCGACCTGGCGCAGGAACCGCCGGTCAAAATCAGCCTCGATCTGCCGCGCATGGCCGCCCTCGCGCTCGCCATGGTGAAGGATGCGCTCGATTCGTTTGTGCAACAGGATTCCGCTGCCGCCCGCGCCATCATCCCGCGCGACAAGGACGTGGACGCCCTCAACAAGGAGATGCATCAACGGCTCGCCCTTCACATGATGGAAAATCCCGACACCATCGGCCGCTGCCTGCACTGGATTGTCGCCACAAAAAGCCTCGAACGCATCGCCGACCACGCGAAGAACATCGCCGAGGAAGTGGTTTATCTTTGCGAAGCGCAGGACATCCGGCACACGTTGAAAAAATAATTTTCCGTGCGCGCCGGAGTTTTTTTTGCGAGACTCCGCGCGTATGTTTTCCATTCAGCAACTCTTCAGCAAAGGCGACCGTTTTCAGGAACTGCTCGAAGCCGCCGCCCAGGAATCCCACGAAAGCGTCCGGCTCGTCATCGAGCTGATGAAATCGCCGCGCAACACGCAGAACCTCGACGACCTCGTCCTCGCGCGCCGCAAGGAAAAGAAAATCTCGGAGCAGATCAGCAACGAGCTGGTGAAGACCTTCATCACCGGCCTCGAACGCGAGGACATCGAGGCGCTGGCGCGCGGGCTTTTCCGCATCCCCAAAGCCGCCGAAAAACTGGCCGAGCGGCTGGTGATGGCCGGCCATCATCTGGATGGAATTGATTTCTCCAAGCAGGCCGACATGATGACGAAGGCCACCGATGCCATTCGCGAAATGATCAAGCAGCTTCGCAACATGGAAGACATGGAAAAGCTCAAAACGTATAACGACCGCCTCCAGCTCGTGGAAGTCGAGGCGGACAAATACATGAACGAACTGCTCCGCGATCTTTACGGCGGCAAATATGACGCCATCCGCGCCATCGTCATCCGCGACGTTTATGAACTGATAGAAAAAGTCGTTGACCGCTGCCACGACACCGGCAACGTCGTCATGCAAATCGTCCTGAAAAATTCCTGACGCGCGATGCTCCTCATTCTGCTCGTCATTTTCACCGCGCTGGTGTTCACCTACATCAACGGCTTTCACGACACGGCGAACTCCATTGCCACTGTCGTCTCCACCAAGGTCCTCACGCCGCGGCAGGCCATCGTGCTGGCGGCCGTCTCAAATCTCATCGGCGCTTTTTTTGGAACCGCCGTAGCCGCGACGATCGCGTCGGGTCTCGTGGATGCGCAGGTGGCCACTATGCCCGTGCTGTGCTGCGCGCTGGTGGCGGCCATCATCTGGAGCCTGCTGACGTGGTGGTTCGGCCTGCCGTCCAGTTCGTCCCACGCGCTCGTCGGCGGACTTTGCGGCGCGGTGCTCGCGGCTTCAGGAAAATGGTCATCCATCATCTGGTCAATCCCCGACAAAGCACATTGGTGGAAGAGCAAGGGCATTCTCTGGAAAGTGATTGTCCCGATGATCAGTTCGCCGCTCGTCGGCTTTGTGGTTGGCTTCCTTCTCATGGGCTTGTTGTATTTTCTGTTGCGCAACTGGCGGCCCGTCACCGTGAATCGCACTTTCGGCAAACTGCAATTGGCCAGCGCGAGCTACATGGGTTTCGCCCACGGCACAAACGATGCGCAAAAGACCATGGGCATCATCACTCTCGCGCTCGTCGTCGCCACCAAGGGCGGCATGTTGATTTCCGTTCCCGCCTGGCTTTCATGGCTGCAAACCCCGGAAGGAACCCCCGCCGGATACCTTCCGCCGGTCGCCTGGGCCATCACCCATTTGCCCGCCTGGCTTCAATTTGGATACCAGCCGCCCGTCATAGATCCCAAGGCGCAATTTATTCCCCCTTGGATCACAGTCCTTTGCGCGCTGACCATGTGTGCCGGCACCGCCGCGGGCGGCTGGCGCATCATCCGGACGCTCGGACACAAAATGGTGAGGATTCACCCCGTCCACGGCTTCGCGGCCGAAGCCACCGGCGCGACCGTGCTGTTCACAGCGGCGCATTTCGGGATGCCCGTCTCCACCACGCACGCCATCACCACCTCCATCATGGGCGTCGGCTGCGCGAAAGGGTTGAATCACCTCAAATTGCAGGTGGTCGAGCGCATCATCTGGGCTTGGGTGCTGACCCTGCCCGCCAGCGCCGCCGTCGCCTACGCGCTGGTGCGAATCGCACGCACCTGCGGCTGGCTGTGAACCGGCGCTGAATTCCCGAAACAAAACCTTGCCGCCGGGCTCCTTCCCCGGCATATTCATTTCGTCATTTGACGAAATAACATTTTATGCGCGAATTCATGGCCATCACCAAGGCGCTGTCCGACCCGAACCGGGTGCGGATTCTCCTCGCCCTCCGGCGCGGCGAATTGTGCGTCTGCCAGATCACCGAATTGTTCGGCTTCGCGCCCTCCACGGTTTCCAAGCACCTGTCCATTCTGCATCGCGCCGGGCTGATTTTGTCGCGCAAGTCCGAGCGGTGGGTTTATTACCGGCTGCCGGACAAATCCGCGCCGGTCGCCGTGCGCGAGGCGCTGGATTGGGTCCATAAATCCCTCGCCAGAACGGATGAAGCCGACGCCGACGCGAAAAAACTCAAGTGGATTTTGAAAACCGACCCGACGGAGCTTTGCCGGCGTCAATGCCGCTGAATTTTAAAATCATGGACAATCCCCCAAATGCTGCGCCCAAGCGCCTGCCCTTTTTCGAGCGCTACCTCACCGTCTGGGTTTTTCTCTGCATGGTGGTCGGTGTGACGTTCGGCAAACTCGCGCCGCAATTTACGGCGTCGTTGAGCGGATTGGAATTCGTCCACGGCTCGCACGTCAACGCGCCCATCGCCGTGCTCATCTGGTTGATGATTTATCCGATGATGCTCAAGGTGGATTTCACCGCGCTTGCCGGCATCGCGCGCAAGCCCAAAGGCCTCGCCGTCACGCTTTTCGTCAACTGGCTGGTCAAGCCGTTCAGCATGGCCTTCCTGGCCTGGTTGTTCATGCAGCACATTTTTGCGCCGTGGATTTCGCCGGAACTGGCGAAGGAATACACCGCCGGCCTCATCATCCTCGCCGCCGCGCCTTGCACGGCGATGGTATTCGTCTGGAGCTACCTCACCGACGGCGACCCGGTTTATACGCTCGTGCAGGTGGCCGTGAACGACCTCATTATGCTCGTGGCGTTCGCGCCCATCGTCATGTTTCTGTGCGGCGTGGCCAATGTGGTCGTGCCGGCGAAAGTGCTCATCACCAGCATCGTGGTGTTCATCGTCATTCCGCTGGCGGCGGGCTGGCTGACGCGGACGGCGCTGCTCAAATCACACGGCAAGGACTGGTTCGAGCAACAATTCCTGCCGAAGTTTCATCCCGTGACTATTTTCGCGCTGCTGCTGACGTTGGTTTTGATCTTCGCGTTTCAGGCGGAGAATTTGACGGCGCGCTGGCTGGCGGTGTTGCTGCTGGCGGTGCCAATTGTCATCCAGGTTTATTTCAACTCCACCCTCGCCTACCTGCTGATGCGCAAGTTGCGCATGCCGCACAACGTCGCCTCGCCGGGCGCGCTTATCGGCGCGAGCAATTTTTTTGAACTGGCCGTGGCCGTGGCCATCACGCTATTCGGCGCGGGTTCCGGCGCGGCGCTGGCGACGGTCGTCGGCGTGCTCGTCGAGGTGCCGGTGATGCTGTCCGTCTGCAAAATCTGCAACCAGTCACGCGGCTGGTATCAGTTGGAAATGACGAATGACTAAATCCTAAATCGCCTTATGACCATTCCAACCAAGCCTACGATCCTGATTCTCTGCACCGGCAACTCCTGCCGCAGCCACATCGGCGAAGGCTTCCTGCGCGCCGCGCTTGGCGACTCAGCAAACGTCCAGAGCGCCGGCTCCAATCCGGCCGGCCATGTCCATCCGCTCGCCATCAAAGTCATGGCCGAGGTGGGCATTGACATTTCCGGCCACCGCTCGAAACACCTGAAGGAATTTCTGGACCAGCCGGTGAACACCGTCATCACCGTCTGCGGCAATGTGGATCAAGCCTGCCCGATTTTTCCCGGCCAGGTGAACCGGCATCACTGGCCGTTCATTGATCCCGCCAAGGCGACCGGCAGCGACGAGGAAAAATTGAATTGCTTCCGGCAGGTCCGCGATGAAATGCGCCGGGTGTTTGAAGCCTACGCCGCCGGTCTGCGCGACTCGGCGAGATAGGAAATCACGTTTCGCTTATTCCGGATTGTTCTCGTCCGGCAATTTCGGTTTCAACCGCCCGAACCGCTCGACGAACAGAAAATAAACCCCCGGCCCGAAGCAGAGCAGCATCACCGAAATGCCCGTGGCGATTCCCCAAAACGTGCCGAGCGGCGCGCAACAATCATCCCGCCGCCGAACGATGACATGGCTGGGCACGGCGATGAGCAATTCGAGGATGCTGCCGCGCAGCAGCCAGCGCGTGGCGCGTTTCACCAGCGCGTCCGGTTCGTCGGATTTGGCGAAGCGGTTGAAGATAAATCCCCACACCAGCCAGCAAAGGCCGATGAACAGGATGATGGTCACCCAAACACCGCCGGTGGTGGTGTCCACAGTTCCCGGCTGGTCGGCGACGCGATGCCCCAAAAGCCAGTCGGTGAACGAAAAAATGTTGAGCGCGCCGTCCGTGAAAATGGCGCACAGGGTGGAAAAAACGCCCGCGACGAAAAGGTTCGCCAGAAAAAACGCGCTGACGATGATCGGCACTTTCAATTTGCGGCGCGCGGGCAGCCGCTTTTCCGCGATATTGATGGGCACCAACAGCAGCAGGATTTGCCCGGCGACGAGCACGCCCAGCCAGAGCCAGTAGCCCCAGTGGGAGTAAAGCTGCCGCAAGTCGCGCAGGCCCATATTCATGTCGTGGATTCCCCAATTGGCGAAGGCGACGAAGATGAGCGGCACAGTCATCAGCAACAGCGCCAGCGCGTAAATCAAGGCAGTCAGGATGGCCCAGCGTTTCATAGGATTTGAGTGATTGAGTCAGGAAATGGAACACCGCGCCAGCCAAATCGGTGCGCATTTTGCATCGCGCCGGGTTGCGAGGTGTGCTAATCATTTAGCGGACATGAACGCACCGCCGGAAAATCGTCCCGCGCACGGCCACGAGGCCGGGCATTGCCTCGCGCGCTCGGTCGCGG
>Ga0070711_100000949_pt1 | contig 15346 bp, 11 predicted proteins | sample LARL53metaG_FD_65452 | JGI IMG/M metagenome (GOLD analysis project Ga0070711, IMG submission 65452) | Corn, switchgrass and miscanthus rhizosphere microbial communities from Kellogg Biological Station, Michigan, USA - LAR L5-3 metaG | ecosystem: Host-associated > Plants > Roots > Rhizosphere ... | reverse complement strand
TGATCAACTCGGTGGTGAAGTATCCGTTGTTCAGGATGTTGCGGTGCGACAGCGTCGCACCCTTCGGGAAACCCGTTGTCCCCGATGTGTACTGGATGTTGATCGGGTCGGTGTTGGACAACCCGGCCAGCCGCTGTGCCAGTTGGTCGGCGGTGACTTCGTCGGCCTTGGCGCGCAACGCTTCCCAGGCAGGGGTGCCGATGAACACCACGTCGGTCAGTGTCGGCGCCTCGGGGCGCACCTGGTCCACCATCGCGGCATAATCAGAGGCCTTGAACGACGTCGCGGCGATCAACATTCGCGCCCCGGACTGATTGAGCACATAGCCGAGTTCGTGCGCGCGGTAGGCCGGATTGATGTTGACCAGGATGGCGCCGATCTTCGCAATCGCGTACTGGGTCACCGTCCATTGGGCGCAATTGGGCGCCCACATCCCGACCCGGTCCCCCTTCTCGACGCCCATCGCCATCAAACCCCGTGCGACAATGTCGATCTCGGCATTGAGTTCGGCATAGGTGAAGCGAAGCCCCTGGAAGACGTCCACCAATGCGTCGACATCCGGATAGGTGCGTGCGATGCGCTCGAAGTTCTCCCCGATCGTCTGCTCGAGGATTGGGGTGTCGGTCGGACCCGCATCGTAGGACTTCACCGGCCCACCAGATCCTCATAGCGGTGCTCGGTCTCGATCGGTGTGCCGTCCGCGTGCGCAGCCTCCTCGCGGCGGCGAAGCTCGACCCGGCGGATCTTGCCCGAGATCGTCTTGGGCAGTTCGCAAAACTCGACGCGGCGCACCTTCAGGTACGGAGCCAGATGATCGCGGGCGTATTCCATTATCTGCCTTGCGGTTTCAGCGTTCGGTTCCCAGCCCTCGGCCAGTAAGACATACGCCTTCGGCACGCAGAGCCGAGTCTCGTCCGGCTGCGGCACAACAGCCGCTTCCACGACGGCGGGATGCTCGATCAACACACTTTCCAGTTCGAAGGGCGACACCTTGTAGTCCGACGATTTGAAGACGTCGTCGGTTCGACCGATGTATGTGATGTAGCCCTCATCGTCGCGGCTCGCGACGTCACCGGTGTGGTAGTAGCCGCCTGCCATCACGGTGGCGTTGCGCTGCGCGTCGCCGAGGTAACCCGCCATCAGGTTGACCGGATTGCGTTGCAGGTCAAGGCAGATCTCGCCCTCGTCGGCCAACTCACCGGTGAGCGGGTCGACCAGCACGACCGGCACGCCCGGCATCGGCCGCCCCATCGACCCCGGCTTCACCGGCTGACCGGGTGTGTTGCCCACCTGCAGCGTGGTCTCGGTCTGGCCGAACCCGTCGCGGATCGTCAGCCCCCACGCCCGTTCGACTTGGGCGATGACGTCGGGGTTTAGCGGCTCGCCCGCACCAAGGATCTCACGCAGCCCTTCGGGTCTCGGACCGAGATCGGACTGGATCAGCATGCGCCATACCGTGGGTGGCGCACAGAAAGTGTTGACACCCGCGCGGCGAAGCTGGTTCAGCAGCGCGGCGGCATCGAAACGGCTGTAGTCGTAGACGAAGATGGTCGCCTCGGCGATCCAGGGAGCGAAGAAACAACTCCACGCGTGCTTGGCCCAGCCCGGCGAGCTGATCGCAAGGTGAACGTCACCGGGGCGCACGCCGATCCACGCCATCGTCGACAGGTGCCCGACCGAATAGCTGACCTGCGAGTGCTCCACCAGTTTCGGCTTGCTCGTGGTGCCCGAGGTGAAATAGATCAGCATCGGATCGTCGACGGTGGTTCCCGCGTTGAACGGCCCGGCGGAGGGGATGGCGTACGCGGTGGCATAGGGGTGCCATCCGTCGATGGCGTGGCCGACCACAATGCGGGTGTAGTCGCCCTCCACGTCGTCGAACTTCGCGGTGTCTTCGTCGTTGGCGATGACGAACCTGGCGCCGCCACGGGTGATGCGGTCGGACAGGTCGGCCGGGCCGAGCGCACCGGTCGCCGGCATGATGACGGCGCCGAGCTTGGCTACCGCGAGCATGGCCTCCCAGAGCTCGACCTGATTGCCGAGCATCAGGATGACCCGGTCACCCTTGCCGACTCCGAGCCGGCCCAACCACGTCGCAACCCGGTCGGAGGCATCGGCCATCTCCGCGAAGCTGATCTTGTGCTCCTCGCCGCCCTCCTCGACGATCCACAGCGCGGTGCGCTCGTTACCCCGGGCGATGACGTCAAACCAGTCGGTGGCCCAGTTGAAGACGCCGGTGACCTGTGGCCATGCGAACACCTCGACGGCCTTGGCATAGTCGCCGATCACGTCGACAAGCTGATCGCGGGCGGCGCGATACAGATCGGTGTTGCTCGTCATGGCGGATAGGATCTACGTCACACTAGTCCCCCGCTACCCCCGAAAGAGGGTGTTCAGGATGGTTTCCGGCTCGCCGCTGCTGCGTCCGCGAGACGCAGACGCGCTGCGGGCCGAGCTGCGCCGCGTCGCAGAAGAGTCGGGCATGCCGCTGACCTTCGGTGGCGAGGTGCACGAAGACACCCTGCTGCTCACGGAGTTCTTCGGCACTCGCACGGGCGGCATGCGCGGGCTCGCGGTGCTTCCGAGCGCGGGGCTCGGCGGGGCCACCGTCGTGGCGCGGCGCCCGATGTCCGTCGCCGACTACCGCAGGGCCTCCTCGATCACGCACGACTACGACGGGCCGGTGCTGCAGGAGGGCATCAAGTCGATTCTGGCTGTCCCTGTCGTGGTGGAGGGCAGATCGCGGGCGGTGCTCTACGGCGCCTACCGTGCCGCGGCGCCGATTGGGGACCGCACGGCAGACCTGATGATCGCATCGGCGCGGAGGCTGAGCCGCGAGCTGAGCATCCGCGACGAGGTCGACCGGCGGCTGCGGCTGCGCGACACCCACCACGCCGGCGTCGGCTCGGGCGGGACGGCGACCGAGGAAGTCCGTGAAGTCCATGCGCAGCTGCGCCGGCTAGCCGCGGACCCGTCGGCACCGCCCGCGTTACGGGCCCAGTTGCGGGTGCTCGCCGAACGGCTGGCGCGGGGCAGACGGGGCGGCCCCGCTGCCGCATTGTCGGCGCGCGAGCTCGATGTCCTCGCTCAGGTCGCACTCGGCTGCACGAATGCCGAAGCAGCGAAACGTCTTTCGCTGAAGCCGGAGACGGTGAAGAGTTACCTGCGCAGCGCGACAGCCAAGCTCGACGCCCATACTCGGCATGAAGCTGTGACCAAGGCGCGCCGGGCGCGACTGCTGCCGTAGTGCGCTGGCGGCGCCAATTCGAGCAGTGCGCTACTCGTGAATGCCGCGCGGCCGCAGAACACGATCAGTGCCATGACCCCCGATGACCAGGATTGGCTGCGCCTGGCCGAGGAAGCTTTCACCAGCGACCAGGAGGACGAGGCCATGCGGGAGAAACCCGAGCAGCAGGCGCAATGGCGGTACCGGCGGCCCCTTGCCTAGGCTCAGGACGCGTGGCCCAAATCAATCCGTTTCGCATCGCAGTCCCCGACGCTGATCTCGCCGACTTGAAGGACAGGCTGGGCCGCACCCGATGGCCGGAGGCCGAGTGCGTCGATGACTGGAGCCAGGGCATCCCGCTGGGTTACGCGCGTGAGCTGGCCGACTACTGGGCCAACGAATATGACTGGCGGGCACGCGAAGCCGCGTTGAACAGGTTCGACCAGTTCACCACCGAGATCGACGGCCTCGACATCCATTTCATCCACCAACGATCTGCCGACGACGACGCCTTTCCGCTGCTGATCACGCACGGCTGGCCCGGCTCGATCGTCGAGTTTCACAAGGTGATCGAGCCGCTGACCGCCTCGGGTTTTCACGTGGTGTGCCCGTCGCTGCCGGGATACGGATTCTCTGCGAAACCGACCAGCACAGGCTGGGGTATCGAGAAGATCGCGACGGCCTGGGACACGCTGATGGGCACGCTCGGCTACGACCGGTACGGCGCACAAGGCGGCGACTGGGGCGCCGCGGTCACCACGCAGATCGGCCGCAACGGCGGTCGCTGCGCGGCGATCCACCTGAACATGCCACTCGCCCGGCCGACCGGCAGCATGGAGAACCCGACCGACGATGAGAAGCGGGCACTCGAGCGCGTCGGCTACTACCGCCAGTGGGACACCGGCTACGCCAAGGAGCAGTCGACTCGCCCGCAGACCATCGGCTACGGGCTGACCGACTCACCCGTCGGGCAGCTGGCGTGGATCGTCGAGAAGTTCTGGTCGTGGATGGACTGCGACGGTCATCCGGAGAACGTGCTCACCCGCGACGAGCTTCTCGACAACGTGATGCTCTACTGGGTCACCGCCTCAGCGGCGTCGTCGGCGCGGCTGTACTGGGAGAGCTTCCGGATCTTCAACGGGGGCGAGCGGAAACGCGTCGACGTGCCCACCGGCGTCGCCTCCTTCCCGAAGGAGATCCTCCAGGCGCCGCGCAACTGGTGCGAGGCCGCCTACAACATCACCCGCTTCACGAAGATGCCGCGCGGCGGGCACTTCGCGGCGTTCGAGCAGCCGGAGCTTTTCGTCGACGACGTGCGCGCCTTTTTCGCTACCGTGCGCTAGGGGTGTCCATGCAAGCGATCGAGTCCGATTACCTCGTGGTGGGCGCGGGCGCGATGGGGCTGGCGTTCACCGACACCTTGGTCAGTGAATCGGACGCCACGGTTGTGGTGGTGGACCGCAACGACCAGCCGGGAGGCCATTGGACGACCGCCTATCCGTTCGTGCGGCTGCATCAGCCGTCGGCGTACTACGGCGTGAACTCGCGGGATCTCGGCAGCGACACCATCGACCAGGGCGGCCTCAATGCGGGTTATTACGAGCTGGCCGGCGGCGCCGAGGTCTGCGCCTACTTCGACGCAGTGATGCGGCAGCACCTGCTGCCGACGGGTCGGGTGACCTACCTGCCGATGAGCGAATACCTCGGCGAGGGCCTCGTGCGCACGCTCGGCGGGGACGAGATCAGCGTGTTCGCACGCCGCATCGTCACCAGCCACGTGGAGATCGTCGTGCCGGCGATGCGGTCACCGTCGTACGCCGTCGCACCCGGGGTTGACTGCGTGCCGCCCAACGACCTTCCGCGAATCCGCGATGCCAGGGACCGCTATGTGATCGTCGGCGCGGGCAAGACCGCGATGGACGCCTGTCTGTGGCTGCTGCATCATGGCATCGCGCCGCAGCGGCTGACATGGATCAAACCCCGCGACTCGTGGGTGTTGGACCGAGCCGCGATTCAGCCCGGTTCGCAGTTCGCGAAAGGGGTGCTGCGCGACTTCTCGAACCAACTGGCTGCGGTGCATGAGGCTGAATCGCTGCCGGATCTGTTCGACCGGCTGGAGGCGAAGGGCTGCCTGCTGCGCATCGACCAGTCCGTCGACCCAACGATGTACCGGTGCGCGATCCTCTCGCGTGCCGAAATCGACGAGCTGCGCCGAATCGAGGACGTGGTGCGCACGGGACATGTCCAGTCGATCGAGCCGGGCCGCGTCACACTCGCGGGCGGGACCCTCGATAACGAAGGCTCAGCCCTCTACATCGACTGCAGCGCAGACGGTTTGGCGCATCGCGAGCCGACCACGGTGTTCAGCGGCGACCACATCTCCCTGCAGACGGTGCGCACCTGCCAACCCGCGTTCAGCGCGGCCGTCATCGCCCATGTCGAAGCGGCATATCGCGACGACAACACCAGGAATGCGTTCTGCGGCCCGGTGCCGTATCCGCGGGAGCCCACAGACTGGCTGCGAATGATGCTGGCGTTCAACAAGAACCAACTGCAATGGTTCTCCGACCCCGACATGATGGCCTGGGTCGACGCGGCGCGGCTCAACGTCCTGCACCACGTGTCTGCCGGTGTCAGCGAGCGGGCGCGCGAGAAAATCATCTCGGTGCTGACGTCGCAGCTCCCCGCCATCAACGATAAGCTGGAAACGCTGCTGGCGCAGGCCCGTTAGGCCAGTGACTCCACCCACGCGCGGTGCAGGGCCGCATAGCGCCCGTCACCGCGTGAGATCAGCTCGTCCGGCGTGCCGTCTTCGACGATGCGGCCATGGTCGAGTACCAACACCCGGTCGGCGACCTGCACCGTGGACAACCGGTGCGCGATGACCAGCGCGGTGCGGTCGGAAAGCACCGTTTCCAGCGCCCGCTGCACCATTCGCTCACTGGGGATATCGAGCGACGACGTGGCCTCGTCGAGGATCAGCACCGCGGGGTCGGCGAGGAACGCGCGGGCGAACGCGACCAACTGCCGCTGCCCCGCCGAGAGCCGGCCCCCGCGCTTGGCGACATCGGTGTCGTACCCGTCGGGCAGCGCGTCGATGAACCGGTCCGCGCCGACGGCCGCGGCGGCCGCAGCCACCTCGGCATCGGTGGCGTCGGGACGGCCGAACCGGATGTTGTCGGCGACCGTCCCGTCGAACATGAAGTTCTCCTGGGTGACCATCACGACGTGGCGGCGCAGCTCGCTTTGCGAAACATCCCTCAGATCAATGCCATCCAGCGTCACCGAGCCCGCCGTCGGGTCGTAGAACCGGGCGATCAGCTTGGCGATCGTGGTCTTGCCTGCGCCGGTTGTGCCCACCAGCGCGACGGTCTGCCCCGCCGGAACCGAGAGACTCAGGTCGGGCAGCACGGGCCGCTCCGGCACATACGCGAACTGCACGTCATGGAAGCCGACGTCGCCGCGCACCCGTTCCAGCCGGACCGGTCGCTCCGGATCCTTGATGCCGGGCCGCTCGGCGAGCACACCGGCCAACTTCTCCAACGCAGACGACGCGGACTGGAAGGTGTTGAAAAACTGCGAGATCTCCTGCATCGGTTCGAAGAACATCCGCAGATACAGCAGGAACGCCGCTAAGGTGCCGATGGTCATCTGGCCGTGCAGCACGCGGTAGCCGCCGTAGAGCAGCACCACGCCGGTGGTGATGTTGCCGACCAGCTTCACGCCGGGCATGAAGATCGCGAGCAGACGGAAGGTCTGCTCGTTGTCCGCCTTGTACCGGTCGGCGATGTCTTCGAAGATCTCCTGATTGCGCGGCTCGCGCCGGTAGGCCTGCACCGCTTTGATGCCGGTCATCGTCTCGACGAACTGCACGATCACCAGGGCGGCGCTCTCCCGCACCCTGCGGTAGGTCTTGGCCGACTCGTTGCGGAACCACCACACCAGCGCCACCAGAACCGGGAACGCCGCCAAACACATCAAACCCAGCCGAACATCCAGTGTCACAAGGAGAATGGCCGTGCCGATCAGTGTGAGCGCGGCGGTGATCAGACTGTCGAAGCCGGTCTCCAGCATGTCCTGGATGGCCTCGACGTCGTTGGTGGACCGACTCACCACCCGGCCCGACGTGTATCGCTCGTGGAACGCGATGTCCAAACGTTGGAAGTGCCGGTACACCCGCCGCCGCAGCTCGAGCAGCACCTTCTGGCCGATCCGACCGGAGCGCTGCAGGAAGAACATCCGGCTGGTGGCCTGGACCAGCACCACCACGCACAGCACGCCGACGATGACCATCAGCGTGTGCGCCGAGCCGCCGGACAGGATCGGCGGGATGCCGTGGTCGATTCCGCGCTGCACGAGCAGCGGAACGGAAAGGCGTGCAAGGTTTTCCACCACCACCACGAGCGCAAGAAGCGCGACCGTCACACGGTAGGGCCACAGCAACGAGCCGAGCAGGGCACGGGCCTCGCGGCGGCGCGGTACGCTCTCGTCGATGGGCAGGTCGTCACTCTGGTCGTCCTTGACCCGTCCACGCCACTCGTCCTCTGGGACGTCGACAGGTTGAGTGTCTGTTGTGGTCATCGGCCGTCGGCCTCCGACGTCACGAAGCCGGGCCCACGGGCAAGCTGGGGAGGTTCAGCACAGGCGGCCTCGGTCGCCTCCTGCTCCTCATACACCTGCCCGAGCCGATTGCGGTTCTCGTCATCCTCCCAAGCACAGCTGCGTTCGGCGCGGTCGTCGAGTTCGTCGTCGGCGGCCAGCAGGTAGCGGTACTGCGGCACGCTCGCCAGCAGCTGCGCGTGCGTGCCGATGTGCGTTATCGTGCCGCCGCTGAGCAGCGCGACCTTGTCGGCGAGCAGCACCGTCGACGCGCGGTGTGCGACGACGATGCCGGTCACCGAGTGCAGCACCCGGCGCAACGCCTCCTCGACGACTGCCTCCGTGTGCACGTCGAGCGCGGACAGCGTGTCGTCGAGCACCAGGATCCTGGGTGCGGCGAGGATGGCCCGCGCCAGCGACAGCCGCTGCCGCTGCCCGCCGGACAGGCTCATGCCCTGCTCGCCGATGCGGGTGTCCAGCCCGAAAGGCAGGTCGTAAACGAACTGCGCGGCGGAGACCTCGATGGCCTGCGCCAACTGCTCGTCCGTCGCTGGATTTTCTCGGGATCGACCGAGCGCTAGGTTCTCGGCCACCGACATCGAGAACAGTGTCGGGTCCTCGAACGCGGTGGCCACCGCCTGCCGCAGCGCAGGCAGGCTCAGCTCGCGGATGTCTTGGCCGTCGATGCGGATCTCACCCTCGGTTACGTCGTACAGCCGTGACAGCAGCGCGGCAAGCACCGACTTACCCGAACCCGTCGAGCCGACCAGCGCCAGCGTCTCCCCCGGCTCGACCGCGGCATCGACATGGCGCAGCGCCCAATCCCCGGGTGAGGCGTCCGGGAAACGGAAGCCGACGTCGACGAGTTCGAGACGCCCACCACGCGGCGCGGCGTTCGACGGCCCGTCGGTGATTTCCCGCGGTGCGTCGAAGATCTCGGCGATCCGGTTGGCGGCGGTAAACGACTCCTGCGTCATCGACAGCAGAAAGCCCAGCGACGCGATGGGCCACACCAGCGAGAGCATCATCGTGATGAACGCGACCAGTGTGCCCATCGTGACGTAGCCGTGGCCTGCGGCGTAGGCGCCGAAGCCCAGCACCACGATCAACGTGAGGTTGGGGATGATCTCCAAAACGGTCCAGAACTTCGCAGACACCGACACCCTGCCGACCTGCGTCTCATAGAGGTCGGTCAGCTGCTTGTCGAACCGGTCGTACGTGTAGTCCTCGCGACCGAACGACTTCACCACCCGCACACCGAGCGCGGATTCCTCGACATGGGTCGCGACGTGGCCGGACTGGTCCTGCGCCAGCCGCGACAGCCGGGTGTAGGTCTGCTGGAAGTGCAGGACCGTCAATGTGATTGGCACGATCGAGATCAGCACGACCACACCCAGCGGCCAGTACATCGCGAGCAGGATCGCCGTCACCACGGTGATCTGGATGACGTTGAGCAACAGGAACACCATGCCGAACGACATGAAGCGGCGAATGGTGCTCAGGTCGTTCATGATTCGCGACAGCAGTTGGCCGGACTGCCAGCGCCCGTGGAACGACATCGGCAGTATCTGCAGCCGCGCGTAGAGGTCCTTGCGGATATCGGCTTCGACGCCCATCGTGGCGCGGGAGACCAGCCAGCGGCGGATGAACCAGAGCACCGCCTCGGAGATGCCCACTCCCATCGCGGCGGCGCCGAGCACCCACAGACCGTGCTGGTCCTGACGGCGTACCGGCCCGTCGATCACGGCCTTGGTCATCAGCGGAATGGCCACGGTGGCAACAAGGCTGGCGATCGCGACGACGACCATGGCTATCCACCGCCCGCGGTACGGCAGCAGGTAGGGCAGCAGCCGCCATAGATCCGAACCGGTACGTTCGAAGGCCGGCGGTCGCGCGATCGCCGGCGCCGAGCGCAACGTATCTACGGGTTCAGCCACTTAGTACATCTTCCCATGACCCGCAAATGCTTATCCCTTTCGCCCAAACGGACAAATGGGCGAGAAAGTGCGAGTGCGGGACGCCAAAACGTCGATCTCGGCGTGACGTCACGCTGCGACGACTTCCTCGTGAGAGCCGAATTGGGTGTCGTACAGCTCGGCGTAGCGCCCACCGCGAGCCAGCAGCTGATCGTGGGTGCCGCGTTCGACAATGCGACCGTCCTCGACGACGAGGATCATGTCGGCCGCGCGGACCGTGGAGAGCCGGTGAGCGATCAGGATCGACGTCCGGCCGGCCAGCGCCTCGGCCAGCGCCTGCTGCACTGCGGCCTCCGACGCGGAGTCCAGCGATGCCGTCGCCTCGTCGAGGACGACGACCCGGGATCGGCCAAGCAGCAGGCGCGCGATGGTCAGCCGCTGCCGCTGCCCGCCCGAGAGGCGGTAGCCGCGCTCGCCCACGACGGTGTCCAGCCCGTCGGGCATGGCGGCCACGACGTCCGCGAGTCGTGCGCGTTCCAGCGCACGCCACAGCTCGTCGTCGGTGGCGTCGAGTGCGGCCAGCTGCAGGTTGGAGCGGATCGATTCGTGGACCAGGTGCCCGTCCTGAGTGACCATGCCGACGGTCTCCTTAAGTGACGCGAAGCTGACGTCGCGCACGTCGACACCGTTGAGTTTTATGGAACCGCCGCCTGAGTTCGATGTCGCCGCGTCCGCGGCTCCGACGTCGTACAGCCGCGCCAACAGCGACGCGCTCGTCGACTTACCCGCACCCGACGAGCCGACCAGCGCGACCATCTGACCCGGCTGCGCGGTAAACGAAATGCCCTGCAGCACTTGATCTCCGCCACGATCGTCCAAGACGGTCACCTCTTCCAGCGAGTCCACCGAGACCTTGTCGGCGGACGGGTAGGAGAACCGCACGTCGTCGAACTCCACCGAGACGGGGCCGTCCGGCACGGCCACCGCACTGGGCTTCTCCTGAATCAGCGGCACCAGATCCAGCACCTCGAAGACCCGTTCGAAACTGACCAGGGCGCTTGCGATCTCGACATGTGCGTTGGCCAGCGCGGTCAGCGGAGAGTACAACCGCGTCAGGAGCAGTGCCAGTGACACGATCGCGCCCGTCTGCAGGTGCCCGCCGATCGCCAGCACGCCACCGAGTCCGTACACCAGGGCCAGCGCCAGCGCCGACATCAGCGTCAGCGAGTTCATGAAGACGGACTGCAGCGTCGCGGTACGGACCCCGATGTCGCGAACCCGACCGGCCCGGATCTCGAACTCGCGTGATTCGGGCGCCGGACTGCCGAACAGCTTGACCAGCGTCGCACCGGGTGCCGAAAAGCGTTCGGTCATCTGGGTGTTCATCGTCGCGTTGTGGATGGCCGCCTCGCGCGACAGCCGGGCCATGGTTCGCCCGATCCAACGCGCCGGGAGCAGGAACAGCGGCATCAGCAGCAGCGACAGCAGGGTGACCTGCCAGGAGATCCTGAGCATGACCACGAGCGTCAGCGTCAGGGTGACGATGTTGGTGATGATGCCGGAGAACGTGTCGGAGAAGGCGCGCCGCGCGCCCGTCACATCGTTACCGAGCCTGCTGACCAGTGCGCCGGTGCGGGTACGAGTGAAGAACGCGACGGGCATTCTCTGCACGTGGTCGAACACGGCGGTGCGCAGGTCGAGGATGAGGCCCTCGCCGATGGTCGATGACAGCCAGCGCGTCACCAGCGATATGCCGGCCTCGGCGACGGCGACAGCCGCGATCACTCCGGCCAGCGCCACCACCACGCCCAGCGCGCCCCTGCCGATCTCGTCGACAACCTTGCCTGCCAGCAGCGGAGTGGCGAGCCCGAGCAACGCACTGACCACGCTGACCGCGACGAACACGCCCAACCTGCGGTGATGCCGTGCGGCGAAGCGCCAGATCCGGCCCAGCAGCCTAGGGTCGGCCAACGACCGCAGGTCACCACCGCGTGCGCGGACCTGCCGGTACAGAGTTTGCCGGGCTACCGTTTCGAAGCTCATGAAATCACCGTAAAACCTCAACAATGGATGAGGTCAACGACTTCCCGAGCGTGTCGTCAGACGATTCCGAAGTACCCCAGCACACCGGCAGCGAAGACGACGATCAGGGGATTCGCCTTGGTGCGGATGAAGATCACCGTGCAGAGTGCGGTGAGCAGGTAGGCCCGCCAGTCGTGGTCGGCGGCCCGGCTCATCACCAACGAGGTGGCCATGATCAGGCCAACCGTCAGCGGCGCAAAGCCTTTCTCGACGGCGATTCGCCACTTCGATTTCTGCGCCTTCTGCCAGAACAGCGTGACGACGTACATCAACGACGCGACGCCGGCGCTCTGGAATTGCTCATACGTCTCGTCATTTGCCCGATCACCCCCGGACCGAGCGGCATTGAGCTGCACCCTCACGTCGACGCCGGCTTTCTTCCGGTCGATGACGGCCGCGACCAAACTCGGTTCGGTAAACGTGAATTGCTTGACAAAAAGCGAAGTTTGAGCGAATCGATGAATTCGCGGACCGGGGCCAGCCCGTCATCGGGCTCGACAATCAGACGGGGAGATAGCGGGGGCATAATTTCGGGATGCGAGCACCGGGAGAATGGCATCGCTTTGCTATCGCACGAACGTTCAGCTGGCCGTGACACGGCGGTGATAAGACCGCCGCCACGGCGATACCTGGGTCGCTCGGGTGCCTGTCACATCGGCGGCACGACTTCAGGCAAGATTGCGTGCATGGACAGTGGAGCGGCTTCGCCCCGGGTGCTCGTAGTCGACGACGACCCCGACGTGCTGGCATCGCTCGAGCGTGGCCTGCGGCTTTCCGGATTCGAGGTGTCGACGGCTGTGGACGGCGCCGAGGCGCTGCGCAGCGCCACCGAGACCCGGCCCGACGCGATTGTGCTGGACATCAACATGCCGGTGCTCGACGGCGTCAGCGTGGTGACCGCGCTGCGCGCGATGGACAACGATGTGCCGGTCTGCGTGCTTTCCGCACGCAGCTCCGTCGACGACAGGGTCGCCGGACTGGAGGCGGGCGCCGACGACTATCTTGTCAAGCCGTTCGTGCTGGCCGAGCTGGTCGCACGGGTCAAGGCGCTGCTGCGTCGGCGGGGTGCGACCGCGACGTTCTCGTCGGAGACCATCACGGTCGGCCCGCTCGAGGTCGACATCCCGGGCAGGCGCGCCCGCGTCAACGGCGCCGACGTCGACCTGACCAAGCGGGAATTCGACCTGCTCGCGGTGCTCGCCGAGCACAAGACCGCGGTACTCTCCCGCGCCCAGCTGCTTGAGCTGGTGTGGGGGTATGACTTCGCCGCCGACACCAATGTCGTCGACGTCTTCATTGGCTATTTGCGCCGCAAATTGGAGGCCGGCGGTGCGCCGCGGCTGCTGCACACCGTCCGCGGCGTTGGGTTTGTGTTAAGGACACAGTGATGAGCGCTTGGGCGAATCACGCGAGAAGCAAGTGATGAGCGCTTGGGCGAATCACGCGACAATCGAGTAGTCCGATGAACCTGCTGTCACGGATCTTCCGCAGCACACCGTCGCTTCGAACCAGGGTGGTCGTCGCCACGGCGATCGGTGCGGCGATTCCGGTGCTGATCGTCGGGGCAGTGGTCTGGGTCGGCATCACCAACGACCGCAAGGAGCGTCTTGACCGCAGGCTCGACGAGGCGGCGGGCTTCGCGATCCCGTTCCTGCCCCGCGGTCTCGACGAGATCCCCAAGTCGCCGAACGACCAGGACGCCGTCATCACGGTGCGCAAGAACGGTCAGGTCACCTCGAACTCGAACGTAGTGTTGCCCGAACTACCCGCGGGCTATGAAGACACTTACGTCAACGGCGTGCGGTATCGCGTACGCACCGTAGAGATCCGGGCGCCGGAGCCGATGGCGGTCGCCGTCGGAGACACCTACGACGCGACCATCGCCGACACGAACAATCTGCATCGCCGGGTGATCATCATCTGCTTGTTCGCGATCGTAGCCTCGACCGTATTCGGCTGGGTGCTGGCCGCATTCGCGGTGAGACCGTTCAAGCAGTTGGCACGACAGACCAGTCAGATCGACGCGGGTGATGAACCGCCCAACATCGAGGTGCGCGGCGCCACCGAGGCCGTCGAGATCGCCGACGCCGTCAAGGGCATGCTCGAGCGCATCTGGGAAGAGCAGGGCCGCACCAAGGCCGCACTCGCGTCGGCCCGCGATTTCTCGGCCGTGTCAGCCCACGAATTGCGCACACCACTGACCGCGATGCGCACCAATCTCGAGGTGCTGTCCACCCTGGCTCTGCCGGAGGAGCAGCGCAAGGAGGTGGTCAACGACGTCATCCGCACCCAGTCACGCATCGAGGCCACCCTCGGTGCGCTCGAGCGGCTGGCGCAGGGCGAGCTGTCGACCTCGGACGACCACGCGCCGGTCGACATCACCGAACTGCTCGACCGCGCCGCGCATGACGCGATGCGCGTGTACCCCGATCTGGACGTTTCGCTGGTGCCTGCGCCGACGGTGATCATCGTCGGCCTGCCCGCGGGGCTTCGGTTGGCCGTCGACAACGCGATAGCAAACGCGGTCAAACACGGCGGCGCGACGAGGGTGCAGTTGTCGGCGGTCAGCTCGCGTGCGGGGGTGGAAATCGCGATCGACGACGACGGCGTCGGCATCCCCGAAGAAGAGCGCAAGGTGGTGTTCGACCGGTTCTCGCGCGGGTCGACGGCATCGCACTCCGGCTCCGGGCTGGGCCTGGCGCTGGTCGCCCAGCAGGCCGAATTGCACGGCGGCACAGCCTCGTTGGAGGACAGCCCGCTGGGCGGAGCGCGGCTGGTGCTGCGGCTGCCCGGCCCTAGGTAGTCGGCCCCCCCGCGAACGTTCCTTACCGCTCGAGAATTCGCCAGAATTTCGAGCGGTAAGGAACGTTCGGCGGCAAGCAGCTAGTGGGTGCCGAGCAGGTCGATCACGAAGATCAGAGTCTTGCCCGACAGCCGGTGCCCACCGCCTGCCGGGCCGTAGGCCTGCTCGGGCGGGATGACGAGCTGACGCCGACCGCCGATCTTCATGCCGGGGATGCCGTCCTGCCAGCCCTGGATGAGCCCGCGCAGCGGGAACTCAATGGATTCGCCGCGGTTCCACGAGCTGTCGAATTCTTCGCCCGTGTCGTACTCGACGCCGACGTAGTGCACCTCGACGGTGCCGCCCGGCACGGCCTCCGCCCCATCGCCGACCACCAGGTCCTTGATGACAAGTTCGGTCGGCGCGGGCCCGTCGGGAAACTCGATCTCTGGCTTGGTAGTCATCGCAATCACCGTAGTCTGGATTCGTGCCCAAGGACCAAGACATTCTCGCTCAGGTCAACAAGCTGGTCGCCGAGGAGCAGGAGCTGCGCAGCAAGCTGCAGCACCATGAGATCGACGAATCCGAGGAGCACCAGCGCCTCCGCGCGGTGGAAGTGGAACTCGATCAATGCTGGGATCTGCTGCGGCAGCGCCGGGCGCTTCGCGCGACCGGCGGCGATCCCCGAGCGGCGCGAGTGCGCCCGCCCGGTGAGGTCGAGGGCTACCTTGGCTGACCGAT
>Ga0070711_100000948_pt1 | contig 15349 bp, 12 predicted proteins | sample LARL53metaG_FD_65452 | JGI IMG/M metagenome (GOLD analysis project Ga0070711, IMG submission 65452) | Corn, switchgrass and miscanthus rhizosphere microbial communities from Kellogg Biological Station, Michigan, USA - LAR L5-3 metaG | ecosystem: Host-associated > Plants > Roots > Rhizosphere ... | reverse complement strand
TGCAGGTTCTCTCGCAGATTGAACAGGCGCCGGACAAGATCAATCACCGTGGTGGCTTCCGGCTCGCGCACAGCCGTCTTCAGGGTGCTGATCGGAGTGTGCATGATTTTGCTCACGATCCCGCGAGTGAGAGCATCAACTGCCATCTCTTGTTCGGGCGACAGAGTTCCCAATCGGCCGCGCACCCGGTCGATCTCAGCCTGACGGATCGTTTCCAGATGATCTTGCAACGACACGATGGTTGGGACCACATCGAGCGTCTGCAATCGAATCTGGAAGCGATTCACCTCCGCCGCGACAATCAACTCAGCCCGCTCAGCTTCTTTCCGGCGATCATTCACATGAGAGGAAACCGCCTGCTGTAAGTCGTCAATATCGTAGACAAAGATCCCGTCCAGCTTGTTCATCTCTGGGTCAACATCTCGCGGGACAGCAATATCAATAAAGAACATGGGCCGATTTTTCCGGCGCCCTAGAAAGAGCTCGCCATGTTCTCGCCGGAAGATGGCGTGGGGCGCGCCGGTCGATGTGATTACGATGTCAGCGCGGTCGCAGGTCTCATAGAGCTGCTCAAAAAGAATCGCTTGCCCATCAAACTTGGCGGCCAGTTGCTGGGCGCGCTCATGAGTTCGATTGGCTACAAAAATCGTTTCCGCACCGTGAGCTAACAGATGACGAGCTGCAAGTTCACTCATCTTGCCGGCTCCGACCAGGTAGACATTCTTGCCTTGCAGCGATCCAAAAATCTTCTTGGCCAGCTCGACCGCAACGGAAGCCACAGAGACCGCCGAAGACCCTATGGCGGTTTCAGTGCGCACACGTTTGGCCACCGCGAACGCGCGTGTCAGCAACAAGTCGAGTTGCGAGTGAACCACGCCTACAGCACGCGCCGTGGCGTAGGCCTCTTTCACCTGCCCTAAAATCTGCGGCTCGCCGACCACCATGGAGTCGAGACTTGAAGTAACGCGGAACAAATGCCGAACCGCATCGCTCTCACGATACTCATATAGATGGGTTTCGTACTCCGCCGGATCTACTTGAAAGTACTCGCGCAGAAATCCGCGCAGATCGACCATGCCATTCCTGGTTTGCGCCAGAACTTCCACGCGATTGCAAGTCGAAAGAATCAGGCCCTCATCCACTCCGGGATGACCGGCGAGCCGCTTGAGTGCATCCGGCAGCCTCGACTCGGGGATAGCGAGACGCTCACGCACTTCTACCGGCGCCGTGATGTGGTTTACCCCGATGAGCTGAAACTTCATGACTGAACGAACCCGTGAATCGTACTGTAGTAATTCGCCGACCAGGCAATCACAGCGGCGACTAACGCCCCGGTAGCGAGATAAGCCGCCCGTCGCCCGCGCCATCCCGCATTCCAGCGCGTGAAAACCATCACCATGTAAACCACCCACATCAACAGCGACAGAAAAATCTTTGGATCCAGCAGGTCCACGCGGCCATAAGTAGCCTGAGCTACGATCGTGCCAGCCACCAGTCCGAGAGTCATGAAGGGAAAACCGAGGAGCAGCGATCGGTAGCCAATTTCGTCGATGACCTCCAGCGCCGGTAGACGCAGCATGATTCCAGAAGGCTTCTTGGACTTCAGGCGCCGCTCTTGTGCGAGGTAGAGCAGGCTGGCGGCGAAGCTGAGAAATAGAGCCGCATATCCGGCAAAGATCAGGGCAATGTGGGCAAACAACCAGCCCCGACGCATGGCCGGCGACGTTAGCAAGAAAGGCTGTTGCGTCGTCGCGGCGACGAATGTCAAAACGAAAACGAGCGGAAATACCACAATCCCAGGTGAGGTTGTGCGGTAGACCAGATACACGATCATGAAGGCAATCATGATCAGCAGGGCCAGAAGGGATTCGGAGTTGTGCACCGAGGCTAGCGTTAACTGTCCGGAAAGGAGCACCGCTTCGGTAAGCGACACAAACTGGAGCACCATGCCAAGGCTCATGGCTGGTAGCGCCACGCGGTTCAGAAGCGAACTGGTCCGCGTTAGGGCCCGAAGTGCGTAAAGCAGTCCGACGCCGTAGCAGCAAAGTGCCACTCGGAGCCACAAAATAGGCATAGAAAGTAAATACTCCCGGACCCGCGTTTACACGATCCGTTCTAATCGATTATAGTCTGCACCGCGAGTGGGGCAGAAATCGAAAGAAGTACAGAGACGGCCAGGTTACCCAGTGGTTCGAGAAGACCGCAAGCTTATTCAAGGCTCAATCGCTTCGTCGCGTCCTCTAACAAATCGCCAGATAGCGATAGCCTGCGACCGCCACTCATCATGTCTTCGATTTCGTCGAATGCATCAAAAAGACGGATCTTGGCGACACCGTACTGTTCAGCTTCATTCAGATTGCGTCCGTGTTTCCCTGCCCAGCCGCGCAACGCCTCATCCGAGAGAAAGACGCTTACGGCGAAGGTAATCTTTCGGTCGGAAGTGACGTCAAAAATATATTCGCTCCCGGGAGCATCGGGGGCATCCTCCAGTGCAGCGCGCCTTCCGACAAAGTAATATTGATATACGTAGCCCTGTCCACCGGTGTATGTCTTCATGCGGCGAAGGGTCATGGCTTTGATCTTTGATCTTTGGTCGTTGGTCTTGACTTTCGGTCTCACGGACGACGCCAGCGTAGTCGGATGCCGTCAAATTGGAGGGCTCCGGCCAAAGACGAACGACCAAACCCGACGACCGCCCTTACTTACCATTTGCTGTCGAAACCACACGGCCATACTCGCTGGCCCGCGCCAACCGGTCGAACATGCGATAGGCAGTCGCCGAAATCTTCGTGATCGCCTCCTCACCGTCGCGTTCGTGTCGCAAATAGGTTGTCATCACACAAATCACGTAGGGGCGGTTCTCCACGAATACGATGCCGGAATCGTTGCGCACGCCTTCGAGCTCTCCCGGCTTGTTGGCAATCTTCAAGCCCTCGGGCAAATCACGAGGGATAAAACTCCCCTTATGGGTGCTGAGCATTTTGAAGAAATCGGAAGTCATTTCCGGATTGAGAATTTTGCCGCGGTAGAGATCTTCGAGCAGCGCCGTCATCTCAGCGGGGGTCGATATGTTCTCTCTGCCCTCCCCCGCGGCTTTAACGTCCATCATCTTGCGGCGCAGACGGGTGTGAGGTAGCCCCAGCGAATCCATCAGGGAATTCACACTCGCCATTCCGACGCGATCAATCAGCACGTTGGTAGCACTGTTGTCGCTTACAGCGACCATCATGGTGGCAAGATCACGCAAGGTAATCCGAGTCAGGCCAGGCGTAAGACCGTTCATGATATCGCTGTCGGCCACCAAGTCAATTGCCTGCACCGTGTACAGATCGCTGAGTTTCAGCTTACCTGTCTGCGCCTGTCGATACAGCTCGGCCAGAACGGCCACTTTGATGGAACTGGCTTGAGGGAAAACGTCGTCAGCATGCAAACCATATTTTCTGCCGCTGGCGAGGTCGAGGATGGAAACTCCAAGTACGCCATCAAGATTGTGGTCCACTTCACTGACGGTGGATTCCAGCTTTTGCCAGAGCACCGTCTGCTTCGCTGTCACGGTATCACTAGCCGTCTGACCCAGGGCCGTCGCCAGAAGAAGCATTACGCTTATCAAACGAGCCAATCGTCACTCTCCGAAAGCGGAGTCATTATAACTACTTCCGGTCGACAAACAACGATATGCCGACGCTCCAGTTACCCGGCAATCTTTGCATCGCGCAAACGCTTTACCGCAGTTTCAGAAGTCACTGGCGAGTAATAAACCTCTTTGAAGGTATACGATTTTGCCTTTCCGCCGACAATTGGAAGAATCTCAATGTGCCAGTGATAGTCGTCATCGATGGTTCTCCAGTAGTCCAGACTCTTCGATTGATGCTGGGTGTTCGGCGAGGTGTGTAGAACCAGGTGAAATTCACTAGTTACAGTTCGAATCCTTTGCAGGGTGCGGCGTAAAAGCCCACCCAGGTCGAGCAACGGGCGAGAAAGACCAAAACGTTCGAATGCCGTGTCGTGAGTGCGGGGAACGATCCAGGTTTCGTACGGAACACGCGGCGCGTAAGGACAAAGCGCCACAAAGTCACCCCTCACTTCGAGCACCCGCAGATTTTGCTGCAATTCCTGAGAGAGAATGTCGCAGAAGACACAGCGTTCTTTCGCCTTGAAATAGTCCCGACCCGCCCGTAGCTCGTACAGGACACGTCGGGGCACGAATGTTGTGGCTGTAAGCTGTGATATGGGATGTTCGAATTCCTGGCCGGCATTGCTTCCGTGATTTTTGAAAACGCTTACGTATTTGAATCTGGGATCACGTTTCAAGTCCTGGATGCGCTGAGCCGCCAGCAGGAGGAACCGTTCGATCTCGGCATCAGTCGCATCCCACAGCTGCCGGTCATGGCGAACATTTTCCACCAGGAGCTCGTGTGCACCCACCGAAGACATGCGGTCGTAAATGCCGTCCGCGCGCCGGGCGGGTTCGCCTTCGATGCGGTACAAGGCAGTGGGGTGAACCACCGCCCGGGCCGACCACGGATCGCCGCCGAGGCCGGGCATATTGGAAACCAGTTGAGCTGGCGAAGGTGAGTTGGGACAAAATCTGCAGAAAGATTCGGTCCGCGGTGTACTATCGGGTACGTCGTTCCCCGTAATGACCCACGAGCGGGTGATGGGATCCTTGCGTAACTCCATGCGCTCAAGGAAAACATCGGCACGACAAACCGTCAACTGCGATTTCCACCAAGCGGAAGCGGGCGTTTCGTTTGTTATAATCCGCCCACGAACCCACCTCAGATGAGCGAACCGTCCACTCCGTTGATGCGGCAGTATGCCTCCATCAAGCAACAGCATCCCACCGCTTTGCTATTTTTTCGCCTCGGTGATTTTTACGAGCTTTTCTTCGATGACGCGGTCCTGGCCGCACGGGAATTGCAGATCACACTCACTTCACGCAACAAGGAAAAGGGCGTGGCGATTCCCATGTGCGGCGTTCCCCATCACGCCGCCGAGGGCTACATTTCCAAACTGATTCGCAAGGGATTTAAAGTTGCTATCTGCGAGCAGGTAGAAGATCCGCGCGTGGCAAAAAAGTTGGTGCGACGAGAAGTAACGCGGGTGGTCACGCCAGGCACGGCAGCCGATTCGTCTTTGGGTTCAGAGGAAAACAATTTTTTGGCGGCCATTGCGCAGGCCGGGGAGAGAGTCGGGTTTGCGGCCCTTGATTTGTCCACCGGTGAATTTCGCGCCACCGAGTTCCAGGGGGAAAATGCGGCTACAAGGATTCAGGAAGAAATTCAGCAGTTGCGGCCAAAAGAGGTACTCTACGGGTCCACCGCACCTCTGTTTGAAAGTTCCAACCATGCGCGAACACCCATTCGACTTGGTCAGCATGCGGTCGCGCCGATGCAGTCATCGTCGGCTATCGGTTACGCCGAAACAGCGCTCGACGATTGGATCTTCGCTCCCGACCATGCCATTCCTCTTCTCGAGAATCATTTTGGCGTGCTTTCCCTGGAAGGTTTTGGCCTCGCGGGCAAGCCAGCAGCGGCGGCAGCAGCCGGTGCGATTCTCTACTACGTCCGGTCAACGCAGCGCGGAACACTAAGCCACGTAGATCGCATTGGATTTTATGAACGGCAGACTTGTCTGGTGCTCGACGCGGTCACCGTGCGGAACCTGGAGTTGATTGAGCCGCTTTTCGCCGGAGCTGATGCCGGCGTAACCCTGTTCCGATCGATCGATGCGACCGTCACCCCCATGGGGAAGCGTCTTCTGCGTTCGTGGATGCTGCGTCCGTCTATTGATATCCCGGAGATCAATGCACGATTGGATGCGGTTGAATCGCAAGTTAAAAATACAGTCGCACGCGAAGAATTGCGCCGTGCCCTCGATGGAATTCTTGACCTTGAGCGTTTACTGAGCCGGGTCACGCTGGAGACAGCAAACCCGCGTGACGTGCTCGCGCTTGCCGCGTCGTTGGCAAAATTACCCGCCGCGCGATCGGCACTGGCTCGCTTTCCCGCCGACCGGCTGAAGATACTGCACGCATCGGTCGATGAGCTTAAGGATTTATGCCGGACGATTGAAACCACCATCATCCCAGAGCCTCCGGTTTCGCTGAGCGACGGAGGTGCGATCCAGGCGGGTGTCGATGCTGAACTGGACCAACTGCGTGACCTTAGCCGCAACAGCAAGCAGTTCCTGGCTGAAATCGAACAGCGGGAGCGGCAACGAACTGGAATCGGGTCACTAAAAGTAAGGTTCAACTCGATTTTCGGCTACTACCTCGAGATTTCGAAAGCTAATCTACACCTGGCTCCGCCAGATTATGAGCGGAAGCAAACGTTGGTCAATGCCGAGCGCTTCACCACACTTGAGTTGAAGGAATATGAATCGCGCATTCTTGATGCGCAGGAAAAGATCGTAGACATCGAGCGCCGGCTGTTTGCGGAATTACGTTCCACTATCGCCGGAGAAGCCCGTCGCATTCGGCAGACGGCGCTAGCTCTGGCTGAGATCGACGTATTGACGTCGCTCGCCCAGATCGCAGCCCTGCGGAATTATTGCCGGCCGACGGTCGACGATTCCAGCGAAATCGAAATTATGTCCGCTCGGCATCCCGTGATCGAACAACTGGAATTGGGCAGCGGCGAGCGTTTCGTGCCGAACGATCTCTATCTAAACTCCACAACCCACACCATCCTGGTACTAACCGGGCCGAACATGGGCGGCAAGTCCACTTACCTGAGACAAACTGCGTTGATAGCGATCCTGGCGCAAATGGGATCGTTTGTTCCGGCGCGTTCAGCCCGCCTGGGGCTGGTGGACCGTGTATTCACACGAATCGGCGCCAGCGACAACCTGGCGCGTGGCCGCTCTACTTTCATGATTGAGATGACCGAGACTGCAGCCATCTTGCACACCGCGACGGCGCGCTCGCTCATCTTGCTTGATGAGGTGGGCCGCGGCACCGCGACCTACGATGGGCTCGCCATCGCCTGGGCCGCAGTCGAGTACATCCATTCAAGCACTCGTGCCAAGACTCTTTTTGCAACTCACTACTTCGAATTGACCGAACTGGCCGAGCAACTGTCGGGTGTGAAGAATTATCACGTAGCGGTGAAAGAAACCGGCGGCGGCATTGTGTTCCTGCGCAAAGTTGAGCCGGGAGCCGCTGACCGCAGCTATGGTATTGAGGTGGCCAAACTCGCAGGATTGCCCCACGAAGTGATCGTGAGGGCGAGGGAGGTGCTGGTTGAGCATGAGAGCGCAGAGCGCCTGGTAACCGGACATCTTTCGGGCGGCCGTCCTTTGCCGGCGCAGCTCACCATCTTTACGCCGTTATCGCAGCCCGTGGTCGAGCGACTGCGTGAAATTGACTTAAATTGCCTGACACCGATTGAGGCGCTCAACTTACTGGCGGAGTTGAAGAAGCAGATCGAGTGAAATCTGATGCCACTATGCATAAAGCATCCGTGCGAAAACAGAAAGATTCCTCTCTTCCGGCCAGTATTGGGCAGTTGCTAATCATCGGTTTCGACGGGACGGAGATGTCGCCACGGCTTTCTTCCCTGCTGACGCGTTTACAGCCGGGCGGCGTAATTCTGTTCGCACGCAACATTACCAGCGGAGAGCAAACCTACAGGCTGCTTAAAGATTGCCAAACCTGCGTTTCCACGCCTCTTTTTACATGCGTAGATATGGAAGGAGGAAGGGTGGACCGATTTCGCAACGTGATCGGATCCACGCCTTCTGCGGCCGATGTCTTCGCTACTGGCAGCCGCAAGCTGTTTCGCAAGCACGGCACAGTGATCGGCGAATGCTGTCGAGCCCTGGGGTTCAACACGGACTTCGCCCCGGTGGTTGACCTCGCGTTCGAATCTTCGAAGACAGTGATGGGCTCGCGCGCGGTTTCTGCCGATCCCCAACAGGCTATTATCTATGCTCGAGAATTTCTGGCCGGACTGCGATCATCGGGCGTCGTAGGTTCAGCGAAACACTTCCCGGGTCTAGGCGAGGCCAATCTCGACACGCACCACGAACTCCCCTCCGTGACTAAATCATGGAAAGATCTCTGGGCAGCGGATCTTTCTCCCTATCGGGCCATGCGGCGCCAGTTGCCGATGATTCTCGTCGGACATGCGAACTATCCATTAGTCACTCACGATCGCAACCCTGCGTCGTTATCCAAAAAGTGGATCACTGATATTTTGCGGAAGAAGATAGGTTATCGCGGAGTCATCGTCTCGGATGATTTGGAAATGGGCGGCGTTTTGAAAGCGGCGCCCATTGAGCAGGCGGCGGTCGAGCACATACGTGCTGGGGGCGACTTGTGCTTGATCTGTCACGTCGAGGAATACGTTACGCGCTCTTATGAGGAACTCGTTAAAACTGCGGAACACGAGCCGAAGTTTGCGCGGCGGGTTAAGGAATCGGTGGCGCGTGTGCTTGCATTCAAGAACAAGTCGCCTCACTTGAGACGAAAATCGTCGGCTCCCGGCCCTTCCAGGTTAGACAAGCTTTCCCGAGAAGTCTGGGAACTTGGCGAAAAAGTCCGGCTCGTCCGGCTGAAACAAGCCAATCCATGATTGTCGCAGGCATAATGAGCGGCACGTCCGCCGATGGCGTCAACGTCGCCGTGATACGTGTCGTGGAACGTCCGGGCTCCTCGCGTCCATTCACAACGGAGAATCTTTCTTTCAAATTGGTAACGCACGCCGAATTTCCCTATCCCCAAGCAGTGCGTCGGGCTGTGCTGGATGCTATGAACGCGAAGCAGATCAGCGTGGCGCAACTGGCCAAACTAAACTTCTTGCTCGCAGAGCTGTATGCGGAAAGTGTCATTACGACACAGCGACGTTTCGGTCAAAAGATCCAACTGATCGGCTGCCACGGGCAGACGCTTTACCATCAGGGCATTGCCGCTGACTTTCTTGGACGTAAACTCTCGGTGACGTGGCAAATCGGCGAGGGTGCCGTGATCGCGGCACGCGTAAGAGTTCCGGTAGTGTCTGATTTTCGGCCAGCCGACATGGCAGCAGGAGGTAGAGGCGCTCCTCTGGTTCCCTTTCTGGACTACTTCCTATATCGCAGCCCGCGTATCGGTCGAATTATTCAGAACATAGGAGGCATTGCCAACCTGACGGCCATTTCAGCGGGGGCCCCTGCCGAAAAGGTAATCGCGTTCGATACCGGTCCGGGAAACATGGTGATCGACGCGGTCACTGATAAGTTTTTTGGCAAGCGTTATGATCGCGACGGAAAATTCGCTGCTTCGGGTATCGTGCTGGAAAATGTTGTTAACGAAATGCTGCGCGAATCATTCTTCCTTCGCAAACCGCCAAAGACCGCGGGGCGCGAAGAGTTCGGACGCGAATTCGTACTACGCTTTGTAAAACGCTGCGGCCGCGTACCGAAGCAGGACATTGTAGCGACCGCCACCGCTCTAACGGCTCGCTCCATTGCCGACGCCGTGCAACGTTTTGTAATACGCGGCGGAAGATTTGCAGAGCACGTCGTGTCTGGCGGGGGAGGCAATAATCCAACGTTATTAGCCATGCTAGCCAATGAGCTGTGCCCATTGGGAATCAAGCTCCGCTCCTCAGACGAATTTGGTTTGCCCTCGGAAGCGAAAGAAGCCGCCGCCTTCGCCCTGATGGCATTTGAGACCTGGAATCGGAGACCATCGAACGTACCCGCCGCCACTGGGGCCAAACGGCCGGCAATTTTAGGGAAGATTTCGTATGTGTAAGGTGGGGAAACCAACTCAAAGCGGTTTCTTCGGCTCGTTTCTCCGCCCCGCCGCCCGCATTCTTTTGCTCGGCACGACAAGGTTTTCAACGCGGTTAAAGACCCTTCACATCTCCGCATTTTTGCTTTGCCTGGCCTTTACTGTTTCGTGCTCAAGTAAGCCGGATCCGAACACACTGGTAATGATCATCGAGAGTAGTCCGACGAATCTCGATCCCCGTGTTGGGCTTGACGCTCAATCGGAACGCATCGATGACCTGATTTTCGACGACCTCCTTACGAGGGACTCTCACCTGAATGTCGCACCCGGGCTGGCAGAACGTTGGGATGTCCCCAATCCGCTAACTTACGTTTTTTACTTGCACCAGGGTGTGAAATTCCACGACGGCCGGGCATTAACCGCCCGCGATGTGAAATGGACATTCGATTCCTTGATGCACGGCGAAGTTCGCAGTACCAAGTCGGCAGTGTACCGGTTCGTCGACCACATTGACGCCTCCGACGATTACACCGTAGTTTTCCATCTGAAAGAGCCCTTCGCCACGCTGTTATGGAATCTATCCGACGGTGCGATTGGTATCGTGCCTTACGGCAGCAGCGACGAGATTAGCCGCCAGCCTATCGGCTCGGGACCGTTTCGTTTCGTCAGCGCCGAGCAGGACAAGGAAGTTGTAATCGCGCGCAATGAAGACTATTGGGGCGCAAAGCCACAATTGCCAGGAGTACGCTTCATCGTTGTGCCGGACACAACCACGCGCGCTCTCGAATTGCGCAAAGGCAGCGCCGATCTTGCCATCAACGCGCTGACTTCGGACATGGTCCTGACGTTGGAGCGGGATCCAAGACTCGCTGTCCTGCACGCTCCAGGAACTGTTCTCGCCTACATGTCATTCAATTTGCGCGATCCCATTCTGAAAGACGCCCGGATACGACAGGCCTTAGCCTATGCGATCGATCGCCGCCCCCTCATCGAATATCTGCAACGCGGCTTCGCCAGGCCGGCCAACAGCGTGCTGCCGCCGGAAAGCTGGGCGTACAACGGCGATGTTCCTACTTACAACCACGATCCTGAACATGCCCGGCGGTTGCTTGAACAAGCCGGCTACCCGCTGGTAAACGGGATTCGCTTTCATCTCACCATGAAGGCGTCGACCGAAGAAAGCACGCGGTTGATGGCGGCGGTGTTGCAGCAACAACTCCGCGATGTAGGAATCGCGCTCGATATTCGAACCTTTGAGTTCGCGACTTTTTTCTCTGACGTCACACATGGGTTATTCCAACTTTATTCTCTCCGCTGGATCGGCGGCAACGAAGATCCTGACATTTTCGAATACGTTTTCGACTCGGCAGAGTTCCCTCCCAATGGTGCCAACCGCGGTTACTTCTCAGATCCGCGCGTGGACGCTCTGATCGAACAAGCACGACACGAATTGGACCAAAATACCCGCAAACAAATTTATGCCGAGATCCAACGCGCGCTGGCTGACCAGCTGCCCTACATCAATTTGTGGTATTTCGACAACGTTTTGGTTCACTCAAAGCGCGTAAGGAATCTAACCCTGAATCCATCCGGAAATTACGACTTCCTGAAAACTGCGCGCTTAGACGATGGGATCTAGTCGTTAAGCGCGCGCCTTGTTTCCAGATGTTGGCAATCGCCGCTGTATAAGACAGCAACAGTTTTGTGCGTGTTACCATCGAAACACCTCAACTATCCATGCGAATTCTTTTTATCGGTGACATTTTCGGACGGCCGGGACGTAATATCGTCAAGGATCGCCTGCCTGGCTTGGTGAAAGATCATTCCATCAACCTGGTGATTGCGAACGGCGAGAATTCCGCTGGAGGTTTTGGAATTACCGGATCGCTCGCGGAAGACCTATTTGAACTGGGCATCGACGTAATTACCACCGGCAACCACATCTGGGACAAGCGGGACATCATCGACTACTTCCAGATGGCAGATGGGAATGAGCACAGCATGGCGCGGCGGTTATTGCGCCCAGCCAACTATGCGCCCGACTTGCCCGGATGGGGCGTCTATGAGGGACAAAAGAACGATAGTTCCTATGCAGTTATCAATCTGCAAGGCCGTGTGTTCATGGCCGCCAACGACGATCCTTTCCGTGTGGCCGATAAATTGTTGAAAGAAATCAAAGCAAAAATAATCTTTATTGACATGCATGCGGAAGCGACATCGGAAAAGCTTTCTCTCGCCTGGTATCTGGATGGTAGGGTTAGTGTCGTCGTAGGAACGCACACGCATGTCCCAACAGCCGACGAACGCGTGTTACCCGGCGGGACGGCTTACATTACCGACGTTGGCATGACCGGGCCATATGACAGCGTCATCGGTGTACAGAAAGAACTCATCATCTCCCGCTTTTTGACAAACATGCCTGCCCGTTTTGAGGCGGCGACGGGCGACGTTCGTCTATGTGCCGTGGTCGTGGATTGCGACGATGTCACTGGGCATGCGCGCAAAATCGAAAGAGTGATGCTGAGCTGAAACTGTTCGATCTGTAAGCGCTCCTGAAACCCGGTGTCGTCATGAAACCTTGTCCCGAAAACGTCAATCCCTCAGAATCCTTACTAAATCTTTCCGATTGCGAACAGGCAGGTATCGAAGCGCGGCTCGTACCATTGCCACGTACACTTCCCTCGCCTCTGGAATTTTCTTCAGCTCTCTTAGATGTTGACCCACCACATGTGCATCGCCGCGCACGACCGGTCCGCTAAAAGCCGCCGCCGGGCCGAGTTTTGCATAATTCGCCAGCGTCTGTCGGACCATGGGCAACATCTTCTTGCGGGCGTCGACTCGTGAAATGCCCGCCGCCTGCGCAACTTTTTCAGCACTGACCAACAAAGAAATCAATAGCGGTGACGCGAACGCTCCCCAAGCGTGATAGGCAGACTTCTTCGTCTTAGAAATTGAAAAAGCCTTCGCGCCGAGATTGCGCGCGAGGTCTCGTGCCGCTCCCACGGCTTTTGCGTCTCCTTCCAACGCAACCGGAACTCCTTGAAGCGAAGGAACCGAGCCGCGTACGAACGTCATTAGCGGATGCACCGCCGCAACGGCAGCACCGCGCTGCCTCAGTACAGACAGTTCGTCGCTCGCTAGGGCTCCGCTGGAATGAAAAGCAACCTTGCCTTTCCACTGGGACGCGCCCGCCATCTCGCCTGCGGCCTTGGCGATTTCACGATCCGGCACGCAAAACCAAACTACATCGGCTTCCAGTCGCGCGGCTGACTTAGCCGCCATGGCATGAAATCTTTTGGCCAATGCACGCGCCTTTCGCCGGGAAGCACTGCTGTTTCCCGCCACAATCTCGGTGACGCGATATCCCGCGTGCTGTAGTTCCTGCCCCAGCGCACAGCCCAGTCTGCCGGGTCCGATGATCGCAATCGTTGGCTTTGACGCCATGGCGGCAGCATAGCAGGGCGTTTCCGTTAACGGCAAAAGACCTCACGGCGCGCGATGCCAAAACCGCATCTTCGATGGCTGTTTTATAGTGTGTTCATGCCAAAACAATCTCGCAAGAAAAACCACGGGGGCAAGGCAAGAGTTCTTTCTTCTCGCGTTGTCTATCGCGGGCCTGCATTTAACGTCACTGCCGACCAGGTTCTTGAGCCCAGCGGAGTGCGTACACGCCGCGATATCGTGCATCATTCCGGATCGGTCGTAATTCTTGCCGTCGATGACCATGGCCCGGAACCGATGGTTTTGCTGGAACGGCAGTATCGACACGCCGCCAGACAAGCGCTTTGGGAACTGCCCGCCGGCAGGATCGATCATGGTGAAAAACTCTTGGCTGCCGCCAAACGCGAGTTGCTGGAAGAGACTGGCTACACCGCTTCGCAGTGGAAGTGTATTTTGCGGTTTTACGCCAGTCCTGGCTTTCTGGCTGAAACCATGGACGTCTACTCGGCTCATGGTCTGCGTCGTGGCAAAGCACAGCCCGAAGCCGATGAGGTGATTCGCATTCGCATGGTCCCGCTTTCCACGGCCGTAAAAATGGTAATGAAGGGCACGATTCGTGACGCCAAAACCATCGCCAGTGTGCTTTGGCTGAGTCAAACACAGAAGGACTAAAACCCTTGTCCATGGCGGCTTTTCTCCTGATACATTGTCTTGACAGCCTCCCGCCGGTAGCAGCACAATTGCCTCAAATGAAAGGGTACGGCCTCGGCGAAAGAGCACGTGCCCCAAGGGGCGTACATGGAAAGACTGAAAGGTACGGTTAAGTGGTTTAACAACGCCAAAGGCTATGGCTTTATCGGACGGGACGATGGCGCCGATGTCTTTGTTCATTACAGTGCGATCACCTCGGAAGGCTACAAGAGCCTGCAGGAAGGCGATCAGGTAGAGTTCGAGATCACGCAAGGTCAGAAAGGACCGCAAGCCGCAAACGTTACAAAAGCCTCGTAGCCTCACAGAGGTTCTTCACCATCGAGATTCAACCGGAGGTCGCGAGCCTATCTCTCCGGCTTCCCGGGGCAAGCTCACCCCGGTTCAAGCGACTGACGCTCCAACAACGAGCCCGCCTTCCCCTCCAGGCCCAACTTGTTTAAGCTTTATCTCGCATGGATAACAAAGCCATCGCGGGAATCCTCTACGAAACTGCCGACCTGCTCGAGATTGACGGCGCAGACTCGTTTCGCATTCGTTCGTACCGCAACGCCGCCGAAGCCATCGAAGCCCAAACACTCCAGATTGCTGACGTGATCAATGAGCCGAAGAAGGTTCTGGCGATCCAGGGCATTGGCAAAGGCATGTTACTCAACCTCCAGGAAATGTTTAAAGAAGGCAAACTCCCCTTGCACGCCGAACTGTTAAAAAAGTACCGGCCATCGATGCTGGAGCTTTTGAAAATACAAGGCCTCGGACCTAAGACGATTGCTTTGATTTGGAGTGCCTACCAGGTAAGTGATTTCGAAGGAGTCGCCAAATTGGCGAAGGAAGGAAAAATTCGAGAGCTTCCTCGAATGGGAGAAAAGCAGGAACAGAAACTGCTTAAGGCGATCGAAGACTACCGAAGAATTGCCGGACGGTTCCTCCTCGATGCGGCCGAGCGCGAAGCGCAAAAGATCACCGACCATTTGCGTGAGTATCCCGGAGTGGAGAGAGTCACGCCTGCAGGTTCCCTGCGGCGCGGCCGCGAAACCGTGGGTGATCTCGATATCCTGGTCACGGGAAAAGCTTGTTGCGACGACCAGGCCCGCCAAACACTCATCGACCACATCATCAAACTGCCGGGACTGATGGAGATCATTGCCAGCGGGGCGAACAAAGTCAGCTTTCGTCTGCGTGCGGGGATGCAAGTGGACGTTCGGCTTCTGCCGCCAGAATCATTCGGAGCCGCTCTGCAATACTTCACGGGGTCGAAGGCTCACAATGTCGCTTTGCGCCAGCGTGCTCTGAAAATGGGTTTTACTTTGAGCGAATATAGCCTGGCGCAACTTGACACTGAAAGACCAGTCGCAGGAAAAACCGAAGAAGAAATCTATTCGAAGCTCAATCTGGACTACATTCCGCCTGAGCTGCGTGAAAATCTCGGCGAACTCGACGCCGCCGCAAGCCATACGCTTCCGGCCCTCATCTCACGAGCGG
>Ga0070711_100000946_pt1 | contig 15359 bp, 16 predicted proteins | sample LARL53metaG_FD_65452 | JGI IMG/M metagenome (GOLD analysis project Ga0070711, IMG submission 65452) | Corn, switchgrass and miscanthus rhizosphere microbial communities from Kellogg Biological Station, Michigan, USA - LAR L5-3 metaG | ecosystem: Host-associated > Plants > Roots > Rhizosphere ... | reverse complement strand
CGACGGCGGCGTAGAGCGACCCGTACAACAGGAAGCCGAGGATGAAATACAGCAGAAAGACGACGAGCAGGTCGGCAGGCATCGACGGTATCGGCAATTGCTGCATCGCTTCCGGGGTGACGTGAAGCACGCCGGCGAGGTGAGCGCGTTCGTGCGTGAGCAGGAAGATCGAGCCGACCCAGATGGTCAGTTGCAAGAGTCCGGTGAGCCCGACGCCGAGAATCTTTCCCAACATCATCTGAAACGGCCGGAGCGAGGAGACCAGGATCTCCATGATGCGATTCGTCTTTTCCTCGATCACCGATGTCAGCGTCTGCTGCCCGTAAATGATCATCGTGATGTAGAGAACGAATCCCATGAAATAGGCGATGAGGAATGACGTCGCACCGCTCTGGTCAGTCGCCTTGCCATCGCTCACCTTGACCGTTCGCAGGTTCGCCGGCGTCATGGCGCCCAACATGAGCGCCGGATTGATGCCGGCGCCCTCGAGCCGCGTCGTCATCAACACCTTGCTGACTGAGCCTTCCAGCCTGCCCATCGACTCGAGTGCGCTGGTGTTGCTGCCGAAATATTCCAGCCTGCCGGTGCGCAGGGTCGAATCGTTCAGGACCAGCACCCCGTCGAGCGATTGCGGGTCGCCCTGTGGATTCGTGCCCACGTGAGCCATGAGCGAATCGCGGGTTCGTGCCGCGCCTCCCGGCGCCACCGTGACGCGGCGAAGCTCGTAGCGCGGTGGTCCGCCGGTGTCGCTCACCAGCTTCTGACTCGCCAGGCCCGCCGCCACTGCCGCGCCGAGATCACTCCCGCTGGCATCGACAATCGCCACACGACTGGTGCGATTGCCGCTGCTCGAGAGCAACGCCGGTAGCACCGAAACGGCGATGAAGAAGATGGGCAGGAGGATCGTCGAGATAATGAAGGCCTTGGTGCGGATGCGCGCGCTGAGCTCGCGCCGCACGACCACGAGGATCTTTCTCATGCGGCCTCCGAATTCGCCGGCACATGCGTCGCGTCACCGACCTTGGCGATGAAAATCGACTGCAGTGACGGCTCGACCACTTCGAACCGGCTGAGCCCGACGTCAGCGTTCACCAGCGCTCCCAGCAGACGTTGCGGGTCGACGCCAGCCGCCATCGATACCTCGGCGCTCGCACCATAGTCGTCCACTTTCTCGATCAGCGTGCGATCGGCGAGGATGCGCTCGGCGGCCTCCTTGCCATGCAGGAACGTCAGGGCGATATGCCGCTCGCCAAACCCCGCCTTGACCTCGCTCACCGATCCGTCCACCACCTTCTCGCCCCGGGCGATGATCACGATCCGATCGCACATCCGCTCGGCCTGCTCCATGACGTGGGTCGAGAAAAGCACGCTGCGACCGCTTCGGGCGATCTCGACCACCACATCCTTCATCACCTGGAGGTTCACCGGATCGAGCCCCGAAAACGGCTCGTCGAGGATGACCAGGTCGGGTTCATGGATGAGCGTGCCGGCAAACTGGACCTTCTGCTGCATGCCCTTGGAAAGGTCCTCGACCCTCTTGAGCGCCCATTCGCCCAAACCCAGACGCTGTAACCAGTTGTCGGCCTTTGACTTAGCATCAGAAGGCCGCATCCCCTTGATCTCCCCCAGGAATACCAGCTGGTCGCGGATCTTCATCCGGCGGTAGAGTCCGCGTTCCTCGGGGAGAAAACCCACCCGAGCCGAAAGATCGCGACCGGAGACCGACGCGCCGAACAGGGAAATCGTCCCCTCGTCGGGTTCGATGATGTCCATGATCATTCGGATCGTCGTGGACTTCCCTGCTCCATTCGGTCCCAGCAGACCGAATATCACGCCGGGCGGGACCGCGAACGACAAGTCCTTCACGGCGGTGTGCCCGGAAAATCGTTTGGTGACGTGGTCAATCGCGATGGCGGGTGCTGGCATCAGTCCTCGAAGTGGAGTGATTGCGCGAAATCTACGCACACTTCGAGGTCGTGTTCCGGCAGGCTGTCGTATGAGCTTTGTCTATACTCTGTATGAGCCCTGTGTCAGCCCTGATCGAACGCGGCGACCGAGGCAGCTTCGTCAGTGGGAATGACGAGGTGTTTCTCCGTCGCCGCCACGCCGAACTTCTGCTGACGCGCGAGCCACGCATCGAGGCCGATGGTGTCGCGCCCCGGGTCATGAATGGCGACGTCACGCATGGTGATGCCACGCGCGCCCTTTTCATGCCAACGTCCCAGGTAGGTACGACCGCTCGCCCCGGTAACGACGACCGTCACGCCATGCAGCTCGTCATGGCCGGGGTGGAACACGTGACCGGTCACGCGCAGTAGCTGTCGAATGCCTGGACGAGCATCGCCGCGATCTGGTCGGGATGACGGCCTTCGATCTGGTGGCGATGCACGAACGCGACGACCTCGCCGTCCTTGAGCACGGCCACCGACGGCGACGATGGCTGGTATTCGCCGAAATACGACCGAGCTCGCGCCGTCGCGTCAAGGTCCTGCCCGGCAAAGACGGAATACAGTTTCGCCGGCTTCACCGGATGCTGGAGCGCCTTGGCCAGCGCCGGGCGCGCCATGCCCGCGGCGCAGCCGCAGACGGAATTCACGAACACCAGCGACGTGCCGGTCGAGTCGGCCAGCGCCGCGTCGACGTCGGCAACAGATCGCAATTCTTCAACTCCCAGGCGCGTGACTTCTTCGCGCATCGGCTTGATCATCATTTCGGGATACGGCATTGCTACGGAACTCCGGTTTGGGTGTCGGCCTGATGGAGCGCGTCCTTCATGGCGTGCCATGCCAGCGTCGCGCACTTGACTCGCATGGGAAATTCGGCCACGCCGCGCAACGCCTCGAGTTTGCCGAGCGGCGGTCCATCGACCGCGTGGCCGGTGACCAGGGCGTGGAACCGGTCGAAGATTTCCCGTGCCTCCTGCGTGGTACGGCCGACCAGTGCGGTCGTCATGAGCGACGCCGAGGCCCGCGAAATCGCACAGCCCTTGCCCTGAAAAGCGATGTCGGCAATCCGGCCATCACCGTCCACCAGGACCTCGACGGCAACCTCGTCGCCGCACAGCGGGTTGCGGCCCTCGGACCGGCCCGACGGCGCCGGGAGCGTGCGGAAGTTTCGCGGGCTGCGATCGTGCTCGATGATCACGCTCTGGTAGAGCTCGGACATCCTGCTCACAGGCCGAGTACCCGCCGCACGCCCAGGAGCCCCTGCGCCAGCGCGTCCACTTCGGCGCGGGTGTTGTACAACGTGAACGAGGCGCGCGCCGTTGCCGTCACGCCGAGGCGCCGGTGCAGCGGCTGGGTGCAGTGATGGCCCGCCCGCACGCAGATTCCGTCACCATCGAGCAATGACGCGATATCGTGCGGATGCGCGCCGTGCATGACGAACGCGATCACGGCGGCCTTGTCGGGCGCGGTCCCCACCAGCTGGAGCCCGGGAACCTCCGACAGCCGCTCGGTGGCGTAGTCGCGCAGCCCGTCCTCGTGCGTGCGAATCGCCTCACGATCCTGGGCGGCCAGCCAGTCGAGCGCGGCGTCGAGGCCGACGGCACCGGCGATGTCCGGCGTGCCGGCCTCGAACCTTCGGGGAGGGGCGGCGAACGTCGTATGCTCGAAGCTCACTTCGTCGATCATGTCTCCGCCGCCCTGATAGGGCGGCATCGCGGCCAGGTGCTCGGACTTCGCCCAGAGCACGCCGATTCCGGTGGGACCAAAGACCTTGTGACCGGAAAAGCAGTAGAAATCGCAGTCCAGCTCGGCGACATCGATGGGAACATGCGCCGCCGCCTGGGCGCCGTCGACCAGGATCGGCACGCCAGCCGCTCGTGCCATGCGACAGAGGTCCGCCACGGGATTGATGGTGCCGAGCGCATTGGAGATGTGCGCCACGGCCAGCAGGCTGGCGCCCTTTCGGAGCATGAGCTCCGCCGCGGCCAGATCGAGCTCGCCACTGTCGGAGATCGGGATTGCGATGGTGGTGGCACCAACAAGCTGCCAGGGGACGATGTTGGCGTGGTGCTCCATTGCCGTCACGATCACGGTGGGGTTGCGGGCCAGGCGCGGACGCAGGAAGCTGTGCGCCACGAGATTGATGGCCTCGGTCGTTCCCCGCACGAAAACCACTTCATCCGCCGAGCCAGCGCCGATGAACCGCGCGACCCGCTCCCGGGCGGCGTCCCACCCCAGCGTGGCGCGTTCGCTCAACTGGTACACGCCGCGGTGAATGTTGGCGTTGTCGCGCAGGTAGAAGTCGCGCACGGCATCGATCATCGCCAGCGGCTTCTGGGTGGTGGCCGCGCTGTCGAGATACACCAGGGGCTTGCCGCGCGACAGCGTGCGCAGGATCGGGAACTGCGACCGGATTGCGGCGACATCCAGTGCGTCGCGCTTGGGAAGGGAGGTCGGGAGCGCCGTCATTGCGTCAACCAATCAGGGCGTCCATCTCCGCGTACGCCAGCGCCTGCAGCGCCTCGCGCACCTGGGGCTGGACGATCTCGGCGAGGACCTCGGCGATGAAGGCCGTGATCAGCAGCACCTCGGCCTCGCGACCCGCGATGCCGCGACTTTGCAGGTAGAAGCGCTGTTGCGCGTCGAGTTTGCCGACGGTGGCGCCGTGCGTGCACTTGACGTCATCGGCGAAAATCTCGAGCTGCGGCTTGGTGTCGACTCTGGCATCATCGCCAAGCAGCAGGTTGCGGTTGGTCTGTTTGGCATCCGTTTGCTGGGCTTCCGGCTGAACAATCACCTTGCCGTTGAAGACCCCGTGAGCTCGCTCGGCGAGCACGCCCTTGTAAACCTCCCAGGACCGGCAATCCGGCCGGTCGTGGAAAATCGCGGTGTGATTGTCCACCAGTTGATCGCCCCGGGCGAGATAGAGCCCGTAGAGCAGCGTCTCGACCGCCGAGCCGCCAAGACGCGCGTGCAGGTTGTGCCGTGACAGCCGGGCACCGAGCGAAAGGGCGAAGGAGCGGTAGTGCGAACCCTCCGCCTGATCGACGGCCGTGAAGCCGATGTGGTACGCACCGAGTGTCTCGCGCTGCAGCCGAATGTGTTCCAGGCGCGCGCTGGCACCCAGAACGATTTCAGCGCAGGCGTCAGTGAGGTATGCGGACGCCGACGATTCAACGCCGACGGTGACGAACGACTCGATGACCGTGGCTTCGGCACCACGATCGAGCACCACCAGCGTGCGCGGCGCGACAATTGACGAAGCCGCGCCACCGGTAGTCACGTACACCACGTGCAGCGGGGACTCCAATACTACGTCGGGCGCCACCTGCACGAATGCGCCATCGCGGACCAGCGCCGTGCCGGCAGCATTGAACGCCGAGACCTCGATCGACGCGTGGTGCGCGAGGTGCCGTTCGACGAGCGGATGGCCGATGGCGATCGCGTCAGCCAGCGAACCAAACGTGGCGCCTGGCGGGAGTTCACCAATGTGCGACAGCCGCCGATCGACTTCTCCATCGACCACCACGAGCAGCGGCCACTGCGGCAACCCCATCAGGACGGGATGGAGATCGCCGGCATCCAGAGCGCGTGGCGGCCGGCGCGCCACGAAAGGCACCGACGCCAGCGTCTGGAGCGAGGTGAACCGCCATTCTTCGTCCTTCGATCCGGGGAGCCCGACCTCGTTGAATCGGGACAGCGCGGCGCGGCGCAATTCAACCAGCCACGCCGGATCTCCCGGCGCGTTCGCCGCTTCCGCCAATTCCCTGAAACCGCGCAGTGACCGTCCGGCCGTGCGCTGTTCGACTCGATCCGGCGCCACCGCGGTCATGCCGACCCGGTCTCTCCGGGCCCGGTCAGCCACTCGTAGCCGCGCTCCTCGAGTTCCTGCGCGAGTTCCTTGCCGCCGGATTTCACGATGCGGCCCGCGGCCAGCACGTGCACGTGGTCCGGAACGATATAGTCCAGCAATCGCTGGTAGTGGGTCACCAGTACGGTTGCGCTGTCCGGACGGCGCAACGCATTGACTCCCTTGGCCACGATCCGCAGCGCATCGATGTCGAGGCCGGAATCCGTTTCGTCGAGCACGGCGAGCCGGGGTTCGAGCACCGCCATCTGGAGGATCTCGTTCCGCTTCTTCTCCCCGCCCGAGAACCCGAAATTCACCGCCCGTTCCATGATCTCGGGACCCCATTCGACGACGCGCAGCCGCTGCTCCAGCAGGTCGAGAAAGTCCATCGGGTCGAGTTCCTCGAGGCCGCGTGCCTTGCGAATCGCGTTGTAGGAGCTGCGCAGGAAGTAGGCGTTCGTCACTCCCGGAATCTCGACCGGATACTGGAATGCCAGGAACAGGCCGGCGTGCGCGCGCTCTTCCGCCTCCATGTCGAGGAGATCCTGCCCGGCAAAGGTCACCGTTCCCGCGGTCACCTGGTAGGACGGGTGCCCGGCGAGCACCTGGGCCAGGGTGCTCTTGCCCGACCCGTTGGGACCCATGATGGCGTGCACCTCACCCGCATCGACGGACAGCGAGACGCCCTTGAGGATCTCGGCGTCGCCGGCGGATGCGTGCAGGTTCCTGATTTCCAGCAACGCCATTATCCGACACTCCCCTCGAGGCTGACGCCCAGGAGTTTCTGCGCTTCCACGGCGAATTCCATGGGCAACTCCCGGAAGACTTCCTTGCAGAAACCGTTCACGATCACGCTGATGGCGTTTTCGGTATTCATCCCGCGCTGCTTGCAGTAGAAAATCTGGTCTTCGCCGATCTTGGAGGTACTCGCCTCATGTTCGACATTGCTGGACGAGTTGCGGACGTCGATGTACGGGAACGTGTGGGCGCCGCACCGGTTGCCGATCAGCATCGAATCACACTGCGTGTAGTTCCGCGCACCCGTCGCTCCGGGCAGGATCTTCACCTGTCCACGATATGAATTCTGGCCGCGGCCGGCACTGATCCCCTTCGACACGATCGTGCTCCGGGTGTTGCGGCCCAGGTGGATCATCTTGGTGCCGGTGTCGGCCTGCTGCATCCCGTTCACCACCGCAACGGAGTAGAACTCGCCGACCGAATCGTCACCCTGCAGGATCACGCTCGGATACTTCCAGGTGATTGCCGAGCCGGTCTCGACCTGCGTCCACGAAATCTTCGCGCCGCGCATGGCCTTGCCGCGCTTCGTGACGAAGTTGTAGATCCCGCCCTTGCCGTTCTCGTCACCGGCGTACCAGTTCTGTACCGTGGAGTACTTGATGGCCGCGCCGTCGAGGGCGACCAGTTCCACGACCGCGGCGTGCAGCTGGTTCTCGTCGCGCTTGGGGGCGGTGCAGCCCTCCAGGTACGACACGTGGGCGCCTTCGTCCGCCACGATGAGCGTGCGCTCGAACTGCCCGGTGTTCGCGGCGTTGATGCGGAAGTAGGTCGACAACTCCATCGGACAGCGCACGCCCTTCGGGATGTACACGAACGATCCGTCCGAAAAGACCGCCGCGTTCAGCGCCGCGAAGAAGTTGTCGGATGCCGGCACCACCGAGCCGAGATACTGCTGCACCAGGCCCGGGTGTTCCTGCACGGCTTCGCCAAAGGAGCAGAAGATCACGCCGGACTTGGCAAGAGTCGCCTTGAACGTCGTGCCCACCGACACCGAATCGAAAATGGCATCGACCGCCACGCCGGCGAGCAGTTTCTGTTCGCTGAGCGGGATGCCAAGCTTGGCATACGTTTCCAGCAGCTTGGGATCGACGTCATCGAGCGATCCCAGCGGCTTCTGGGCCCTGGGCGCGGAAAAGTACGAGATCGCCTGGTAATCGATCGGGCCGTGATGAATGTTGGCCCAGTGCGGCTCGTGGGTCATTTCCAGCCAGCGCCGGTATGCCTTGAGGCGCCACTCGAGCAGCCATTGCGGTTCGCGCTTCCGCGCCGAGATGAAGCGGATGGTGTCCTCTGACAATCCGACCGGTGCGGTGTCCTGCTCGATGTCGGTGACGAAACCGTACTGGTACTCTCGGTTGACGAGGGTCTCGACCGGGGAGCTCATGTGGCGCCCTCCGTCCGTGGATCGCCGATCGTCACGTGATAACTGCAGGAGCCGCAGCCGGCTGCGATGTGCGATTGCCGCTCGATCGTGCCGCCGAACGCCTGGGCGAGAAACGCCTCTTCGGCCGCGCACACTTCCGGGAAGCGTTCGGCCACCAGGCGGTGCGGGCAGTTGTGTTCGACCAGAATCCCGCCACTCAATCCCGGCTCCCACGTCGCCATGAACCCTTCCTCGTCGAGCGCCCTGGCGATGTGCTCACCCCGCTCCTCGCGTGCCAGTTCTACGGTTTCGGCGCAGATGCGCGCGCCGACCGCGGCGTAGTGCGCCCGCAGCATCGCAGCGGGAGCGTCGTGGCCGTGCATCGCGATCAGGTGATCGAGCAGATGAGCCAGCGCTCCCGCGTAGCGTTCCGGAAAAAGACCGTGCCCCTTCGGACTCAACCGGTAGGCATGCGCCGGTGCACCAACTCCATGGTGGGTCCGGTCGTGGACCACGAGTCCGTCCGCTTCGAGCTCCTTGAGGTGGTGGCGCACCGCGTTGAGCGAGCAATCCAGCGCCGCAGCGAGGGTGGCGGCAGTCGCAACACCGGCCTGCTTGAGCTGCCGCAGGACGGCCGCACGAGCCCGCCGGAGGCCGGGCGGGTCGGACGGCGAACCAGAAAGCGCGGAGGCGGCGACTGACGACCGGGTTGGCATGGCCAAAATCCTAGGCCAGACCCCCCTCGTTGTCAATTCGTCCAACCTTTTTGGTACAAATCCGTAGCTTATTGAACCACCGGGAGTTGAGTCATCTATCAGGGGCAGATCGGCCCTTCCATCGCCCCTGCGGTGGCGGTAGGCTCCACCGGCAGTTGACCCATTCAACCAGGGATATCAGCGATGCGAACGTACGGGATCATTGGCTTGCTGGCGCCGATCCTGGTGGCGGGTCAGGTGGTGGCGCAAACGCCGCCCCCAGTGACGATGCCGCCGGGCTGGTACCTGGTTCAGGCCCGGGATTCGCTGGCGAAGGTCGGCGACATCGGCATCGCGGGGTGGCCCTTTGTCCTCAAGTCGAACGGAACCTTCACGCTGACCTCGCCTGACAGCCTGACGTTCGCCGGCAAGCTCTCCCAGAAGGACGGCATGGCCACGTACACGGACCAGAACTGCGCCGATCCGGGAGTTTATTATGTCCGTCGCGAGCGTGGCGGTTACGCCTTCGACGTGAAGTCCGAAGCGTGTCCGGGCCGCGACTCAAGCTGGGTGAAGCTGTTGTTTGTGCCCGGGAAGCCCGGAAAATCGCCGTAACGGCCTTCCCTGCCGTCGCGCCCCTTGCGCGGTGCGGGGCCGCGTTCCTACTGTGTGCCGATGCTGCGCCTTCGGCGCGGCCTGGCAGCCGTCTGGTCTGGCGTGGGGGAGAGAGGTTCGATGCCGTACATAATCACCGAAGCGTGTATTGGCGTGAAGGATCGCGCCTGCGTGGACGTCTGCCCGGTCGACTGCATCTACGAGGGCGAAGACCAGCTGTATATCCATCCGGACGAGTGCATCGACTGTGGTGCGTGTGAGCCAGAATGCCCGGTGAGCGCGATCTATCCGGAGGAAGACGTTCCGGAAAACCTGCAGGCCTTCATCAGCAAGAACAAGTTGATTTTTGATTCGGACACGCCGCCGGGCCGGCCCAACAAGTAGCTTCTAGCTGCTAGCTGCTAGCTGCTGCTAGGAGCTCGCTGCTGGGGCTGCCCCGCCACGGCAGGGCAGCCAGTGGCCACCCAAGAGGATCGCCCGTCGGGTCGTGGGGTAAACCACGGTCCCGACGGGCGTCTCTTAGGAAGGCTTCGTTGTGATGGCGGTGGCGGATGGGGAGGTTCCGCCGGGCCCGCCATCTCTTATGACGCCCCAATCGATGAGTTGTTTCACAACCCCTCCAACCCGATTCCCGGCGCTTCCCCTGCCCCGCTACGTTTCGGCCTTCACGCGGGAGCCGCCAATGCCGACCACCGACTACATCCGTCACGCCGCCAAACTGTCGCGCAAGCTGTTTCTGGACTCCGCGCTGGGTGCCCCCCCGGCGCCGGACCCCGAGTTCTACAAGACGCTGGCCAAGGCGCTCGAGGACATTGCCGACGGGCTGGAACAAGCCGCCAAGAGGCGCGACTGAATGGCGATCCGGCTGGTTGACACTCAGGAAACGTTTGACGCGTTGCTGTCCGACATCAGCGGCGCGCCGCTCGTGGCGCTGGATACCGAGGCCGCCTCGTTCCATCGATACCATGACCGGATCTACCTCATCCAGCTGTCAACCCCATCACTGACTGCGGTGATTGACCCGCTCGGCGTGACAGACCTGTCGCCGATAGGTGCCCTGCTGGCCGATCCGGACACCGAAAAGGTGTTCCACGATGCCGATTACGACCTGCGGCTGTTCGACCGGCAGTTCGGCTTTCGGGCCAAGCGCCTCTTCGACACCCGAATAGCAGCCCAGTTCCTGAGCGAGCCCGGGATCGGCCTGGGTGCGCTGCTGGAGAAATACTTTGGCGTCACAGCCGACAAGCGCTTCCAGCGAGCCGACTGGTCCGCTCGGCCGCTGTCAGCGCCAATGCTGGAGTATGCGGCTGGCGATACACTGAACTTGTGTGAGTTGCGACACATACTACGCCAGAAGTTGTCTGACTCAGGCAGAATCTCCTGGGTAGACGAAGAGTGCACCTTGCTGGAAGGAACCCGCTGGACCGCGCCCGAAGCCGATCCGGAGCTCGATTACCTCCGGCTGAAGGGGGCGAAGGCACTCGACCGCCGGTCGCTGGCTTTGCTCCGGGAGTTACACGGGTGGCGGGCGGCGACCGCGGCGACTCTCGATCGGGCCGAGTTCCGCGTTCTCGTCAACGAAGTGCTGCTGCATCTGGCGCAGCACCCGGTGACGACGATCGCAGAACTCGCTTCAGTCAGGGGAATGGGGCGCGAGATCCTCGATCGGCGTGGCGAGGAGATCCTCGCGGCCATCCAGCGCGGCCAGGCAGTAGCCGACGCCGATCTGCCGCGACTGCCGCGACCAGCCCGACGCATGAGCGATCCGGCCCTGGATCTCCGGCTCGAGGCGTTGAAGAAGGAGCGGAACGCCGCAGCCGCACGACTGGACCTGGCGCCGGGCGTCCTCTGTCCCAATGGAACACTCGAGGCGATTGCCCGCGCTGAGCCGGAGAACCTTGGAGCCCTCGAGGGCGTTGCCGGAGTGAGACGGTGGCAGCTCGACGTTCTCGGAGCTGGCTTGCTGGCAGCGATGCATGCAGTTCAGCCGGTCGAAGCTGGGAGGCTTGAATGATTGGCGGAGCGGGGGAGGGAACCGGCGCAGTTTCGGCGGAAGTCGCGCGGAAGGCATTGCGGGCGGTGAAGGATCCGGAACTCGGACTGAACATCATTGACATCGGCCTGGTGTATGATGTCGCGGTGACCGACGACGGCGTCGCCCACGTGAAGATGACGCTCACGTCGCCGGGATGTCCGGCCGGAACCGAGATCATGGATGATGTGCGAAACACGTTGAAGGATCTCGACGGGATCACCGGTGTCGATCTCGAACTTGTCTGGGAACCCTACTGGACGCCGGAGAAGATGGACCCGAGAGTGCGAGCGTTCCTGGGACACTGAACGACAGAGAACTGCTTCTTACTTCTTACTTGTTCGCTGTTCCTTGACGTTCGGGCACGTTCCGACGGCGGCGCGAACTGCGTCGGCCACCTTCAGTCTGACTTCCTTGAGCTGCAGGAACGATTGCGGCGGATTCTTCGGCGCAAAGCTCCGGTTGGTGAGAAATATCACGAACAGATCCTCGCCGGGATCGATCCAGATTTCCGTTCCGGTCCAGCCGGTATGGCCGTAGGTGGACGTCGTCGCGCACCGGCCATAGAGAGACTCCTTGGGACCGCCCGGCGGCAGCGGAGTGTCCCATCCCAGAACGCGCGTGCCACTTGACGCAGAGTGCGCCAGGAATTCGGCGACGGTGCTCCGCTTGAGCCAGTCGCCGTGACCCGAGGCCGCCCGGAGCCACGCCTGGGCGAACCGCGCCAGATCATACCCCGTCGAGAACACGCCAGCGTGGCCCGAGACCCCGCCGAGGGTCGCCGCGTTTCGATCGTTGACGACGCCACCAACCGGTTGCCCCCGGAACCTTCCTGTGGGCGCGGCGTCGGCCTTGTCGGCCGCCAGTGGACGGTAACGGGTGGAGAGCATGCCGAGTGGCTGGAACACCTCAGCCTGGGCGACGCGATCGAGCGGCTGGCCTGCCACGCGTTCGACAACGATTCCGGCAAGCATCGCGTTCAGGTCGCTGTACTCTGCGCTCGCGCCGGGCGCGCGTCGCAACGGAACGGCGAAGAGCGCCGCGCGTGCCTCGGCGACGGTGCGCGCGGATTGCCAGAGCTTGGCGTAGGCCGGCATGCCACTGGTGTGATTCAACAACATGCGAACGGTGACCTGACCCTTTTGACCGCCGGAGAATTCCGGCAGATACCGTGACACCGGTGCGTCGAGATCGACGCGGTGCTGCTGGACCAGGATCGCGATCGTGCTGGTCGTGGCGACGATCTTGGTGAGCGAGGCGAGGTCCCACCGCGTGATCGATGGGTCGGGAGGGGAGCTGACCTTGTTCCAGGTGAGATGCCCGTACCCGCGCGCGTAGAGGATCGTGTCGGCACGCCCCGCGACCATCACCGCGCCAGGGTACACTCCCGTGGCGATCCCGCTCCGGATTGCCGCATCTGCAGCGGCGAAACCCTGAGCCGACGAAGTGGATGGGGTGAGCGCGCCGACGACAACAAGACCAAAGCCCGTGCAGGCGAAGAGTCTACGGCTGGATGCGCAGCGGTCCGGGCGGAACAGCATAAAGGAGTCGAAGGGTCGCCTGGTCGCGGGGGGATGGTGCGCCCACTGGCGCGGAGCGGAACATGATGTCGTTTGCATCGTCCGAATGCGGCAGGCCAAGCGCATGGCCGAACTCATGCGCCGCCACTCGCGACCGAACCGCCGCCGGCACCAGCGCCGAGTCGGTGTTGCGCCGCAGTGCCAGCGTGATGGCCGCGGCGTGGACCACGCCGTCACCCTTCCAGTTGAGCGCGGTTGATCCGACCTGTCCGGAGTCCCTCAATGTCACGAGCCAATGCACCGCAATGTTCGCGGAATCAGGATTCGAGACCTCCCGCAGTGCGAGGCCGGATCCGTTGGCGTCCCAGACCCGCAAAGCGGCGCGCGCCTCGGCAATGAGCGCCGGGCTCCATCCGGGCAGTGTGCTGTCGGCGACGAACGCGACGGTCAGCTCGGTGCGATCGAGCCAGCGTGTCAGCACCGAGTCGGTATGGGCAAGCATGGAATCCAGGTAGACCTGGTTGCCCTCGCGGGCCAGCCGGCGGCGGATAGCCAATCGGGCCATCATGTCGAGTGCGGGGGTCTCGGGTGGCGACTCCGGGGCGAACGCGGGCAAGGGCGCAGCGCGGACGGGTGCCGCGGCCTGAGCGCTTGGCACCTCGGGCGGGGCGACGGTCGGCGCGGCCGGCGGCGGCGCCCGGTGCGGATGGTGTGCGCCGTCGATGACCATGAGGAGGACGAGGCCGAGGAGAATCGCGATCAGCACGGTACGCATGTGTGAAATATCGGCAGGGACGGGGAGAAATTGCGAGGTCCGCTAGCGCCTGCGGGTAGCGGGTCCTACCATTGTGCCGTGCTTGACTCTCTTGGCAGAGCCCTCGTCCGCCGGCGATGGCTGGTGATCGCGACGTGGCTGGTCATTGGGGTTTTCGCGGCGCGCCATGCCGGGGAGACCGTGGGTCGCCTCGAGTTGCGTGGCGGCGCCGACGAAATGACCGAGGCACGACTCGCCGATTCACTCCTCACCGCGCGGTTCGCCCGGCCCGTCTCCGAGTTCTTCGCCGTCACCGTTCAGGGCCCGTCGCCGATCACCGAAGGCGTCCCCGGCCAGCTGCTCGACTCGCTGATCGCCACGGCAAGAGCGGAGCCCTGGGTGCGCGGGGTCCTTTCGATTCGCACCACCAAGGACTCGACGTTCCTGGCACGCGACGGACGTACCACTTTTTTCCTGGTGTCACTCGCAGCTTCGCATGACTCCGTGGGCAACGTGGTCCAGCCCCTTCGCGACGCGTTCGCGCAAGTCGTGCGGCACTTCCCGGACGGTGAAGCCTACAGCGTGCTGGTTACTGGCCGGGCGCCTCTCGACATCGACATCCGGACCGTGAGCGCCGAGGACGCGCACCGGAACGAGCGAAAGCTGGTGCCGATCACGCTGGCAGTCCTGGTGCTCGCATTTGGCGCCCTCGTTGCCGCATTCCTGCCGGTCGTGGTCGGTTTCATGGCCATTGCGATCGCGTTGACGATCGTGGGCATCCTGGCGCAATACACGCCGATGTCGGTGTTCGTCCTGAACATGATCTCGATGATCGGCCTGGGCGTCGGAATCGATTACTCGCTGCTGGTCGTCACCCGCTTCCGCGAGGAGTTGAACGCGGGGTTCAGCGCCGACGAGGCCGCAGTTCGGACCTTTGCCACGGCCGGCCAGGCGGTCATGACATCGGGCATGACCGTGGTGGTGGGCTTTGCCGCGCTGTTGCTCACGCCCTTGTCCGAAACCAAGAGCGTCGGCATTGCCGGGCTGGCGGTGGTCGCCGTCGCGGTGCTGCTGTCGACGACGCTGCTACCGGCGTTGCTGGCGGTCCTCGGTCGCTCCATCGACCGGCCGCGGTGGATCGCGAGCAGGCTCGCCTGGTATCATCGGCCGGCCGTGTGGGAACGCTGGGCGCGCTCGCTCTCCCGGCATCCGTATCGTGCCGTTGCCCTCGGGGGCGGGGCGATCGCCATCCTCACCGTGCCGGCGTTCTTCCTGCGCATCGGCCTGCCCAGCCGCAACTGGTGGCCCACGGAAACGGAAGCTGGCGCCGGGATCGCGACGCTCGAACGAATGGGAATGTCCGGGTACGTTCAGCCGCTCCGCCTGATCATCGAGTTTCCCGCCGGTACCGAGGCCACCAGCGCGACCGGACTGCGGGGACTGAAGCACCTCTCCGATTCGCTGCGGGCCGATCCGCGAATCCGCGACGTCAAGTCGCTCGTGGACCTGGCGCCCGGGAAGAGCGTGCTGGAGTACTCGCTGCTCTACAGTGACGCCGACAGCGCCCGCGCCAAGTATCCCGAGTTCCTGGATGCCTATCTCGCGCGCGACGGACGCACCACGTTGATGGACATCATCCCCGCCGACACCACCTCGCTGACCACGACAATGAACGTGGTGCGGGACGTGCGACACCTGATCGCGTCACGCCATATTCGCCAGTTGCAGGGCGCCACCATCAAGGTCGGCGGCTATGTCGCCGGAGCGCTCGACTTCCAGCAGCTGC
>Ga0070711_100000945_pt1 | contig 15366 bp, 7 predicted proteins | sample LARL53metaG_FD_65452 | JGI IMG/M metagenome (GOLD analysis project Ga0070711, IMG submission 65452) | Corn, switchgrass and miscanthus rhizosphere microbial communities from Kellogg Biological Station, Michigan, USA - LAR L5-3 metaG | ecosystem: Host-associated > Plants > Roots > Rhizosphere ... | reverse complement strand
CGAACTGGGCGAGTAGGTTTCCGCGCTCATCCGCCGACCCCCATTTGCTGACTGGAGAGATAAAAATACAAACCGCGTTGCGCCATCAGCTCATCATGCGATCCAATTTCGGCGACGCTGCCTTTTTCCAGCACGATAATCGAGTCGGCCTCTCGAATCGTGCTCAAGCGATGCGCAATCGCGATGGTAGTGCGTCCGGCCATGATACGACCAAGATTATTTTGGATCGCCCGCTCCGATTCCGTGTCGAGCGCACTGGTTGCTTCGTCGAAAATCAGAATCGGAGGATTGTTATAAATGGCACGCGCAATCGCGATGCGCTGCTTCTGTCCACCGGAGATCGCCAGACCAGATTCACCGATTTTCGTCTCATAACCCATCGGCAAACGCATGATGAAATCGTGTGCCGCTGCAGCCTGAGCGCTGGCGAGGACACGATCGAGGTCGGGCTCGGGGTCGCCGAAGGAAATATTGCGCGCGATTGTTTCGTTAAACATGTGGTTTTCCTGCAACACCATTCCGATGTGACGGCGCACATCCCGATAATTCAGATTCTGCAGATCGACGTGATCGAAGAGGATCGTGCCTTCCGTCGGTTCGAGGAGACCAGCGATCAGTTTCACCAGCGTGGTCTTGCCACAACCGCTTCGCCCGACGAACGCGATCATGCGACCCGGCGCCAGATCGAGCGTAATGTTGCTCAAGATATTCGGAGCCTCCGGCCCGCCATATCTGAAACTCACGTTGCGCAATTCAATCCGGCCTTCCAAGCTGTGCACCGGGGTTAATCGCGAACGGTCGCGCCCCTGCTCCGGCTCCTGTTCGAAAATATCGTTGAGCCGATTCATCAAAACCGCCGCCAACTGCAGATTGTCCCAAACACCGAGGGTGCGCAGGATCGCGGCGTAAGCGATCGCGGTCAGCGAGCTAAAGGCGACGAAGCCGCCAACGCTGAGATGGCCATTGATGACCTGGTTCGCGCCGACCCACAGAAAAATCGCGGTCGAGAGCAAGCCAATGGTTTGCAGCACGCTGTCATAAGACATGACCACGAAATTGGAACGGAAAATCTTTTGCGAGACGGAAAGAAACTCGTTCAGCATCGTATCGCGGAAGACCGACTCGGCCGAGGCAGCTTTGACTGCTTCGATTCCTTTGATGGCATCGATTTGATGCGAGCTATATTTGCCCTGGCTTTCCTCAACTTCGGCGAAAAGCGGTCGCAGAACTTTGAGCGAAAAATACATCAGGCCGGCATAGAGCGGCATGGTGGCAAGGAAGGCCAGCGTGAGCCAGACGCTGTAGAGCGCCATCAACACGACCGCCCCGATCAAAATCACCATCGCCAATAACGCGGCAACGCCATGTTGCACCGCGAATTGGCGAACCTGGCGTGCGCCATCGAGCCGGCGTTGAATGTCGCCCGTCCGCCGGCTGGTAAAATAGCTCATCGGCAAAGAGAGAAGCTGCCGGCTAAGAAAATCGAGAATAGCGGTATCGAGTCGCACCGCGGCAAAGGCGAGCAAATATTCCTGTGCGATCGCTGCCAGTTGCACAAAAATGATCGCGGCGAGCATGCCGAGGATGATGATCTTGAGAAGACCGAGATCATTCTCGACAATTACCTTGTCGACCACCATCTGGGTGAAAACCGGAAAGAGCAGTTGCAGGAAACTGACCGCAATCGCAAGGCCCAGCACCTGCAGCAAAATCTTGCGGAATTTTGCCAGGAACGGCCAGACCCAGGCCAGGCTTGTTTTGCTCTCCGGCGTCTGTTCAAACGCAATCGTGTAATCAAACAACGCCGTGTAACCCGACCATTTTTGTTCAAATTCCTTCCGCGGAATTTTGCGCGAACCGAGCGCGGGATCGGCCACGCGCACCTGCGTCACATCGACGTCGTAGAGGACCATCCAGTGATTGCCTTCCCAGTGCACAATTGCAGGCAGGGGCATCACCGAAAGATTGCGAAGCGAAACCTTCAACGCTCGCGCCGCGAGACCGAGCTCAACCGCCGCGCGACAAAGCGCTTTCAAACTCGTTCCATCAGTGGCGGTGTGACAAAGCTGCCGGATACGCGCGAGGCTGACCTTGCGCCCGAAGTGGCGGCAAATCATGCCCAGACTGGCCGCACCGCAGTCCATTTCATCGATCTGCGTGATGTGCTCGAATTTGCGGATGCGGCGCTTCTTTTTCCGGAAATGTCCCTCGTCGTCGGCAAAGGGCGCCTCCGCGTCCTCCTTTTCCTTGACCGCGAATTTCCCATCGAGGGCGACTTTGTTGTGCGCCAGCGTTTCGGCCGGAACCAATTCCTCAGTAAAATCGAGGGGAATGCGTGCTTCGGTTTTCGCTTTGTATTGCGCTAGCCGTTCCTCCAGCAACTTGCCGAATTCGGGATAGCTCTGCTTCAAGCTGCGCACGGCATCCGGATCGAGCGCGAGAACATCACAATCCGAATATGCTTCGACCGAAGCCGCGCGTGGCGAGCCGTTCAAAATCGAGAGCTCACCAAAAAAATCCCCGTCCCGATAGAATGCGAGATTCACCTGCGCGCCATTGTTCTGCGTAAAAGCGCGGGCCCTTCCTTTCTCCAGGATGTACATCGGTCCCGCCGCATCGCCCTCTTTGATGATCAAATTGCCTTTTTGAAATTGAACCTGCTCAAGTTTCTCGATCACTCCCCGGAGCGCGGGGGTTGGCAGGCGACCAAAGTTGCTAAACTCGTAGAGAAAACTTTGCAGCGTGCGCGCGCGCCGCGTCACCTGCATGTATTCTCGGAGTTCCGGAACCGCTTCAGTCAGCGCGAGAAATTCAGCGCGATCCAGTCGCAACACTTCTACTCTCGTGCTGCATCGCACCGTAGCGCTGCGTGTTCCGCCTTCCGATAACGCCGCCTCGCCAAAACTGTCGCCAGGTCGAAGCGTGCCCAGCACAATTTCCTCCCCATTGTTCGCTCCCGATTTTACCACGCGCGCGCGCCCGGAAATCAGAATGTAAAAAGCGTTCGCAGGGTCACCATGTTTGACAATCAGATCGCCGAAATCGTGCTGCTCTTCCTGAAGCAGGGAACAGATTTTCTCAAAATGCTCGTCGGGCAGGAACCGAAAGAGATCGGAACGTCGCAGCAGATCGACATCCTTAGTCTTCATTCACTTGGAGAAAGAAAGAACTTCCAATCAATGTATTTGCTTAGCAACTCATTGAAACAACGGTCGATAATTCGCTTTTCGAGCCGCGTGCGAACGGTTGCGTCCTGCAGAGATGGTTCCGTGCGCGTTTTCACGCGCCACACTTCGAAGCCATCGCCCCGCGGAATCGGATCGAAAAGCGTTCCGGCTTTTACGCTTAGGAATTTTTGCTGCTGCTCAGATGGAAGATCCTCTAGCAAAACTTCGCCGCTGTGAAACGGATAACGGCTTTCTTCGGCGATTTCGCTCATCTCCATCCCGTCATTGCGAACACAAGCGGCCACTTCCGCAGCGGCGTCTTTTGAATCTACCTCCACGGTTTCGACCTCAAAACGCGTAAGATTCAGTCGCAGCGGTCCCAGTTCCTTTTGCAACGTCTGCTCCGTCAGAATGTGTGCGACACGGTGCCGGTAGGACGCCTCGGCTGCGAGCATTTGGTTTAGCCATTCCTCATCGCGGCCAAACTGCGCCAGCCACGCCGCAAGATCGGTAATTCGTCTCGCTGTCAAGAATCGCCCGCGCTCTTCTTTAGCACCCTCCTCGCTGTTTTCGTCCGCCTGCGCCGCGATCCGATAGCTCAGGCGTTCCGCCATCTGATCCAATGAACCCGAGAGAATCAGATCAACCAGAAAAAGGTCTTTCTCTTCCGCCGCTGCCGTCTGGTAAGTGGAGGTCGGTACTTGCGTTGCGCCGCTGTACGTGCGGCCCCAATATTGGCGGGCAAAATATTCGCTGAATTCGCCCAGAGAAACTCCGCGATGCTCTAGCCATCGCTCAGTTTCCTCCGCCGTGATTAGGTCGTGCTTGTAACGAAACGCAATCGCCGCCGCATCCACGGCAGACTCATCTGGTTCCAACCCTTGCTCGCTCGCCAGTCGATCGCATTCCCCGATGCGCACAAACTCGTCCCACAGCGGATCGATTTCACCGCGCAACACTGCACAATCAACCACCTCCTTGGCGGTGAACTCACGCTCGCCCCGTGAAAAGATGACTCGCTTCTCCCGCGCAATTGGCTCGCTGATTGGCATCGCTTTGTGAACTTACGAAATCCCGAAAACCGGATCCTTTCCCCTCGCTGTTCGGCAGTGAGTCTTCGTTTTCTCTGTCATCATTTCCAAGAATGGCTGCCTAATATTCACGCACCACTTGTCTCAAATTTAGGCCATGACAGTCAATAATTAAACTGTCGGTTCTTTCCAGAGCCGGTCCCGCAAACCCGAGCTGCGCGCTATCTTTCTTTCGATCGTTTGCCGCAGAATCTCCTCCGACGCCCACACCTCCACCGTCTCGCGTACGCGCGTTATCCCAGTGTAAAGCAGTTCGCGCGTCAGCACCGGGGCATCTCGTTCCGGCAAAATCACAAGCGCATCATGAAACTCCGAGCCCTGGCTCTTGTGCACCGTCAAAGCAAACGCCGGTTCGTGCGCCGGCAAACGTCCTGGCGCAAAATTGAGCACCTCGTCTTCTTCGCCGCGAAAGAAGACCCGCAATTCCCCGGTGATAGCATCAGGCAGCACAATTCCAAGGTCCCCGTTAAACAGGCCCACATTGTAATCGTTCCGCACAATAATGATCGGCTCTCCCGCATGATAACGCCCAGCCACCTCGATTAGCCCGGTTTCGCGCAGCATGCCTTCGAGCAATGCATTTACTGTCTCCGCGCCGAAGGGCCCGCGCCGCAACGCACATAACACCGCAAACTCGGCTAGCTGCTTCAACGCAACGGCCGGATCGCTCAATTTCAAAAGCTTTTCGAAACGTGGAAAAACGCGCTCCCGCAGTTCCCGTTCGAAATTCTTTAACGACGGCGTTTGTCGCCACCGAATCGAACCGCCACTCTTCAATACCGCCATTGCACCCACGGCGTCGCCCCGATTGACAGCACGGCTCAATTCACCGATTCCCGCCCCCGGTGTAAACCGATAGTTCCGTCGCAACTCCACCACCACCGAATGAATTGGCGCCTGGTCTGTGCTTGTCCCATCCAACTTCTCACCCGTGGACTTCGCGAAAGCATCGGCTAACGAGACAGAGACTCCGAGCTCAAAATCCGGCGTGCAGATATCCCGAAAAGCACTTCCCGCCTCCACTGACGCAAGCTGGTCCTTGTCGCCAACCAAAATAATTCGCGCGTCCGGTCGAATGGCATCGAATAGTTTGGCCAGCAGGGCGAGATCGATCATCGACGCTTCGTCTACAATCACCACATCTGCAGTCAGCGGATTTTTTGCCTTGTGACGAAAGTGAGGTGAATCGCCCCTGGCGCCAAGCAAGCGCTGGATGGTTGATGCATCCGCGGGGAGTTTCAGGTGGCCGGGAAGGCGCAACGACATGCCCGTTTGCGCGATTGTTTCCTTCAATCGCGCCGCCGCCTTACCCGTCGGGGCCGCGAGCGCAAAAGTCAGTTCGCGCTTTGCCGCAAGCCTAATCAAGAGCGCGCAGATCAAAACAATCGTGCGGGTCTTGCCTGTCCCAGGAGCGCCCGAGATCACACACAATCGTGAGGTTGCAGCAACAAAGGCAGCGACCTTTTGCAGATCCGAAGGACCCGGAAACAACTCGGCAATGCCTTGAACCAAGTCACCCGCATCGAAATCACGAGGCGACTTGCCCCCGAGCCGTGCCTGAAGATTGCGCCCCAGCTCGTCCTCGTATTTCCAGTAACGCTGAAGGTAGAGCCGGTCACTCTGGTCTAATATGAGTGGCGCGAATTCTCCCGGATCGCCAACCACGCCGGAAGAGCGGAGTTTCTTCACCCAATTCTTAAGCGCTGGAACCTCCGTGCTTCCCATCTTTCCCGCCTCGGTGGCCGTCACATCTCGCAAAGGCAGGCAAACGTCGCCACGTGCGCGAAAGTTACTGACCAGTTTTGCCGCCAACTCCAATTCCGGCGAAGGAACCTTGGCCAGCCGATTCATCAGCGCGGCGAAATGCTGATCGATGAAATCAATTTCGAGCTCGGGCGTTGCCATGAAAAACTTCGTTCAGTTGCTGCACAAACTTGTACGGCGGACGTGCGAAAAATATTCCGTTGCGCGGCTTCCTTGGATCGATCCCGCGCAGAAAAATGTAGAATGCGCCGCCAAAATTTTTGTCGTAGTCGTAATCCGCTAAACGCTGCCGCAGGTAGCGGTGCAGTGCCACCGTATAAATGCTCAGCTGCAGATTGTAAAAGTTCCGCGTCATCTCTGCGGCTACACTCTGGGGCGCGTAACTGGATGCATCTGTCCCCAACCAATTGGATTTCCAGTCAACAAAATAGAAACGGCCCGCCTGCTCGAAAACCAAGTCGATGAATCCTTTCATGAATCCATTGGCTGGTCCGAATTGAAGACGGTCGATCGCTAACGGCAGCTCATCGATCTGAAAAACCTTGCGCAATCGTGAAGTGGTCAACGTCGTGATCGGAAAGGTGAATTCCAGTTCCGATAAACGTGATGCGCGCGCAATTTCAGAAAGCCTGAAGCCGTTTTCGCCGAGCGGGATTCGCAAGGTTTTTTCCAACATCTCACACACCACGTCATCAAAGTTTTCGAAATGAAAATCGGCCAGCTTGCGTGTGACGAGCGGGCGCAATTGCGAAAGATCAGTGAAATCGAGCTTTTCCAGAATCAAATGCAGACAGGTCCCGGCGCGCATCCCGCCCGGAAAAGCGTGAATTCCCTTTGCGGGGGCGGGCTCTTCCGCAACCTCAACTTCCGATTCGACTGCATCGTAATCCGGCGCGTCCGGCTCCTCCATTCGTCCACTGATCAATGAACTGAAGCTCGCAATCCGCCAGCTGCGATCGATGTCTCTACCGAAAACGCGTGGCGCGAGCGGACTTTCAATTGCACTTGGGCACGCAAATATTTCGCCGCCCCTGTCCGGCAAGTCCTCTACCGCAATGGCATCGCCGCCTGCAAACGCAGTGCGAACTTTCGCGCTGGTGTCGGGTTCGCCTTTTTTTCCCAGAAATGCATCAGCTGACACTTCCTCGGAAAACAACCACGACAACGCCGATTTCGATTTCTTACTGGTTGCCTGCCAAACCAGATAGCTGCGATGTCTCGCGCGTGTCAGTCCAACATAGAGCTGCCGAACCATTTCCGCCAACTCCTCGCGCTTCTGGATTTCGCGATGCGATTCTTCGAGATCGAGTACAAGTTCGTCGCCTTTATGATACTTCAGGAATTCCTTCCCACCGCCCCACGGTTCCTTGCGCAGAAACGGACAAAACGTCACCCCATATTCGAGTCCTTTGCTTTTGTGAACCGTGACGATCCGCACCGCGTCTTCGTCACTTTCCAAACGCAATTCATAATCCTCTCTTCCCTCGCCCGCGCCGGAGATTTGTCGCGCCAGCCATTTGATCAATCCATCGATGCCAAACCGATTTTCAACGCATGCAGTGTGCAGAAGTTCGATCAAGTGCAACAGATTGGTTAGTCGGCGATCGCCATCCCGCCAGGCCAGCAATCGTGACCGAACTTTCTCGCCGATCAAAAGCGCGCGCATCATTTGCACGAATCCCTGGTCCCGCCATAACAGGTGATAATCGGCAAAACGATTCAGCGTTCCTTCCCATTCGCCCTCATCGCTCGATAACTTCTCCAGCGCGCTTGCACCCAAACCGAATGCCTCAGTCGCAAGCGCCGCCCGCACGATTTTCTCGTGCGTCGGCTGCGCCACCGCCAACAAGATTCGCAACAGTTCCGCTGCTTCGGCAGACTTGAGAACGCTGGCTGCGCTGTAAACGACAGAAGGAATTTGAAAGTCAGCCAGCGCTTTTTGGATGCCCGGAGGCTGGGAATTGGCATTCACCAACACTGCGATGTCGCGCGGTTCAATTTTTCTTGCGCCAATTTTTGTTTCGCTGGCGAGCAATGCGGCAATCTCTGCTGCGACCGAATCCCCGACTCGCGATCGGTTGTCGGTTGACGCGATCCAAAGACGCAGTGGTTGATCCCGCCGACCACAGGTGGTGAATGCTTCTGCATCGGTTTTTCCAGACGCCGTCACCGATGGAAAATCGATGCCTTCAATCACGAATGCGTCATCGCGCTGTTTGAAAATCGCGTTTACTCCATCGACCAACTTCGCTTCCGAACGCCAGTTTTGATGAAGCGTGTAACGACGATTCGCGATCTTCGCCGCTTTCAAATAAGTGAAAACATCCGCGCCGCGAAATCCGTAAATTGCCTGTTTGGGATCACCGATGAAAAACACCGACGAATCGCTGCCACCGTAAATTTGCGAGAAAATCGAATACTGGACCGGATCGGTGTCCTGAAATTCATCCACCAGGGCGACGGCAAAACGCTCACGCAAACTTTTCCGCAGCTCGCCTCCTTCCTCCCTGCGCAGGGCCTCATCGAGTCGTGTCAGTAGATCGTCAAATGATTGGACGCCCCGATCCGCTTTTCGCCGGGGTAATTGTTCGCGCGCCCACTCACAAAACTCCGATTGCACGGAAATGACAAAACGATTCACCAGTTCAGTCAGTTCTCCGAAATCCGCTCCCACTTCACACAATTCGGCAATCTTTTTCTCTAGAACCGCGCGATCTTCCGGAGGCGGCATCACACGCAACTTCGGATTGTTGGTCAATTGGGTGAGCAGCTCGACCAGCTGCGCCGGCTTCAGCCGTTCTCCCCGCAGAAGCGCCGCCATAGTGGTGTCGTCTGTGTAAAAATGCGCGCGCCAAAAATCATCCGCCACTTCATTTAGGAAACGCGATTGATCCGTCACCAGTTCCGCATCGAACGGAACGCCGCTTTCGAACGCTCGGTCGGCCAGAACACGGGCGCAGAATCCGTGGATGGTGAAAATTGAAGCGTCATCAAAACTTTGCAGCGCAATTTTTAGTCTGCGCTCCATCTCTTTCCGGTCTCCCATCTTTGCGACGATGTCGTCGACAAAGGGCAGACGCCTCTGCCCGAGCGCGTCGGTGATGGTTTCGCGAATTCGGCCGCGCAATTCTGCCGTCGCGAGCTCAGTGTAAGTGGTGACCAGAATCCGCTCGATTGGGATCCCCTTCTCTGCCAGGAACCGCAAAGCGATGGCCGCAATTGTGGTTGTCTTTCCCGTTCCGGCGCTCGCTTCGATAACAGTGAATCCGTTCTCGAGCGGCGTGTGTGCGGCGTTGAATTCGCGTTTCATCGCCGTTTGCGGGCCGAGAAAATCGGCCCGAAGACATGCAGGCTTATTTTTTCCCATTCTTCGTCGAGCACGTCAGCGGTGTTCCGAAACGCAAGTTTGATGTACGGATCCTCACGCTCGCCCTTGCTGCTAGGATCGTTCTCATTGCTCCTCCAGTCCTCCGACGCCAAATAGCGGGCGCGCTCTTTCTTTTTCCCGGAAGAAATTTTGTCGACAAACTTCCACGAGGTTCGAGGAAACAGCCGGAGCGGTTCGCGCAAGCCGCGCCAATACACCGTGAGCAAATCAGACAGGACTTCACGCGCCTGATTCGTCGACGGAACCTCGTAGCTCGCAATTTCCTCCCCTTCTTTGCCGAACAGCAGCGCCGGTTTCTGCTCCGTCAGGTTCCGGACCAGATGTTCAATCCAGATTCGAATAAAATCCTTCGGCTTTAATCTCGTTAGTCGGTAATGGAGCAGCGTGTCGCCACGAATCCGATCAATGCGACCGCTCAAGGCAAAATCGTTAATCTCAGCCCGAACCGTCATCACCGGTTCAGTTTTTACCGCGACCCGTTCACGAATTGCTTCGGCGAAACTCGCTACATTGGCGCACAATTCATCGAAAATGAGCGCGCCGGTTCCGCCCGGCGGCAAAACCCCGGTCGCGCGCACCATCTCCAGCGCGCCCTCCGGTCCAACTCCATCGAGTGCCTCGTCCAGCAATTTCTGCTCAACGTCGTAACGATCGAGCGAATGCAGCGCGAACGGTTCGCGATCTTCCATTTCTTCGCGTTCGCGTGGAAGCTCTATTCCAAGGCGGTGACGCACAAAAAATTTCGCCGGATGGGAAAAGAATTCCACCAGTCGCGCCACCTCGACTTCGCGCCATTCCTTCCCTGGCTCGCTTAGCGCTTCATCAAAAAATGGCGGCGCCTCAAGCCGACTTTTTCCCGAGATAATTCCTGCGGCGCAATTGTCCGCGGAGTAACTGAACAACTTTCCGTTAGGCTGAAAATTTCGCGGACTGAACGCTTGCAGCGGATGTCGGATAACGAAGTCGTCGATCTTGGTTTCGAAATTCTCCACAACATAATCGAGCAACTCGCTCACCAACACACTCGGCGGGAGTGGCTGGTTGTCGCGCAGCGATTGCCCGACATAACTGAGATAAAAAACTTCGCGCGCGGATAGAAGCGCTTCCAGAAAAAGCGCGCGATCGCTGTCGCGGATGTTCCTGTCTCCGCGTTGAGGATGTTGCGCTACCAGGTCAAAACTCGGTGGGCGGTCGTGTCGCGGATAAGCCTCGTCTTTCAAACCAAGCACACAGACCACCTTGAAGGGAACGCTGCGCATTGGCTTGAACGCGCAAAACGTCAGGTGTCCGGAAAGAAATCCCGCGCCGCTGCTTGATTCTTCGAGAGAATCTTCCAGTTGTGCCGCGACGACGTCGAGCTCGACTGCTTTATCATTCTGCGAGGCACCGGCAATTTCGCCAAGGTTCGAGATTGCATTGCGTAGACGATTTAGCTCGGGTTGCGCGGCATCGTCTACGGCAAAGAAGGGCTCGATGGTTTCGCGTAAATCGCGTTGCCACTCGGAGAGCGAACGCGGCTTGCTGAATTCGATTGCTCGCGAAAAAAGCCGCTCCAGAAATTCGACAAATTTCCCAAGCAATTCCGCGCTCGACCCCTCGATCTCATCGAAAGGTAAAATTCCATCGAACAATTCGCGCTTCTCCGGACGCAGCGCGCAACCCAGCAACATTCTGTCCAGACCATGCCGCCAGCTGTTTTCCGCGAAGGCAGGCAAACCAAGTCGCGCGCGATGCTGCGCATCAATACCCCAGCGGATCGCACAGTCGTCGATCCAGATTCGAATCGTCTCCATCTCTGCCGGCGCGATTTGAAAACAGCGCTGCACCGACGACGATTCGAGAATCGCGAGAACTTCGCTGGCCCTAAAACGCTCAGGCAGGATCTCCAGAATGCGAAAAAATGTATCGATGATTCCGCTCCCGGCGCGCACTTCCCGGTCAGCGATCGAGTACGGAATCTTGTGTTTCGGATTTTCCGGCACACCAAACACGGCATCGATGAAAGGCGCGTAAATGGATACGTCCGGAATCATCACGACGATGTCTTTCGGCTTCAGCTCCGAATCATTCTGAAAAAGATCGAGCAGCTGATCGTGCAAAACTTCCAGCTCACGCACCTCACTGTGACAGGAATGAATTTGCAGGGATCGGTCGGACAACGCGACGGTTCGCTTCCTTTTCGGCACGCCCGATTTCAGCTCAAAAATGTCGTTCTGAATTTCCAGCAAGATCGAGCGCGGTGACGGCAATTGATCTGTCGGTGAAATAAAGGCTTCCCGTTCGGCCGCGGGCGTGAGCTCAGCGACGAGGTTCAGAAAATCACGGCCGAGTTTTCCGTTGGCGGCGAGCAATTCGTTGTCGCCTGTTTCTTCTTCGTTAAAGCCGAAGAGCTCCGGTTGCTTTGCCCGCGCTTTTTCGCGTTTCGAACGAACATCGCCCCACCAAACCGGCGTCGGTTCCATCACGAACAGGTGGACCGGACAATGCACCGAAAATTCTCCGACGAGTGAAACGTAAAAAGGTGGCAGGGTCGAAATCCCAAAGATTGAGACTCGTTCGGGAATCGGTGCATCGCCACGCTTAAGCGCGTCGATCAACTGCAGTCCCATAGCGGCTTGGTGCTGGCGAGGCGCCGAGCGCTGCAGTTCGCGCCACAGAATTGGCTGCCAATCCTTTCCCACACCCGCGTCCCAATCCAAAATCATTTTCGGTCGAAAGACGACGTATTCGTCGAAAACGTGGGCGATACGCCGGGCAAGTTCGTAGTTACGCAGTCCGCGATGATCGTTGCGAATATAATTGGCGATCGTGGCGAACTCCGGCCGCGAAGCAAAACACAGCAGTTGTTCCATGATCCGCCATGTCATCACCTCGCGATCAAAAACTTCTGTCGCCGCCGCTTTGGGAAAAACGCTTTGGAACAGCTCCTGGAAAAACTTCTGCGGAAACGGAAACCGGATGTTGGAACAAATGCCGTGGCGTTCCGCGATCTGTTGCTCGAGCCAGCGCCGCATCCCGTTGCTCTGGACGACGATGATTTCTGACATGAGAGGCGAACGCAGGGGATGCGCAATAACCTGGGCCAAACCGTCCGCCAGCCGCTCGAGGCGATTGCTGGTATGCAGAGTCAGACCGGGACGGGATGTTACGGACACCGTACTATATTAGAGAGGGCGAAGAAAATTTCGCGCGGGAAAACGGCTCCAGCTCTGTCCTTCCCGGCTCGCCGGAGTCTTGCGTGAAGGCGGCCGACCTCTGACCTCTGATTATTTGGCCGGCTTCTGCTTTTTCCCGGCGAGTGCGAGGCGCTCGGTTTTTCTGCGGCGGGCCGCGCGCTTCCTAACGTTGTCTCTACCCTGGCTGTGTCCCATAGTGCTCCAACTCTCGCCTTCCCTCGGGCCGTTCCAAGCTTTTTCGCTTCCTGGTGATAACCGACAGCCGACGAATTGCTCGGGCGCTTCTAGGCGGCTTTTTTTGCCTTCTTGGCGATGATTCCCGGGAACGGAACAACTTCCACCGGGGCATTTCCGTTCTGGCCGAATGTGGACTCGAACGTCAGTTTGCCGTTTGCGATCTCAGTAAGGGCCACATCGGCATGACCCATCCCGGGAGCGAACTCAACCAGCGGGCGATGTCCGAGGGTGAGTTGGCGGACACGACGTGAAACCATGTTCACGAGAATTTGGTGATTGTGGACTACTTCGGAAGCGGCTTTGATGAGTTCGGCATTCATAATCGATTAAACTGAGTCAACGGCTGACGAGGACTAATTTCCGAGGCGCGATAGATTCAGGTCGCGCTTCGGAAAATCGCCGTAGACGACGTATTATCGCCTAAGAAAGAGAAAACACCACTTCTTATTTCGGGAACGTTCAATCCGCTGCGGCAGCGGGTTTAACGAGAAGCAGTACTTTTCAGCTTTCGGCAGTTCAATTCTTAGCCGAAGGCCCGCGAAAACGCGGCGGGCGCCTCGCCTGTTGCTGTGCGCGCGGTCGCGTTGCAGAATCCTGGAGGGCAATCTCGAAGGTCCGGAACAATGGCGCCAGATCAATCACGTCATTTGCAGCCGTTCTCAACGTGTTTCCAAGATTTGCCGCCACGGAAGCTACTTCCACGCGGATCCCATGCCGTCGTAATTTGATGACAAGATACGCGAAATCGGCGTCACCGGTCACGAGGATGACAAGATCGGGACGCATCTCGATCGAAAGCTCGAGCGCGTCGATCGCCATCATCACATCTACGTTCGCTTTGTAATGCCCTTCTTCCGCGGGCGACCCATCTTTCGTCACGACCAGGAATCCATTGGAGCGCAGCCAGTGCACAAACTTATTCTTCTTATCGCGCTCCTCCTGCCATGCCGGAGTCGCCGGCGGCAAACCAGCGTAAACCACCATCTCGATTAAGTCGCGGCCAGTAACCGGCCCGGCCAGGAAATCGCGCAACTTCATCCAATCGAGGCCGCGTCCCACTGTTCGCACCGAACTGCCGACGTTCGATTCATCCACCAGAATCAACACTCTGGAGCGGTAGGAACCATCTGAATTCTTCTTTGGCATTACTGGAATGAACTATGTCTGCGTAATGGTCTACTTTCAACGAGCGAGGGTCTGCAAACCGCCGCTGTTGTTCAGTGGCGTACCCGACCATGCGGCGGAATAACCGTCTCGCTCGTTTTATCACGCCAGTTCATCAGTCCCATAGGTAATATCGGTCCCATTTCCCCAAAGCCAGACCTTTCCCTTAACCCCATTGCCATTCTACATTCGGCGATGATCTCACGGTTTTTCACCCTTCTCCCATTCCTCGTCGCCGCCACCGCATTCGCCGATGAAGGGATGTGGCTCTTCAACAATCCGCCGCTGAAACAACTTAAGGAAAAATATCAATTTGAGCCTACGCCGCAGTGGCTCGAGCACCTGCAAAAGGCTAGTGTGCGCTTCAATTCCGGCGGTAGCGGCTCATTCGTCTCCGCCAGCGGCCTTTGCATTACCAACCACCACGTCGGCGCTGATGCGCTGCAAAAAGCCTCGACCGAGCAGCACAACTATTTGAAGGACGGATTTTATGCGAAAACGAACGCCGAAGAGATCAAATGCGCCGATCTTGAACTCAATATCCTAATGTCGATCGAAGATGTGACCGGGCAAGTGAACGCCGCGGTGAAAAGTGCAATGTCTGCCGACGCCGCGGCCAAAGCGCACGAGAACGTGATCGCTCAAATCGAAAAAGAAAACAAAGAAAAAACGGGACTCCGCTCCGATGTGGTGACTTTTTATCAAGGCGGTGTTTACCATCTCTACCGCTACAAGCGTTACGACGATGTGCGCATCGTTTTCGCGCCGGAACAGCAGATGGCCTTTTACGGCGGCGACCCGGACAATTTCGAATACCCGCGTTACGATCTCGATATCTGCATTTTTCGCGTCTACGAAAATGGCCAACCCGCCAAAATCGACCATTACTTGACGTGGAATTCGAACGGGCCAAATGATGGCGAGCTAACTTTCGTTAGCGGCAGTCCGGGACGAACCGACCGGCAACTTACCGTCGACGAGTTGGCTGATCGACGAGATCGGGAAGTTCCGACCTGGCTGCAAATGTTTAATAGGCGCGAAGTCCTGTTGAACGCGTGGGGACAACGTTCGTTCGAAAACGCGAGAAGAGCACGTAACGATTTGTTTGGCGACCAAAACAACCGCAAGCGCTACGACGGTTATGTCGCGGCTCTCTTCGACCCGGAAATCTGGAGCACGATCGAAGCACGCGAAAAGAAATTGCGCGAGGCGATTTCGCGTGATCCGAAATTGAAAGCGACGCTTGGTGCCTACGATCGGATCAAGAAGGCGCAAGCCGAACTGGTCAAGATCGCACCGCGTTATGATTACCTGGAGCAGGAACGTCCAATCACCGTCGGGTATCGCGGTCCGCGCGCGCTTTACGGCACGCTCTTCAA
>Ga0070711_100000944_pt1 | contig 15375 bp, 19 predicted proteins | sample LARL53metaG_FD_65452 | JGI IMG/M metagenome (GOLD analysis project Ga0070711, IMG submission 65452) | Corn, switchgrass and miscanthus rhizosphere microbial communities from Kellogg Biological Station, Michigan, USA - LAR L5-3 metaG | ecosystem: Host-associated > Plants > Roots > Rhizosphere ... | reverse complement strand
TCGGTGATGGGCACCGAGAACGCGCTGATGGCGGCGGCGCTGACGCCCGGCCCAACCACGATCGGCAACGCCGCCTGCGAGCCCCACGTGCAGGACCTGGCGCGGCTGCTGAGCGCGATGGGCGCCACGGTGGAAGGGATCGGCTCGAACGTGATGACCGTGCACGGGCGCGACCGCCTCGGCGGCACCGAGCACACCATCTGCGCCGACCACATCGAGGTGGGCAGCTTCATGGCGCTGGCGGCGGCCACCGGCGGCGACGTGCGCATTCGCGATGTCGAGCCCGAGGACCTGGTGATGACGCGTCGCCAGTTCCGGCGACTCGGCCTGCGCTCGGAGATCGAGGGAAACGACGTCATCGTCCCGCCCGGGCAGCAGTTGCGGATCCAGGCCGACGTCGGCGATGCGATCCCGAAGATCGAGGACGGTCCGTGGCCCGCCTTTCCGGCCGACCTCACCTCGATCGCGCTCGCGCTCGCCACGCAGGCCGACGGCGAGATCCTGATCTTCGAGAAGATGTTCGAGAACCGCCTCTTCTTCGTCGACAAGCTGGTTGCGATGGGCGCTCGGATCACGCTGTGCGATCCCCACAGGGCGATCGTCAGCGGTCCGAGCCGGCTTCACGGCGAACGCGTGGAGAGCCCCGACATCCGCGCCGGGATGGCGATGCTCATCGCCGCTCTCGCCGCCGAGGGCACTTCGGAGATCGGCAACATCCGCCAGATCGACCGCGGCTACGAGCAGATCGACGAGCGCCTGCGCGGCCTCGGCGCGCAGATTGAACGGGTCTCCTCAGAGGTCCCTGCGTAGCAGGGGTTTCGGGTCAACTCTCGTAAGGTCCGCCGGATGATCCACCCGATCCCCCCCGGCACGCGGGACGTGCTCCCCGACGAGATGCGCGAGCTGCGCCGCCTGCACCTCGCCCTGATCGAGGTCTTCGAACGTCACGGCTACGGCGAGGTGGCGACGCCGGCGATCGAGTACGACGAGGTGCTTGCCCGCGGAGACGGCCGCGCCGCGGGCAGCGCCTACCGCTTCTTCGACGAGAGTGGCGACCTGCTCGCCCTGCGCTCGGACATGACGGTGCCCATCGCCCGCCTGGTCGCGACCCGTTACGGAGGGGCCGAGATGCCGCTGCGCCTCTGCTACCTGGGCAACGCCTTCCGCGCCGTGCGGCCGCAACGCGGCCAGATGCGGGAGTTCGCCCAGGCCGGGGTGGAGCTGATCGGCGCCCCGGCGCCCGGCGGCACCGCCGAGGTGGTCGAGGTGCTCGAGGCGGCGCTGGACGCCGCCGGCCTCAATCGCGCCGTGATCGGCCTCGGCGATGCCGACCTCTACCGCCAGCTCCTGGCCGAGCTCGGCGTCGAGGGAGAGGCGCGCGAATCGCTGCTCGAACGACTCGCCGGCCATGACCTGGTCGGTCTCGAGGCCGAGCTCTCCGAACTGGAGGGAGTCGAAGACGCTCAGGTTGCCACCTGCATCACCCTCTCCCAGCTGCGCGGCGGCAGGGAGGTCCTCGAGGAGGCACGTGCTCTGGGCGGCAGCGCCGTCGAGCGCGCCACGGCGCGAATCGGCGAGACCTTCGAGGCGCTGGAGGCGCGGGGCGTCGCCGACCGGGTTCAGATCGACCTCGGGCTCCTGCGCGACCTCGGCTATTACAGCGGCGCCATTCTCGAGGTCTACGACCCGGCGCTCGGACACGTACTGGGCGGTGGCGGTCGCTACGACACGCTGCTGGAGCGCTTCGGTATCGACCTGCCGGCCGCGGGCTTCGCCCTCTATCTGGAGCGCGTGCACGTCGCCCAGACCGAGGAGGAAGCGGGCGGGGAGGTGAAGACGTGAGCCTCGAGGTGGCAGGAGCCGTGCAGGCCAAGGCGGAGGGCCCGTTGAAGCTGGCGGTGCCGCGTGGCGCCCTGCTCGGCGAGACGCTCGAGATCCTCGACCGGATCGGTGTCGAGACGAGCGAGGCGCGGGGGGAGTCGCGTTCGCTGATCTTCCCGACCGAGGGCATAACCCTGGTGACGATGCGACCCTCGGACGTTCCGACCTACGTCGAGGCGGGTGCCGCCGACGTCGGCATCACGGGCAAGGACGTGCTGCTCGAGCAGCACGATCGGGTCGTCTACGAGCTGCTCGATCTCGGCTACGGGCGCTGCCGCATGGTCCTCGCCGGCCGCAAGGGCGACGAGAAGCTCGGCGAGTCGGCACGCCGCCTGGGCATGATGCGGATCGCGACCAAGTACCCGCGAGTCGCCGAACGCCACTTCGAGTCGACCGGCCGCCAGGTCGAGGTGATCGAGGTCAAGGGATCGGTCGAGCTGGCGCCGCTGATCGGCCTCGCCGACGGCATCGTCGACCTCGTTGCCAGCGGCCGCACCCTTGACGAGAACGACCTCGAGGTGCGCGAGGAGATCGTCGAGTGCACCGCCCGCTTCGTCGCCAACCGCGTCGCTCACAAGCTGCGCGCGCGCGAGGTCGACGAGCTGACCGCGAAGTTGCGAGAGGCGGCGGGATGAGGATCCGACGGTTCGAGTGGGAAGGGGCTCGCGAAACCGCTGAAGCGGTTAGGGTCTGGGCCGCGTCCGGGCCAAGGGACGCCTACGACGCAGTTAGGAAGATCGGTAGGGAAATCGAGGAGGAACGCGACGTCGCCCTGCGCAGGCTGACCGAGAACCTCGACGGCGTTACCGAGATGCCCGAGACGCTTCAAGTCGATTCGAGCGAAGCCGTTAGGGCGCTAAGGGCGATAGATCCAACACTGCGTAATGCGATGGAGGTGGCCGCTGCCAACATCCAGGCCGTTGCGGAGGCGCAGGTGAGCAACGACGTGCAGGTTGTACGTCTTGCCCAGGATCAGACCGTGGTGATTCGCGAGGTGCCAGTGGCCAACGTGGGCGTTTACGCTCCAGGTGGTCGAGCTGTCTATCCCTCTAGCGTTCTCATGTGCGCGATCCCGGCACGGGTCGCAGGGGTCGAAACCGTTGCTCTGGCGTCTCCCCCCGCCCCGAATGGTCGTATCTCGGACACCGTCTTGGCAGCAGCCGCGCTATGTGGAATCCACGAGATCTATGCGATGGGTGGGGCGCAGGCGATATACGCACTCACATATGGAACCGAGACAGTCGTCCCGGTCGATGTCATTGCTGGCCCGGGCAATGTTTGGGTTCAGGAGGCAAAGCGCGCGGTCATGGGCATTGTCGGCATCGATTCGTATGCCGGGCCTTCGGAGCTGATGTTGATAGCCGGCCACGACACCAATGCCGAGTGGGCAGCACTCGATTTGTGCGCCCAGGCCGAGCACGGTCCTGAAAGCCGGTTGATCGTCACCGCTGTTGAGGAGCACATCCTCGAAGCGATTTCTGCTGCGACCGAGAAGGTGGCCGCCACACGCTCGAGCGTTTCCGATGCTCCCCTTGCGCTTGTCCAGGTCCCCGACCTCAGTGATGCAGTCAATTTCGCGAACGCCGTCGCGCCCGAGCACTTGGAGCTGCTGGAGGAGGACGCGGTTCTGCAGGCCGGCCGCATCAGGACCGCGGGCTGCGTCTTCGCTGGTCGCTATGGCGCCACTGCCTTCGGCGACTATGTCGCGGGCTCCAACCATGTCCTGCCAACCACGAAGACCGGCCGCTTCTCCGGTCCCCTCGGCCCGCATGTCTTCCGCCGCAAGATCGCGACCGTGGAGGTGACCGCCGAGGCGGCGGCGAAGCTTGCCCCGCACGTCGATCGGATCGCCCGGGCCGAGGGATTCCCCGTGCACGGCGAGTCGGCGATGATTAGGGCGAAAGGCAGCTGAGATGAGCAGAGCGGCGACAAGAGAGCGCAGGACGGGGGAGACCGAGGTCCGCCTCTCCCTCGACCTGGACGGGGGCGACGCCAGCTCCAGCACGGGCGTTGGTTTCCTCGACCACATGCTTGACCTGCTCGCGCGGCACGGACGACTGGGCCTGACGGTCGAGGCGAGCGGAGACCTCGAGACGGGCGCGCACCACACGGTCGAGGACGTGGGCATCGTGCTCGGGCAGGCGCTCGACGAGGCCCTCGGCGACCGTACCGGCATCCGCCGTTACGGCTCCGCGCTTGTGCCGATGGACGAGTCGCTGGCCGAGTGCGCGCTCGACATCTCGGGCCGGCCGCTGTGCGTGTTCGACGCCGAGTTGCCGATGACGGCGATCGCCGGCTTCGACACCGAGCTGGCCGAGGAGTTCTTCCGCGCCGTCGCCAACAGCGCCAAGCTCACCCTGCACGTCTCGGTCCGCTACGGGACCAACGCCCACCACATGATCGAGGCCTGCTTCAAGGCCTTCGCCCGCGCATTGCGCGTCGCGGTCTCGGTCGATCCCGAGGAGAGCGGCGTACCCTCGACCAAGGGGACGCTCAGTGAGTAACGCGCGGATCTGCATCCTCGACTACGGGATGGGCAACCTGCGCTCGGTCGAGAAGGCGCTGGAGCACGTCGGCGCCGTCGCGACGATCTCCAACGATGCCGGCATCGTCCGCGACGCCGACGGCCTGATCCTTCCCGGGGTCGGAGCTTTCCCCAAGGCGATGCAGCGCGTGCGCGAGCTGGGCCTCGACGAGCTGATCGAGGAGAGGCGCCAGGCCGGCGTGCCGATCCTCGGCATCTGCCTCGGCCTGCAGCTGCTCTTCGCCTCCACCACCGAGCTCGGCGGCGCCGAGGGCCTCGATCTCCTTCCCGGCCCCGTGGCCGAGCTCGGCGCCAAGGGGCTGAAGGTCCCGCACATCGGGTGGTCCCCGGTGCGCTGGGAGCAAGAGTCGCCGCTGATCGAGGGGATCGAGTCGGAGACGCCGTTCTACTTCGTCCACTCCTTCGCGCCGCGGCCGGGAGCCGCCGACGTCCTCGGCACCGTCGCCTACGGCACCCGGTTTGCCTGCGCGGCCGAGCGCGACAACGTCTTCGGCGTCCAGTTTCACCCCGAGAAGTCGAGCGCGGCCGGCCTGCGGCTGCTCTCCAACTTCGCCGGGATCTGCGCCAAGGCGCCGAGCGCCGCGTGATCCTCTACCCGGCGATCGACATCCGCGGCGGCAGCGCCGTGCGCCTCCTGCAGGGTGACTACGAGCGCGAGACGACCTACGACGCCGACCCCCTCGACGCCGCGAAGCGCTGGGCAGGAGAAGGAGCCGAGTTCCTCCACGTCGTCGACCTTGACGGGGCGAAGGCGGGGGAGCCGCAGAACCTGGATGCGATCAGTCGGATCGCGGCAGCCGTCGAGTGCCCGATCCAAGTCGGCGGGGGCCTCCGTGACGCCGCCTCGCTGAGCGCCGTGCTCGAGACCGGGGCCGAGCGCGTCGTGATCGGCACCGCGGCCCTCCGCGATCCGGAGCTCCTAGCCAAGGCGCTCGCGGAGCACGGCGACCGCATCGTCGTCTCTGTCGACGCCCGCGAGGGCAAGGTTTCGCTATCCGGCTGGACCGAGACCAGCGATGTCGACGTCGCCGAGGCGGTCGCCGCGCTGAGCGCCCGCGGTGCAGCCCGCTTCCTCTGCACGGCGATCGAGGTCGACGGCACGATGGAGGGCCCAGCCCTCTCCGAGCTTCAACGGATCTGCGATGCGACGCCAGCCCAGGTGATCGCTTCCGGCGGTGTCGGCGACCTTTCCCACCTCGAAGCTCTCGCCAAAGCCGCCGCGGGATCGCAGAACCTCGAGGGCGTCATCGTCGGCCGCGCCCTCTACGAGCGACGCTTCACCGTTAGGGAAGCTCTCGGCGCCCTCAGCGGAAGCGCATCCGACATTGACCCCCCTGGAGGTGGGTCAATGTCGGATGCGTAGCATCTAGCGGCGCACCGGAATGCCGGCCTCCGCGAGGCGCTCCTTCGCCTGGTGAACCGTGAAGGTGCCGTAATGAAAGATCGAGGCACAGAGAACGGCATCGGCGCCGCCGTCGGCGATCGCCTCGCTCAGGTGATCTAGCGTGCCGGCGCCGCCGGAAGCGATCACCGGCACCGACACCGCGTCGGCGACGGCGCGTGTCAACCCGATGTCGTAGCCGTCGTTGGTCCCATCTCGGTCCATGCTCGTCAACAGCACCTCGCCCGCGCCGCGCTCGACTGCCTCGCGCGCCCAGGCGATGGCCTCGCGGCCCTCGACTTTCTTGCGGCCGCCGTTTACGTAGACACCCCAACCATTGCCCTCGCGCTTGGCGTCAATGGCGATCACGACGCACTGGGAGCCGAAATGGTCGGCCAACTCCGTCACCAGCTTGGGGCGCGCCAGGGCAGAGGAGTTGACCGAGACCTTGTCGGCGCCGGCGTCGAGCACCGCCTGCGCGTCCTGCACCGAGCGGATGCCACCTCCGATCGTGAAGGGAATGAAGACGTTGTCGGCAGTACGACGGGCCAGCTCGACGATCGTGTCGCGCTTTTCGTGAGAGGCGGTGATATCAAGGAAGACGAGCTCGTCGGCGCCCTCGGCGTCGTAGCGCTCGGCCAACTCGACGGGGTCGCCCGCATCGCGCAAGCCGACGAAGTTCGTCCCCTTCACGACGCGGCCCGCGTCGACGTCGAGACAGGGAATGACGCGCTTCAGCACCATCGCCCTAGCGTAGTCGTAGGCAGATTTCAGCGAAGGTCTTCGGCAAGCCCGCTGATCCCGCTCGAGCCGAGGATCTCGAAGCGATCGAGTTCGTAGGGCTTGTCGCGCGAGGCGTAGCCGGGGATCTCCGTGGTAGCGCCAACGTAGCCAGCTGCTCTTACCGCGGCGACCACCGCTTCGTCGAAGCGACCCGCCGGATAGCAGAAGTTCTTCACCGGGACGCCGTATTCGCGCTGCAGGATCTTGCGCGAACCGGCAACTTCTTCCTTCAATTGTTCGGCATCGAGCGTCGTCAGGTCGAGGTGGTGGATGGTGTGCGCGGCGAGCTCCCATCCCGCTGCGAGCATCGCTTCGACGTTGCTCGCGTACAGTTCCGAGCCTTCCGCCTTGAGGTTGAGCAGGCCCGGCCAGCCGTGCCTGCGCAGCTCGGGCAGGGCGTAGGTGAACTGCGGGCGGTAGCCGTCGTCGAAGGAGATCACGACTGGCTTCGGCGGCAGAGTTCCGCCGTGATACCAAGCCTTCTCCACGGTTTCCAGCGTCACCGCCTCGTAGCCGTGTTCGTCGCGCCAGTCCATCTGGCGGTGGAAGTCCGGTCGGCTGACGAACAGTTCCGGGTAGGGCGCCGCAGCCGGCGCCGGCCCGAGCACGTGGTACTCGAGGATCGGCACGGGGCCCTGGTAGTGCCTCCAGCCGGGCTGCGGCGTCGCGTTGCGCACCTCGCTGCCGGCACCGGCGCCCGTCGCCCCAGTGTTCGCGTTGGGCGTGCGCTTCCCGTCCCCGGACGAGCCTTCGAGGCTGGCCGCGACGATGATGCCGAGGGCCGCGGCGGCCACCAGCAACGCGACGAGGGCCGCTGCTCGTCTCCTGGGCACGCGATCATGGTAGGCAACGTGGCATGACGGTTCCCGCGGATCACACCGAGAGCGTCGCCGAGGCGCTCGACCACATGCACCCCGAGCTGGCCGTGGTGCGCAATTTGGGCGGCGATCCGGTGTACCTGGTCGGCGGCGCCGTGCGCGATCTCCTGCTCGGCCGCGGCCGAGCCGACATCGACCTCGTCGTCGAGGGCGATGCGGCCGTGCTCGCCTCGGAACTGGAGGCGGACGTGATCTCGCACGAGCGCTTTGGCACCGCCAAGGTTCGCCTCGACGGCCATGACGTCGACATCGCGACCGCTCGCTCGGAGGCCTATCCCCATCCCGGCGCCCTTCCGGTGGTCGAGCCCGCGACCCTCGCCGAGGACCTGCGCCGGCGCGACTTCACGATCAACGCGATGGCGATTCCCCTGCGCGGGGAACCGCGCCTGATCGACCCCCATGGCGGTCAGGCGGACCTGGCGGCGAAGCTGTTGCGCGTCCTCCACCCACGCTCCTTCGAGGACGATCCGACGCGGGCGATCCGCGCCGCCCGCTACGCCGCCCGCTTCGGCTTCGAGCTGGAGCCGGAGACTGCCGAGCTGTTGCGCCGGGCCGACATCGGCGCCGTCTCGGCAGATCGTCGCGACGCTGAGCTGCTGCGGCTGGCCGCCGAGCGCCGAGCGGTGCGCGCCTTCGAGCTCCTGGATGAGTGGGGGATTGTGGGTCTGGCCGACGGCGGCATCGAACTTGCCGCCAGGGTCGACGAGCTCCTCGAGCACGAGCCCTGGCGGGACATTTCACGCGACAGGGCGCTCTTCGCGGCCGCACTGGATTCCCTCAGCGACGAGAAGGCCCTGGCGGGCAGGCGCCCTGAGCGGCCCTCCGAGGCCGTTGCTTTGGCCACCGGCCGCGTCCCGTTGGAACTGCTTTTGGCACGGGCACTCGGTGGCGAGTGGCTCGACGAGTACATGGGGAAATGGCGCGGGATCGAGCTCGAGATCGACGGGGAGGATCTGATCGCCGCCGGCATACCGCAGGGGCCCGCGCTCGGTCGCGGCTTGAAGGAGGCCCTGCGCCGCAAGCTCGACGGCGAGCTCGACGGAGGTCGCGAAGAGGAGCTCGCCGTCGCCCTCAAGGTGGCAAGGAGCGACGATGAAATGGCGTGAGGCGGAGGGGATGCGTTGGCTGGAGGCCCGGCTGCCCGGTGCAGCGGCAGCCTTCACGACGCGCGACTTCGGTTCCGCGCGGGAGAGCCTGGCGCCGCTGGCCGCGATCGGAATCGATCCCGAGCGGGTCGTCAGCGCACGCCAGATGCACGGGACCGAGCTCGCCTTCCACGGGAGGGAAGAGCCGCCCGAGGAGGCGGACGGTCACGTGATCTCCACTCCCGAGACAGTCGGCCTCGTTTTCGGAGCCGACTGCCTGCCGATCGCCCTCGCCGGCCCGCGCGGTGTCGCGGTCCTGCACGGTGGGCGCCGCGGTCTCGAAGCGGAGATCGTCCTTCGCGGCGCCGCTGCCGTCGGCGCTACGGCAGCTGCCGTCGGCCCGGGGATCGGCCCCTGCTGCTACGAGGTCGATCTGTGGGCCGAGACGCGGCGTCAGCTGGCCGGGGCGGGAGTGGAGTCTGTGGAGTCGGCGGAGCTCTGCACCTGCTGCGAAGCCGAGCTCTTCTTCTCCCACCGGCGCGACGGCGATCCGCGGCGCCAAGCCGGGTTGGTCTGGCTCGACGCGCCGGAGGCCTGAGATGCCCGGACTGATCCACGGGCTCGACCCGGACAGAATCGCGAACAATCTGGAGAGCGCGCGCGAGCTCGCCGGCGAGCGGGTCGAGATCCTCGCCGCGACCAAGTACGTGCCACTGGAGGAGATGGGTGCGCTTGCTGAAGCGGGCGTGCGGCTGGTCGGCGAGAACCGACAGCAGGACCTCGCGGCAAAGCACGAGCGCTGGGGGGACGCCTTCGAGTGGGACTTCATCGGCAACCTGCAGAGCCGCAAGGTGAAGCAGCTGCTGCCGCTCTGCCGCCTGATCCACTCGGTCGCCAGCGATTCCGCGCTCGCCCAGCTTGGCCGCCACGGTGATGCCGGGACGGAGGTCCTGATAGAGGTCAACGTCGCCGGGGAGGCGGGCAAGTCGGGGGTTGCCCCGGCCGACCTCGGCGCCTTCATCGAGCGCTGCCCGGTGCCTGTCTCCGGCCTGATGACGATGCCGCCGTTCAGTCAGGACCCCGAGGCCTCCCGACCCCATTTCGCCAGGCTGGCGGAGCTTGCCGGCGAGCACGGCCTCGAGCGACTCTCGATGGGAACCTCGCAGGATTGGCGGGTGGCGGTCGAGGAGGGGGCGACGATCGTCCGGCTCGGCACGGCTCTGTACGTCTGAAACCGCCGATTTGCTCGGCATACTGCGCCATAATCGGTGGAGGAATCGGCGCCCAAGGCCCGAAACACGCCCTGAGCATGGCCTTCAGAGACACCTGGCATAGAGCGCTCGTCTACTTCGGCCTCGCCGAGGACCACGACTACGGCCCCGAGTACGAGGACGAATTCGAGCCCGAGACCGGCAGCGAGGAAGCCGTGCCGGGGAGACGGGAAGCGCAGGTCAGGCGGTTGCCGACCTCGCGGCGCTCCCGGCGCGACGAGATCGACGACATCTTCGCCGACGACGAGCCGATCACGGCCTCGCGGACCCGAACCCTGCGCCCGGTCGGCGGCGGTGACTCCGACGTCCAAGTCCACCTCGTAATCCCGCGCAACTTCAACGACGCCCAGCAGGTCGCCGACCAGTTCAAGCGCTCGGTTCCGGTAATCCTCAACCTGCAGACGACCGATCACGAGCTCTCCAAGCGGATGATCGACTTCTGCTCGGGCCTGACCTACTCGCTCGACGGGGGGATGCAGCGGATCGCCGAGAAGATCTTCCTGCTCACGCCGCGCAACGTCGAGGTCTCGGCCGAGGAGAAGGCCAGGCTGCTCGACAAGGGCTTCTTCAACCAGTCCTAGAGCCTCTCGCGTAGGCTCCGGCCGATGATCATCGGCTTCTGCGGAGCGGGAAACATGGCGGCGGCGATGGCCCGCGGCCTCGCGGGCCGGGCGGAGCGCATGCTGTTCACCGACTCCGGCTCCGGGCGGGCGGTGGAGTTGGCTCGAGAGGTGGGCGGCGAGGCGCTTGAGTCCAACGGAGAGTTGGCGGAACGTGCCGACGTCGTGGTGCTCGCGGTGAAGCCGGCGAAGCTGGAGGAGGTCGCGGCGGAGCTGCGCGACGCGAAGTCCGTGGTCTCGCTGCTCGGAGCGACTCCGCTCGAAGCCGTGGAGACGGCCTTTCGCGGTGCGGCCGTCGTGCGGGTGATGCCCAACGTGGGGGTGGAGGTGGGGAGGGGTGTGCTCTGCGTTGCGGGAGCGCCGGATCCCGAGCTGCGCGCTCTGCTCGAGACCCTCGGTCACGTGGTCGAGCTGCCCGACGCCGAGTTCGACGCCGCGACCGCGGTGATGGGCTGCGCGCCTGCCTACCTGGCGCTGGCGGTCGAGGCGATCGCCGAGGCGGGGGCGGCTGAGGGCCTCGATCCCGGCCTGGCCCGAGAGCTTGTGGTCGAGACGACCGCCGGCACGGCGGAGCTCCTGCGGATCCGCCACCCGGCTGACGTGCGCAGGGCCGTAGCCTCTCCGGGGGGCAGCACCGAGGCCGGCCTCGAGGCCCTCGACCGGGAAGGTGCCCGCGAGGCCTTCGGGGCGGCGGTGAGAGCGTCGCTGGAGAGGATGCGGGGATGACAACGGTCGTCGCCGCAATCAGCCGCAACGACGTCGCCGACTACGTCGGCGCGCTCTTCCTCGTCTACATCATCCTCGTCCTGCTCAACGTGCTCAGCTCCTGGATCCCGCGCATGCCCTATAGCCCCGCCCTGCGCGCGGTGCTCGATTTCATCCACGAGACGACCGACCCCTACCTCAACCTCTTCCGGCGCTTCCTGCCACCGCTCGGTGGAGGGGGCTTCGCTATCGACCTGAGCCCGGTGATCGGGATCGTCGTGCTCTTCCTCTTGCAGGGTCTCGTCGTCTCGCTGGTAGAAGGGTGAGCAGGGAGGCCGAGCGCGCGTGGCGCCTCGCGGGCGCCCTCTGCGGCGTCGTCGTCCTCGCCGACCAGGCGGCGAAGGCCGCGGTCGAGGCGAACCTGACGGCCGGGGAGCATGTCGACGTCCTCGCGGGCGCCGGGCTGGCGCTCTCCCACAACAGCGGCGTCGCCTTTGGCCTCGCGGCCGGCGGTGGGACGGGACTCGTCCTCCTCACAGCCGCCGCCCTGGTCGTGGTGGGGTACCTGTTCTGGCGCGATCCGACCCGGCCCGGGATGTGGGTCGCCGCCGGGCTCCTCGCCGGCGGCGCCCTGGGGAACCTCGCCGACCGGATCCGCATCGACGCCGTCACCGATTACGTCTCGATCGGCGGCTGGCCCAACTTCAACCTGGCCGACGTCTGTGTGACGGCCGGCGTCCTCTTGCTCGCCCTCTCCTACGCGCGCGAGAGGCCGCCCCGGTGACGGACGGCCTGCACATCGTCCATCTCGACGAGGTACTCGCCGTCGTCGAGAAGCCGGCCGGCCTCGTCGTCCACGCGGCTCCCTCGCATCGAAGCACGACCCTGGTCGACGAGCTCGGAGATCTACTCGGGGGCGGCGCAGACCCGGAGCGGCCGGGGATCGTCCACCGCCTGGACAAGGGGACGAGCGGCCTCCTCGTCGTCGCCCGTACGGATCAGGCGCACGCGGACCTGCAGGCGCAGGTCCAGCGGCGCGAGGTCGAGCGCGTCTACCTTGCGCTCGCCGCCGGCGGACTGGCGTCGCGAACCGGGACGATCGACGCCCCGATCGGCCGCGCGTCCCGCCAGCGCCACCGGATGGCCGTCTCGGGTGCCGCCTCGCGCCAGGCGCGGACCCATTTCGAGGTGCTTGAGCTGCTCGAGCACGAGACCTACGTCGAGGTGCGTCTGGAGACCGGCCGCACCCACCAGATCCGCGCGCATTTCGCCGCGATCGGCCATCCGCTGGTCGGCGATACGACCTACGGGGGAGAGGGAAAGTACGGGCTGGAGCGGCAGTTCCTGCACGCTCACCGGCTCTCCTTCGCCCATCCCACGAGCGACGAGCGGATGACTTTCCGCTCCGAGCTGCCCGCCGATCTGGCCGCAGCGCTCGAGCTCGCTCGAGCCGCCTAGCCCGGCGCAACCCCCTACAATCGCTTGGTTCGTCCACCGACCCCCGTCGGGACGATCCGGGTCCTGGCCGGCCTTCTTGCCGGCTCCGGTTCGGCCGACGGGGAAGAGCACCCAAACCAAGGAGATCTTCGCTATGCCAGAGGCAGGCCTCAGGGAGCTGCTGGAGGCCGGAGTCCACTTCGGCCACCAGACGCGCCGCTGGAACCCGAACATGCGCCGCTACATCTTCGGCGAGCTGGACGGGATCCACATCATCGACCTCGTCCAGACCGAGACGCTGCTGGAGAACGCCCGCAAGTTCGCCGGCGAGCTCGCCACCGGCGGCGGCACCGTCCTCTTCGTCGGCACCAAGAAGCAGGCGCGCGGCCCAGTCGAGGAGTGGGCAGACCGCTGCAAGATGCCCTACGTCAACCAGCGCTGGCTGGGCGGGCTGCTGACCAACTTCCACACGATGTCGGCGCGGATCGCCCGCCTGCACGAGCTGACCGGGTGGCAAGAGGAGGGCAAGCTCGACCTGTTGCCGACCAAGGAGCGGATGGGAATGCAGGCCGAGCTGACGAAGCTCGAGTACAACCTGGGCGGCGTCCGCGACATGGAGCGGCTCCCGGACGCGGTCTTCGTAACCGACCTGAAAACCGAGGAGATCGCCGTGCGCGAGGCCGCCCGCCTGCGCATCCCGATCATCGGGTTGGTTGACACCAACTGCGACCCGAGCCCGATCGACTACGTGATTCCGGGCAACGACGACGCGATCCGCTCCTGCCAGCTGGTGATCGGCACGATCGGTGCCGCCGTCGAGGAGGGGGCGAGCGCCTGGCGGGTCAAGGAGGAGCGCCGGATCGCCGAGGAAATGGAGCGGCGCAAGCGCGAGGAGGAAGAGCGGAAGAAGCGGGAGGAAGAGGAGAAGGCGAGGGTCGAGGCGGAGGAGGCCAAGAAGAAGGCCGAGGAAGAAGCAGCAGCAGCGAAACAGGCTCAGGCCGCAGCGACTCAGGGACAGGGCGCGTCGCCCGCGGGTCCTGTCGCCGCAGGGGACCCACCGCCCCCTCCGGTAGCTAAAGCTTCCTCGGGGGCGGTCCCCCCTGCGACGCCACCCGCGGCAGAGGCGGATAAGTCCGAGGGACAGGCCGCCGGGGCGACCCCCCCAGGGGAGGGGAAAGCTGAAGAGGTTCAAACGACTGAGGCGAGCGCTCCGGCGGAGGAGAAAGCTGAGCAGGTTCAGGCGGAGGCCGAGACGGGGGAGGCCAAATGAGCGTTACTGCGGCGGATGTGAAGGCGCTGCGGGATCGGACGGGTGCCGCGATGATGGACTGCAAGGCCGCCTTGACCGAGGCCGAGGGGGACGTCGACCGGGCGATTGAGATCCTGCGCGTGAAGGGCCAGGCCTCGGCCGCCAAGCGGGAAGGAAGGGGCACCAACGAGGGGGTCGTCTCCTCCTACATCCACGCCAACGACAAGGTCGGGGCGATGGTCGAAGTGCAGTGCGAGACCGACTTCGTCGCCCGCAACGAGGACTTCAAGGCGTTCGCCTACGAGGTCGCTCTGCACGTCGCGGCAACGGCGCCGCGCTACGTGACGATGGACGAGATCCCCGAGGCCGAGCGCGAGGCCGAGAGGCGGGTCTTCGAGGAGAAGGCGCGCGAAGAAGGCAAGCCCGACGAGGTCGTCGCGAAGATCGTCGAGGGCCAGCTCACCAAGTGGGCCAGGGAGGTCGCCCTGCTCGACCAGCCGCACGTCAACGCCGAGAAGCACGAGTCGAAGTCGATCGAGGAGCTGCGGCAGGAGCTGGCGGCGAAGACCGGGGAGAACATCCAGATCGCCCGGTTCGCCTATTTCCGCGTCGGCGAATAGGCTCCGGGCCTGGATCACCCAGATGGCCGGCGACCCGCAGTTTAAACGCATCCTGCTCAAGCTCTCCGGTGAGGCCCTGATGGGGAACCTCGCCTACGGAACCGAGGCGACCGAGGTGCGGCGCATCGCCGAGCAGGTGGCGGCGATCCGCGCGCGGGGCGTCGAAGTCGCGATCGTCGTCGGCGCCGGCAACATCTACCGCGGGCTGGCGGCCGCCGCCGAAGGCATGGACCGGGCGACCGGCGACTACATGGGGATGCTGGCGACGGTGCTCAACGCGCTCACCCTGCAGGACGCGCTGGAGAAGGTCGGTGAGCACACCCGGGTCCTCTCGGCGATCGACGTCAAGGAGGTGGCCGAGCCCTACATCCGCCGCCGCGCGATGCGCCACCTGGAGAAGGGCAGGGTGGTGATCTTCGCCGCCGGCACCGGAAACCCGTTCTTCACCACCGACACGGCGGCCGCCCTGCGGGCGCTGGAGATCCACGCGGAAGCGATCCTGATGGCGAAGAACGGCGTCGAGGGCGTCTATGACTCCGACCCGGCGACCAACCCCGACGCCAAGTTCATCGCCGCGATCGGCCACCGGGAGGCGATCGAGCGCGGCCTCAAGGTAATGGACTCGACCGCGCTCTCGCTCTGCATGGACAACGACCTGCCGATCTACGTCTTCAACATGGGCGACGCGGGGAACATAGATAGGATCGTCAGCGGTGAGAGGGTGGGCACGCTCGTCTCGAGCGCTGCGGACCGATGAGGAGGACTCCGAACCTGTGGAACTGATCGACGAGCTGCTCGTGGACGCAAAGGGCCGGATGAGCAAGTCGGTCGAGTCGAGCCGCAACGAGCTCGCGACCGTGCGCACCGGCCGCGCCTCCCCGCACCTGCTCGACCGCATCGTCGTCGACTACTACGGCGCC
>Ga0070711_100000943_pt1 | contig 15381 bp, 13 predicted proteins | sample LARL53metaG_FD_65452 | JGI IMG/M metagenome (GOLD analysis project Ga0070711, IMG submission 65452) | Corn, switchgrass and miscanthus rhizosphere microbial communities from Kellogg Biological Station, Michigan, USA - LAR L5-3 metaG | ecosystem: Host-associated > Plants > Roots > Rhizosphere ... | reverse complement strand
CGGCCGCGCTCCTGTCGAACCTGCGGTCGACGACGAACCTTCAGGGCATCCTCGTCTTGGGCGACACGCAGTACGAGTGCGGCGGGCCGCTCGCCTACCAGCAGTCCTACTCCCTGTCGTGGGGGCAGTCTTCGCTCTTCGCGCTCTCCCACCCGACGCCGGGTGAGCAGGAATACCTCACCTCGGGCGGAACGGACTGCCAGGCGACCCCCGGTGCCGGCTACTTCGGCTACTACGGCGCCCAGGCGGTGAACGGCTCGGGGAGCCCGTACTACAGCTTCGACATCGGGACCTGGCACGTGATCTCCCTCAACTCGAACTGCACGCAGGCCTCGGTCGGCGGGTGCGCCTCCACCTCGCCGCAGTACACGTGGCTACAGGGAGATCTGGCCGCGCACGCGTCGAACGCGTGCACGATGGTGATCTGGCACAACCCCGCATACTCGCCGAGCTCCGTCGGGGGCAGCTCCGCGATGCGGCCGATGTTCCAGCTGCTCTATAGCTCGGGGGTCGAGATGGTGATGAACGGCAACGACCACGTCTACGACCGGTATGCGGAGCTGAATGGCTCCGGGGTCGCCGTCGCGCCCGGCGCCCACGGGCTGCGCGAGTTCATCGTCGGGACCGGCGGACGGAGCCTCGGCAAGTTCGGCGTTGCGAAGAGTGCGAACGAGCAAGTCCGCTTCAACGACTCCTTCGGGGTGCTCAAGCTCACCCTGCATCCCACGAGCTATGACTGGCAGTTCGTGGACGCTTCAGGGAGCACGTCGACCGACTCCGGATCGACCGCTTGCCATTGACGATGGCCCGAGCGGCAGCCTGGGTCGAGCGGCAGCAGTGGACGCTCGAGCGCTTCGGCCTCACTCCGTCGAAGCTCCCGACCCGCGCGTTCGGGGGGCATCGCGCGCGGGTGTTCTGCGTGTCGATCCCCAAGGCGGGCACGCACCTGCTCGAGCGCGCGCTCTGCTTGCACCCGGGTCTGTACCGCAAGCTCCTCCCGACGATCTCGCAGCAGAACATCGCCCGCGTCGGCGGGTTCGACGGCCTGCTGGGCAAGATCCGCCCGGGGCAGATCATCGTGTCGCACATGCGGCACGAGCCGGGCTACGTGGAGGCGCTCCGCGAGCACCGGGTCCGGTCGCTGTTCCTGATCCGCGATCCTCGAGCGATCGTGGTCTCGCAGATCCACTACGTGATCGCGCGGAAGGACCATCGGCATCATGCGCTCTTCGCCTCGATCCCGACCGCGAGCGAGCGGCTGCGGGTGGCGATCGCAGGAGATCCCGAGCATGGCGTCGCGTCGATCGGCGAACGTCTCGACGCGTTCGAGGGTTGGCTCACGTCTGGCGCTTTGGTGGTCCGCTTCGAGGATCTCGTCGGGCCCGCGGGCGGAGGCGACGCCGAAGCGCAGGCGCGCACCGTCCGCGCGATCGAGGACCACCTCGGGATCGCGGTCCCGGAGGAGCGGATCCGGGCGATCTGCGCCTCGTTGTTCTCCGCCGCGAGCCCGACGTTCCGGCAGGGCTCCGTAGAGCGATGGCGCGCGTCGTTCGACGACGAACTCGACGCGCTGCTGCGGTCGGTGGCCGGTGAGGCGTTGACCCGTTACGGCTACGACCCGGAGGCCACCGCCTCCGCATAGGCGCCCTCGAGGGCGGCGGTCGCGGCGGCCGGGCTGTGACGGTCGTTCCACGCGCCGAATGCGCCGGCGCCCAACCGCTCAGACTCCCGGTCGACGCACAGACGCAGGACGGCGTCCGCCCATGCGCGAGACGCGTCGGGCGCGATCAGGAGCCCGGTCACATCGTCCGCGACCGCCTCGGGGAGGGCGCCGATCCGGCTCGCGAGGACGGGGACGCCGCACGCGTACGCCTCCACGATCGTCCGCGGCGACGCCTCGTACCAGCGCGACGGGACCAAGAGCGCGCGCGCCCCGGCCAGCAGCGCCGGGACCTCGCCCGGCTCGACGGCCCCGAGGAACCGAACGCCGTCAGGAGCCGCCGCCCGCAGCGCGTCCCTGTCCGGCCCCTCGCCGGCGACCACGAGCTCCGCCCGGGTGCCGAGCGTCGCCCACGCGCGCAGGATCGTGTCGACCCCCTTCTCAGGTGCCAGGCGCCCGAGGAACAGGAAGTAGTCCCCAGGGCCCCGGCGACGCTCGGCCGGCCACGCGAAGTTCGCTTTCACCCGGACCCGCTCCGGCGCGAACCCCGCCTCGACGTACTTGTCCCGCACGAACGCACTGACCGCGAGGAACCGCGCGACGCGGTCGAAGGTGCGCACGGCACGGTGGAGGGTCAACGACGTCGCGAGCGCCGCGCTGCCCGCTGCGGACCCTCGGTAACAGCGGTGGACCACACCGCGCCACGGTGTCCGGCCCAGGCAGTCCTCGCACACCCTGCCGTCGCGGAGGAATGTCGCCGGCAGGCAGAGGAGGCGGAAGTTGTGCAGCGTCATCACCACGGTGGCGCCGGCGGCGTGCGCCGCGCTGAGGGAGGCGGGCGAGAGCGTCGGGAACAGGTTGTGCGCGTGGACGACCTCGATCCGCTCCGACCGGACGATCCCCGCTACCTGGCTCGCGGCACGTCTGGACCACACGGCCGACGCCGCGGCGTGGCCCTGTGCCGCGAGCCCTCTGTCGTCGGGCTCGGCCGAGAGCACGCGGACCTCGTGTCCGGCCTGGCGCAGGAGCGTCGCCTCGTCCGCGACGACCCGGTTCTCCCCGGAGACCGCTCCGGAGAGGTAACGCGAATGCAGGATCAGGACGCGCACAGGCGTCTACGAGGACGCCTGTGCGTCCGCGGTTGCGAGCCACGTGCGGTAGACGGCGCTTGCCCTGGAGCGGAGCCGCGCGAGCTCCGGGGCGGCCAGCTCCAGCTTGCCCGCCTCGCGGAGCTCCTCACGTACGGCGGAGGGCCGGGCGACCCGGGTCTCGACGACCGTCCCGTGACGCGCCGTGTTCTGTCGCTCGATCGCGCGGAAGCATGCCTCGACGTTGGCCTCGTCGTGCTCGAACGGCGCGAAGTCCGTTCCGAATCGAGCGTTCGTGGCCGCGATGACCTTTCCAAGATCCTTCGTCACGGCCTCGAACGGCGCGATCACGACGTCGTCGCGAAGCGGCAGGAGCCGTTCGTAGAAACGGGTCCAGCTCGCGAGCACGATGCGCGGCGTGGCGTAACGGTTCCTGATCACGTGCGACAGGGCGCAGGCTTCGGGCTCCCGGATCAGGACGACCGTCGGGATCCGCCGTCGCACGGACTCCGCGATCTGTGCGACGGCGTGCAGATGGTGCGCGATCCGCACCGGCGCCGGCTGGGCCGACTCGAACGCGACCACCGCGAACGTGTTGGCGGAGCGCTGGAATCCGTCGATGGTGATCTTGGTGCCGGGGCCGACGACTCTGCCGTCCGGATACCGACGTCGGGCGTAAGGCAGGAACACCGAGGGATGCGCAGACAGGGACGTCCTCGTCTCGTACAGCGCAAGGCGGTAGCTCCGCTCGAAGGCGCCCCCGCTGCGCATCCCAGGTGGCGACGTTATAGCTTCGCGGTGGCCGCCGCCGCCGCGGCCGTCGTGCCTCGCCCCGTCAGCATGTGGTCGAAGATGGACCGCACCTGTTCGGGATCCTTCGATGAGAAGTACCACTCGAAGGTGTTCTTGAGGCCGTCGGCGAACATCGTCCGAGGCTCCCAGCCCAGCAGCTCGCCGGCCAACGAGTTGTCAGCGACGCGGTTGTAGGGCCCGGTCGGCATGTCGGGCTGAGTCACGATCTCCGGCGCGTACCCCGCCATCTCGGTGACCATCCTCACGGCGTCCATCACCTTCACACGCTCCATCGTGCCCAGGTTGATGGCCGAACCGTCGCGGATCTTCTCCGCAGCGAGGATCGTCCCCTCGACGATGTCGTCGACGTAGGTCCAGTTACGGATCTGCTCGCCGGTTCCCCACACGAGGAAGGGGTCCTGCCGCAGGAACGCGCGCGCGATCATCGCGATCACTGCGTGGTTCTCCACGCCGCGCGGACCGTAGACCGTGAAGTAGCGGACCGAAGCCGTGTTCATGCCGCGCTCCTCGTGCAGGGCGCGCAGTGTGAGCTCCCCGGCGAGTTTGGCGAGCCCGTAGGTGCCGTCCGGGTCGTACGGAGGCCCTGCCATGTCCTCGGTGAGGTAGAGGGTCTCCCCGGGGTCGCCCTGGATGTTCAGGGGATAGATGCACCCGGACGAAGCAAAGACCACCGTCTCCACCTCGGCACGGAGCGCGGCGCCGAACAGACCTGCATCCAGGCCGAAGTTGGTCGAACACTCATACTGATGAAGGTCCACGTACCCGCGGCCCCCGTGATCCGCAGCGAGGTGGAAGATCACGTCGACACCTTCGACCGCCCGTTGAGCCAGGTCGGGATCGCGGAGATCGCCCTTGAGGAGCTCGATCGCACCGCTCGCGAGCGGAGCTGAGATATTCGCCTCCGAGCCGCTGCTGAAGTCGTCGACGACGCGCACGGTCGTGCCCCGGTCCAACAGGGCGTCGACGAGGGTCGAGCCGATGAACGAGGCGCCTCCTGTCACCAGAGCGCGCTTAGAAGACCAGGGATACGACAACGTATGCTCCTTTCTATCGTGCGGTTCGTTCGTACAAAGCCCCTTGTGGTGCATCATCATCATCTCGAAGCTGCGCATCATCTCGAACCCGGCCGGGTCGCCGCCCAGAGGTCGACCGTTTGGCCAGCAGCGAGAGCCCTAACGTCATCGCGAGCAACGCGTTGAACGCGATCCACGCGGCCATCACGGTCATCATCGCGTCCGTCATCTCAATACCCTCCCCACCGCGAAGACTTCCCGAAGCGTGTGCCTTCCATTCATCTCCCTCTCCATGGGTCTTCCCTCCCCAGGTCAGCCGGAAGGCCGACGGAACCTGCGGGACTCCCTCCTGATAGCCCGGTCAGGCTGGTCCGTCGGTGGATTATGGGTGGTGATGGTTACGTAGGTCAATGGGGGGAATCCCCCGGGTGACCGGGTCTACGGGGCAGGGGATACCGCGCCACCCACGATCAACAGCATCATCGCCGTGAGCACGATCCTCCCCGCCGCGTGGTAGGCCGACCCCGCAACGGTCCGGCGGCGGTCGATCCACTGGCTCTGCACGAGAACTTCCCCCAGGACGACCAGAGCAAACAGCGCGCCGAAGACGAAACAGCCGCTGAGCGTGGGATGAGCTGCCTTGGCCGGCAAAGGTTTCCGGGATGGCTGGGGACGGCGTGTGGAAAACGTCGGGCACATCTCGACGGCATCTTCATGCGCCGGTGGCCGGATCCGGAGGGTCACCTGGCTAGGGTTCCTGCCCGTGCCCCCCCACACGAGGTCCCCCCTCCTCGTCGCCGTACTCATCGCCCTGGTGACGCTCACGCCGCTGACGTTGACGACGTTGAGGCCGCCACAGGCGCCGCGCTCAAGCCCTGCGCGCCGTGAGCCGATGGACCATGGGGGATCTGGTGTGGCTGAAGCACGCGGGGGTCTAGGCGAAGGGAGGAGCGAGGGTCCGGCGACGTCGGTGCTCTCGCTACGGCGGCGTCCTCACCTCCTTCTTGCCCCGACCTCTTTAGAGCCGGATCCACTGCGTCAGGAGGACGCCGGAGCCGACAGCTGAGGGAGGCTGGGATGAAACGAACGATCGTGTTCGTAACCATGGTCATGGCACTGGCACCGGTGGTGGTCCGTGCGACCAACGTCGTCGACGTGCGGCCGGGCGCGAACTTGCGCGCACAGATCTCGAGCGCCGGGCCCGGGACGACGTTCCAACTCGGCGCAGGCGTGTACACATTGGACAGCACCGTCACGCTCGTCGCCGGACAGTCGCTCGTCGGGGCGGGTCCGGGCGTGACGATCCTGGACGGAGGGGGCGCGGACATCGTCGGTCTGGATTCCTCGAAGGTGTCTGGCGTCTTGATCAAGGACATGACGGTCAGGGGATTCTCGGTCGGGATCAACGAAGGGGACGGCGCCGTCGTCAAGGACGTGGTTGCGGGCCCGAACACCGAGACTGGCGTCCTCGTCACGGGCGACAACGCCTCTATCTCCGGATCGTTCGTGCACGACAACGGACGCTTCGGCATCTACGTGAACGGCGCAAGCGACACGAACATCGAGGGGAACAGGGTCGCGCATAACCACACAGCCTCCGCGTGGGACAACGGCTACGCTGGGGGCATCAAGGTCATCAACGGCAGCCGCAACGTCGTGATCCAGGGCAACACCGTCACGGACACGCAGGGCAGGGGCATCTGGACCGACGGCTCGGCGCGCGGCACGCAGATCATCGGCAACACGGTGCTTCGTTCGACGGAGGAAGGCATCAGACTCGAGAAGAGCTACGACACCCTCGTCGATGCGAACACCACCGACACGGGGATCCGTTCGCTCGACTCGTCGGGCGGCGTCGTCCAGCACAACATCGTCAGCGCACCCCCGAGCATCCGCTACCCACTCTCGTTCGCCGGCAACGGCGCGGGCGGGCCTGACGGCGAATACACGAACACGAACAACCGCGCCTACGCGAACGTCGTGACGGTGGCCGGGAAGCAGAAGGTCGGCGTCGTGCGGACCGCCGGAACCACGTCTGGCAACAGCTTCGACGCGGACAACTACGTCCTCGCCTCGCCGTGCTCGAAATGGCTCATGTGGTGGGATGGGGCCAACCAGCTGAAGCTCGACTGGAACGGATGGCGCGGTGTCGGGCAGGACGCGAATGGGAAGGTAGGGGCATAGCCACCCTGAGCTGAGGTCGTCGCGCAACAGACCTACCGTCCGACGGGTCTCCGGTACCATCGACCCAGGGTCGACGTGCGAGCATGGCTCTCGTCCTTCCTTCCATGCTCCCCGTCAGATGCTTCGGCCCGACGCGGTAACCTGTGCGACCTGCGCCGGTAGCTCAATGGATAGAGCATCTGACTACGGATCAGAAGGTTGGGGGTTCGACTCCCTCCCGGCGCGCAACACCTCTTCATTTCATCGCGACCGAGCGTCGCGAGCGCCCGACGGATGAGACCGGACTCGCGAACCTTCCTGCCGAGGACAAGGCGGCGATGGAGCCGTACGCCGGGCAGCCGATGACCAACGGCCAGCAGGCCAAGGCGTACGCCGACCACTACATCGGGTCGCAAGGCCAGGGCGGCAGAAGCGAGCGCCGAGCAACCCAGCTCATAGACCCGGCAACCCAGCCGGGCCCAAGGTCCCGTCCGAACCGGGACCGTCGTCTGCTGGATTTCTCAGGTTCTTCTCGGACCCTGGTTGCATGGGAACCCGTGTCCTGGTCGTCGAGGACGAGCCGGGGATCGCCGAGCCGTTGGCGGCGCATCTTGCGCGCGAAGGCTTCGAGGCGACCGCGGTCGGGACGGTGGCGGACGCCCGCGACGCCGTCGAACACACGCCGCCCGACGTCGTCGTCCTCGACGTCATGCTGCCCGACGGAGACGGCCGGGACCTCTGCCGTGAGCTGCGCGCGTCCTCCGACGTGCCGATCCTGCTGCTGACGGCTCGCGGCGCCGACGCCGACCGCATCGTCGGGCTCGAGATCGGCGCGGACGACTACATCGTGAAGCCGTTCTCGGCGGGCGAGCTCGTGGCGCGGATCCGCGCGATCCTTCGCCGGACGGGGCGCGTCTCGATCCGCCACGTGATCGAGCTCGTCGACCTGCGACTCGATCTCGACGCGCGCACGCTGACCAAGGGTGGGACGCCGGTGTCGCTCGCGGCACGTGAGTTCGATCTGCTGTCGCTCCTGATGTCGCGCGCGGGCACGGTGGTGCGGCGCGAGGAGATCATGGACGAGGTCTGGGATCCCCACTGGTTCGGGTCGACCAAGACGCTCGACGTCCACATCGCGTGGCTCCGTAAGAAGCTCGGAGACGACCCGGCGCATCCGCGATACATCACGACCATCCGTGGCGTCGGCTTCCGCTTCACCGATCCGAAACCCACGGGGTAGCGCGATGACCGTTCGCAGCCGGCTCGTGATCGCCTTCGCGTACGTCTCGATCATCACGATCGCCGCGCTGATGATCCCGCTCGCGCTGACGCTGGACCGGCGCGCTCGCGCGGAGTTCGAACGGGAGAACATCATCCGCGCGACGACGATCGCGCAGGACGTCGGCGCCGAGAACCTGCGCCCGAACCGGTCGGCCACCCTCCGCGGGATCGTGCACGATGCGGCGTCGCAGGTCGCCGGGCGGGTGATCGTGGTCGATCACACCGGCGCCCTCGTCGGCGATTCGCTCGGGCCGGCGACCGGGCAGCCGTACGCCACGCCGGGACGTCCGGAGATCGGTGCCGCGCTCGCCGACGCGCCGACGTCGGTGATCCGCTACAGCCAGGACCTCGGGACCAACATCATGGCGACGGCGGTCCCGATCGTGGATGAACGCCCCGGTGCACAGCCGACGGTGGTCGGCGCCGTCCGGATCACGCAATCCATGGCCGCGGTCAACGAGAACGTGCGACGGGTTACGTACGGCGTCCTCGCGATCGGCGCCGGCGCGTTGCTCGCGGGCTTGATCCTGGCGGTTGCGCTGTCCTCGTCGCTGTCGCGACCGTTGCGTCGTCTGGCCGATGCCGCCCAGCGGTTCGGATCGCCGGACCTGTCGGTGCGGGTCGGGCCGGTGCGCGGCCCGACGGAGATCACGCAGATGGCGACCTCGTTCGACGCGATGGCCGATCGCGTGCAGACGAGCGCCGAGGCGCAGGAGGGCTTCGTCGCGAACGCGTCGCATCAGCTGCGCACCCCGCTGACGGGGATGAAGCTGCGTCTCGAGGGGGCGATCGCGGATGAACGCGACGACGCCGTTCGCGCCGAGCTCGTCGCCGCGGAGGCGGAGGTCGACCGGCTCTCGGTGCTCGTGACGCGGCTGTTGGCGATGGCCGCGGGCGACCAGCAGGCCGCTGCTGCCCGATGCGATCTCTCGTCGATCGCGCGCGATGCGGTGGAGCGGCGTTGCCCGTCCGAGGTGGCCGTGTTCGGTGAACGCGCCGAGGCCCTCGTCCACGCCGACGACGTCGTCCAGATCTTGGACACACTGCTCGACAACGCGGCCGCGTACGCGCTGGGGCCGATCGAGGTGTCGACCGGCACGCGCAACGGCGAGGCGTGGATCGCGGTTCGTGACCACGGGCCCGGCATGCCGCCGGACGTGCGCGCGCGTGCGACCGAGCGGTTCTACCGGGCGCCCGGTGCGCCGCCAGGTGGCACGGGCCTGGGGCTCGCGATCGTGCAGGAGCTTGCGGACGGCGACGGCGGTTCGGTCGCGATCGACGCCGCCGACGGCGGCGGGACGCGGGTCGAGGTCCGGTACCCGCGGCCCTTAGCCCGGGCTTAGCACGTGGCCGCGTACGGTTCGCGGATGCGCCGGACTCTCGGAGTGATCGCATGGGGGGCGCTCGGCGCCGTAGTGGCCGTCGCGCTGATCAGCGGCGCGTTCGTGGTCGCCGGCACCAGCCTGACGCAGCCCGCGAGCGCGGTCCGCGTCGTGACCAGCACACCGCTCCGCGCGAACACGCCCGGCCGTCACGAGAACGAGAGCGACCCGAACTCGACGGACGACGCGTCGCCGACGTCGGCTCCGACCCCCACGGCCGAACCGTCATCGGTCGCGACGAGCGTGGTTCCCGCGTCGATCGTTCCGGTTCCAACGCCGTCCAAGGACGACGGCGCCGAGCGCGGCGACGACTGACCGCGGCGACTCGCGAGTTCCCGTCGAGCCGATCGGAGCGATGGTCCGGCGTGCAACCGTTCCGGAGGGCTCATCTGCGTGCCGGGGTAGGGTGAACGACATGGCCGAGTCGCTCCCTCTGTATCAGCGCGTCGGAGTACTCCGGCCGTTGCAGCACCGCGACTTCCGGCTGCTGTGGATCGGCCAGACCGTCTCGATGATCGGCGACGGGATCTACGTCTTCGCCGTCGCATGGTTCGTCTACAAGGACCTGCACGCGTCACCGGCGACGTTCGCGCTGGTCGGGTTCGCGTGGTCGGCGCCGCAGGTCCTGTTGCTGCTCGCGACCGGAGCGCTTTCGGACCGGATGGACCGACGCCACCTGATGATCATCGGCGACCTGTTGCGGCTCGTCGCGATCACGGCGATCGGCACGTTGATCGTGCTGGACGCGCTCACCGCGCCGCTGCTGATCTTGCTGGTGCTGCCGTACGGCGCCGGCCAGGCGATCTTCGGCCCGGCGTTCAACTCGATCATCCCGATGATCGTGCCCGAAGAGCATCTCGTGCAGGCGAATTCGATCGCCTCGACCGTCCGACCGCTCGCGTGGCTCGTGATCGGCCCGACGATCGGCGCGGTCGTCGTACACCAGGCCGGCACGGGGTGGGCCTTCCTCGTCGATGCGGCGACGTTCGGGGTATCGGCCATCTGCATCGGCTTGATGCGTGTGCGGGGCGATCGCTTCGCGCAAGAGACCGAGACGCATCTGTGGGCGGACGTGAAGGAGGGGATCCGCTATGTGGTATCCACCCGCTGGCTGTTGTGGGGGATGCTCGGCGGCATGGTCAGCCTGTTCTGCGTGTGGGGCCCATGGGAGACGCTCGTGCCGTTCGTCGTGGCTGATCAGCTGCGCGGGACGGAACTCCAGCTCGCCCTCGTGTTCGGTGCGGGCGGCGTGGGGTCCGTGATCGCGTCGCTGTTCATGGCGCAGCGCAGTGGGCTACCCAGACGACCACTGCGCGTGATGTACATCGCGTGGGCGGTCGGGATGGGCATGACGGCGTTCTTCGGACTCGTCGCGAACATCCCCCAGGCGATGCTCGTGTCGTTCATCGCCGAGGCTTCGATCGCGGTGTTGATCGTCATCTGGTTCACGGCGATGCAACGGCTCGTACCGGGCGAGCTTCTCGGACGGGTGTCTTCGTTGGATTGGATGATCTCGATCCTCGGCACCCCTGTGTCGTTCCTGGTTGTCGGGCCCCTCGCGAAGGCCCTCGGCGCGGATGCGGTCTTGATCGGGGCCGGCGTGCTCGGTGCGATCGCGACGCTGCTGTTCATGGTGATGCCCGGCGCCCTGGATCCGGAACGGGACGGACGGCTGACTACCGTCGATCGATCCGCGGAGCAAGTGCCGCCATCATGATCCCCGCCGCGGCGGAGATCGCGAACGCGATCGTCAGCCCGGTGACGAGCGACATCCCTGCGTCGGCGGTCCGCGCGATCGCCGCGCCCGCGACGCCCGCACCGACCGCGATCCCGAGGGTGTCCATCAGCAGCGTGGGCGACAGCTCGCGCGCCTCGGCGCCCTCGGCCGCGCCCGCCATCACCGACTGCGGGATCACCGGGAAGGCGGTGCCCATCCCGAACCCGGCGGCCATCCACGCGACGACGATCAGCCACAGGGGCGACCCGTGGAGCACCCAGATCGTGACGCCGATCCCGACCAGGAAGATCAAGGCGCCCATCGAGACCAGCCAGCCGTAGCTGCGGTGCCCGACCGCGTGCGACTGCCACCACGATCCGAGCGCCCACGTGAGCGCCGCGACCGAGATCGTGACCCCGGCGGCGGTGATGGACATCCCGCGAACGTGCGTGAGCATCAGCGGTACGTAGTTGTCCATCGCGGTGAACGCCATGGACAGCAAGAACGCGCACAAGGCAGCCGCGGGCGCGCCGCGCCGGGCGGTGAACGTGCCCGGCTGCACGAGCCGGCGCAACGCGACGATCAGCACGACCAGCCCGACGATCGCGATGATCGGCGCTACGAACGAACCGCCGTCGAGTCCGCCGAGGAACAGCCCGGCGCCCAGCATCACGAGCAGCGCGCCCCGGACCGGTGCAGGCGCGGCCTCCGCGTCGGGCCGGTCGTGCAGCGCCGGGTAGATCATCACCACGGACAGGAACAGGAACGGGATCGGCACGATGAACGCCCACCGCCAGCTCAGGTTGTCGGCGAGGAACCCGGCGATCAGCGGCCCGAACAACCCGGGCAAGAGCCACGCGGTCGCCATCACCGCGAGCACGCGCGGCCGCAGCGCCGGCGACATCGTCTTCGCGATCGCGCTGATCGAGAGCGCGTAAGCGGCGCCGCTCGCTGCGCCCTGCACGAAGCGACCGGCGACGAGCACCGCCATCGACGGCGCGACCGCCGACATCGTGAGCCCGATCACGTAGAGCGCGGCCGTCACGAGGATCATGGGCCGCGTGCCGAAACGGTCGGCCGCCGAGGTGACGATCGGGATCGTGCCGATCATCGCGAGCGCCCAGGCCGCGCCGGCCCAGCCGTAGAGCGTCAGGTTGCCGAGATCGCTCAGTACCGCCGGCATCACCGTGGACACGATCAGCAGGTGGATCGCGCCGAGCGTCTCGAACAGGAGCAGCCCCACCACGAGCCGCCCGTTCCGGCCCCGGAAGACCTCGCGCCAGGGCGCCGGCTGCGCTGCGGGTGCGGTCGCGGCGGGCACTGGCTCCATCACGGGGTCCATCGGGCCCCAGGGTAAGCGGGTTGCCCTCTGAAGCGGTCGTAGACTCGAACGCCATGGAATACACACACGTCGGCCGGCTCGGCCTCGTGGTGTCTCGGCTGTGCCTGGGCACGATGAACTTCGGCCCGCACACCTCTGAGGAAGACAGCCACACGATCTTGGATACGGCCGTCGCCAACGGGATCAATTTCGTCGACACGGCCAACGTCTACGGACGGCATCTGGGCGTCGGCGCGACCGAGGAGATCATCGGGCGCTGGTTCGACAAGGGGGAGGGCCGGCGCGACACCGTGGTGCTCGCGACCAAGGTGTACGGACAGATGGGCGACCTCCCGAACGAGTCGCGACTGTCGAAGCTGTCGATCATCCACCAGTGCGAGGCGTCGTTGCGCCGGCTGCGCACCGACCGGATCGACCTGTATCAGATGCAGCACATCGACCGCGAGGCGTGGTGGGACGAGATCTGGGAGGCGATGGACCATCTCAAGCGCCAAGGCAAGGTGCTGTACGTCGGGTCGTCGAACTTCGCCGGCTGGCACATCGCGCGCGCCAACGAGATCGCGTCGTGGCGCCGGTCGCTCGGACTCGCGACCGAGCAGTCCGTCTACAACCTGATGCAGCGGTCGGTCGAGCTCGAGGTGATCCCGTCGGTGCAGGAGTACGGCATGGGGCTGATCCCGTACAGCCCGCTCGCGGGCGGTCTACTCGCCGGCGCGCTCGAGAAGGTGACCGAGGGACGCCGCGCGCAGGACTACATGCAAGGACGGTTGGAATCGGAGCGCGAGCAGCTCGATCGGTTCGAGCACCTGTGCAAGGAGCTGGGGGAGCGGCCGGCCGACGTCGCGTTGGCGTGGCTGTTGCACCAACCGGCGGTGACGGCGCCGATCATCGGGCCGCGCACGGAGTCTCAGCTGCTGGGATCGATGCGCGCGCTGCAGATCCGGCTGTCGGATGACGTCCTCGAGGCGCTGGACATGACGTTCCCGGGGCCGGGCGGGCCGGCGCCGGAGGCGTACGCCTGGTAGCTCGGGTCTAGCTCCGGCCTACCAGCGCTTCGACCTGTTTCGCCGCTTCGACGACTGCGGGGCCGTAGCGCTTGGCCCGCAGCGGCTGGAGTCGTGATCGGGGCCCGGAGACCGAGATCGCTGCGAGCAGCTGGTGGTGCGGGCCGAAGATCGGAGCGCTGACCGACCCGACGCCTTGTTCGCGCTCTCCGTAGCTGTCGGCCCACCCCCGGCGGCGTGTGGTGGCTATCGACTGGAGGATGTCCTCGACGTCTTCATCGGACGGCGGACCCCATGCGAGGAAGACCTTGCCGGCCGAGCCGCGCCCGAGCGGAAGCGACGCGCCGACCTGGACGATCGTGCGGAGTTCGCTGTCGGATTCGACGGCGTCGATGCAGATCCGGCGGTCGCCGTGGCGCACGTAGAGCTGGGCGGATTCGCCGGTCGTGCGCGCGAGCTGCTCGAGCGCCGGGCGAGCGAGCTGGCGCAGCGGCAACTCACGGAGCGCGGTGGTGGCGAGGTCGAGCAGGCGTGGTCCGAGCGCGTAGCCGACGCCTCCGATGAACATCAGGAAGCCGTGCGCCTGCAGCGCGGTGATCATCCGGTGGGCGGTCGGCTTGGTCAGGCCCGTCTCCTCGGCGATCGACGTGAACGATCGGGCGCCGCCTTCGACGGCATCGAGAACGTCCACCGCTCGGTCGAGGACGCCGACGCCTGTGGTCGGCGCGGGGCGTGTCGCCGCCGAGACCCCTTGACGGATCTCACCTTCGTCTTCGACCCAGAGCTTCCGCCAGGCTTCGTCCTCGATCGTCTTGGGCACCTCGCGCTCCTTGGTCGATTGTTTCCCGAGCCGGCGGGCCGGGCTGCTGCTATGGTGATGTCCACTATTTGGAACTGAGTTCCATTATTTGGAACTCACGCTACCAGGGTCGCCCAGACCGGCCGCGTGCACCAAGGAGCAACCCACGATGCCGAAGACGCTCGCCGAGAAGATCTGGGACCAACACGTCGTCCGCAGTGCCGAGGGCGAGCCGGAAATCCTCTACATCGACCTGCACCTGGTCCACGAGGTCACGAGCCCGCAGGCCTTCGACGGCTTGCGTCTGACCAACCGCCCGGTCCGACGTCCGGATCTCACCGTCGCGACGATGGATCACAACGTGCCGACCACCGACGGCCCGGTCACCGACGCCGTCAGCGCCCGGCAGATGCAGGCGCTCCAGGCCAATGCCGACGAGTTCGGCATCACGCTGTATCCGTGGGGCTCGGGCGGCCAGGGGATCGTCCATGTGATCGGCCCGGAGCAGGGCTACACCCAGCCGGGCATGACGATCGTGTGCGGCGACTCGCACACCTCGACGCACGGCGCGTTCGGCGCGCTCGCGTTCGGCATCGGCACCAGCGAGGTCGAGCATGTGCTGGCCACCCAGACGCTCCCGCAGAGCCGGCCGAGGTGGATGGCGGTCACGGTCGACGGCGACCTGCCGGCGAACTGCAGCGCCAAAGACATCATCCTCGCGATCATCAACCGGATCGGAACCGGCGGCGGCGCCGGGCACGTGATCGAGTACCGAGGCTCGGCGATCGAGGCGCTCTCGATGGAAGGCCGGATGACGATCTGCAACATGTCGATCGAGGGCGGTGCTCGCGCCGGTGTCGTTGCGCCCGACGAGACGACGTTCGCGTACGTGAAGGGCCGTGCCCACGCGCCGAAGGACGCCGACTGGGACGCGGCGCTCGAGCATTGGCGCACGCTGCCGACCGACGCCGGTGCGACGTTCGACACCGAGGTGACGATCGACGCCGCGGCGCTTCAGCCCTACGTCAGCTGGGGCACCAACCCGGCGCAGTCCACGACGATCGACGGCTCGGTTCCCGACCCGTCGTCGTTCGGTGAGACCGGGCGCAAGGAGGCCGC
>Ga0070711_100000941_pt1 | contig 15398 bp, 17 predicted proteins | sample LARL53metaG_FD_65452 | JGI IMG/M metagenome (GOLD analysis project Ga0070711, IMG submission 65452) | Corn, switchgrass and miscanthus rhizosphere microbial communities from Kellogg Biological Station, Michigan, USA - LAR L5-3 metaG | ecosystem: Host-associated > Plants > Roots > Rhizosphere ... | reverse complement strand
CAGCCGCCTCCGCCGCAGCCGCCCCAGCCTCCTCCGCCGCAGCCGTCCCAACCACCCGCGCCGCAGCCGCCTCCGCCCAAGCCATCACGGCCGCAGCCTCCGCAGGGCATTGTGTTTTCACGGGCGAACGCAAAGAAAGAGCCAAAGGCTGCTCGAGCTCAGAACAAGGGTCGCAAGACCAAAGCAGGCTAGCAGACAAAACTGAAGCCGCCATGCCGTCGGAGAAACCAGTACCGAATCGATTGGTGTGCCTTAATGGTTCCTCATGTTGAGACCCTCTACATCGCCGGCGTCAGAACTACCAACTGGTGACTAATGTTGAGATTTTTCTATCGGATGAAAGCTCGTGGCGCGTAAATCGAAAAAGGATTCGCATTACACGGAAGAGTCCCGCGACATATTCTCGATCTCGCTATACGATCTCAAATCCTGCAGGTCCATGGTTGAGCGAGTTAAACATCTCGATGCCTGGTCGACCGCTCAAGTCCGCTTTGCAACCGCGCCCGCAGAGTTCGTCACCACGGAACAACCAGAGACTCGTCTTGCGAGGATTTTCAATTCAGACGAGAGGCGCTCGCTGTACGCCAATTTTGATCAGAAGATCAACGAAACCATCAAGCCCCTGATCCGATCGGTCTTTGGCATCGATCTTCACGATCACTCGGGAACCCAACTTCTTCGGTACCCGCCTGGCGGACATTACATTCCACATCAGGATGCAGGCTCTGACATGCTCTACCGCTACTTTACCTTAGTCTGCTATCTGAACGACGATTTCGAAGGCGGACACACGTCCTTCCCGTCGCTCAATTATTCCGTGGTTCCTGAGGTGGGAAAGGCGGTCATCTTTCCTTCACGTTTTTACCATTGCGCAGAACCTGTAATCAGTGGAGAGAAATTTGTGCTGATCTCGTGGGTGAACGGCCCTATCCCTTTGAAGTGGATCTGACTCTCGCGGATTCACCACTTGACATTCTTGAACACAATTCGATCTTCAAAAACGCAACAATCCAGTTCTGTCCCCAAAAGACATGCAATCGCATCAGCCGGCGTTTCGACGATAGGCTCCCCTGCTGCGTTGAAGGACGTGTTCAAAAGAATTGGAACTCCGGTTTTCCGGTAGAAACTTTTTGCTACCTCATAAAACTTTCCATTGGCCTCCTTGCTCAGAGTCTGAAGCCTGCCGGTCCCATCGACATGCACGACGGCGGGAACCAATGCCTTTTTCTCCGGCTTGAAGCTGCAAACCCGTAGCATGAACCGGCTCTCTTCGCTCGTACCGTCCAACTCAAACCAGTTCGCAACCTCATCGCGAAGAATTGCGGGAGCAAACGGCCGAAACGACTCGCGCTTTTTAACTCTGTGATTCAGCACGTCTTTATAGGAGAGACGTCGCGGATCGCAAAGTATGCTCCTTTGTCCCAAGGCCCGCGGTCCGAGTTCGGAACGTCCATCGAACCATCCGATGACCTTGCCCTGGCTCAGCAAATCGACTGCATCGGAGATCGAATCGGTCGAAGACACATATCGAATTCCCTTCCCCACGGCACCGTCAACAGCAGCCGAAATCGCTGCCGACCAGTAAGGTTGGCCACAAGCATCGTGCACCATCTTTCTTCGTGAATTACTTCCCGTGACCTGCCACAGCGCATAATATGCGGCTCCGACGGCGGCACCGCTGTCCTCTGCCGCGGGTGTGATATGCACTTCCTGAAAACCGGAATGCCGGATGATCCTCTCGTTCGCCACGCTGTTAAGAGCAACCCCGCCCGCATAGCAAAGATTCGAACTGGACTGAAGCTTCCTCAAGCGTTTCACTAGAAAGAGCAAAGCCTCCTCCAAAGCCTTCTGCACGGATGCGGAGAGATTTGTGTACTCTTCCTGGCGCAGTGGCCAGCGATCCTTCTGCTTGAATCGTTCGGGCAAGGCGTTCTGAAAGTTGATCGTTCCGTTCCTGATTTCGAAGAAGTCTTCGACCGGTATCTCCGGATCCCCATAAGGTGCCAAGCCCATCACTTTACCCGCCTCCATCGCGTTACCGAAAATCTGCTCGGCAACCGCGGAATACATTCCTCCCAGGCTTCCAAATCCTGGCATACCGGCGGCTCGACTGGTCAGCCAAGCCCCATCTTCCACTGGATGCTTTTCCAAAGGAACGAGCGACGTTCCCGACGCCGAATAGAGTGAAATCATCTCCGATCCACGCTCGATGCGTTTGGTTAGTACCTTCCTCTCTTCCTCAAATAGATCCTCGACTGGTGACCCCACACCATCGACCACCAGAATCGCTGAATCCCTGAACCCCGAAGTGGCAAAAACGCTGACGGCGTGAGCATAGTGATGAGGAACCCTGAACACCCGAGTGCGCTTCCCGCTCGACTTCACAACCGGATTTGATTGCAAGTTGTGCTCAGGATCTCTGGAACTTCCAGTGACAGAAAGTGCGATTGCTGCTAGATCATATGGCTGTATTCCCGCGAAGTTGAGACAGTACGTTGCAGCCAGTGATTGCGACCCGCCAAGAATCCATTGGCGCTTGACTCGGCTGAGACGTTCTTCCTGAATCGCGACAAAGATCTCATCGCCCTTCAACAAGCACGCGGCACCATTATGAGAAGCGCTCAATCCGAGTATCCACGGCAGGTCTTTTGGCATGGGTTGTGTTTAAGCACAAAGACAAGACATTAAACTATTTCTTCAAACGCCACAGGAACGGAGCGACGGTCGCTCTATGTGACAAGGCCAAGAGCGCCTCATTCCACCGACTGGCTGTATCATGTGATGCTGAATCTTAAGATATTATTTTCATTTTCTTACACAACGCGCCCTGAACCTTCCATTTGCACAATTGACGCTGAGCGCGGTTTGTCTCTCAGCACTATAAAGGCATGACTCGCCATGAAAAAAAGATTGATCTTACAGAGATGGGTGCGGAAAGCTGAGTTTGGCATCATTTTTATCCTGAGTATCTACGGCCCCGGCCCTTTTGCTTTCTCGCAGGAACACGCCCCTGCCATGCCCATGCAGGCAAGATACGAAGATGGTGCTGAATTCCGCTGGCTAAACAAAAAAGTCCTCGATTCCCGGGTGTTAGACAGCATGGAAGACCTCTCTCCGTGGTCCTTCGCGGGCGCGGGTGAGATGACGCTTACTGATGTTCGCGCCAAGGACGGGAAACATTCACTTCACATCCGTTCCACCACCAACATCGCGCAGGTTGACGGCAGTGGCGAGTGGGAGGATCTGGTTGCCTCCAGGAAGTTCCCGGGCGAAGACTGGAGCCGCTACAACCGCATCTCGTTGTGGGTCTATCCGGACGTAATCGGTGCGCCTTCGATCTCATGTTCGCTGACGCTTCACAATGACGGTTCACACAAGCTGCCGGACCGCTACAACGAGGGACGTCACGAGTCGATCACACTCAACAATCACGCGTGGAACCACGTCGTGTGGGAAATTGCCCCACTCGACCGCGATCATGTAACTGCGCTCGATTTTTCTTATAGTCTTCCGAAAAAAATTCCCGACCCCGGCGACCAGACAATCCTCGACATCGATCAGCTGGAATTACAGAATGTGGTAGCCGATCACGTCGAAGGCTGGAATGTGTCACCTGGAAAGATTGCTTTCAGCCACAGCGGATATTCGACCGGTTCTTCAAAATCGGCTATCGCCAGCGATTTATCAGCCAGTCAGTTTGAAGTGATCGACCAGCATTCCGGCCTCTCCGTTCTCACCAAGCCAGTTGAGCAAACGACGACTCTGCTGGGCAAATATCAGGTGCTGGACTTTTCTGAAATTCGCAGCCCCGGTTCTTACGTAATAAAGGCGGGCGACACTCTAACCCGTTCCTTCCAGATTGGATATGAGCCTTGGCGAGACAGTATTTGGAAGGCCATCAATTTCATGTATAGCGAGCGGTGCGGAATCGAAATTCCCGGCCTTCACGGTCGGTGTCATCAGGACATCTACACCAATCATAATGACAAACGAATCATCGTCAACGGTGGATATCACGACGCGGGCGATCTCAGTGCAACCGGACACACACCAGCGATGGTCTATGCGCTACTGTCGCTTGCAGACAGCCTGAAGCGGCAAGGTGGCGACCCGGTTCTCACCAATCGTCTGCTCGAAGAAGCGCGATGGGGCTTGAATTGGGTCCTAAAAACCCGATTTGGTGACGGATATCGAAGCACTGGCCAACTCGTCAGTTACTGGACCGACGGCATCATGGGCACGGCCGATGATCGCTTTGGTCAGGCGGTCAACGATCCTGAGTGGAACTTCCGCGTTAGTGGAGTGGAGGCCCTAGCGGCGCGCGTGTTGAAAGACAGAGACCCTGAATTGGCGAACCGGAGCCTGGTGATCGCGGAAGAAGATTGGAAATATGCAGTAGAAGGACTGAAAGCGGCGGCGCCACTCGCTGAAGTTTACGGCGCGCAAGACGAACTCGAACGTATTTCTTTCGGCGTAGTTGCGTCGGTCGAACTTTATCGAGACACAGGGGATGACCGTTATGCTCAAGAAGCAATCGCCCTGGGAGATCAAGTTCTTGCCTCCCAGGAGCGCACTCTGCAACCCTGGACGATTCCGCTGACCGGTTACTTTTACACCAGTCCGAAACGAGAAAATCTCTTTCACCGTTTCCACATTGGCCAGGAGCAGGAACCCGTCATGGCCCTGGTACTTCTGTGCGAAGCGTTCCCGGACCACGACAAATGGATGAAGTGGTATTCAGCAGTCGTCTTGCATTCGGAGTATTACCTCAAGCCAGCTTCTACTGCCGATGCTCCCTATTCGGTTTTGCCGGCTGCGGTATATCGCGAAAGCGAGGCCCGGTTGCTTCCTGAATCCAAGAACTGGACTCCGCTTCGAGCCGCCGATCGCGACGCCTTTGTAGAAGAAGTGCGGGGCGGGTTGCCCCTGGGCGGCGAATACTATCTGCGCCGATTTCCTGTGTGGTTCGATTTCCGTGGAAACTCCAGCGTTCTGCTTTCAGAGGCCAAGGCTCTCTCAGCCGCGGGACATTTGCGTAGCGATTTGCAGGCCGAGGATCTAGCTGAGAAACAAGCGCAATGGTTGGTCGGCCGCAATCCTTTCTCTACCAGCCTGATGTATGGCGAAGGCTACGACTGGACTCCACTCTACAGCGTGCGATCCGGCCAGATGGTAGGCGCCCTGCCGGTCGGTATCGAAACCAAAGGCTTTGCCGACGCACCTTATTGGCCCACACAAATCTGCTGGACATACAAAGAAGTGTGGACCGCCCCCGTCGGCCAGTGGATTTGGCTTATGCAGGACATCAGCGTTCCCGCCGCGGTTCGTGGCTGGGCAGACCCCGCAAGCCATGACCCAATCGAATTTCGCGAACAGAAAAGCGGGGAGGTGACGACCGCAATTCCAACTCCCATGAGCAGCGAGTTCAACATTCATCTACCGGAAGGCCGCTACGATGCACGGCAAGGTCAGGCGCACACGAGCTTGACCGTCCTGCCGGGCGAAAGCTATGACGTTGACCTTCGGCCTGACCATGTCATCGATTTCAAAGTCACTTCTCAAGATGCAGGTCATGATGAAGTAGTTTTGAGAATCTCCGCCGAAGGATCTGGGCGCCATTCATTCACCATGCGGAGCGATAATCTTGTTTTGCGCGAAAGGGAAAAACAGGAAATAGATTTGACATCCGGCGTTCATGAAGCTGTCTGGCACGTGCGTGTGGTCTCGTCGAAGACACCCTGGGTTGCCGTTCTGATTCCAGATGGCGCCTTCGATAAACGGCGCGAGATCACCGGGATTGAGGACAAACCCAAACCTTCGCAAAGTGCGCTGGCAGCGCGTTAGATCCAGCCCTAAGTTAAAGGTCGGCACGATAACCCTTTACGGCGGGCGAACTCGACTCATCTGACTTCGCGATGCTTCAGCCTTGTGAGAAACTGTCTGCATGACGGGGCGCAATCTTCGCGTGAGCAAATGGCTTGGGACGATCCCCGCCATCGCTCTTTGTACCGTCTGTAATCAGGAGTTTAAAGTACCGCTCACGTATCTGAAGAGTGCTTCCGGCGCGCAAGAGCATCTCAGAGTCAGGTTCGCTGAACACCGGTGCCCCCTCCGATAACCCACGAGACGAAGCGCAATAAACTGCGGGAAAGGCAAATGGAATGGAAGAACAAGAACAGTCCAAAACCGGTTCGAGTTCACGACAGGCAACCGAGCATGTATCGGGAGCTCACAAATTGCTGAAGTCGATTCAGGGAAAAGTTGACCAACATCCGGAAATCGGACAAGCCATCAGCAAACTGGAGAGAGCGCTCGCCATCCTCGAAATTGAAACCAACGGTATGCTCTAAGGCTCATCGACGACAGAGGAGACTCAACCTGTCACGCCGAGCAATGAAGGATCAGTCTCTTCTATGGAGTTGGGACTACCGCCGTAACTGAGGTTGAGTAGGCGCTCTCAGTCCCAGAAGCGTTCACCGCCGTCGTAACATAATAGTAAGTCTGGCCGGCTTGGACACTATTGTCGCTATAAGCCGTGGTCGCGTTCAACGACGAATTGATTTTTGTGTATGGGCCCGCGAGTTGGGCACCTCGGTAGACGTTGTATCCCACTACCGTAGAAACATCGCTCCAGGTAAGCTCCACCACGTGCTGGGGCGGAGCGGTTCCTGTACCAGTCAAGTTCTCGAAAGCCACGTTTGAGGCGTTGCTGGCGAAGGTGCCGGTTGCTGAAACGCTGCCGGAAGCTTGCGGTTTAAAGGTCAACGTGAAAGGTACGCTTTGCCCGGCTGCTAGAGTCAGGGGCAAGGTGATCCCGCTGAGCGAAAATTCGGTGCTGCTCAGATTGATCGACGAAATCGAGACGCTCGACCCGCTTGCCGTCAGCGTCCCCGACTGACTCTTGCTGGTACCGACTGTTACAGCTCCAAAATCAGCCGTGGCCGGCGTGGCTGTCAACTGGCCCTGCGCCACGCCTGCTCCCACGAGTCCAATCGCCAGTGTAGAGTTGGCGGCGTCGGAACTTACAGAGACCGTTCCTGTCACATTGCCCGCTGACGTCGGAGCAAATGCGACGTTGAAGGTCATGCTCTCGCCCACAGCCAATGTTGTCGGCGCAGTCAACCCGCTGATGCTGAATCCGGTTCCCGTCGCCATGGCCTGCGACAACGCGACGCTCGAACCTCCGGCATTCGTAATGACCGCCGTGAGATTTTGCACCTTTCCTACCTGGACGCTCCCAAAGGAAACACTGCCCGGACTCGCAACTAGTTGACCCGGAGCCGGTTGGGGAGAACTCGTCGACGGCGTCAGCGTCACCGTCGCCGCCGCGGCACTCAACGACACCATTGTGTTGTTTGTCGAGGTTCGATTTCTCTTGTTGCCGTGCTGCAAAGTTGCCCAACTTACCGAGAGAGCGCCACTGAAAATGCCGCTGCTCCGGGAGGCGAATGTAATTTTGAAGCTGGTGCTTTGACCTGCGCTCAGAGTGAAGGGCAAAGACGGAGTGGCCTGGCTGAATCCTGTCCCCGTCAGTGTGGCTTGGGAAATCCTGATGCTTGAGCTTCCCGAGTTGCGCAGAATCAGCGACTGACTCGTACTGGTGCCTGTGGGTATGCTGGCGAAACTTATGCTCGAGGGGTTTACTGCAAGCTGTCCAACAGCCAAGGCCGAATAAAACAAGACGCTCAACGCAACCAGCCTGCAATAACCGGCTCGCCAGGGAAGATAAGGGCGTTTCATGATGCCGCCTTCTTGCGCCGTGCTAGCGCACGGTCGGGGGATTTGGGGGCGCGCTCAGTCCGGCATCATGAGATTGACTTCGTCTCTTAAGCCGAAGGAAAACGCACTCCTGCATCTTTGCCCGAATTGGCGACGGATCGACAGGTCACAAAGGTGAATGTTGGAACGTTTAAGGGTCTAGCACGTTCGCGTAGATTCGAACGTCATGAGCGAAGCAGGAACGGCCGTATCACGGAAAGGCCGCAAAACGGGGGATGGCGGTAGTGATCGCCCTTGCTTCTAAACCTTCGGCCAACGCGCGGAAGCGTCTGGGCTGATTAAGTCAAGTAGTTCCGTACATTATTTCCCCGACAATCTCATAGATTTGTCCGGTCCGGGACTCTGGAAATCCTGTATTTAACGCCCATCTTTCTCTTAGACCAGCAATTTTTGCTACAAAAACAAGCCAGTTAGCCGCGAGTGAATATGAGCTATTTGGTCCCGTTGGAGTTCACGGCGACAGCCAACCGAATCTGCGATGTTGCCGTCTCACACTTGACCAGACCCGCCACAGGATCTTGTCGAGGAGGCGTGCCAATGAAGACTTTCTCATGTGCATTAGCAATTTTCCTGGGTGTGCTTGTGTTCTCGACGTCCGCACTGAGTCAGGAGCGTCTGTCTCCAAATGATCAGCGCGAATTCGACAAGTATTACTCGAAGTGGGTCAATGATACTCGCAAGAATGATCGGGATGACATCGCGAAAGACGTTAGCCATATGCAAGAAATCATGAGCCGCAACGGCATACCGGCGGACGTCCCGTTTGAACGTATTGCGAGCACGGGCGACGCGTATCAAGCTCCTGTTTATCAGGGACGTTTATCCGCGGACGAGCAGCGAGATTTCGATAAGTACTATACGAAATGGGTCAACGACACGCGGAAGAATGACCGCGACGACATCGGCAAAGATGTGCGACACATGCAGGAAATAATGGCAAAGAAGAACATTCCTGCGAACGTGCCCTTCGATCAAATTGCCAGTAGTGGCTACTCCGGTGAGAGTAATCGTGACTCTTATTCCGCCAGTGGCACGTGGCGAAATCGTCTTTCTATGACCGATCAGCGCGACTTCGACGGGTACTACGCGCGCTGGGTGGAAGATAACCGCGCAAACGACCGCGATGATATCAACCGGGATGCCGGCCACATGCAAGCCATTATGTCCAGAAACAACATTCCTCCGGATGTACCGTTCGAACAGATCGCCAGCGCTGCTGCCAACTCAACTGATATCTACCGGAACAGCGACGATCGGTCTTGGCGCCGAAGATTATCCGACGACGATCAGCGAGAGTTCGACAGATGCTATTCAGACTGGCTGGAGGACACACGGAAAAATGATCGCGATGACATCGATCGCGATGCCAGTCGAATGCAGGACATCATGGCAAGAAACCATATTCCCGCAGATGTCCCCTTCGACCGGATTGCTTCGTACGACGCCGACCGGCACCACTAACCCTCTACGTCCGTGCTGGAGGTGTTCTGATTACACCTCCAGCATTCGACAGAAAAGTGCTTCCCGTCGAAGCCGCTCAAATTGGAGTGATTACCGTCTTCTTTTTTGGGATCGCGTCGAGCATGGGCCGGCCCACCCCCAAATGCTGATTTACCAGCAAATGAGGGGTATGCGCCATCCATTCGGCCAGAGAAATGTCTTCATAATGATCGCTCCTGAATATTTCGAGGAATACCAGGTCCGTGTCGCCGGTATTTTCAACGTAGTGCGGAGTCGATTGCAGAACATATCCTATGTCTCCCTCTTCAAAATCCATCGTGCGGGCACGGGTCCCGGCTTCAAAAACCGTCATCCGACCCTTGCCACTGATGTAGTACTGCCATTCGTCCTGATTTGGATGCCAGTGTAATTCTCGCAGTCCGCCTGGCTTTAATCTGACGATGGCGGCGGCAATCGGCGTCACAGGAAACATTTTGGAGTCGATGATTTTGACCTCTCCCCCCCTCGTCGCTTTGGTCGGTTTTATCTGGTTTGCCTTGAAGTGAAAGCCTTGAGGAACTGTGCCGGTCCCTTCCGCGGCTTCGTTTTGCTCTTGTTGCAAGTCGCCCGGCAGATCGGTCTGGAAGATAAAAAGCTCTTTCTTAGGAACATTGTCGAATGTGGTGGCAGGCACACTAAAGTTCTTAGCCAGAACTTCCTTGGGCGTATGAGCGAGCCAATCAGTGATCAGGAATGTCTGAAATTCGTCAAAATTCCCATCGTTGAAGACCAGCAGAAACTTGCAGCCGTCTGGGCCGAGGCCTTGAATGGAATGAGGAATGCCGGGAGGGAAAAGCCACAAATCGCCTTCGCTGACATCGCTCACAAAGCTCTTGCCATCGCGATCAACAGCCGTGATGCGGGCGTTGCCGTAAAGCATGATGGACCACTCAGCGGTAACATGCCAATGCAATTCGCGCACACCACCGGCAGTCAACCGCATCTCTACGCCGGCAATGGTGGTTGAAATCGGCAGCTCGCGCGCCGTGACCTGGCGCGTCCATCCTCCGCTCTCAATGCGCTTGCGGGCCAGAGAGAAGGAATACTTGAATGGCTTGACAGTTCCACTGTCAGTCTCTACCGCCCATGCGGAACTTGGATTCTCCGCTTCTAGCGGTGCGTTCTTCGATCCTGGTTCCTGTTCGTTCGGCAGGTGATGATCGGATGATCGGGGAACTTTGCCTTGCTGGCCCTCTGCTCTCGACAACATACCAACGGCTGCCAGCGCTCCCGTGCCTATACTCGCGAACCTTCTGCGAGTTACTTTTGCTTTGTCTTCCATTTATCAATGGCTCCTATCGAAACTGCATCGCGTCCCTGGTTCTTTTAACCGGGATATTCGGGTTGCCCAACCTGACTTGCAACGCGCAAAATAGTAAAGCAGCAAGAACCGCCGATCGCGGCCATAACGCACGGAACATCGGCCAAAACGACGATCGGTGAATAATACCAATATCTCTTCAGTGACTTCATATGACTGACCAGAAACTTGAGTTGACCTGCGAGCATTGTGGAGCAGCCTTTAAAATGTTTCTTTCAGAGATGGCCGGACAAAACCTTAAAGTCACTTGTCCTTGTTGCGGCAAGGTGAGCGACTATACTTCGGTGAATCTTTCGGAGCCACCTCCTAAACTCATGTAAGCCAGCGCCCTGATTGATCGATGCGATTACTTCGGTCCAACGAAGACGAACTATCTCCTGCAGATCGCGTATTCCGTTACTCACCCGCGCTCGCCGTTCTCGCGTTTCTGGCCGTAGCCACCCTCGGCGCTACCTTGCTGCTAATTGATTGGAGAGAACGATTTCATTTTCCGCGATACATTGGGTGCTACATCGCAGGAATTCTTTTTCTCGGCGTCCTCCTGATGCGAAGGTTTTTGCTGGCCCGTTTAAGGCCCTCGAACTGGTTGCTCAGAATGAGGTCGGATGACTTGCTAATCCAGTTTCGGTCCTATCTCAACTATTCCATGACCGACCACGAGGTCACGGTCGTCACTATTCCCTATCGGGATATTAACTCAGCCCGCTCCGGCCGCGAGCGCGGCCGAGTCCTAGACCAGGAGGGCACGACAGAGCAAACTCGCCATTTGGTGGAGCTTGAACTGGCGGGCGATTTGACGTCACTGTCGACGGCTCTCGCTGATGAGTTCGCAAGACCCGCCACCAGGAAAAAAAAGCTGGTATGGATACACATCGACTCTTTACAGACACTATCCGGTACGTTTGTCTTGTTCACCATTTCTCGAGATTGAGTGGTCGGTGAGACCTGGCATCACCGCCTTCCTTGATGCCTTACGTGTTTATAGGGTGATCTCCCCGTCCGTTGAAGTGGTGGAAGATTTCGCGCACATCGGCAATCTGAGCGGCGAAAGCTTATCGACACTATCCGCACCCCGCAATAGTCCGCAAACATGAATTTGCCACTTGCGCCAAAATATCATCATGAACCATTTGTGTAAGCACATTTCCGAACAATTGGTGTCCACCTTCGAAGGAGAAGCCTGGTACGGGGACTCAATGCGAACGATTCTCGAAGGAATCAAGTGTGAGCAGGCTCTTTCTCGTCCGATTCCTTCTGCTCACTCAATTTGGGAGTTGGTCCGTCATTTGGAAGCTTGGTGTCAATTCTCTTCCGGAGCAGTGCGAGGGATTCCCATACCCGGCTGGCCGCAAATGCCCCAGGAACAGGATTTTCCGGCCATCGTAAAAAACGACGATCAGGCTTGGAAACAAGATAGGACGTCACTGTTCACGAGTCACCTGGCGCTGGCTGAGACAATTGAGAAATTCAGCGATTCGCGTCTCGAAGAAATCGTCCCCGGCAGACCGTACAAATTTTATCGCCTCTTTCAAAGCGTGATCCAGCACGCCGTGTACCACGGCGGCCAAATCGCACTTCTGAAAAAAACACTGACGTAAAAGGCGATGCCGCTGATTACTCGATGAGGCTTGACAACGCTGGTCGATCGGCTTTCCGCTACCTAGCAACCCGTGGTGAAGTCGAGTACCGTCGCGTCACGATCGCGATCGGTAAACCCACGCAAAAAATATGTATGGCCACGCCAATGAGCATCATCTTTAGTGAAAATGGATATTTCCTGGCGGCGGAAAGTGGCACAACAATGCGATTCATGAAGAAGTAGACGGCGATGCCATACAGTGCTCCGCAGAGAAAAGCTCGGTTTATCAGAAAAGAAAACTGGCGGCTTGCGGCAAAGTAGACCGCGGCGGCGCAAAATGCGATAAAAAAGTGGCAGAACAGCCCCAGTAAAGTAGCCCCCAAACCGCCTTCGAAAGCTCGTGCTCCAAGCAATCCAGCGGCGATCCCCTGTAGCAACCGGGTTGGCGGAAGTCCGAAAAAGCCATACACGACGATCGCAGCCGTGATGTCCAGGACTCCGCAGGTCAGTCCTGCCCAAAGAATTGCAAGTGAAGCCTTCGGATTGCGTGCCGCAATGACTGAGTCCATCAGAGTAGTCCCCAATCTGACTTGTTGCTTGTGAGGTCGAATCGCGGTAACTTCGATGTAACGACCAACACCTGGGGCTGACTTTGCATCTTCAAACCTGGAACTTTAACATTTAGGAGACGTCCGTGAGATCTAGAACGCGACAACCGCTGGTCAACTTTTTGCTCGACACAGGCCTTCAACTCATCGACTCCCTGCGCGATCGGCTGCCCGATAACCTGGATGACGTGAAGGACAGAGTTCGCGATACTTATGACACCGCGTCCGACCGTGTCGGCCGTGCTACCGACGTACTTCGTGGTGAAGAAGACTCTCACTTGCTCGGTACCGCCGTTGCCCTGCTGATCGGTGTCGGGATCGGCGTGGGCATTGGTGTTCTCATCGCTCCCGCGAGTGGCGAGGAAACTCGCGAGGGCATTGCCGAAAAGGTGTCGGATATAAGCGAGCGAATCCGCGACCAGAGATAAGGGGAGAACGGCTAATAGCAATATTATGTTGCGGATAATCATCTCTTTTGGTTGCATTCGTGAGAAAATCTATCGCGAGGTGTTGTTATGTACGTCCGCCTAGTCTTTTGGACCCTCTCCCTCGCCTACACCGCCGCCCTATTGTCCCGTGGGACTGGAAACCCGTCTCCCGGCACGATGCTTACAGCGGCAATGCTGGGGGCGCTTCTTGGCTTCAGTCTGGGTGGAATGTTCGTCAATCGACGCGCTCGTAAGCGACACTGAGCCAACGTTTCTCATTGACCTTCTCGTGCGCACTGCATTCTCTCCGGCCTTCTGAGCCCAGAGACGCAAACCGGTCACAAGATACAAGCAAGAAGTGCCCGGGTACGGACGACGATATTCGCCGCATAACAAAAAAGAGCTGCAGTCGAAAATGATTTCTAATTCTTCCTCGGTAACTCGCCGCGTCCGCCCATCTTCTTCCAAAACCGACGAGGAGAATGGACAGGCTTTATTTGCCACACGGCTTTAAGCCATCAAAGCGGTCAAGTGATTGGTTCCCGCTGGTCCATATGCTATGGCTCTTAAGCTTCGCCGGATCCATGGTTTGTGCTCTGTTCCTCGATTCGCGAGGGCTCGCCGGCATCGACCGCGGACAGGCTCGGCTGCGCTTCCAGTTCAAACTGGACATTGGCCTCGACCACTTCAGTTCCGTTACTAGGCGCCCCACTGGGATCACGGTCCAGAGGCGGGGCGCTCTCTGCCTATACAAGTTGCTCGAGCAAGGCGACGCGTGCTTCGAGATCGGCGGCCGGCATCATGCGGTACACTGAAGTGCAGAGTTGCGCCAGGGTTGCGGCCTCCCTGGCACGCATTTCGCCGGACAGCAACCGCCGTATGGCATGTAGGGTAAGGTTGCGAAGATCAGCAGCTGTCGCGTTATCGGGGGATCTGCAAATCAACTTCCACTCGTCGATTTTTCCTTCCGCCCACCTGGCCGAGGGTTCGGGCGCGATCTGGATTGGCATGGAAATAACACAGCCCTCCCGAACCCGCGGGGGCCCGGCAGGCGGTTCCGGTCTTTGTTTTACCTACGCAAGTTTGCATGATTGCTCCTGTGATAAGTCTTCAATACTGCTGCAACCGACGCTTGGTCCGCTATAAAAACTTGCCGGGCCTCTTCCGTAAATTTGTTCTGCCACAGTGAGCATTCAACCTCCTGCTCCTCCTCCGTCAAAGGTCCCGGTGCGCCGGCGAGCCAGTCGCGGCTGGGATTAGGAGGGCAACCGCATAAGTGGCAATCTTGCGGAAGTAATGGTGTGCCGGCGTGGATTGGTAGGCCGCAAGGCCTGCCACTCGGCAAGAACTGAACTATCAATTTGCTTATGTCGAACCTGCATGACTCTTGCGCGAGTAATTTAGGACTCAGGCCGATTTTCCCAAGACCTGTGCGACTGGCCTTGTCATAGGGTTGTTCCAACGCACGCGTGGCAACGCCTCCCTCGTTTTACTGTGTCCCAGTAGCCTGTTGGCTTTCCGCACCCGGCACAGTGCTCTGGATCCACTTCCGAGTAACAAACCCGCTTCCTGAGTGTTGCGTCGTAGCTGGCTCGGTTGGACGGTCTGGAAAGCACCGAATAGGCTTCATTGATGTCTCGTATTCGCCTCTCAGATTCTGCGTGTTTCGCTGACCCGCTGGGAAAATTGTCCGGGTGATAAAGTTTCACAAGTCTACGATAAGAGCGTTTGATCTGCTCCGCGCTTGCTTCTCTCGCTATATCTAGAGTGTCGTAATGCGTCGCCATTGTCCTACGTTGTTTACTTTAAGCGTATTCTTACGGATGTTATTACAGCCCCTGTCCACCGCATGGTTACCTTGGTCATCCCAATTAACTGATGGGCGGGAAACATCGTTGAATCCAAAAAACCTATTCGGTCTGTCCATCCACCCAAATCCCCGAAACTGCCGTCACCTGCTTTTCGAATGTTCCAAAAAATGACGATCTCCGTAATGTTGGCTCTGGATAAACCTCGGGGCTGGAAGTCGGGCTGTGGAAATCAGGCTAATCAAAAATGCAGAATAGGGATTGCGTATGTATTGATTCTCGCAACGAAGTCGTTACAGGATAAACGTTGCAGGCGGCGCGGATTCTAGAAGTCATCGGCGGTACGGCTCCCGCTGTTTGTACGGGATAATTGCT
>Ga0070711_100000939_pt1 | contig 15422 bp, 10 predicted proteins | sample LARL53metaG_FD_65452 | JGI IMG/M metagenome (GOLD analysis project Ga0070711, IMG submission 65452) | Corn, switchgrass and miscanthus rhizosphere microbial communities from Kellogg Biological Station, Michigan, USA - LAR L5-3 metaG | ecosystem: Host-associated > Plants > Roots > Rhizosphere ... | reverse complement strand
GGGAGTCGAAAGAATATCTATTTATCTCACCCGGAAACGCTCTCATCCATTCCTCCTCCTCTGCTCCTCCTCCTCCTCTGCTTTCTCCGTTCCTCGTGTTTCAAAGGTGTTTACAAATTTCAAAATGGAACAACGAACTCCACTCCAAGCTCGATTCTTCTTGACCGCATCTCTCGCGCGGTCAGAACATAGAATGCGCCACTATCGAAAGGAGATCCGCAATGGAAGGAATTGTTCATACCCCCACAGAAACTCTCGATGTCATTCGCTCCTGGAAAGACGCCAGATATCGCCGCAGTCTCTCCGTCCAACAACTGCAGGAATTGCCTGAGCATCCTGCCGGACCGGCTCTGTTGACCGATCAGGAATTAAAAATCGCCGGTGGACTCATGTGGGACGAGGGAGACGAGTTTTCCATTCCTGGTACCACGGCGCCGGAGTGCACTCTGTTCACATTCCACAGCTGGAAGGCATGTGGGTGCTAAAACGCAGCCGATGAACTCGCGTGCGGACTGCACATAACTTTCCATTCTGCTCAAAATAGCTGTGACCGCACGTCTTTCACCCCTCGTGGGTTCGCCGTTTGCAGCGTACCCACGAGGAGGACATCAGCTCCCTCCAGCAACATCTTGGTCTCTCAGCTTAAGTTCCAAAATGAAACAAAAATCCACAACTGACTTCTAATCTGAGCTGGATTCTTCTTGACCCTGCCTTCGCACGGTTGGAAAAATGGAGTGTGTCAGACATTGAAAGGAGATCTCATGGAGATTGTTCACACCGCCGCAGAAACGCCGGTTCCCATCGCCAACCTGGATGTCGTTCGCTCCTGGAAGGACCCCAGATATCGGCGCAACCTCTCGGCCCAGCAACTGCAAGCGTTGCCGGAGCATCCTGCCGGACCCGCCATGTTGACCGATCTGGAATTGAAGGTCGCCGCGGGGATTTCGCTGGACGAGGATTTTTCCATACCAATGACCACGGCATTGGGTTGCACGGACTTCACATTCCACGGCTGGAAGTCGTGTGGGTGCTGAAGCGGCGAATATCTCGCCTGCTTATCGCCCATAGGTCTTACATCTGCTCAAATTAATTGCAACTACATTTGCGCCTTCGCGGGTCCGTGATCTGGAGCGGACCCACGAAGCGTAAAAGTAGTTGTGCCATTTGTTTCTGTGCTCGCAAAAGATATTACCATGAGCGCTTCACTCCACTCGAATCCCGGTCCCGAAGCGGTTTTCGCGTCATTGGGTGGCGCGTGGCGGCGGGCATGGTCGCTTACGGAGCGCCTCTCCCGGTTCCGGCAGATTGAGGACAGGACCCACATCCCATTCGACCGCGAGCTCGCGGCGGAAATTCTTGGCATGTGGCGGGCCAACTCGCCCTTCGATAAGGGCTCTTACTTCGCTGACCGGCTCGCTATAGAAGGCATCACTGAAGACGAGTTCACCCGCCTTTTAGGAACGTCCGTTGAAGAGTTGAACGGAAACGCCGCCCTGCCCGAGTGGGTGCAGTCGCTGGTCCGGGCCTACTCTGCCCCGGGCCTGCCGTTCAACGGACATCATGGGAATTGGGGCGAGGCCGGCAGAATCCCTGAGGCCGGATTTTTGCAACTGGTTGGGCCGCTGATGGACGATGCGCGGCTTCAGTTACAAGCCAGGGTCGAGAAGATCAAGCAAGACCACGCTGCTGCACCATTTGAAGCTGCGCGCGCTGTGGACGCCATCTTCGCCAATTTGCCCGGGCGTCTCCTAATGATGATTGCCAAGACCATGGTGCTGGAATTGAATATCGCCAGGCTTGAGGGATCGCTTCAGGGGGCCACGCCGGCAGAGCGCTTCGCCAACTTCACAGAGCATTTATCGCGCACGGATAGAGCGTTACAGCTTCTTTCGGAATATCCCGTGCTGGCGCGGCGGCTTGTAACGTGTATCGAAAATTGGATCAGCTTTAGCGGCGAGTTTCTCGAACGCCTGGCTGCCGATTGGAATGAAATCGCAAAACTCTTCAACGTCGGTCCGGATTCTTGCGTGCTTGTGGAAGCCGAAGCCGGCGCGGGCGACACGCATCGCCGCGGCAGATCCGTTCTTATAGCGCGGTTTGAAGGCGGGTTTCAGCTTGTCTACAAACCCAGATCCATCGCCGTCGATGAGCATTTCCAGGAATTCATTCGCTGGGTGAATGGGAAGGGCGCAAATCCTCAGCTCCGTACCCTGAAAGTTCTGAATCGCCGGAGCCACGGATGGCTGGAGTTCGTCCACACAGCCGGCTGCCAATCCAGGGAAGAAGTTGTCCGTTTCTATGAAAGGCAAGGTGAGTACCTGGCCATTCTTCACATATTGCAGGCCACCGATTTTCACTTCGAAAATCTTCTCGCCTGCGGCGAGCATCCCGTCCTAGTGGACCTGGAAGCGCTGTTTCATCCCTGGCTGCGGGAAATCGACGTGAAGCAGCCCGATGTCCGCATGGTAGCGCAGGCCAAAGGCCGGTCAGTGCTCCGGGCCGGTTTGCTGCCCCGGCGGACCGGCGCCCACGGTGACTACATTGGCGTAGATCTCAGTGGTCTGGGCGGGGCCCCCGGCCAAGTGACCGAAAAAATCTTGCGCTGGGTGAGTGAAGGTACAGACGAAATGGCGGCAGTCAGGCAGCCTTTCAGTATGCCGGGCTCACGCAACCGCCCCAGCATTGACGGCACAGAGATCGACGTCCGCGACTATACCGAGCCCATCATTTCCGGCTTTACCAGGATGTACGATCTGCTTCGTTCCCATCGCGGCGACCTGCTTTCCGATCGCGGGCCTCTCGCCCTCTTCGCGCGCGACGAAGTACGCGTCGTGGCCCGGGCCACGCGCGGCTATGGCATCCTGCTTTCGCAAACGCTTCATCCGGATTACCTGCGCGACGCGCTCGACTTGGATCGATTGCTGGACCGGTTGTGGGCCGGAATGGAAGACAACCCTCACTTGTTGCGACTGCTTCCAGCAGAGCGCCTTGACCTCATGGGCAGCGACATTCCCATCTTCACTACACGCCCTGCATCCAGAGACCTTTTCACCAGCGCCGGCGACAAGATTGACAGCTGCCTGGCGAAAACGGGAATGGATCTTTCACGCGAAAGCATCGCGGACCTCAGCCCCGAGGATCGCCGCAAGCAGGTCTGGTTCATCAAGGCGTCCATCGCGACCCTTGATCTCCAGGAGGATGATCTGACCCGAAGCCGGTACGAGCCAGTATGGCCATCCTCGATTTTGGGCCGGAATGAATTGGCTCCGCTGCTCATTGAAGAAGCGCGGCGGATCGGAGACCGGCTGGAAGAGCTTGCGCTTCAGGAAAACGATCACGCTACGTGGATCGGCTTCGCGTACGTGAACAAGACTTGGTCGCTTGATGCCCTCTTTGAAGATCTCTACGCCGGATCCTCCGGTATCATTCTCTCGCTGGCTTATCTGGGCTCATTCGGCTTTGATAAATATACGACGCTGGCCCGCCGCGGATTGCACACCCTGCGCGCGCGATTAGAGACCAGGCGCGAAAATATCCGCTCCATCGGCGCTTTCGACGGCTGGGGAGGAATGCTCTATATGCTCTCCCATCTTGCCGCCCTGTGGCAGGATGCGGAGCTCATCTCATACGCCAACAGCATTGTTGAGCGCCTGCCCTCGCTCATCGATCAGGACAAGAGCCTTGACGTGATTGGCGGCTGCGCCGGATGTATTGGCGCTTTGCTCGCCCTCAATCGCGTATCACCTTCAGACGAGGCCCTGGCCGTGGCCGCCAAATGTGGCGACCGCCTCATTGCCCGGGCTCAGCGGGTGGAGTGCGGAATAGGTTGGTTTAACAACATTGAGACCGTTAAACCGATCACTGGATTTGCCCACGGAGCGTCGGGCATCGCCTGGGCCCTGCTGGAGTTGGCTGCATGCACCGGAAACCAAGAGTATAAAGACACCGCGCTTGGAGCCATCACATATGAGCATACCCAGTATTCTTCTGCGGCAGGGAACTGGGCTGAGAACGCTCCCGGGTCTGAACAAACCACCGGGCCTTCGATGGCCTGGTGCTACGGCGCGCCCGGCATCGGTCTGGCCCGGGTGGCGGCCATGAAGCATCTCGATCATCCAATAGTCCACGAAGATCTGCAGCGAGCGATTGAGGCTACATTGAGCTACGGACCAGGGGCCAATCATTCATTGTGCCATGGCGATCTCGGCAATCTGGATTTTCTCCTTCAGGCCGCCCAGGTTACCGGAAGCCGGCAACTGGCCCTTAAGGTGGATGAGTTGACGAACCAGATCGTGGCCAGTATGAAAAAATACGGATGGCTATGTGGCGTTCCCATGGCGGTTGAGTCGCCCGCGCTAATGAACGGGCTGGCGGGAATCTGCTACGGACTTCTCAGACTGGCGGGGCCTGATCGCGTACCTTCCGTGCTCACGCTCTCGCCAGCGCCAGCAGGCGCGCTGAAATAACGCAATCGCATGCGAGGCTATAGGAGGACTGGCTCGCGAAGGTCCTGCCGATCGCGATACTTGTGGGTTCTGTTAGACGAGCTGCACTTTTTCTCTGAGATCGATGCCCGCCCGTCGCAGGATTCCGGCGATCTCGCCATCGTTCAGCCGTGAAGCGTCATATTCCACGCGGATGGTGTGCTCTTTCTCGTCGAACTTGATTTTGCGGACGCCATAAACTTCCCAGGCGTTGTTCAGTGCGCCCATCTCTTTTTCGCCCGGAGGCGTGCCATATTTAAAAACCACGTCAAGCAGGGTCATCAGTTTCCCCTCGAAATCAGGATTGCCGGCACGTGACTCCAGCCGGGATGCTTGTGAACATTCCAATATAGCCCAAACGCGGGTTACGTTTTGACTCGATATACCCCCAGGGGGTATACTGTTTCTACAAATACAAAAGAAACGTATGGCAATGCCAAAGAAAGCGTCTCACAAAGGATCTCACCGCGCCATACCGCGCGAAGCCGGCGCCCGTCAGGATTTGCTGCTGCGGCTACGCCGCGTTGAAGGGCAGGTCCGTGGCGTCCAGAAGATGGTGGAAGACGAACGCTATTGTCCGGACGTGTTGGTGCAGATGTCCGCCATTCATGAATCGCTGCGCGCCGTGGAGCGGATACTGATGAAAGACCACCTGCAGCACTGCGCTACCCAGGCCTTGCGCTCCGGAGACGCCAAACAGGCGCAGCGCACCTACGACGAATTGACCGAACTCTTTTATAGGCACGCCCGCTGAGGCCCCAGGGAAATGAATCCAGGAAAAACCAATCCGGAAAAAACCATCGTTAAAGATCCCGTCTGCAATATGGACGTTGATCCCACCACGGCGCGCGGCTCGGCCGAATATAAAGGCCATATCTATTACTTTTGCAGTCCTGGTTGCGTAACGCGGTTCAACGCCGATCCGGAAAAATATCTGGCCCCGCGGCCGCCCACCGCACAACTTCCCAAAAGCCAGATGGTGCAAATCGGCGGAATTATTCCGCCAAAATCCACCCAACAGTCCGCAACGCAACAGCAAGCCGCCGGCAAGGGAACTGTCACTTACGTCTGCCCCATGGACCCGGAAGTCCGCGAGAGCAAGCCTGGCGCATGCCCAAAATGCGGAATGGCCCTTGAGCCTGAGGCCGTCGAATACGCCTGCCCCATGCACCCGGAAATCGTGCGCAACGGTCCGGGTAATTGCCCGATTTGCGGGATGGCACTTGAGCCGCGTATTTCCGCCGGAGTCCATGAAGAGGATGATTCTGAATTGCGCAGCATGCAGCGCCGTTTTTGGGTGGGCGTTGCGCTTAGTATTCCGCTGCTTGCAATTTCCATGGGCGGCATGGCCGCGGGTAGCCCTCTACACAATCTGCCTGCGGGGTGGATGGAATGGCTGCAACTCGCGCTTGCCACTCCGGTCGTTCTCTGGGGAGGCTGGCCTTTTTTCCAGCGCGGCTGGGCGTCGATCATCAATCGACACCTGAATATGTTCACGCTCATCGCCATGGGAACGGGCACAGCGTATCTCTTCAGTGTGATCGCGACGCTTGCGCCGGGCATTTTTCCGCCGTCTTTTCTCGGCCACGGCGGCCGGCCAGAAGTTTATTTTGAGTCCGCTGCCATCATCGTAACGCTCGTTCTTTTAGGACAAGTCCTCGAACTGCGCGCGCGCCGCCAGACCAGTTCCGCCATCAGGGCGCTGCTCGATCTCAATCCCAAGACCGCGCGTCGCGTCAGGACAGATGGCTCGGACGAAGAAATCCCCCTGGACCATGTCCAGCGTGGCGACCGCCTGCGCATACGCCCCGGCGACCGTGTTCCGGTCGATGGCCGGGTCGAAGAGGGAAGCAGCGCGGTGGATGAATCGATGATCACTGGCGAATCCATGCCGGTGGAGAAATCACCAGGCGTAAAAGTAGTGGGCGGCACTGTGAATCAAACCGGTTCTTTTATCATGCGCGCCGAAAAGCTGGGTTCTGAAACGCTGCTGGCCCAGATTGTACGCATGGTGGCTGAAGCGCAGCGCAGCCGCGCGCCTATTCAGTCGCTGGCAGATAAAGTCTCCGGATATTTTGTGCCTGCGGTCTTGTTGGTGGCTGTCCTCACGTTCATCGCCTGGGCCATCGTGGGTCCCGAGCCGCGATTTGCTTACGCGCTGGTCAACGCTGTTGCGGTGCTCATTATTGCCTGCCCCTGTGCTCTGGGCTTGGCTACTCCCATGGCGGTGATGGTCGGCACCGGACGCGGCGCTCATGCCGGCGTGCTCGTAAGAAACGCCGAGGCGCTCGAACTCATGGAGAAGGTGGATACTCTGGTGCTCGATAAGACCGGCACCCTGACGGAAGGGAAGCCCCGGCTCACGCAAGTGATCGCGACGGACTCTGTGCCGGAGAATGATCTCCTGCGGCTGGTCGCGAGCCTGGAGCGTTCGAGCGAACATCCGCTGGCTGCCGCCATCATAAGCGCTGCGGAAGAGCGCGGACTAAAACTTAGCGCCACCGCCAACTTTGAATCGATCACAGGAAAAGGCGTGACCGGCCGTATCGACGGTCGGGAAGTTGCGGTTGGCAATGCATCTCTTTTCGCCGCGCGGCAAATCATCGCAGAAACACTCTCCTACCACGCCGAAGAATTGCGCCGTCATGGACAGACCGTGATGCTGGTCGCGGTAGATGGCAAGGCCGCCGGCCTGATCGCCGTAGCCGATCCCATTAAGCTCTCTGCTCGTGAAGCTGTGGCCTCGCTCAAACGCAGCGGCCTTCGCCTGGTCATGCTCACCGGTGACAATCGTGCCACGGCTGAAGCCATCGCCAAAGAACTAGCTATAACTGAGTTTGAAGCCGAAGTGTTGCCGGACAAGAAGTCTGCCATCGTCAAAAGACTGCAAAGCGAAGGCCGCACCGTAGCTATGGCCGGAGACGGCGTGAATGACGCGCCTGCGCTTGCCCAGGCCAATGTCGGCATCGCCATGGGTACTGGCACGGACGTTGCCATGGAAAGCGGCGACATTACGTTGATCAAAGGCGACCTGAACGCCCTGATGAGGGCGCGCAACCTGAGCCGCGCTACTATGAGCAATATCCGCCAGAATCTTTTCTTCGCGTTTATCTATAACCTGCTTGGCGTGCCCATCGCCGCCGGAATCTTGTATCCGCTAGTGGGGGCCCACGGCCTGCTCCAGCCTATCTACGCTGCGGCGGCCATGAGCTTTAGCTCGGTGTCAGTGATCGCCAATGCGCTGCGCCTGCGCAGCATAAAGCTATGAAAAGAACAAGCGGCAAAGAGCGACTTCCTAGCTTAACTTAATTTCACAACTTACCCATTGACGGCTTTGCCAGAAAATGAAAGTATTTCCCATTCAGGTACTCTGGATAGGTTTGGCTTAGCATTGCAAGAAGTTAAGACCATGCTTCTTTTGAAACTATTAGTTTGATGATTGGTTGTTTCCTAGTTGATAAGGCGGAGGTATATCCCCCTATGTTGCGCCAGTCGATTTCAATTTTGCAGGCACTAGAGGAGACCAAGGGCATGACTAACCGGAACAAGAATCTGCAATTCATCTATGCCCTGGCGATCGGGGTCGTTTTTCTGCTGTCTCCGAGTCGCGCTGTTGCGACCAACGATGAGAACCATATTCAGGAGATCATGGCCGGCGTCAATGGCAACTCCAAAATCCAATTCATCGTCATCAAGCAGGAGGGAGGCGGCAACTTATGGGGTCCGCAGGCTGGCGAGACTCAATCCAGGGTGATGCTAGTGTTCTTCGACGCCACGGGAAGAGAAATTGGCAAGTTCAAATTCCCACACAGTGTGCCCGCCGATGCCAACCCGCAGTTGATTGCGACCCAGGACTTTGCCAACCTGCCTGGAGCACCGACTCCCGATTTCATTATGCCGCCGCTCCTGAACCCCATTGGCGGGAAGGTGTGCTTCACCAACAATCCGCTGAATAGCAATGCCTTTCCACGAACCGACTGCGTTTCCTACGGAAGCTTTCCTGCTGACCAAACCGGAAGCGGCTCCGGCGGCTGCAACGGCGTCGTTAGTTCAGGTCCCCCGACGGCCGCCCTTCCCATCATGAGTACGGTGAGCCTGAAGCGCACCTCTACCGCTTGTGGTTCCGTCGCTAACTCCGATTTCACGATCAATACGACACCCACACCGACAAACGATGCGGGAACGACGTTCACGATTCCGATGGCCAGCCAAGTCGCCCAGGGCGGGAATCTGTTCACCGGCGAGACTTTCCAGGGCAATGGGCGGACCTGCGCAACTTGTCACATAGCGAGCCTGAACTTCGCGTTGCCGCCGAGTAATATCCAGTCGCGATTCAAGAACGTCTCCGCGACGTTCGACCCGCTGTTCATCGGCGAGACGAAGCCGTCCAGCTTCGACGCCGGCTTCGACTTCAATCTCAACACGCTGGAGCTCACCCAGGAGGTTCCGAGCGGCACGCCATGTCTTGGTACGTTGCAGGGCATCATAACGAGTGGAAGCGGACCGACCGCAGCGAAAGCCAAGGTGCTGACGCAGGTTTCGCCGACGACATATCTTGTTTATGGCGGCATGAACCCGGCCTTGTCCGGTGACGTGAGCGATAGCAACTCGTGTACGGGAACTGTCATGAGCATCACGGCGGGAAGTCTCGGCGCAGGTTCGCCTGTGCTCGGCCTGGAAGATCCGAAGCGAATGAGGACGAGCGCGGACACGGCAAACTTCCCCCAAGGCCGTGGCCTAATCCTGGAAAACATTGACGGGTTTCCCCCGACCCCGAACGTGTTCCGCAAGTCTCCCCACCTCCTGAATTTGAGCCAAAGATTTTTTGACTCCTTTGGACTTAGCGGCAGCGTCAGCAATCTGCAATCGTTCGCGACGGGAGCCGTCACCCAGCACTTCCCGCGGACTCTAAATCGGAACAGCGGTGGAGCGGCCCCGGATTTCAGGCTGCCGACGCCCGATGAACTGGCCGCCATGGAAGCGTTCATGAGGTCGCTGGACTTCCCGGCAGGAACCGACCCGAATAAGTTTGGTTTGAACAACTTTGTGGTCACCGCCGCGCAACAGCGAGGCTTTAATGCGTTTTTCGGCGCCGCCAAATGCTCGTTTTGTCATGGCTCGAACATCCTTAACAGCTCAGCAACATTCAACACGGGTGTGGTGAACCAGACCATCAACTCGGCTGGAGTGGATAATCTTCCCTGCGAGCCCGCCTCACCCTGCGGGTCGCGTGCATTCAGCGTCCGCCAGCTTTTCAACATCGCCAACCTGGGTCCGTTCTTCCACGACGGCTCCGCAGCCACATTGAAAGATGTGCTCGCGTTCTATAATTCGTCTAACTTCGCCAACTCGCCGGGGTCTCAGGGTTTTTCCGGCCCAATCAACACTCCCGCGATTTCGCCCACCGCGACCGACGACATCATAGCTTTCCTCGAGGGGATCAGCTTCAGCCCATTTTCTCCAATCTTCGGTCCGGCTGGGACGGGTGTGACGATCACCGGCTTCACCGGAGCCACGGCCGTTTCGTTTAATGGAGTGGCGGCTACATTCACGGTGGATCCCTCCGGGACGATCACGACGACAGTTCCCGCCGGCGCTACCACTGGTCCCATCACCATCACCACGCCTGGCGGGCCTTTGGTGACCACGACCCGCTTTACGGTTACGCCGGCCATGTCTTCCTTTGCGCCGGCCAACGGTCCGGTTGGAACCGGTGTGACGATTACCGGAACGAACTTCACCGGGGTGACGGCCGTTTCGTTCAATGGAGCGGCGGCTACCTTCACGGTGAGCAACTCCGGGACGATCACGACGACAGTTCCCTTCGGGGCTGCCACTGGTACCATCACTGTTACAACGCTGGATGGGACCGCGACCAGCGCTACCAACTTTACGGTTACGCCCGGGGGCCCACCTTTTGGTCTGGGGGCCACGCCTTCTTCTCAGACCGTCTCCGCCGGCGCCAGCACGACTTACACCTTTAACGTCTCGCGGGCGGCAGGTTTCAACGATAATTTGACCTTCACTGTTACCGGATTGCCAGGCGCGACTACGGCAACTTTCAGCCCGAACCCCACTACTGGCAACTCTTCGACGATGACCGTGACTACCACCGCCCGGCCAGCCCAACTGGCGCCTTGGCCGACGCTGTGGCCTCCCCCAGTCAACTTCGGCGTCCGTGCCTGGCCGCTGGCAATCTGCCTGCTGGTAATGGTTTTGCTTGCTTATCGGGAAAGAGCCAGGAGGCACATTCCCCGCTGGGTCTTCGCGACTGGCGCGTTCGCTGTGCTGCTTTGCATCGGTTGCGGCGGAGGAGGTTCTGCTCCACCACCACCGCCGCCGGGAACGCCGCCCGGAACTTTCACGATCACAGTGACTGCTACCAGCTCCAATTCAAGCGTACAGCCGGTAACTATGCCCGTCACGTTGATCGTCAAGTGATGGCCGGCTGAGAGGTGAGGAGCCATGGCCCGGGCTCGCGGGACAGGGACCGGGGAGAGCAGTGACATCACGGGGTTTCTTTATTCTCATGGGCGTAGTGAGAGCCTTCGGCGCTGCGCCCATGAGCTTTAATTCCGTCTCGGTGATCGCCAACGCATTGCGGTTGCGCCGCGCGAAGTTGTAACCGCTCTCATACCACCTTCAGCTTCCATTTTCCCTTTTTGAAAATGTAAATGCCGATGAGCGAGAGCAGGACCTCGGCCACCAGGATCGCGTAATACGCGCCGTTCGGTCCGACACGAAATTTTATGCTCAACAGGAATGCCAGCGGCAGTTGGACCATCCAGTACACAAAAAAGTTGATCCAGGTTGGCGTCCATGTATCGCCGGCTCCGTTGAAGGCCTGCACAATCACCTCGCCATAGGCCCACAGGACGTAGCAACAGCTGATGATCCGCAGACAGCTTGCGCCGTAGCGGACCACCTGCGGATCGCTGCTGAACACTCCTACCAATTGCGGAGCAAAGATAAGGAACCCCAGCGACACTACCGCCAGAAAGACAGCGTTGAAGAAACTGGCGCGCCAGACTGCTTGCTCCGCCCGGTCTGGCTGCTTTGCCCCAAGGTTCTGTCCCACCAGCGTTGCCGCCGCCGATCCAAGCCCCCACGAGGGAAGAGTCGAGAAGATCACAATGCGGATAGCGACTGTATAGCCTGCCGTGGCTTGACTGCCAAAAGACTGGACCATGCGCACCATGACCAGCCAGCTCGCGGTCGCTATCAAAAGCTGCAAGACGCCGATTCCAGAGACTTCAAAGATGTTCCACATCAGCTTTAGCTTCATCCGGATGTGTTTTCGCAGGATATTGAGGTGGGCGCTGCCCTTGCTGAGCATGTAGAGCTGAAACAAGATGCCAATACTTCGTCCGATGCTGGTGGAAACCGCGGCCCCCGTAACGCCGAGCCTGGGAAACGGTCCAAGCCCGCGAATCAGGCAGGGATCGAGGAACAAGTTGATGAGGTTCGCCAGCCAGAGAACACGCATGGCAATGGCGGCATCTCCGGCGCCGCGAAAGACCGCATTGATGAGAAAAAGCAGAAGGATGATGCCGGAGCTGCTCAACATGATTCGTGCGTAAAGAGAACCGACGCGCAGGATTCCCGGCCCGGCTCCCATCCAGCGGAGCAGTTCAGGCGCAAACGGAAACGCAATGGCAAAGATCAGGACCGCAAAGCCAGCGCCGATCAGGATGGATTGCACAGCGGCTTCGGCAGCGCCATTCTGGTCATGTTCGCCGACGCGGCGCGCCACCACAGCGGTGGTTCCCATACTCAGACCAAAAGCCACTGCCATGACTAGCACCAGTATGCCTTCGGTGATGCCAACGGTCGCAGTTGAGTCCGCGCCCAGATGCGCGACAAAGAAAATATCGACGATGCCGAACAGCGATTCCATGGCCATCTCCAGCACCATGGGAACGGCCAGCAACACAATTGCGCGATCAATGGAAATGGCCGTGAAGTCCTGCTTGGAGCCGAGGATGGCCTCTTTGATCAGCGCGAACCAGCGGGCAGCACGAGAAGGAACGGGAGCGGTAACAGTTGAACTCAAGAAAATCTCCATAGAACTGTCGAACGCAGACAGCGGAAAACAATTGGAAAAATGGAGTCGTCCGCGCGGCCGGAATTGGGCGGCGGAACAAACGCGCTGGTTAGTTGGGGAAGCGCATAGGCGTAGATGATTTTTTACCACAGAACTCAATGTGAAATCAAAAGTATCAATCCTAGACCTTCCTCCTTCGCGCCCTTTGCGTCCTTTGCGGTAAAATCCCCGGCGAGGGTCCCATCGATGAAAACTGTTCTGGCTGTGCTGCTGTTGTCCGCTGCCGCGTGCGCGCAGAGTTCTGAAGAAGGCAAGGTTGTCCGCTACGAACTGAAACCCAGCGAGCTGAAATACACTTACGCTGCGTCTTATAGTCCAGTCGCACACCTCAAGTCCGGCAACATCCTTGAGACCAATACGGTGGATTGCTTCGGCAACGCCATCAAGAAGCCGGGCGACACGCTCAGCATGGCACCCGGCGACAATCCTCTGACTGGTCCTTTCTTTATCGACGGCGCGGAGCCTGGCGACACGCTGGCGGTAAAAATTCTTGAAATCAAGGTCGACAGTAATCAGGGCATCGGCGCGCTGGCGCCGGGTTTTGGCGCCATCAACTCCACCAATTACACGCCCATGCTCAACGCGCCCATTAAGGAGAAGATCTGGTTTTATCCCATCGACCACGCCACCAACACCGCTACCTTTCAGGCGCTCGATTCCAATTACAAGGTGAAGTTTCCGCTGCATCCGTTCTTTGGCTGCATCGGCGTGGCGCCGGCAGGTGGAGAAGCCCGCACATCGGTGGTGCCGGAAGCTTTTGGCGGCAACATGGATTCACCTGAAGCCAGCGTCGGCAATACAGTTTATTTTCCAGTGAATGTTCCCGGCGCGATGCTCTTTCTGGGTGACGGACACGCCGCCATGGGCGATGGCGAAATTGCCGGCACAGCGCTTGAGGTCCCTTTGCGCGGACGCGTGCAGGTGCGCGTGATCAAAGGCCAGAAGATCAGCTGGCCGCGCTTTGAAAATGATGACTACATCATGACTGTCGGAGCTTATCGTCCGCTCGACGACGCTTTGCGCATCGCGTTTACAGAGCTCGTCGGCTGGATTCACACGGACTACGGACTTTCTGAGATGGACGCGTATGAGCTGCTATCGAAGGTTGGCGAGATTCATCTGAACGAAATGGTTGACCCGAACTACGTGATTGTGGCGAAGGTGAAGAAGAGTTTTTTGCCGAAGCCAAACACGGTTCACAAATAAAAACCGCTCAACCATAGAGGGCACAGAGTAGCACGGAGGGATTGCAGGAGCATTTTGAATACCTGCCGCAACCTCTCCGTGCGCCTCTGTGTTCTCTGTGGTAAAGATTTCTTACAACTTTTGCAGGTAGTCCACAATTTCCGGGCCAGCCCATTGCTGCGGACCAATGAACTTGCGCAATATTTTCCCGGAGCGGTCAATCACGTAAGTCTCCGGCGGCCCGGTGGGCTGATAAAGGTCTTTAAGTTTTTTATCGCGATCATGAACGGTGATGAAAGCCATCCGGTGTTCACGAATGAACTGTTGATAGTCACGCGCCTTGTCGTCATAGCTCACAGCGACTATTGTTATCTTGTCACCCATCCGTTTTTGCAGGAGATCCAAGTCTGGGATTTCGTCAAGGCAGGGACCACACCAAGTCGCCCACAGATTCAGAACGACAATTTTGCCACGGTAATCGTGTAAAGACAGAGTGCGATCTGAATCTTGAAGGGTGAAATCCGGCGCCTGCGAGCCGATCAGGCGCAGCTTGGGCTGATCATTGCAGCCCAAGCAGCCCGCAAATAGCGTGGCCAGAAGGACAGGAATGATTCGAAAGGGCTTCACCCCCTTATAATAACCCGATTCTGATGGAAACTGACCGCGTAAAACGGACGGTCGACGTCATCATTCCCGCACGGAATGAGGAGGATTGTCTCGGCCGGTGCCTTCAGTCCCTGGTGGGCCAGCAAGGCATCTCCTTTCAAATCACAGTGGTAGACGATGGATCGACAGACCGGACCCGAGCCATCGCGGAATCGTTCTCTGGGGTGCGGGTGCTGAGCGCGGGCGAACCAAAGCCGGGGATGACGGGTAAGGTCAACGCTCTCGTTCTTGGCGCCACAGGGAAGTTTGCTGAGTGGTTGCTGTTCACTGACGCGGATACTTTTCATTATCCCGGATCGCTGGTGGCTTCCGTACAAGAGGCTGAAAGCCGCAAAGTCGATCTTCTCTCATACTCGCCGGAGCAGGAAACCGCCTCATGGTGGGAACTGGCGGTGATGCCTCTGGTTTTTGCCGATCTCGTAAGGACATATTCTTCGGAAAGAATTAATGATCCCGCCGACCCCAGTGTGGCTGCCAATGGGCAATACATTCTCGTCCGGCGTGAGGTATATGAAGCGTTGGGTGGACATAGCGTGCTGCCTCTCAATGTCCTAGAAGACATTGAATTAGCAAAGATTTTTAAAGTATCAGGTCATAGGATCTGGTTTCGCCATGGCGCTGGCATTGTTCGAACCAGAATGTATCGCACATTTAGCGCTATGTGGGAGGGCTGGTCGAAGGGGCTCGCTATCCTTTTTCGCCGTCCGGTGCTGCTGGCGGCAAGGCGAGCTTTTGAGTTCATCGCCATTACCGTTTTGCTCACGGCTGGGCTGGTCATGATGGCTCAAAACCACGTTGGCGGCGGGGTGGCGCTGCTCGCGGCAGGGGTGCTTTTTTATCTAACTTTCCTATTACGAATCAGGCAAGCGCAATTCCCCTGGAAGGCTAACCTTATGGCTTTCATAGGCTTACCGTTTTATGTGTCACTTTTGTTGCGCTCGCATCTCCATTTCAATAGGCGCGGCGAGTTAACATGGAAGGGG
>Ga0070711_100000938_pt1 | contig 15426 bp, 14 predicted proteins | sample LARL53metaG_FD_65452 | JGI IMG/M metagenome (GOLD analysis project Ga0070711, IMG submission 65452) | Corn, switchgrass and miscanthus rhizosphere microbial communities from Kellogg Biological Station, Michigan, USA - LAR L5-3 metaG | ecosystem: Host-associated > Plants > Roots > Rhizosphere ... | reverse complement strand
AGCGGCCGGGCGTGTGCAACGCGGCCGAGACGCTGCTCGTCCATGAGGCGGTCGCGGATGCGTTCCTGCCTCGTATCGCCACGACGCTGGCAGCGGCGGGTGTGAGCTTGCGCGCGGACGCGCATGCGCGTGCGATCCTGGCGGGCGCGCAAACGGACGAGCCCGCGGGTGTGGCTGGTGGCGCGCCGAGCTCGAACGGGGCGTCGCCGACGACCGCTCGAGCACCCGCCGGCGCACTCGCATGGCTGGGAGAGGCGAGCGAGGAGGATTGGGCGACCGAGTATCTGGCGCTGACCCTGGCGGTCGGGGTGGTGGACTCGGTGCACGAGGCGATCGAGCACATCGGCCGCTACGGGTCGGGTCACTCCGAGGCGATCCTCACGCGCGATACGGCCGCCGCGCGCTCCTTCCAGCTGGGGGTGGACGCGGCATGCGTGTATGTGAACGCCTCGACGCGGTTCACCGACGGGGGTGAGTTCGGAATGGGCGCAGAGATCGGCAACTCGACCCAGAAGCTGCACGCGCGCGGACCGATTGGGCTGCGAGAGCTGTGCACGTTCAAGTACCTCGTCACCGGCGACGGACACGTCCGCGGCTGAACGACCTGGTGGAGCGCGTCGGCATCCTTGGCGGCACATTCAACCCGCCGCACATCGGGCATACCGCACTGGCGCGACACGCGCGCTCGGAGCTCGGCCTGGAGCGGGTGCTGTTGATACCCGCGAACACCCCTCCTAACAAGCTCTCAGAGCGCGACGATCCCGGCTCTGAGCACCGCCTTCACATGTGTCGCCTGGCGATCGCCGATGAGATCGGCTTGGAGGCATCGGCGCTTGAGATCGAGCGGGGTGGAGTGTCGTATACGGTGGATACCCTGCAGGCTATTCACGACATGCGCCCCGACGCCGAGCTGACGCTGATCCTGGGAGCGGACACCGCATTGACGTTGCCGCTCTGGCGCGAGCCGGTGCGACTGCTGAGCCTGGCGGGACTTGCCGTGGCGAAGCGTAACGATCTGGACGCTCAAGAGGTGCTCGAGGCATTGTCGCCCGCGAAGCTGGGACTCCAGCACGCGTCGCGCGTAACGTTCATACGGATGAGCAGGATTGCGGCCTCCTCCTCGATGGTGCGCGAGCTGGTCGCCGCCGGGCGTTCCGTGACGGAGCTGGTCGGCGCAGCGGTCGCTGACTACATCGCCGCGCACGGCCTCTACCGCGCCGTGGGGGCGTCCGCGCCCGCGGCCGGCGGGGCGGCGTGAGCCCCGAGCCCGGGAGCCCGCTGGGACCCGAGCGACTGCTCGGCGAGATCGCGCGCTACGCGGCCGACAAGAAGGCCGGCGATGTGGTCGAGCTGGACCTGCGCGGACTGCTCGGGTACACCGACTGGTTTCTGATCTGCTCGGGCAACACCGAGCGCCAGACGAAAGCGATCCACGATGGCATCCTCGCCGGGTGCAAGCACGAGCACGCCACGCTGCCACGCCGGGTCGAGGGGTTGAGCAAGGGCGACTGGATCCTGATGGACTACCTCGACGTGGTCGTGCACATCTTCACGCCGGCGATGCGCGAGTACTACCGGCTGGAGCAGCTCTGGGGCGAGGTCCCCGTGCGGGCGGCCGGCGAGGCATAGACGGGCGCCGCGGGACTGGAAACAGTTTCCGACATCTGTCCAATTTCTGTTGATTAGATTTTATGAGGGCTGTAGGGTCGCGGCCGACAGCGCCCGCGGTGAGCGCGGAGCGCGTAGCTGCAGGAGGAGATCCATGACCTGTTGTACGGCACTCACCCGCAACACGATTCTGGGTGCGCTGATCGCCGCGGCGCTGCTGGCCGCTGCGCTCGCGTGCGGACTCGCCGCGCTGGCCGCACCCGCGCGCGCGGAAGGACCCGGCGAAGGCTCGCCCTGGGTCGCCAGCCTTGGCGACTCCTACATCTCCGGCGAGGCCGGCCGGTGGGCGGGGAACACCAACGAAAGCTCGTCGCACATCGACGCGCTCGGACCGACGGCCTACTACGACAACTCGACCCACACCGCGGAACTGATCGCGGGCTGTCACCGCTCGCAGGCGGCCGAGGTCTATATCGGCGGCGGCGTCAGCGGCGAGAACCTCGCCTGCTCGGGCGCTAAGACCTCGAGCTTCACTACGACCGAAGGCAAATTCAAGCCGGGCATCGACTTCTACAACTCCGGCGGCAACGAAGGGCAGGCGCTGATGCTCCAGCACTTCGCGGCTTCACACAACGTCAAGCTCATCGTCCTGTCCATCGGTGGCAACAACTTCAACTTCGCCTCGATCGTGCAGACGTGCATCCTCGACTGGCTGACCTCGCCGTCGTGGTGGCCGAACTTCTGTTACGACGACGCCTCGGTGCGGGAAAACTTCACGGCCTCGAACGTCGCCACGCAGAAGGCCGCCATCAAGGGCGCGATCCAGAACGTCGCGCAGGCGATGACCAGCGCCGGCTATACCAGCTCGCAGTACACGATCCTCGTGCAAGACTACCCATCGCCGATTCCGAACGGCTCGGGCTTCCGCTACCCGCAGAGCGGCTTCACCCGCCAGTCCGTGGGCGGCTGCGGGTTCTGGAACGAAGACGCCAACCACGCGAACTCGGAAATGCTGCCGACGATCGACGGCACGGTCTTCGGCGCAGCCGCCGAAGCGGGTCTGACGAACATGAAGACGATGGAGCTCGCGTCCGCGTTCAACGGCCGCCGCCTGTGCGAGAACACCGTGGGCCTGCTGGAGGAGAAGGGTCTGTCCTCGTGGACATCGCCGGGCGCCGTGGACAAAACCGAGTGGATCAACCAGATCCGCACGGTAACGGCGATATTTCCCCCCTACGAAATCCAGGAAGACCTGCACCCGAACTACTGGGCGCAGCTGGCGTTGCGCAACTGCGTGACCCAGGCGTACAACGCCGGCACGCCGAAAGGCGGCACGTGCACGATCTCGGGCACGGGCCTGAACGCGGCGGGTGAGCCGAACATGTCATTGCACTGATCGGCTGAGGCCTCATCCTCGCGTGAGCGTCCCTGGAGCGGGCGTCCCGAGCCGGATGAAGGCCTTTGCGCGCGGGCGGCAGCTGCGGAGCTCGGTTGCCGCCCGCCTCAATTTCGCATGCACCAGATCGCATCCGCTGAGCGTTTTGACCGCGACTCGGGTGATTGCGAGGGGTTCCATAGGTAGACGACAGCGATACCGCCGGCTGTCGGCGGCACCCGACGCCCGCGGGCCCGGCCATCACAAGCTGTCAAACACACAAGGAGCCATCCCATGGGCAGCATCAGAGGTATCCATCACCTGCGCAGAACGTCGGCCTGTCTTGCCGTGTTCGGCCTCGCGGCCTTTGTCCTGCCGGCAGGCGCGGCGGCGACGGCGCCCTGCAGCGGCCCCGGTCCCTGTCCGACGGTCACGCTCATCGTGAAGGCCGTTCCGATCCCGCACTTCCGGGGTACGGGCAACAAACTCGGCGCCGGCGCGGCGCTGGAAGCAAAATTCACGATCAAAGGCACCGAATCGACCGGCGGCGTGCCATCGCAGATCACGCACGTCAACTTCTACCTGCCGGCCGGCACGAAGCTGCACCCGCAGGGCTTCGTGTCATGCCAGCCCGCCACGCTCGAAAACATCGGTCCCAGCGGCTGTCCGAAGAAGTCGCAGGCAAGCCCGATCGGCAGCGCCGGCGTCGTCGATCCGATCGGTGGCGAACTGGTCAAAGAGCGGGCGACGTTGCAAGCGTTCTTCGCACCCGGTGGCGGCCTGCAGTTCTATGCCAACGCGGCGTCGCCGATCTCGGCGCAGCTGCTGGTTGCCAAAGGCCGTTACATCACCGCCAAAGCGCCCTACGGCCCAGAGCTCACCACCGACGTTGCGCTGGTCGAATCGGTGCCGGGCGCCCCGCCGGTGTCGACCGAATCGATCAACATCAAGGTCGGCGCAGCCTACAAAAAGGGCAAGCAAACAGTCTCCTACGGCAGGCTGCCGAAGAAGTGCCCGCGGGGCGGCTTCCCGGTGAAGTCCGAAATCACCTTCGCCACCGGCGAAACCGTGACCACGCAGTACAAGGCTCCGTGCCCTAAGAGGTAACGCATGGCTTGCCGGCCGCGGCTGGGACGCCGCGGCCGGAGGCGCATCCCCAGGAGTCCCCGTTCCGGGAGCACGCGTCCTGATATCCGCGAGAACCTTGCGAAGATGGCTGGGTGAGCGCCGCTCCTTCGAGATCCTCTCCCAGCCGTCTTCCCCGTCTCGGCGCAGTGCTGCGCGAAGGCGAGCGGGTCACGCCGCTGGAGCTGTTCTTCGACCTCGTGTTCGTGCTCGCGTTGACGCAATGCACGACGCTGATCGCGCGCGCGCCCACGTGGGAAGGCATGCTCAAGGCCCTGCTCGTGCTCGGCGTGCTGTGGTGGTCGTGGGTCGGCTACGCATGGCTGACGAGCGTGGTCGACCCGGAGGAGGGGGCGGTGCGGCTGGCGATGTTCGCGGCGATGGCCGCGTTCCTGGTCTGCGCGCTGTGCGTGCCGGGCGCGTTCGGCGCAGAGGCGCTGCTGTTCGCCTGTGCCTACGCGGCGGTGCGAGCTGCTCACATCGTGCTGTTCATGCTCGCCAGCCGCACTGACCCCGAGCTGCGCCATTCGGTGATCGGGCTCGCGGTCAGCACCGCGCTCGGCGCGGGTCTGCTGTTTGTCGCGGCGTTCACCAGCGGCGCGCTGCAGCTGTCGCTGTGGGGGCTCGCGCTCGCGATCGACATGGGCGGCCCATTCCTGTTCGGCGCCGAGGGCTGGAAGCTCGTGCCCGGCCACTTCGCCGAGCGCCACGGGCTGATCGTGATCATCGCGCTGGGCGAGTCGATCGTCGCGATCGGCGTTGGCGCGCAGGCAGTGATCGGCGCGGGCGTCGTCGCGGCAGCGGTGCTGGGCATGGTGGTAGCGGCGGCCCTCTGGTGGGTGTACTTCGATGTCACCGCGATCGTCGCGGAGCGGCGCTTGGCGCGGGCCGCCGAGGGGCGCGAGCGCAACGAGATCGCACGCGACTCCTACTCCTATCTGCACTTCCCGATGGTCGCCGGCATCGCGCTGATCGCGGTCGGGATGAAGCGCACGCTCCTCCACGTCGACGATCCGTTGAAGCTCGTGCCGGCGGTGGCGCTGCTCGGCGGCGCGGCGATGTATTTGCTCGCCCATGTCGCCTTCCGGCTGCGCAACATGCACACGCTCAGCCGGCGCCGTCTGGTGTGCGCGCTCGTCCTGCTCGCGCTGCTGCCCGCGGGCGCGACGCTGCCGGCGCTCATGACGCTCGGCATCCTCGCCGCGCTGCTGACCGCGCTGATCGCGTATGAGGCTCTGCGCTATGCAGACGCGCGCGACCGCGTGCGCCACCAGCTCGCGCGGGAACCCGTGCCCGAGACGGTCGCCGCGACCGTCTCCGAGAAGGCTGGCGTCGAGGCCGCGCCGCGTTGAGCGCGTCCGCCCTGTGAAGCCCTCAGCGGTCGTACCCGTCGATCGCGCGCACCGACAGCCAGGTGAGGACGAGGCCGGTGACGAGGATCACGCCGAAGCAAATCCCAAGCTTGTGCAGCACCCATCCTTCGAGCACCAGCGAGCGCAGTCCTTCGATCACATAGCTGACGGGATTGGCTCGCGCCAGCGCCTCCATCAGGGGGGTGAGCAGTTCGAATGGGACGAAGTTAGGCGTCAGAAACAGCAGGGGAAAGAAGATCAGGAAGCTCGCGTTCGTGGCCTGGACGTTGCGGGTGTGCAGCGCTATCAACATGCCGATGCCGGCATACGCGACGCCCCACAAGGCCGCCAGCACGACCAGCACGAGCGCCCCGGCGATGCCGCTTCGCATCTCCATGCCGAGCGCCAGCGCGACCAGCAGCACGAGCGTGGCGACGGCCAGTCCTCGCACCAGATCGGCGGCGAGGCGCCCAAATATGATCGACGAGCGGTGGATCGGCGCGACGAGCAGCTTGTCGAAGTACCCCTGGTCGATCTCGGTGACGAGCGCCAGGCCCGACGTGGCGGTGCACACCGCGAACATCAGCGACACGGGGAGCTGGAACCCGACGTATCCCTGGCCGTGCAGGAACGGGGTCGTCGAGGGAAACGTCTTCGATATCTGACCGATATTGACCGCCAGGAAGAACAGCGGGATGAACAGCGTGGGGATCGTGGCCGCGGGAAGACGCACAACTTCGCGCACCGCGCGCCGACCGAGCAGCAGAACTTCGGTCATGCCACGGCCTCCCGCTCGGACTCCTGACTCTCCTCCTGACGGCCCTCCAGGCGCCTGCCGGTGGCCTGCAGGAACACATCGTCCAGCGAGGGTCGCGCCACGGAGATCGCGCCGACGCGGATCTGCTCGCCATCCAGGCGGCGCACGATCTCGGCGATCGAGCCCGGGCCGTCCTCCAGGTACAGCGCCAGGGTCTCGCGCTCGGTCACCACCCGCTCAAGGCCAGCCAACTCGCCGATCGCGGCCTTCGTCGCGGCTATGTCGGCGCCGTCGAGGGCCACCGACACGACGTCGTGACCGAGCTGGGACTTGAGCTCCTGGGGCGTCCCCTCCGCCACGATCAGCCCCCTGTCGATGATCGCCACGCGGTCGCACAGCTGGTCGGCCTCCTCCATGTACTGGGTCGTGAGGAACACGGTCGTCCCCTGGGCGTTGATGCGCCGCACCTCTTCCCACACGGTCACCCGCGAGGCTGGGTCAAGACCCGTCGTCGGCTCGTCCAGGAACAACACCGGCGGTGAGTGCACGAGCGCGCTGGCCAGGTCCAGTCGTCGCTTCATGCCGCCCGAGTATGTGTCGGTGCGCCGCTCGGCGGCATCCATGAGTCCGACCAGCTCGAGCAGCTCCCGCGAGCGATCCCGGGCGGCGGCGCCCGTGATCCCGTACAGGCCGCACTGCAGCTCGAGCAGCTCGCGCCCGGTCTGCAAGGGGTCGAGGCCGATCTCCTGCAGGGCCACGCCGATCTGGCGGCGCACCGCGGCCCCATCGTCGCGCACATCGATCCCGGCCACCCGTGCGCTGCCGGCCGTGGAAGGCAGCAGCGTGCACAGCATCCGCACGGTCGTGGTCTTGCCGGCGCCATTCGGGCCGAGGAACCCGAATATCTCCCCTTCCGCGACGTCCAGGTCGATCCCGCGGACGGCCTCAACTCCACCCTTGAACGTTCGCTGCAGTCCGCGCGCCTGAATCGCGTCGGGCTTTCCGTCGCGCCGCGACTCGCGCGCAGCCGGACGAGGGATGGGGGCGGTCGGGCTCACAAGTCGCCATCCTAGCGACGCCCTGCTTCGCTCAGTTGTGGGCGAAGGCCGCGATGAGCTCGGCTGTGCGTTGGGGCTGGTCGATGGACACGTACGTCCAGCTGTCCTCGATCCGCTCCAGGCGAGCGTCGGGAAATGCCGAGGTCAGCCGCTCCGCGTAGCGGTACTTGAAGAAGCGGTCTTCCGGCGCCCAGGCGATCAGCACCGGCTTCTCAAACTGGCCGAAGCGCTCGGCTGCGTCCATCGTGTAGCGATTGTCGATCCCCCGCAGAATCGCCGCCACCTCCTGGCGGATGCGGCGGTTGTCGAGCACGGGTGCCATAAAGGCGTCCGACATCCGCGGATCGAGCGGACGCTTGGACAACCAGCCGAATGCGAACGGGAGACGCCGTGCGAATCGCGGCCTGAGTGAGTTGGCGATCAGCCGTACCGCGCCGGGCACGCGGGCCGCCACCTGCAGCGGCTTGAACATCGGTGGTAGGAAGTTCTCATAGGCGTCGCAGGGCGTCAACACCAGCCGTCCCAGGCGCTCGGGATGGTTGACCGCCACGAGTTGAGACAACGCTCCGCCGGTGTCGTTGCCCACCAAAGTCACGTTCTGCAGGTCGAGCGCCTCCAGGAAGTCGGCGATGATGCGCGCAAGCCCCGGCGGGGTCAGGTCGGCGCCGGGACTCAGTGGCGGTTCGTGCGATCCCAGCGGCCAATCGGGCACGATCACGCGAAAGCCTTCCTTGGCCAGCTCGGTGGCGACATCGCGCCACAGCAAGCCGTTGGTGAGCAGCCCGTGCACCAGCACGATCGTCTCGCCGCTGCTGCCGAGCTCGCGGTAGCGGATCGTGCCCTGCGACAGCTGGGCTTGGCGTACCGGGGCGTCATCGAAGGTCGTTGTCACGGCTCGTCCTCGCGTCGAGTCTATATCCGTCGAGTCTATATCGACACGGCAGTCCGCGGACGTCGTGACCATCGCGCGCTCCGCTATCAAGGATGGTCCGTCGCCGCCGAAAGAGCCCCGGCTGCGATCGCCTCGATCGCGTCCGCGGCTGCCGTGTGACCTCCCGCCGCCGCGTAGACGCGGCTCACCTGCTGAGCGCCCGTGCGCCGGCCGATTGCGGTGCGAACGGCGCTCGCAAGCCTGTCGGCGGTCAGCAGACGGGGCGACAGGCGAACGCCCGCCTTGGCGACCTCCACGCGGCGGGCGGTCTCGAGCTGATCCCGCCCGAAGGGCACGACGACTACCGGAACTCCAGCCGCGAGGGCCTTTTGCGTGATCCCCATGCCGCCGTGGCAGACGACACACGCCGCGCGCTCCAGGACGGCTTCATGGGAGATGAAGCGCACGACCTTGCTCCCGGGCGGGGCATCGAACGCGGCGGGGTCGTGCGCGGCCGTCGTGGCGATCACCGACATGCCGGCGGCGGGCAGGGCGTCCAGCGCGGTATCGATAAGGCGCTCATCGCCCTGGCGCTCGGTCGAGCACGTGACGAGCACGATGGGGTCGCGCATGGTGGCGAGCCATGCCGGCGCCGGAGACGGCGGGGCCCAGTTGACGGGGCCGACTAGGCGCACGTTCGCCGGCCAGTCGCCGCGCGGGTACTCAAAGCCCTCGGCGGTCAGCGCCAGCAGCAGGGGCGGACACAAAAACAGATCGGTGAAGCGATCGAGCGCGGGCAGATCGTGTCGGGCACGCAGCCTATTGAGCCTCGGCATGACCTTGCGGTCGACGATGGCGCCGAGGCGGGTGAAGATCGCGTCACGCACGACCCCGAGCGGACCGCCCAGGGGACGCAGGCCAAGCCCAAAGGGCGGGGCGTCGCGGGAGCGCAGCTGCAGCAGGTAGGGCGAGTACATCGCCCAGGGGCGTCCGGACGCCTCGGCCACGATGGCGGCTCCCCAGCAGTTGACGTCGATGAGCAGCACGTCCGGGTCGTGACGGCTTACCGCCCGCGCGAGGTCGGGAGCCTCGCCGTCCGCCCGCTCGGCGAATGTGCTCAGCGCCGACAGGCCGGCGCCGAGCAGCGTGCGCTCCCGCCAATCTTCGATTTGGCTGCCTTCGACGACCGGATCGATCGGCGACGCCTCGATGCCCGCCAGCGCCAGATGCCGGAGCTCATCGGCCATCGCGCAGACGGACACTCGATGGCCGCGCGTGGTGAGCTCGACCATGATCGGCACGGTCGGATACAGATGTCCGCGGGCCGGTGAGGTGTATACGAGAACTTTCACTGCACCTCCACGAACATGTCAGTCCCGCAGCGCAAGGGCTGCCGGCACGGAGGCGGCGAGATAACCCGGGATCGCGAGGATCACGAGCGCGGTGGCGGTCATGAGGGCGAGGCTGCTCAACGCCGTCAGCACCGTGATCGAGTAGACGACGGGGAAGTTGACCGCGCTCGCGAGCGCGCGATCGGCCAACTGCTGGCCATAGAGGCCGAAGATCGCCCCGGTCACGCAGCCGACGCCCAGCAGCAACAGGCTCTCCAGCAGGATCGTGTGCCACAGGTCGGCGCGGGGAAGCCCCTCGAGCTTGAGCTTGGCCAGACGCGGCCGGCGCTGCCAGATCAGGGCGCCCATCGCCGCGGCCATCGCCAGCACCGCGGCGATCGGGATCAGCGTGGCGATCTGGGTGAGGCGTGCGAGCGCCCTGCGGCTGAGCGCGCTCTGCTGGGCCGTGTGCCGTCCGGCGGTCTGCGCGGTGAGCCCCGAGTGTGGACCGAGCACGCGCTCGATCTCATCCGCGCCGCGGGTCGCGGGGACGCCGGGAGCGAGCAGCACGCTGTAGGCGCTGATGTCGCGGCTTCCCCACGCACGTGCGTAATCGGTGGCGTTCATGACGATTGCGCCGGGGGCCCAGCTGACGTTGGTGGACAGGGCTGCGATGCGAAACGCCGTGGGGTTGGGCGAAGGCAGCTCAAGCGCCTGGCCGATATGCAGGTGGTGCTCAGAGGCAATCGCCTGGGAGAGAACCAGCCAGCCACCGGCGTGCACACGTCCGGTCGCCTGGCGCAGGTTGCCCCGAACCAGCTGGGCGCCGGGCAGCAGAGGGGTAGCCCCACGCGGCGGGGCGATCACCAGCACGCGGCGCTCGCCGTAGTCCATCAGCCCGCTGCGATACAGCTGCACCGCGCGCACGCCCGGGACGCGCTCGAGCTTGGCTAGATCGACCGGTGCGAACGGGGTCGTGTGCAGCAGGTTGTACTCACCCGCGGGCGAGACCCATACGTCGGTGAACGCGTTCATGTCGTGCGCCGCGCCATCGAGGCCCGCGAGCAGGTCGCCGTGCGCGCCCTGAATCGCCACGCTGCCGAAGATGGCGATCGCGCCGGTCGCCGTGATCGCCACGGCGCGCGCGCCGGCCGCGCTGAGCTCCATCGCCGCGACGTGTGGGACGGCGCCTGTGACCGTGCGGGCGAGCCGCTTGACGAGCGCGAGCGTCACGCCGAGCGCGGCCGGCAGCACCAGCAGCAGGGCTCCCACGAGCAGGACCATGCCCGGGATCGCCGCGTTCGGCGCGGCGAGCAGAATCGTGGTGGCGGCGCCGAGGCAGCCCCATCCGGCGAGCGCCAGCCGACCCTCTATCCGCGTGGCGCCGGAGCTCTCTCGTGGGCCGATCGCGGCGAGCGGATCGCGCGCGAGGATGTCGCGCAGCGGACTGAGCACCGCCACGATCGCGGCCAGCATGCCCCCGGCGGTGGCGATCGCCACGCTCTGCCAGCTGACGATGCGCTCGGAGCCGACGGCGAAGGCCAGCGACAGGTATGCAGGGTTGGAATGGAGCAGGTGGATCGAGAGCTCCTCGCCCAGCACCAGTCCGCCGATGCAGGCGACGAGCCCCAGCGCCACGGCGTCGAGGAGCAGCACCGCGATCACGGTTCGCGGAGCGTACCCGTCGCGGCGCAGGTCGACCACCAGCCGCCGGCGCTGCGGAACGGTGAGCAGCATCGCGTTGAATGCGAACAGGAACCCGACGAGCGCGCTGATCGCCGCGAACAGGGCGGTCGACTGGTTGCTCGCCGCGGCTGCCTTCGCGAACAGCTTTTCTTCGTAGTCGATGGCCTCGACGTTCAAGCGACCGCCGGCGAGCGCTCGCAGCGCGGTCTTCACCCGAGTTTCCGAGCCGGCGGCGGGCTGCACGAGGATGCGGCTCAGGCGAGTGGACAGGCCGGTCATTTCCTGTGCGTATGACAGCGGCGCGATGGCGACGGAGCTGGCGATCAACGGCCCGATCTGCCGTTCGTGAAGCTGGGTGTACAGCGGCGCCTCGGCCGTGTGCCCGGCAAGCTGGAAGCTGACTTCTTGACCAAACTTCCTCACGCCGATTCTCTGCGCAACCGGAGCGGGCAGCACGACGGCGCCGATTCCCCCGAACGGTCTGAGGTTGGCGTCGTGGACGAGCGAGCCGCCGAGCTCGGACAGGCTGGTGTCGGCGCCGATGAGCTCCACCGACTCGCTGCCCCGCGGGCCGATCGCGTTCGCGCCCGCTTCCAGCAGGGGCGCCGCCACGCGCACGCCGGGGATGCGGCGCACGCGCGCGAGCACGCCCGCCGGAAAGCCGTGGGGATCGCGTGCCAGCAGCTGCAACGTCGCGTTGCCGGCTATCCCGCGCGAGAGCTGGGTCACCGAGCTCTGCAGACTCGAGCTCGACACCTGCGACGCGAACAGCAGTGCTACCCCGGCGGCGATGCCCACGACCGCGAAGCACTCCTGCATCCAGCGTGCGCGCAGGCGTACGCGGTAGAGGTGCAGGATGTTCGCTGGTCTCACATGTACACCGGCTTGGCTTCGTAGCTCGAGAGGGTTCCGTCGCGCAGCGTGAGCACCCGGTCGGCATATTCCGCCGCCATCGGGTCGTGGCTGACGATCACGGCCGCAACCTGCCGTTCACGGCACAGGCCCCGCAGCAGCTCGAGCACGTCGCGGCCGCGTTGAGTGTCGAGGCTCCCCGTCGGCTCGTCCGCGAGCAGCAGGCGCGGCTTGGTGGAGAGCGCGCGGGCGATCATCACGCGCTGACGCTCGCCCATCGACAGCGTCTCGGCGCGATGACGCGTTCGCTCTCCCAGCCCGAGTCGCTCGAGCAGGGGCGCGATCTCGCGTTGGGCCGCACGCCAGCGCATCGTCTTGAGCAGCTTCAGCGTCGCGTTGTCGACGGTGCTGACACCTGGCAGCAGGTCGAAGCTCTGACGGATGAATCCCAGTTCGGCGAGCCTGAAGTGCGAGGCCTCGCGCTCTGACAGCGACGATATGTCGCGTCCCCCGATCAGAACCGTGCCGGCCGTAGGCTCCAGCAGCATCGCGACCATCAGCAGCAGCGTCGTCTTGCCCGATCCGCTCGGCCCGTACAGCGCGACCGTTTCACCAGGCGCGACTCGCAACGACACGCCGTCTACGGCACGCACGGGCTCCCCGCCGACGGCGGGATAGTGCTTCACGAGGTTGTGCAGCTCCAGCACGCTCTGTCTCCCAGGTGTGCGCCGGAGGCCGTCCGACCCACGTCAGTACGACACCTTGCCGCTCACGTGCACGGTGATAGCGTCGTGGTTCGATTCTTGAATCGTGCCGCTGAAGCGCAGGCCCGATCCGTGGACGTGGCCATAGCGCCCGGTTCCGTGCCCGATCGACAGCGAGCCGGAGAAGCTCGCCGTCGCGCCCGCTCTGCGATAGCTCGCGGTTCCGTTGCCCGACAACGACCCTCCCCGCGGATAGATGTTGACTTCGGCCGTCACCCGGCTGGTCGAGACGGCGGTCAGGTGCACATAGATCGCCCCCGTTACCGTGCCTGAAGCTGAGCCCCGCTCGTTGAGTGTGAAGTTATGCTTACTCGTGAGGTGCAAATGGCCGGTCTCGTTGAGCGAGATCGTTCTCGCCACGCGCGCTGGCGGGGGTACTGGCCGCCGATCTATCTTCGATCGCTCGCCGGAGCTGAGCGGCGCCAGCGCCATCGCCGCGGTGAGACACGCCGCTGTGGCCATCAGGGTGACACTGGGCTTGGCCCACCTGAGTCTTGCCGACGGGCTCATCCTGGACAGGGGGTCGTGGCGAGCGCGGCGCCGGCTGAGCCGTCGGCGTAAGTGAATTCACCGGCGAACGGAAACCCGCCGATCGGACAGCTGGAGGGGACGACTACTGTGTTCGCGTCGCGTGCCCGGCGTCGCTTGCTTTGGCCGACAGTGAGCGAGAAGGTGGCGATTGAGGCATCGGGCTCGTTGGGCAGCGTGGGAATTGGGGGGATCGACATCTTGAGCTCTTCCCCGTAGGGAGCGCTATCCGCGAGCACCGTCCCTTTGAGCACCACGCGCTCCTCGATCGGCGTGTAGCCCTGGGCGAGAATCGCAAACGTCGGGCGAAGATTCTGCGGCGGGCCAAGGAAAGCCTGCAACGTGATGTTCTCGGTGATCGTCTGAGATCCGGTGCGTGACTCCACGAGCGCGTGTCCGCTGCCGATCCGAGATCGCGCCGGGCAGCCGCTCGCGCCGTGGGCTCGCAGGCGCGCGACTGTGCAGCTGCGCAGCTTGGGGATGTCGAGCCTCAGTCCGGCGGGGAAGTGCAAGACCGCTCGGCGTACCGGGGAGGGCACGTTGAGCGGGGAAGGCACGCCGAACTCCACCCCTGCGTAGCGGATGGTGAAAGTGAGGGCGGCCCTGGCACCGAGCCGGTTGGGGAAGAGGGATGGTGCGATCGTGGCGGAGGTTGTTTCCGCCTGGGCCACCGCGGCGGGCGCCGCCCATACGGCCATCGTGGCGAGGGCCGTGCGGATCACTGCTTGTGCGGGCACGGGATGGTGGGGGTAACCGTGACCATGGCCCCGTCGGCGAACCCGATGATCGCCTTGATCGGAAAGCCGCCGCGGGGACATGTCGTGGGGACGACTACGCCCCTGACGTGGACCAGTTTCTTCTTGCCATGGACTGTTTTGTAGTAGGCGACGTTCTTAGCGCCGAATGTGAGGAAGACGTGATCCACCCAACCAAGCGCGGCTCCGGGGAGCGTGGGGATTATCGGAACGTCGAAGGTGATGCCGAACCCGTAGGGCTTGGGTGCGCGGACTTCCCTTGCCACCAGCGCGAGCTGCTCGGTGGCGGGTGTGACGGCGCTGACATAGATCAACATCACGATGTGCCCGTGTTCCTTCCGAGCGAGAAAGAATTCGAGTGTGAACGGCCCGGGAACGTTTTCACCGGCGATTTCAAACAGCCCTATGCCCTTGCCGAAGCCGACACGGGAGTCGGCCGGACAGACGCTGGGGCCGACTGCTTCAAGCTTGGCCGCGGTCGCGGCACAGGTGCCGGCGCCGCGTACGTCCACCAACATGCCGGCTGGCGCATATGCCGTGACTTTGGTGACCGGCGACTGCGGTCCCGGGGCGGCCGAGCTGAACTTTGCCGTAGCCGAGAGGTTGGTCGGCGCGCCCAGCTTGTCGGGGCTGAAGCGCGCGTCGATCGTCACGGTCTCCGTATCTGCCGCGAGGGCAACCGCTGCGATGAGCATGCACGCGAAGGCCAGCAGCGCTGCAATCAGTGCTCGAGCTTTGCACAGCATCGTTCCTCCCTTTGTGACCGCACGACACGCAGCTTCAATAACCTGTATCTTGAAACCCGCCGCTTCCTCGGGAGCATTTCATAGAGGAGATGGCCTAGATTTCATTTTACCGACAGTAACATGAATTTAGAGAGCTGTCAACCTCTGGCATTGATTCATGCTATGACGGCAGCAGCGGTGATTTGTAGTCCAGGCGAAAGGAGCAGCCGATAAATCTCTCGGGTCGAATTTTTGCCGCCGCCTACGACCGTATGACGGCAGGGCCGGAAAAGGCCGGATTGCGCGCGCACCGCCAGGAGCTGCTCGCGAGTGCGCGCGGGAGAGTGCTCGAGATCGGCGGCGGCACCGGCGCGAACCTGCCCTTCTACGGGGAGGGCGTCACGGCGCTCACCGTCACCGAGCCCGAGGAGCCGATGGCGCGGCGGCTCGCGCGGCGCCTGCGAGAGTACGCGCTGCCGGCGGAGCTCGTGCACGCCCCCGCGGAGGAGCTGCCGTTTGCGGACGGGAGCTTTGACGTCGCGGTCTCCACGCTCGTGCTCTGCACGGTCACCGATCAAGCGCGAGCGCTCGGCGAGCTGCGCCGGGTGCTGGGACCGAACGGCCGGCTGCTGTTCATCG
>Ga0070711_100000937_pt1 | contig 15427 bp, 31 predicted proteins | sample LARL53metaG_FD_65452 | JGI IMG/M metagenome (GOLD analysis project Ga0070711, IMG submission 65452) | Corn, switchgrass and miscanthus rhizosphere microbial communities from Kellogg Biological Station, Michigan, USA - LAR L5-3 metaG | ecosystem: Host-associated > Plants > Roots > Rhizosphere ... | reverse complement strand
GTGCGCGCCGCGCTGGCGGCCTTCCTCGCCGGCCCTGCGAGCATCGAGCGGCTCGCTCATGCTTTGCGGCTGCGCCGCGACGCCCGCAGCGGCGCATCGCTGCACCACCCGAAGGGAGATCCGTCATGACCATCGGTAGCAACGCGGGGCTCGTCGATCCGAAGCCGGTTCCGGTAGCCCCGGCGCCCAAGCCCGATCCAGAACCCGCCGCCGGCGACGACAAGAAGCCGAAGGCGAGCCCGCGCGCGGTCGCCGTCGCGCACTTCCACCACATTTACCGTTCGATCGGCGACCCTGACGCGAGCAACAATGCGGTCGAGCTCGCGGACGCGGTGTTCGGACCGTCCGAGGAGTGACGCTCACCCGCGGCCCCGGCATGTGGTACACTGAGGGGGTGCAGAACGCACCCCCTCTTCTTCTGCCGGCCGCGCCCGCCGCCGATCGCGCGCTGCTGCTCACGTGGCTACAAACCAAAGGCCGGCAATCGCCGGCGACGCTCGACGCCTACGCCGATTCGCTCGCGCGCTTCATACGCGATCTCGAGCCGACGTCATTCGAGGCCGTGACGGTCGGCGACGTCGCCAGCTGGCAAGAGCGACTGTCGCGAGATCTCGCGCCCGCGAGCGTGAACCGCCATATGGCGGCGCTGCGATCGCTGTACGCGTTCGGCGTCGTATCCGGTGAATGGGCCCGCAACCCCACCGCAGTCGTCGCGGATCTACCGGCGCCGCGGCAGCTCGCCTCGCGCATCATCGCCGAGGCCGACGTGCTTCGCATGATCTCGGCGCCGCAGCTCGAGCGCGACCGCCTGATCGTGCGGCTGCTGTATGCCGGCGGGCTGCGCGCGAGCGAGCTGTGCGCGCTGCGCTGGCGCCACGTGCAGCCGATCGGCGACGAGGACGGGCTGCTGATCGTCGCCGGCAAGGGCTCGCGGATCCGCAGCGTGCGGATCTCGCCGGCGACATTCAAGGCGCTGCGCGAATACAGCCGCGGCGCCACCGGCGACGCCTTCGTGTTCTGTCGCCGATCGGGCGGCGCGCTGTGCCGGCAGCGGATTCATTCGATCGTCGCGCGAGCTGCGCGGCGTGCCGAGGTCGACGGTTCGATCGGGCCGCACTTCCTGCGTCACGCGCACGCGACGCACGCGCTCGAGCGCGGCGCGCCGCTCCATCTCGTGCAGCGCACGCTCGGCCACTCCTCGCTCATGACGACAGGGCGTTATCTTCACGCGCGGCCGACGGAGTCGAGCGCGCTCTATCTCGCGGTCTAGTCGACGAGGATCCTCGAGCTCTCGGGCGCGACCGTCGCGCTGCCGGTGCCGCACGCGAAGGATCCGCCGAAGTCGACGCCGCCGCCCCCGAATATATCCATGCCGAGCGCGACCGGGGTGAGCGGCAGCTCGCGCATGCTGTGATGGTACGTGTGGCGCGGGAGATCGCCGCACTGAATCGTGATCGTCGACGTCGACGGGTTCATGACCGCGGCCATGTAGTTGCCGGCGAGCGAGAATTCGGTCTGGATCGTCTTCTGCGTCAGCGAGCTCGTGTCGAAATAAAACATGTTGTCGAATTCGCTGAAGTAGACGCAGACGGGGTGGCCCTTGTAGTCGACGAGGCCCGCCGAGCAGCTGCTCCCCATAGCGAGGTCGACCGCGCCATGATCGCCGACGCGATCGTTCGTGTCGGCGCCGGATCCCCAATTACCGTCAGTGCCGCTATTCGGGTCATAGCCGTTCGCGTCGCAGCCGCTGCAGTTGGTCGGAAAGAAGGCGCTCATGCGCGGGTGCCCGTCGCCGGGCGCCGGCTGGAAGAGCTGCGGTGGGTAGACCGAGAACTGTGGCTGGCTCGTCTGATCGTCGAGATCGAGCCGCTGCGTGACGCGCTGCGAGACGAACGTCAGCAAGTAGAACGCAAAATGATTATAGAGCATCTGGTAGTTGTCGGCGATGACGTCGACGGCGCGCTCGTGGTCCTCATAAAAGATCAGGCCGGTGGTGCTGTTGAGGACCTGCGAAAAGCAGTTGAGCCCGTGCGGCCACTGCCGCGTCTCCGGGCTGTGGTTGCTAAAGCCGACGAGAACCTGCTCGGCCTCGCCCATGAGCACGTTCGGCGACGTATAGGTGAGCGTGCCGAGCTCGCACGTGTTGTCCGTCGTGAGCGCGTCGGCGAGACCGTTGAACATGAGCGCGAAGGGCTGGCCTTGCATGAGGCTGCCGACGCGTAGGTGATTGAGCGAATTAAAGAGCGTGATCCGGTGGTTCGTCATCGTCGAGTCGGAGCAGCCCCACTCTTGGGTGCAGTTAATGCCGACCGTATTGCAGGGCGTGTTTTTGCACGTGATCTGATTTTGGATGTTGACGTTCGACGTGTCGTTTTCCATGCCCCAAAAGAGGTCGAAGCCGCTGGCGCCCTGCGCGGTGCCGGCGTTGACGCCCGAGACTGTCGTGCCGCTATCGTAGGATTGCCACCACTTCATGACGTGCGGGTCCGACGTGTCGGCCATGTACGTCGAGTCAGGGTTCGAGATCGCCGAGACCGCCGTCAGGCCGCCGGATCCGGTCGTGCTCGACGTGAGCGTCGACAGGCTCGTCGTACACGTCACCGTGACGATCGAAAAGGACGACGTCGACGAGCAATTCGGGATCCCCGCGGCGTTGATCGCCGTGCTGAGAAACGTCGCGACGTCGATGGGCTGCTCGACCGGCGGCGGAATCGGAACCGGACCGTAAGAGACCGGCGTGCCGTTGATCGTCACCGTGACCGTCTGCCCAGGCGTCACCGGGCTCGGGCCGCCGATCGTCACCGTGCCGATTGATTGGCAGCCGTCCTGCGACGACCAATAGAGCGCGTGCGCGGCGTCTGTGAAGAATTGCAAATGCACGCGGCTTTGCTCGTGCCAATCGGTGTCGCCCGCTTCTCCCGGTGGGTTCGCGCCTTGCGGATTGGTCGGCGTGCCGTAGATCTTGATTCCGGTGCCCGGATTGCCGCACGCCGGCGAGCCGAAAAAGCCGTACGCTTCGTTGGCGTGGATCTTATTCGGGTTCGTGTATTGCATCGGGCGCGCGCCGGGCGACGTGTACGGGAAGTTGTGGCTGCACAGCGTGATCGCCTGGCCCGTCGTGAACTGCTGATTTTCGTTGAGACATATCACGGCGTAGAGGTCGAGATTCACGCTCGTGCAGTGGGAGCCCGTGCAGTGCTTGCCGTCGACGAAGACCACATTGGGCTGCATGTTGGGGACGCAGGTGTTGTTGCTAAGCTCGGTCGTGCCGGCTTCCTTGAACTGCGACGCAAATCGCGCGTTCGGCGTCGCCGTGCATGGCTGTCCGTTGCCGGGCGTCGACGTCGGATTCGGCGCCGGCGATCCGTTGCACGCACCAGGATCCTGATCGTTGCCGGCGAGGCACGGGTTCGCCGGCGCGACGGGAGCGGCAGCGCAAAAACTGACGCCTGCACAGGCGAGCGCGACGACAGCTGCGATCGCGACGAGCTGACGCATTAGCCCCCGTTGTCGATCCAATGGACATCGATTCGCTCGGTGTTGGGGACGGTCGTCGCCGCGGGCGTCGCGGCAAAGGTCCACGCTTTTACTGTCAGCGTCGTCGTCGACGGCTTGCAATTGATGAACGCGGTCGGTGGCTGCGCTTCATCGTTGACCCAACAGCCCGGCGCGCCGTTGCGCGTGATTCCGCCGGGCAGCGTGATCGTCCACGTGCCGGTGCCGGCGCCCGGCGTAATGACGAGCATGAACGCGCAGCCAGCGCCCGGCGCCGGCGTCGCGCTGGCCGACGTGCAATTCGTGCTGTTGACGAGGCCGGCGGTGCCGCCGTCGACCATGCCGCCGAACCACGCCGTCGACGTTGTCGCCGCCGGCGCCGGAAACGCGGCGTTGCCGGTCGCGACATAGCCGGAATTATTGCTCGTGCCCGAGATCGTCTCTGACGCCGACGACCCGCCGATCGTGCAGGCAGAATTATTCGTGCAGCGCCAAATGGACGTGCCGCTCGCGTTCCACCAATTAAAGTTATTGCGGCTCGACGTCGACGTGCCGAGCGCGTAGAAATTCCACAGATCGCGGCTCGCAGCCGAGAGACCGATGAAACCATAAGGACCGCCGACGGCGCCGCTCGCGGCCGACGGGTGGATATACATGACGGCGACCGCCGGCGTCGACGTGTTCGCCGGCTCCGGAATTGGAACGTCGAGGACCGCTTGCGACGTCGGCGCCGCCGCCGGGGTGGGGAGATCCGTCGCGCCGCCGAGCTGTACGTCGAATCCTGTCGTCGACGCGTTGGAGCTGAGGATCGCGATCCCGTTCGTCGTGCTCGTGGTCAGAATCTGAGGCGCTGCGTTGCCGAAGGAGAGGTTCGCGCCGATCGAAGCGCTATTCGTGACGATCAGAGCGGTGCCGGCAGCGCTGAACGTGACCACGCCGGAGAACGTGTAGACGCCGGAGACTGTCGCGCATAGCCCGCCGGCGCTCGACGTGTTGAAGCACAGCGAGCTGCCGTCGAGATAGAATGGCGCGCCATTGGCCGTGAGTCTCTCGGGGCCGCCCGCGCGCGCCGGCGCGCACAGCGCGAGCGCGATCGCGACCGCGAGAAGCACGCGCCTCACAGGTAGTCGAGCTCCAGCTCTGTGTCGCCGGTCGGCGGCGACGTGTTGCCGTTGACGCCGGTCAGCCGACAGTACACGTCAGCGCCGACGTCGCGACCATACGGCAGGTTGAACTGATACGCTTGAAGCCCGAATTGCGCGCCGAGCACGATCGGCTCGCCCGAAAACGCGCTATTGTTGTAGCAGCCGACCGCGAGATTCTGTGACGCCATGCCGCCGTTGGGCGAGATCCACGTGAGCGAGAGCAGCACGTGGCCGGCGCCAAGGTGAAAGTCATTATTGCACGGTAGCGCGCCCGCGGTGCAGCCGGTCGTGAGGAAGCCGGCCGCGCTTTGGATGTGCGACGGCGTCGGCGACTTCACGGTCAGCGTCACGTTCGACGCGTTGAGCGAGACGAAAAGATTGTCGGACGTGTCGAGCTGCAGCGGATCGAGCGTGCCGAGCGGGTTCTCGCCGACGACGCCGACGAAGCTGTGGCCCGCTTCGGTCTCGCCGCCGACGCCGTTGTAAAGCGCCGGTAGCACAGCCGGCAGCGAAACGCCGTTGCTCGAGCCTTGGACGACGAGAGTCCCCGCGGCGCCGGCACCCAAGTTAGTGCCATTAGGTGCGACGCGGAGACGATCGAACGTCGCTCCGTTGTAGCCGAAGAGCGCGATGCCCTGGCCGGCGCCTGTCGCTTGCGCGTCGCTCGCGCCACTGAACGGGAAGTTTATCGTGCTCCCGCCGAGCGTCGTGAGGATCCGGCCGTTCGCATCGCACTGAATCGGCAGCAGCGTGCCGTCAGTGACCGTCGTGAGGACGGACTGAAATTGGCAGTTGCTGATGATGCTCAAGTTGCCGGGGACGTCATAGCGGAACCCGCCGGCGTTGTGCATCACCGGAAGCGTCGCGCCCGCCGGCGCCGCGAAGGCGACGACGACGGCGAGCGCGATCGCGATCCGTCGGATCATTGGACGGGCGCGATGACCACAGAGATCGCGACGTGCTTGCCGTACAGGTACGTCTTCGCGCCGGCGCCGGGGTTGGACGGGTCGCCGATCGTTGTCGGCTGCCCGGCCTGAATCGCGGCCTTGGCGGCCTGCAGCTCGGCCGAGAGCGCGATGTAGAGCATAAAGATCGTCTCGAGGTCCATGACTAGGTTCCTTTCGCCGGCGCTTTGCCGGCAGCTGTGGTGTCCGGTGTCGGGTCATTGCTCTGAGAGCTCGAGATCCCGACGCCGGCAAGGCCGCTCCACACCGTGAGCAGCGCGGCACTGCCGGTCGCGCCGCAAAGCGTGCCGGCGAGGAACTGATCGCAATGCGGTCCGAGCACGCTATGCATGGCGCCGGCCGCGATCAGGCTGCCGACCGCCGACGCAATCCCTTTCCACGCACCGTGTAGCCAATTCGAGAACTTCATGCGACCCCTCTCACTGCGACTGCAAGTGAATGTGCGGCTGATCGTTGTCGGCGAAAACGACGGTGTCAGGGCAAGCAGCTGTGACCTGCGCCAGCCATGCACGCGCGTCGCCGCCGAGACCGATCTTCGTGACCCACTGATTGTGTTGACCCATCGCAAGGCAAAAGCCGAGCGTCGCGCTATTCGCGCCGACGTCGCTGCCGTCGATCGTGCCGACGTCGACGGCGAAGCCCTCTTTGTGCCCGTGAATCGAGCCCGGAGGATCCGGGCCGTGATCGCTATTGATAGCCGTGAGCAGCAGCCGGAAGCCGAGACCGCCGGCGCTCGAAGGAGTCGCCGCGCGCAGCACGAGCGCCACGAGATCCGTTTGCGTCAGCGACTCGTCGAGGAGGTCGCCGCGCGCGACGTCGTTCTGGATCGTGACGCTATCGGTCGCGAGCTTGCGTGCGATCGCGCTCAATGGTGGATCCACCGTATGATCGCGTCGGCGCCGACGGCGACCGCGACCGCGCCAAAGCCGCCGACAGCCCAGCGTGCGAGCCGGCGAATATCTTCGACGACGCGGACGACACCGGGGAACGTCGTCCCGTCGTCGTCGACGCCGCCCTCGAGCAGCCGCTTCATCTTCACCATGTCAGTCTCGAGCGCGCTGAGCCGTTGCTCGCGGATCCACACGGTGAAGCGCTCGTCGTCCACATTAGCTGTAGCCGCAGACGAGGACGTTCGCCGCGGTGCCGAGCGCGGCGAGCCCGCCGAAAAATGGGAGACCGTCGGATCCGAACGAGAGCACTGCGCCTGGCTGGATATTTTGAAAGACAAGCGAGCTGCCGTCGCCGGTGTCGACGAGGTTGACGACCTGCACATTTATCGGATCGTTGTTAAAGACGACCTTGAGCACGCCGCCGGTCGGCACGAGCTGCCCGGCGATGTGGAGCTTGCGAAATGGTTGACCATTCGGCGGCGCGTCGATCGGCCGGCCGGGAGGCAGCGGCGTGAGCGAAGGGCGCAGCGCGATTCCGCCGATCTTCACGAGTCGGATCCCCCGCGGCTCATTAGTGCGATCCCGCCGGCGAACAGCGCCGCCGCGGCGCCGTAGATCATCGCGCTGCGCTCAATGCCGTGAACGAAGAGCGGCAGCGTCGGCCACCAGCTGGGACCGGTTTCGCCATCTTGTCCGGGCTGCGTCGCGCCCGCGGGCGGGCCGGCCGTGAGGCCGACAGCGACGACCGCACGCACGCTGGCGGCGAGCGTGTTAAGTCCGAGCTCTTTGAGCGTCGCATAGAGCGCGGCGATCCGCGTGGGCTCTTCTTTCGCGATCAGCGTCGCATCGTTGCCCGGCCACGCCGCGGTCTCGAGCGCGCGGAGCTGTTCGATCGGCGTCGCGTTGTCCGGGAGCTTCGAGAGCGCGCCTTTCATGACGTTCGCAGCGAGCGTCGCGTTCGTGACCGGATCCATGAGCGCGCCTTGTGTCTGCCCGGCGCCGACGCCGTTGCTGTTGAGCTGGAAGAGTCCGATGCTGACGGAGCCGTCCTTCTCATAGCCGACGTCGCTCGGACCCGTCTGCCCGCTTTCGTCGCGGATGACGGCCGCCCACAGGTAAAGCGGGATCCCGTTGGCATCCATAACGGACTTTACTTGCGCGTACCACGGCTGACTCTGCAGCCACTGCGTGAAGCTCATGCGGCCTTCTTGTGGAAATGCTGCCATGCAAACCAGCCGCCGCCGATGACCGTCGCGAGCGCGACGACGCCGACGATGACGTTTGAGCTCGAACTCGCGCTCGAGGGCGTACCTGGTGGAATGTAGATCCCTTGGCCGCTCGTATCGCCGGCCGCGCCGGCGTCCGTGATCGCGCTCGCGAGCGTCTGCGTCGGATCGTTCGGACCCGGTGCCGGCGCCGGCGCTGGCTGGGGTGCCGGCGCGCCGCCAGGGCCGCCGGGCGAGATCGTGCGGTTCGTCAGAAGGCCGCTCGTGCCGCTGCCGCCGATGTAGCGAATGCCGCCGATCGGACCGAACCTGGTGCCCGATCCGTCGCCGAAGCGAGGATCCGACGAAATATTGCCTACCATCGGCGGATCCGCGACGAGACCGGCGAGCGCGCCGGATCCAAAGTCAGCGCGCAGGAGATCGGTGATATACATTTAGCGCGCTCCATAGTGATACGAAAGCGCTCCCGAAAGCTGCAGCCACATGAGACCGTAGAGGAACCCTCCGATCAGTCTGATCGCGGACCAGCGGTTCAGCTGCTCAAAGCTCATATGTGACTGAAGAGCTTTCCGATCGTGCTCCCGATCGTGCCGACGACGCCGCCGATGTTCGACCAGAAATCTCCGCTCTTTTGCGCGCCGGCAGCGGCCTGCGCTTCGGTGACGCCGGCGCTCGCATTGATGCCCGCGATGCGCGAGGCGCTGCGCGCGTTCGCCTGCGCGATCGCGGTCGCGCTCGTCGCGTTGTAGCCGGCGATCGTCGTCTGCGACGCGTACTGCGCCTGGGCTTGCTCGAGCGAGATCTCGCCGAGCTGCACCTGCTCCTCGAGCGTCTTAAGGCTCACGAGCGCGTTCGCCGAATCCTTGATGCGTTCGATCGCGACTTGCGTGTTGTCGCCGTGCTCGGCGACCGCTGCATCGAGCACGTCCTTCGTGACGTTGGGATCCAAGCCGGTCGCGCCGGTCGACTGCGACGTCGAGCGGCCGAAGTAGCCGGCGACGGCGACCGCAGCGACGCCGAGCGCGGCAACGCCGCCGATCTTGAGCGCGTCGCCTTTAGTGAGAGTCATCGCCGACCGTCACAAGGCGGCCGGTGTGCGGCCACCCGTAGATGAACTGCTGGATCCCCGGCACGTAGGGCGTCTCTGTCGTCTTGCGCGGCGGTAGGATCGCGACCGGCATATTGCGCGGCACCGGCTGCACCGAGAGCGGCGGGCGGCGACCATACATCTGGTATTGAGGCAGCAGCAAGCCGGCGTCGATCGCGAGCAGCATCGGCCCCGGAATGTACTGATACCGCTCGGGCATCGTGTCGCGCCCGGGTCGGTCAGCTCGCCAAACCCTCATCGGCCTTCTTCTCTCGCCGCCGCGCAGCGAGCTCGTCGCGCGTGAACGCCTCGAGGCACGCAAACGTCACGAGGCCCGCGACGATGTTCGCCGCGACGAGCGCGGCGACGATGCGCGCGTTAGGCGCCGTCCAATAGATCATGCGCTGAAGAGCGCCTGCGCGACCGTCGCGAACCCTTGGGTGCCCGACGTGATCAGTGACGAGGCGCCCTGATATCGGCGCACGAGGAGCGAGCCCCACGCGAGTCCGATGACGCCGATAAAGATGGCTCCGATTGCCTGCTTCATTTGCCGAACTTCCCTTGCGCCCAGCGGAGCGCCCAGACGAGCAGCAAGATCCCGATGAGACCGTATCCGATCTTCTGAGTCTTGCGATTGATCGCGAGGACGGCGATGAGCACGCCGCCGATCACGAAAGCCCACGTCTTGCTCATGCCGCTCACGCCGTGCCTACCGTTCCGTCGCTGCTCTGGATGATCGCGCCGGCCTTGCCCATGCCGGCGACGTACTTGAGCGTCGGCGTTCCCGACGAGAGATTCGCGGTCGACGACGCCGGCACAACCGTGCCCGCATCTTGCGCCGGCGCGCCTCCGCCCGAGAGCGCTGCCCACACAGCCGGCCAGCGGTTCTTAAAGCCCACGTACGCGACCGCGACGGCGACCAGCGCGAGCAAGAGCCCAAAGAACTGCTGAGCGGCCATGTGTCAGCTGACCGCCTTGCCGGCGAGCTGTTGGATCTTCGCGACGCCGCCCGCGGCCGTGTCGACGCCGGCACGGAAGACGAGCGCGAGGACGCCGACGACGATGAAGTTGTACCAGCCGATCCGCACGCCCCGCAGCTCGCTCGCGTCGTCGACGACCCACTTCTCGTACACGAACTTGATGACCGCGAGGACGACGACGCCCGCTGCGAATAGCGGCCATATAACCGTCGCGCGGTCGACCAAGCTCTGGATGAAGCCCGGCTTGTCTTGCTGCGTCGTCGCGGCTTGCTTCGCGGCCGTGGCGGCGGTCGGAATCACCGAATTGAGTCCGGGATTCCAAACGCTCGTGCTCGTTGCGCCTGTTCTCATGACACTGTCCTCTCTCTGCGCGGCGCGCTAGCGCGTCGCCGGCGGCAGCTCGAGGTCGACGAGCTCGCGGTAGACGTCGACGCACTTCTGCGCGGTCCCCAGCGTCGCGCCTTGCGCGATGTTGAGGATGAAGAGCAGCTGCGAATACAGCGTCGCGTCGATCTGATCGCGTCCGAGCGACTCGCCGACGACCTGGGTGTCGTCGAAGAGATTATGGAGGAACCAGCCGGTCGGGAGCTGCTGCTGAAGCTCCTGGGCATTGTCGTCGCGGAGATCCGAGCCGGTGTCGTCGTAGAACGGGTACTCGCCGTCCGCCTCGAGCTTGAACTTCGCGACGTCGACGTGATCGCTCACGCCGTTGATGTAGACGTGGTGTAGCGCGTCGAGCAGCGTCGGCCCCGGCGTCGGGTAAGAATACTGATTGTCGCCGATTCCGAGCGACTGCTTCGGCGTGAACTGACGCAGGCGCGTGCCCACCAGGAAGTCCGGCGGGATCGCGTTGAGCCCGGTCATCGCGTCGTACCACTCTTCTGCGATCTCGAGCGTGCCGGCGCCGAACGTGACGACCGCGTTACCGGTGCCGACGAGGTCGCTCGCCTGGCAGAACGTGCCGGTGAGGCTCCACTCCTGCTGCGAGTTGCGCGGAATCATGCCGGTCGCGAAGTTGCGACCGCGCAGCGCGATCGGCCACCGCACGCGGACGAGCACGTTGTACGTGCCGGCCGTTCCCGGCGTCCAAAACGCATAGCCGGGCGCGCTGCGCGGGTTGACGCCCGCGCGGTTGCGATAATTCTGCGCGATCAGGTTCTCGAGGTCGATGATGTGCGGAGCGTTGCTCGACGGCGAGACGAGCTGCATGCCCTTGATGTAGTTTTCGGCGTCCTGCACGTCCGCGACCGTGCCGCCGTTGCCGGTGACGGTGATGGCGAGCGTGAACTTTAGCGTGAGCTGCGACAAGTAGCCGACGTGCCGCAGCGGCACATTGAACGGCAGGCCGGCCGCGAACGGCACGGTGTAGACCTGCGACTTCTTCCGACGCGCGGCGGCCTGTCGCGTCGTGTAGATCTGTTTGCTCGAGTCGAGCCCCATCGCCGCGGCTTGCTGCGCGGTGATCCCACCGGGCAGCACGGCCGGCATCAACCCGCCGGGGAGAGTTGTCGCGGCTTCAGCTGCGGTCAGTGCCATGTCGATTCGCTCCTATAGGGAAGCGGGCAGCCAATGCGGCCCGCTCTTGACTTTGCGGTTTCGGAACATCCAAGTAAATTCTTGATCGAGCAGCTCGTCCCAATCAATCGGTCCGCCGTAGAGCTCTTCAGCTCGCTTCTGATCGGCCTCGAGCTCGAGATAGAAAATATAGCGGAGCCGCGCTTCGCGCAGGATGACCCGCGGGATCTGCGTCGGCGACTTGATGCCGAAGCCCATGCCGACGAACTTCGATCGGCCCTGCATGCAACACGCGGTGAAATTGGGAGCGAGGTATTCCCAGCCGCCGCTCTTGACGCAGTTTTCGAGCTCGTCGTAGAACAGCATCGTGTCTTTGCGCTTGAGCGCCCACAGTGGGATGATGTCGATCGCTCCGGTCGAGACTTCGTTCCAGGGCGCGCGGTAGATGATCGGATCGCCGCTGCGGTCGCGGTGGACCTGCTCAAGCTGCTTGTGGAGATCCTTGAGCGACCGCGCGATGCGGCGATATCGCTTAGGGTCGCTCTTCGCGAGCGAGCCCCAAGTGAATTCGAGCTTTGGGTCGATGACGACGACGTTGTCGAAATTTGTGAGGATCGCTCGAGCGAGCTCGGTCTTACCGGAGCCGGTCGGTCCGATATCACACCAGCGGTCTTGCGGGCTGGGTAAGAAGCCGGCTGCATCAAGAGACATCCGTGAACGTGCGCTTGCGCTCGAGGCGGCGGCGCTGGCGCTCGAGCTCGTTCTCGCTGACGTGGCCGTTGGAAGACGGCGCGACGGCCGCGGCGGATGATTCCGGTGCCGGCGGTGTGTAGACCGCATGCGCCGGCACCGCGGCCGGTGCGTTGTCTGCAAGGCGACGGGAGACGATCTCTCCGAGGCCCGTGCAGAACATCGCGGGCTCTGCCGCGACCTTTATCGTCGCTTCGATCATCGGCACGCGCTTACTCGCGCGATGGATCATGCGCTGCAGCGGCTTTGCGGGAACGCTCGCCTCCGCTTCGCTCACGTTCCAGCGAGGATCGCGACGATACAACGCATAGATTCCAAAGGCCATCGAGATCAGCGCAGCGACATATTGAACGGTGAGCGACGCGGGTTCCGCGTCTACCACCAATGCGTCATTTTTCGTTCGCGCTTTGAAAGTGCCGATGGATCCGGGCCGCCGCCCGCTCCCGCGAGATCCACCGGACCCTTGTCCTTTGGTGGATCCTTTTGCGCTGCCGCTTCCGCCGCCGACTCGAGCGTTGCGATCCGCTCCTGCAGCGCCGTGAGCTGCTTTGAGTCCGTCGCCGCCGCCAGCGCCGACTCGAGACTCAAGATCTTCTTTTCGAGACCCGCCACGTTGCTGCCGTGGCTCTCTTCCAGCTGTCTCAGCCGCTCCGCCAGCTCGAAGCCCTTCTGCTGATCCTCCTCCGACGGTTGTGGCGTCGGCTTCGGATCCGGTTGTTCCGTCATGCTTTTCCATCCCGAACTACACTCCGGTATAGAGCGCCGGCAGCACGCGTGCGTCGCCCTTCGTCACGCGAAAGCAGCACAGCGTCGCCGGGCACTTGAAAGTGATCCCGTTATCATCGGGGATCGCGATGAGCTGCCGTCTGTTGACGCAGCACGTGCAGCGCGTGGGGAGATCGTTGAGCGCCTCGCGCATCGAGAAGCCGCCGATCTTATACACTGACCGGCTCCGATGCGATCGCCGCGATCGTCGCGCGCCACGCGATCGCCGCGACTTCGGGATCCAACTCCCAGCCCGCGGCGTCGACTTGAGCGAGAAAGGCGCGCACGAAGCCTTCGGGCGGATCGCCGGTGACGCGCGCGAGCAGCTGCTCGCGGATCTCGACGACCAGCGGCGCGACGTGCTTCTCGACGACGTCGCCGGCAGCGCGCGCGAGCGCGTCCTGAGCCTGGGCTTTCAGGCCCGCTAGTGGATCCATAGGGCGCTGACGTTCGCCGGGGGTTTCCCTAAGTGTTATAGACGACTGTGCGGAAGGTCCGGGCCCTCGGGCGGCCAATGAGCCGCGCATATGAAATCGGAGCCCCCGTAAAGCGGCTCCGATTCCCAGCACTCGATTGGCGCAGGTGCTAATGTCGGCCGTACGCGCGTTCGCCCCCGGAATCCTCCCGTGACCGAGCCCCTCCTGGCTCAATTCACGGATTGGCTGCCCCGGTTGCTCGTCGCCGGCGTCGGCTGCGCGGCCCTCGCGATCGCCCTCGCGATCATGGCGCAATTCGTTTCCGAGGCCCGCAGGCACCATGTACTCTGGACCGGCTTTACACTCGGCACCGCGGCGTCCGGCTTCGGGCTCGCGGCGATTGCTATCGTGCTCGACGCGTCGCGAACCGGGATGGGCCCATGAAGGTGACGGCCGGTCGCGGATCTCAACTAACCGAGCTTGTCAGACGTCAGCTGCGCGGTCGAACGCCGGGCACCTATACGGCGCGCGAGATCGCAGAGAAGCTTGGGGTTCGAGCGGATAGCGTGCGCCGCTGCATCAGCCGCCTGAGATCCGAAGGCCACGCGATCCCGCACAACCCATTCAAGACAGCGCCACGTCTACAGCGCGCGATTTTCAAATTGCTCCGCGACGAAGAGGACGGTGTGCTGCGCGCATCGGCGCGCGAGATCGCAGAGCGCCTGCACGCGCACCCGAGCGGCGTGCGTCACGCGATCACGGCGTTGCGCGCGCGCGGGCTGGTAGCAACGAAAGAGGGCGCCGGTCGGCGCCCACCTCTTCTGCTGCTGCAGTCATATGACTATTCGGCTCTTAACTGTTTCACGAAATGGCCGCGCTCCTTCCGCCGCCGGGCTCTACGGCTGGCGATTGCGCGCTCAGATCGCCGGGAGCGCCGCAACCGCTGTGGACAGACTCTTTTTCGTGCGCCATCCAGCCACACCCAAAAGCTCGCTTCGGCCCCCCCACACCCCCCCGTATCCCGTTCGGTCTTGAGTTTTAGGATTGGTCGTCTCTCCACGCCTACGAGGGTCGTCGCATATCGGCTCGTTCGGGGCTCGAGCGGCCCGATCAGAGCTTGGGACCTCGATCGGAACGCCGGCTCCCGACGTCGCCGGCGAGCATTGACCAAGCCGGCGCTCCGGCCGAGATTCATCTCGACCGCTCGCTTCGACGCGCCGGCAGCACGACAGCGCCAAGGGTATCCGGGCGGCCCGTACCCGGATCCCGGACGTCGACGCGTCGGCTCTTTCGCTTCGCTCGCTCTTCTTCTGCGGAGGCCATCATGAGCACGCCTACATGGCAGGTCTCGGTCCGCGTCGTCTTTCGAGGAATCGAAGCAGCAACACCGGGCCAGGCGACCGACAAGGCGGCCGAGCTGTTGCGCGCGGCCGGCGCCGAGATCCTCGAATGGGGACTATGCCGCGACGACTTCTTCACACGCAAGAGCTGATGCGATACGTCGCCTACGGCAAGCAGAGCGGGCTCTGCGATCATCTACACGCGACGATGACGAGCGCCGAGCGCTGCTGCGGCGTCGACGGAGACGATCGCGTGCCGTGCGCGACGTCGACCGCTATGCACCACGCGATCCGCACCGGCAACCGCGAGCTGCAGCTCGAGCTGATCCGGCGCGAGGAATCGGCGTCGTCTGAGCCCTGGCGGATCATCGAATGATCGTGCTCGCCTACGTCGCGCTGTGGCTGTCGCTCGGCGCCGGGATCGTGTTCACCGGCGTGATCGTGTCGGCGCCGCTGCGCCACATGCTCGACGAGATCGATCGGGCGCTCGGAGATCGGAGACCGCTATGAAGGGCCAAGAACTGCTCTCATGCTGTCGCTGCGAGGCGACTATACGGGGGGGGGGCACGTTGCCGACGGCGGTCCTTGACCGGCTTGTGTTGGCAGCACGCGCGCTCCAAACGTATTTCATAAGCGTACTTATGTCGCGCTTTACAACCCGTGGCTAGGCCGCTCTTTGTCGAGATCCCGCCGTGTCGACGTTGCGGCGCCGATCGCCGTCGATCGCGCTGCGGTCAGATCCGCTGCCCGGTATGCGATCGGATCACTTCCAAGGCCGCTAACGCCCGCCGCTCGAGCGGAGCGCCATGCATACCAAGCGCCGCGCATCCGGTCATCCCCGGCGTGCGCGCCG
>Ga0070711_100000934_pt1 | contig 15434 bp, 13 predicted proteins | sample LARL53metaG_FD_65452 | JGI IMG/M metagenome (GOLD analysis project Ga0070711, IMG submission 65452) | Corn, switchgrass and miscanthus rhizosphere microbial communities from Kellogg Biological Station, Michigan, USA - LAR L5-3 metaG | ecosystem: Host-associated > Plants > Roots > Rhizosphere ... | reverse complement strand
GAGGCCGGCAAGCGCATCGCCACGGCGGTGCTGGGGTCGACGCTCACCACCACTGTCGTGCTGCTGCCCTTCCTCTATTTGCAGGGCAACGCCCGGGCGATGTTCGCGCCGTTCGCCGGAGCGTTCGCGATCGCGCTCTTCTGGTCGGTCGCGACGGCCCTGGTATTCGTGCCGGCGGTGGGCCAGGGGCGCGACGGGCAACCGCACGGCTGGCCCCGGCTGGCTCGGGTGTATGAGCGGATGGTGGCCGGGACGCTGCGCTGGCGGCGGTTGACCGTTGCCGTGACGCTCGTTGCCCTGGTCGTGCTCACATGGGGCTTTATCAAGAAGGTGCCGAAGGTGGACTGGGGGCGTGGTTTTGGCCCCACGCACGAGACGATCTCGGCGAGTGTCGGTTTCCCGCGCGGATCGGATCCGGCGGCCGTGGAGCACATGATATCCGAGCTGGAGTCCGACGCGATCGGTCAACCGGGCGTTGCGGTGGTGCGGTCGCAGGGGAGTTCGACGTCCGGCGATGTCATTGTCGAGTTCACCGCCGAGGGGAGCCAGAGTGATGCCCCCTGGGTGGTCTCCGACAAGTTGATTGAACGCGCCGTGCTGGTTGGCGGCGCCGACCATATCTCCGTGAGCAAGCCGCAAGGGGCCCAGGGCTTTTATGGCGGGTCGGGCGGCGGAGGATCGTACAGCCAGCAGGTTCGCATCTTCGGCTACTCGTACGAGGGTGTCCTGCAGCTCGCCCTCGACCTGAAGGCGCGCCTGGAGCGCATTCCCAGGGTCCGTGACGTGAACATCAACGCCGGCTCGTACGGGTATCGCGAACGCGCCGTCAGTGTGGCACTCGTCCCCGACCGGATCGCGCTTGCGCGGGTGGGCGCGACCGCGGCGAACTATGCGTCAAGCGTCCAGCAGCAAATCCTTGGCGCCGGCACGTCGATCCAGCTCGAGATCGGCAATGACGAATTGCCGATCATGCTGCGCGCGGCCGGCGCCCGCGAGCGGGACACGGCGCAGCTCGCCGAGGGAATGGTGTCGAACCCGATGGGGGTGCCGGTCCGCATTCGCGACGTGAGCAGCGTGAGTGAAGTGGAGGGGCTGGCGAAGATCGAGCGCGAGAACCAGCAGTACATCCGGTCGATGACCTACGACTTCCGCGGCCCGCAAAAGATGGCCGACCGCACCCACAAGGCCTTCATGCAATCGATCACGACGCCGGCGGGATATACGGTGACTGACGAGCGCGGCTACGGATTCGGTGACGACTCGGCCAAGGGCCTGAACAACGTCTTCCTGCTCGGCATCCTGCTCGTGTTGCTTGCGGTGGCGCTGGTATTCAATTCGGTGTGGGCGGCCGCGATGGTCTTTGCCGCACTTCCCATGGCGCTGGGCGGCGTGGTCGCGGCGTTCTGGATCACCAAGACTGCCTTCACGCGTGAGGCGGCTGTGGGTGTGATCCTGGTGGTGGGCCTGGCGGTCAACCATTCCATCCTGCTGATTGACGCGGCGCTTCAGGCCAGGCGCGATAGCGGCAACCGCCTTACCATGGCGGATGCGCTGCGCGCGGCGACCGACCGGGTGACAATGATCGTGCTGGTGACGCTGACCACGCTGGCGTCGCTCATTCCGATGGCGGTAGGGACCAAGTCGGATTCGCTGTTCGGGGCGATCGCACTGGCGACGGCGGGAGGGACCGTGGTGGGAACGCTGGGGGTGATGTTCGTGTTGCCGGCGGTGCTCATCGGGTGGCGGCGACAAACACAGACGGAGTTGGTGCCGTGACACTCACGCTACGTCTCCCTGCGGACGGCCTCCTCGGTATGGCTCGGGTCGCAATCACCATCGCCTCGCTCGTGACGGTGGCCGCCGCCGGAGCCCGGGCGCAAGCTCCGACCTTCGATGTGCGCGTCGAGTCCACGGTTGCGCCCCAAGCAGAGTTCGCATCCATCGCTCACCTCGTGTCGCTCGACGCAACGCGGGCAATTGTCCTCGATGACCGCACGGCCGACGTATCTCCGGCGGGAATTCAGCCCCCTGCCGCTGGCCGACGGTGAAATCGACGCCGAACTTGTGCGGCAGCTTGGCAGGAAACCAGATCTGCCTCTCACCGCAGACGAAATTCTGACGGCTGACGGCACACTGTGGCTCCGACGCCCCGGACTCGACGATGGGCCACATACCTGGCTTCGGATCGACCTGCGAACCGCTGCTCTCGGCGTGACCAGCTTCGAGGCCGGATGTGCGCCGCTAGATGAGAGACAGGGCCGCGTGTGGTTGACCTGCCTCGAGAACGATGCTCCTGTGATTCGCGTGGGTCGGATCACCACGCGACGCTAACGTCCACCTACCCCTCCCTCAATCGGTACCCCACCCCCGGCTCCGTCGTAAGGAGCCGCGGCCGCGCCGGATCTGCCTCCAGTTTGTGCCGGAGCTGCGCCATGTACACCCGGAGATAGTGAGTCTGCTCCACGTAGTTCGCACCCCACACCGTTTCGAGCAGTTGCCGGTGCGTCAGCACCCGGCCGGCGTTGCGAATCAGCACCGCAAGCAGCTTGTACTCCGTTGGCGTGAGGTGCACTTCCTCGCCACCGCGAAAGATGCGGCGGTGCGCGAGATCGACGCGCAGGTCACCCGACTCGAACACGGGCTCCGCGCCGGGATCGAGCGGAGCGGTCGCGTGGCGCAGTGCCACGCGGATGCGCGCCAGGAGTTCGTTGATGCCGAAGGGCTTGGTGAGGTAGTCGTCGGCGCCGAGGTCGAGGGCGGCGATCTTGTCGCGTTCCTGACCGCGCGCCGAGAGCACGATGATCGGCATCCGGGTGCTCTTGCGCAGCGTGCGCGCCACGTCGAGCCCGTCGCCGTCGGGAAGGCCAAGATCGAGCAGGATGACGTCGGGATTGCGACCCGCAGCCTGGGCCAGGCCTTCGCGCGCCGTGCCGGCCTCGACCACGTGATAGTCGTGCGAGCGCAGCGCCGTCTGCAGCATGCGCCGCATCTGCGCGTCGTCCTCGATGATGAGCACCACCGGATTGGCGGTCGCCATCGTCAGCGCTCCGTTCCGTTCGACGCGGCATCGGCCGCCGGGACCGGCGGCGGCGCCACGTCGAGCGGCAGCGTGAACCGGAACGCTGCTCCCCCACCGGCGCGGCGCTCCACCCAGATCCGGCCACCGTGCGCCTTGGTGATCCCCTCGCAGATCGTCAGCCCAAGCCCGGAGCCAGCGGGCGTGGAGCCGCCGCCCATGGGAGCACGATGGAACTTCCGGAACACCGCGATTTCCTCCCCGACCGGTATCCCCGGGCCGCGATCGGCAACCTCCACGACGACATTGAAGTTCTCCAGCCACGCACTCACCGACAGCGGTGTGGCCGGCGGCGTGTACTTCGCCGCGTTGTCGAGCAGGTTGACGAAGACCTGCTCCAGCAGCACATCATCGACACACACCAGCGGCAGGTCGGCCGGCAGGTTGATCTTGACCGGATGACCCTTCAGACGTTCGTCGAGCCGGATGAGTGCCACGCCAAGAGATTCTTCCAGCGGCTGCCAGGAGCGATGCACCGCCAGGGTTCCGGTCTCCAGCCGCATCATGTCGAGCAGGTTCGACACCAGGCGCGCCATGCGCCGCACCTCCTCCACGATCGTCTCGGCGAGGTCGCGCCGCGAATCGGCCGACAGCGTTTCGGCGTCTTCGACAAGCGCCGTACCCGCGCCCTCGATGGTCCCCAGCGGCGTGCGAAGGTCGTGTGACAGCGAACTGAGCAGTGCCGTTCGCAGCCGTTCGGCCTCGATCTCGACCCGGGATTGTTCGTTCCGCTCGGCGAGCGCGAGGCGTTCGAGCGCCAGCCCGGCCTGGTTGGCCAGCAGTTCGAGCACATAGCGCTCGTCTTCGGGAATCGGGTGGGCGACGCCGGCTCCGCGTACGGCGACCAGGCCGAAACGCTTGAGCGGCGATTGCAAGGTGAGGACAATTCCCTCTCCGTCCCAGATCTCGATCTCGCTTGCGTCGGCGTCGAGCACCACCTCGGCGTCACCTCCGGCGGCGCGGCCCACGTGTGTCGCGACGATCGCCGCGATTGCCTCGGCAGTGGTCGCACCGGCCAGGTCGCGATTCATCCCGTACAGCGCCGCCATGCGTCGCTCGCGCGCGGTGGCGACTGCAGCGTGCTCGCGAATTCTCGCCGTGAGTCCGCTCATCACCAGCGCCACGACGAACATCATCGCAAACGTCAGGAGATACGCGGTGTCGTGCACGGCGAAGGTGTAGTACGGCGGAACGAAGAGGAAATCGAAGCAGGCGATGCTCAGCACCGTGGCAAGCACGGCCGGGCCGCGGGCGTGGCGGGATGCCACAATGACCACCGCCAGCAGGAAGAGCATCACGACATCGATGGTCGTGAGCCGGTCCCGAAGCGCGAGCGCCACCAGCGCCGTCACGGCGATAGTGCCCGCGGCCGCCGCATAGTCGAGCGGCCGGGGTGGCACGCGGCGGTTGGCCTTGGGAGTCGCCGGGACTTCGGGCATGCCTAAGGTACGCGGTGCCGACCTCAAGATTCCATCAGGATTGGCGTCCCGGGGATGACCCAGCGCCCGGCGGCCGCGAGGTTCCGCCCCATGGAACATCCATCCGTCTTCCGGCGGATTCGCCGAGTGGTGGTCGGGGCACCGCGAGACCTGGCTGATACCGGGCTGGCGCACAGGCTGGCGCTGGTTCCGTTCCTCGCGTGGGTGGGGCTGGGCGCCGACGGACTTTCGTCATCGGCGTACGGTCCGGAGGAGGCATTCAAGGCGCTCGGCGAGTACCCGTTCCTGGCGCTGGGGCTGGCGGCGATCATGGCCGGCACCGTCCTCCTGATATCAGCCGCCTACTCGCGGATCATCGAGGAGTTTCCCACCGGCGGTGGCGGATACGTGGTGGCGAGCAAGCTCCTCGGCCCGCGCATTGGCGTGGTGTCGGGTTGCGCGCTGCTGGTGGACTATGTCCTGACCATCACGACGTCAATCGCGGCGGCGGGGGATTCCCTCTTTTCGTTCCTGCCGGCGCACTGGCTCGGCGCCAAGCTGGCAACCGAGGTGGGGCTGGTCGTGCTGCTCACGGCGATCAATATCCGCGGCGTGCGCGAGTCCGTCCTGGCCCTGCTGCCGGTATTCCTGCTCTTCGTGATCACCCACGCCCTCCTGATAGGACTCGGCATCGCCGGTCACCTTCCGCAACTCGCCTCGACCACGGCCGGCGTGGGCAGCGACGTGCATCGAGGCGTGTCGGCGCTGGGTGCCACCGGCCTCGTGCTGCTCCTGCTGCGCGCGTACAGCCTCGGAGGCGGCACCTACACCGGCATCGAGGCGGTGTCGAACGGCCTGCCGATCATGCGCGAGCCGCGGATCAGGACCGGTCAGCGCACGATGCTGTACATGGCCACATCGCTCGCGTTCACGGCCGGCGGTCTCCTGGTCTGCTACCTGCTCTGGCACATCGTGCCGGTGCACGGCAAGACCATGAACGCGGTGCTCGCCGAAACCGTCCTCAAGGGATTGCCGTTCGCCGGCGCGCTGGTGGTGGCCACTCTCTTTGCGGCCGCGGCCCTGCTGGTGGTCGCGGCACAGACGGGCTTCCTCGATGGCCCCCGCGTGCTCGCCAACATGGCGGTGGACAGCTGGGTACCGCACCGGTTCGCGTCGCTGTCCGATCGCCTGACGACACAGAACGGCATCGTACTGATGGGCGGTGCCGCCCTGCTGGCGCTCTGGTATACCAAGGGTGATGTCGGCCACCTGATCGTCATGTACAGCATCAACGTTTTCCTGACCTTTTCGCTGTCGATGTTTGCCATGCTCCGCTTCTGGATGCGCGCGCGCCGGGAGCGGCCGCAATGGCTGCGCCGGGCGCTGCTCTTCGCCGCGGGATTCGTCCTCTGCGCCACGATACTTTGCATCACGTCGTACGAGAAGTTCGCCGAGGGTGGCTGGATCACGCTGGTGGTGACCACGCTGGTCATCTCGCTCTGCCTGGTCATCCGCCGGCACTACGACCATGCCAAGGCCAAGATGAACGAGCTCTTTGCGGAGCTGGGCGACTTGCCAACGAGCACGCGAGCCGGCGCCGACGTCCCGACTCCAGATCCGAAACAACCCACGGCGGGCGTTCTCGTGGACTCGTACGGCGGCGTCGGCATTCATACGCTGCTCAACGTCTTCCGCACCTTTCCCGGGCTCTACAAGAATGTCGTCTTCATCAGCGTGGGCGTGGTGGATTCCGGCGAATTCAAGGGAGAGCACGCGGTGGCGGAGCTGGAAAAACGCACCCATGCAATGCTGGAGCAGTACATCACGCTCACTCACGGACTGGGCGTTGCCGCCACGGGCCGGATGGCCATCGGGACGGAAGTCGTGGCCGAGGCGGAGCAGCTCTGCCTCGCGGTGGCGCGAGAGTTTCCGCGCGTCACTTTCTTCGCCGGCAAGATGGTGTTCCAGCGGGAGCGGTGGTGGCAGCGGCTGCTGCACAACGAGACGCCGGTGGCAATCCAGAAACGCCTGCAATGGACCGGTCACGCCATGGTGACGTTGCCGGTGCGCGTGCGCGGGTTCGAGTAGGCGTTCGTGCCGGGCGGATACTGCAGGCGCGTCAGGCCAACCCGCCTGCCAGCCAGCGCGCCGCGGCCTCGCCGGTACTGACGCCGTCGGCCGCGGCGGCCGGAAAGGCCACGCCGCGCAGGCCTGATCCGGTGAGAAAGATTCCCGGGAGTTCGGCAACGGCGTGTTCAATGCGCCGCACCCGCTCGGGGTGGCCCAGCTCGTATTGCGGAATCGCGTGGGGCCACTGCACTACTTCCTCAAAGCGCGGCGCTGCCTGTAGCCCGTAAAGGCGAGCCATCTCGGTCCGCGCCAGGGCGAGCAATTCCGCCGCCGGAAGCTCTGCTGCGCCGGGATCGATTCCGCCGCCATACATGGCCCGGACGAGGAGGTGCCCGGCGGGGCTGCGTCCGGGATACAGGTGGGTGTCCCAGAGGTTCCCCAGCATGCGAAAGCCCTCGCCGCGCGCGATCAGCACGCCGAACCCCGGCGGAACGGAGTCCCAATCACCGGGGCCATAGCCAAGAGCCACCACGGCGACCGGCGGGCAGTAGATGGCGTCGAGCTCTGTCGCGAGAACGGGATGATGGTTGCGCAGCAGTGCGGCGCTCGCCGCCGTCGGCGCCGCGACGATAATGGCATCCGCCGTCATCGCGTCATCGTCCCCGTCAATCGCCACGCTCCAGCGCGATGCCGTCCGCGTGATCTCCCGGACATTCGCGTTGCAGCGCACCTGGAAGTCTCCGCGCGCGGCGAGGCTCCGGGGCAACGTCTGCATTCCGTGATCGAACGAGTGCAGTGCCGCCGGTTTCGTTCCGCGTCGCCGCCGGAAGGCACGAGCGATCATGGCGCGAATCAGTGAGCCATGCTCGCGTTCCAGTGCCGCCATCCTGGGAAATGCCGCGGCAAGCGAGAGCCGGTGTGCGTCGCCGGCAAACACCCCGAGCGTCATCGGCGAGATCAGCCGGTCGGCGACTTCCCTCCCCAGGCGCCGCGCGGCAAAGTCCCACACGGACTCATCCGGTTGATCACGCCGGGCCGGAATCACCATCTCGGCCAGCATCCGGGCGCACCCGCCGGCTGTCAGCAGGCCGGTGCTGACCAGCGACACCGGATTGGGCGTCACGCGACGCATGCGGCCATGGAGCTGGATGAATCGGCGGGCAGCGGCAGGGTTCGCCGGGCGAACATTGTCGTCGAGCCCACAGGCGGTGATCAGCCGGTCAAGTTCAGGAGTCCCGCTCAGGAACCCGGTGGGGCCGGCCTCGACCGTCCAGTCATCGCGGACTATCGTGCGAGCCTTGCCGCCGACCTCAGGCTCGCGCTCGAGCACGACGATTTCGAGATCCTGGTCCGCTTCGCGTGCGGCCCACGCCGCGCCCAGCCCGGCAATGCCGCCGCCGATGACGACGAGTCGCCGGGCGGTCACACGGTGCGACTGAACACCGGGCGATCGTCGGCCGCGTGGACCTCGCGCTGATACCGGTCGAAGCACATCGCGAGGTTGCGGACGAAAAGTTCGCCAACCGGCGTCGCCTCGATCGAGCCCGGAGTCACGCGCACCAGTCCCTCGGCCTCGTGCGCCGCCAGCAGGTTCAGGTCGTCGGCAAAGTATTCCGCGAACCCGATTCCGAAGCGGCTGGCGATCGCGTCGCAGTCGATCCGGAAATTGCACATCAGCTCGTGGATGACCGCGCGTCGCACTTCGTCATCCGCGCTGCGCGCCACCCCGCGAGCTACCGGGAGCTGCCCCGCGCGGATCACGTCACCATATACCGACAGCTTCTTCTCGTTTTGCACGTAGGCGCCGCGCACGTCACCGATCGCCGAAATGCCGAGGCCGATGACGTCATCGCCGGGGATCACGGCATAGCCCTGGAAATTCCGGCGCAACCGGCCGTCGCGTTTGGCCCGGGCCAGCTCGTCGTCCGGGCGGGAGAAATGATCCATCCCGATTGGCTCGTATCCCGCACGAAGAAACCGTTCCCGCGCAATGGCGAAGAGCGCGACCTTGGTGCGCGGATCGGGAAGCTGCTCCTCTTCGATGCGTTTCTGGTGACCACGCACCCAGGGCACGAAGGCGAACGAATAGACCGCTGCGCGGTCCACGCCCAGGCCAACGATGGCGTCCACGGTGCGCTCGAAGCTCTCAGGAGTCTGCAGCGGCAGGCCGTAGATGAGATCCACGTTGATCCCGCGAAAGCCGCGCGAGCGGGCGTGCTCGATGAGCCGGGCGGTTTCCTCCAGCGACTGTATGCGGTTGATCGCTTCCTGGACGGCGGGAGTCAGGTCCTGGACACCGAGCGAGATCCGGTTGAAGCCCAGGTCGGCGAGGGCGTCGATATGCTCGATGGTGGTGACGCGAGGATCGACCTCGACGGCGAGTTCGGCGCCGGGAAGCGGGTGAAAGTGAAGGAGCAGGTGCTGGAGGAAGTCGGTGAGTTCGGCCGGAGAGAAGTACGTCGGGGTCCCGCCGCCGAGGTGCAGTTGCGCAAAGCCGCGACGGTTCGGCAGGCGCTCGGCGACAAGCTCAACTTCCCGCTTCACCAGTTCGAGGTAGGGGAGTGCCGCGTCACGGTGCCGCGTCACGATGACGTGGCAGCCGCAGAAGAGGCAGCGTTCCTCGCAGAACGGCAGGTGAACGTAGAGCGACAGCGGGGCGTCGCCGAGGGCGTCGGCTGCCGCGAGTCGGGCGCCGTAATCCGTCGCGGTGATGCCGTCGTGAAACTCGATGGCGGTGGGGTAGCTGGTGTATCGCGGCCCCGGACGGTCATACCGGGCCAGCAGGTCGGCCGTGACCTCGCGCCCGACGGGACGCGCAGCGTCCGCCGGCAAATCGGGACGGTCGATCACAACAGCACCTCCGCGTGCACGACGTCGATCAACGCCTGCACACTCTCGAGCGGGGTCTCCGGGAGAATCCCGTGCCCCAGATTCACGATATGGCCGCGCGCCGGCATCGTCGCCAGCAGGGCGCGCGCGGCGCGGGCCGTGGCCGCGGGGCCGGCGAGCAGGATCGCGGGATCGAGATTACCCTGGATCGGCCTGGTGCCGAACCTGGCCCGCAACGACGGCAGATCCTCTCGCCAATCCACCGCGAGTGCCTCGGCGGGCAGCGACGCGTACAGGTCGACGAGGTGTGGCGCGTCCTGAACGAAGAGGATGCGCGGCACCCCGAGCGCCTTCGTCGCGTCGAGCAGGTCGACCAGGTGCGGGCGCACGACCCGGGTCCAGTCTTCGCGCGACAGTATGCCCGCCCAGGTGTCGAAGAGTTGAATCGCATCGGCGCCGGCGCCGGCCTGCGCGGTGAGATATTGCACTACAAGCCGGGTCAGTCGCGCGAGCAATGCGCACACCAGGCCGCGATCCTCGGCCAGCATCGCGCGCAGGGCCGGAAACCCCGGGCTTCCCTTCCCCTGCACCAGGTACGCCGCCAGCGACCAGGGTGCACCCGCAAAGCCAAGCAGGGCGGCGCGGCCGTCGAGGTCGCGTCGCACGCGGCCGAGGGCGTCGATCACGCTGGGCGCGACGGCGTCGGGCGACGGTTCCTCGAGCGCCGCGATATCGTTCGCGGTGCGGATCGGATGTGAAATCACCGGACCCGGGTCGAAGCGCACGTTGACACCCAGCGCGGGAATCGGGCTCATCAGGTCCGCGAAGATGATCGCCGCGTCGAGCGGAAATCGTTCGAGCGGCTGCAGGGTCACCGTGGCGGCAAGTTCGGCGTTGCCGGCCAGATCCTCGAATCGGTGTCGCTCGCGCAGCGCCCGGTATTCCGGGAGATAGCGCCCGGCCTGCCGCATGATCCAGAGCGGGCGGCGAGACGTCGCTTCACCCCTGAGCGCGCGAAGCATGAGGTCGTTCACTGTTCCTCGTCCGCCGTGGCGGTGAAGCGGTAGCCGATCCCGCGAATCGTGTGGAAATGCCGGGGACGCTCCGGGTCGGGCTCGAATCGCTTCCGAAGGCGCATCACGAAATTGTCGATGGTGCGGGATGACGGCAGCACGTCTTCGCCCCAGACCTTGTCGAGGATGTCGTCGCGCCACACCACCTGTCCCTCACGCTCGGCCAGCACCTTGAGGATCATTGCTTCCTTCTGCGTCAGGATCTGGTCGGCACCGTCCCAGGACCTGCCGCGGAACGACCGGAAGTCGAACTCATTGTCGCCAAACCGGACGACCGGATCGAGGGCAGTCATCGCGTCGTACCGGATACGGCGGCGAAGAATCGCGGCGACCCGGAGCAGCAGCTCGCGCAACTGGAACGGCTTGGGGAGATAATCGTCGCCGCCGGCCTCGAGCCCGCGGATCCGGTCTGGTCCGCTTCCCTTGGCCGTCAGGAAGAGGATCGGGGTATCACGCCCGGCGCGTCGCGCGGTCTCGCACACGGTGTAGCCATCCATCCGCGGCAGCATCACATCGAGGATCACGAGCTGGAATTCCTCGCGAAGAATCTGGTCGAGCGCGGTCTGGCCGTCGGCCACGACGGCGACTGCATAGCCCTCTGCCTCGAGATTCTCGCGAATGCCACGAGCCAGATTGATCTCATCCTCGACCAGCAGGATCCGGGCAGAGGACTGGCTCATGGCTCGACCGCACCGGCAATCGGCCAGGTGACGGTGAACACCGCACCGCCCCCACTGCCTGCGCTCTCGGCGCTTACGGTACCGCCATCGAGCTCGACACAGCGGCGCACCAGGTAGAGGCCGAGCCCGGTGCCGCCCTGACGCCCAGGCTCGTTGGTGTCGATCCGGTAGAACTTCTCGAACAGTCGCTGCGCCAGCTCGGGCGGGAAACCGACCCCGTCGTCGCGTACTTCGAGACGTACGTTGCCGCTGCTTTCCTCGGCGTGAACGGCGACATGGCCGCCCGCGGTCGCCGCTCGCACGGCGTTGTGCAAGAGGTTGCGCAGCACGGTGCGCACCCGCTCTTCGTCGGCATGAATTCCGACGCCGGGACCCACATCCGAAGTGACGGCCACACCAGATTCGCTGGCCTGCTCGTGCAGCTCCTCGACCACCGCGTTCACCTCGGCGCCGAGCGCAACGGGAGCGGTGGGAAGAGCGTCATGGCCCGCGTCAAGGCGGGAGGCCTCGAGTACGTTGGTATCCATACGCTCCAGCCGCCGCAGGTCGGCAAGCATCCGCCGGATCAATTCGGCACGACGCTCGGCGGACAGATCGCGGAGAGCCAGGGTTTCGACGGAGAGTCGCAGGCTCGCCAGAGGACTCTTGAGCTCGTGCGACACCGCGTCCAGGAAGTGCTCCTGCCGACGGCGCAACACCGCCTCCTCGCGGAGGGCGCGGTACACCACCGCCATCGCCGCGAGCAACACCACGAGAAAGAACCCGCCTTCCCACGCGTACCGGTTCAGGCGGTGGAAACGCTGGGCTTCGAGGTCGTCGAGCACCGCGGTTCGTACCGACACCACCGAATCAGCGCCCATCGTGAGGTTGGGATAGATCGTCTCGAGCCGGCTCCATGCCCAGCCGCCGCGCAGCATGGCCTGTGCTCCGCGCGCGTCCGATTCGTATTCGTTGCGCAGGCGCGTCTGTACGCCGGCCGTATACGCCACTTCGTCCGCGAGCCAGTAGGCGAGTTGCGCGGTGCAGAGTCCCAGCAGGACCAGGAAGCCAACCTGCAGTGAGCGCGTCAATGCCGGCCGGGGGGATTTCATGCCGGGACAGCCGCCGAGCCGATCGCGCCCGTCAGCGCGTCGCGGAGCTGCTCGAAATGTCGTGCCTGGTGCGCCATGGATACGAATCCGACTTCGTAGGCCGACGGTGCGAGCAACACGCCCTGATCCAGCAGCGAGTGAAAGACCGGACGATACCGTCTGGCCGAATCGGGATCGATCGTTTCGGCCGACCGTGGCGCCTCACCGGCCTGCAGCGACATCCAGAAGAGCGAGCCGATCCGGACCAGCGTCACGGGAAACGGAGCCGCGGCAAGCACCGGCTCGAGCATCGACGCCAGCAGGCGCCCGCTGGTTTCCAGTTGCTGCCACGCATTGCCGCGTTCGAGCACGTCGAGCGTGGCCAATCCCGCCGCCATCGCCACCGCGTTGCCCGAGAGGGTACCCGCCTGGTAGACCGGGCCCTGTGGCGCGAGATGGCGCATGATGTCGCGCCGCCCGCCAAACGCACCAACGGGCAGGCCCCCACCGATCACCTTGCCGAACGTCGCCAGGTCGGGCGTGACGCCGAAAAGTTCGGCTGCGCCCCCACGGGCCAGCCGGAAACCGGAGATCACTTCATCAAAGATGAGCAGCGCGCCGGCCCGCTCCGTTTCCCGTCGCAGCGTGGCGAGAAACTCCGGGCGCTGCAGCAGCAAGCCATTGTTCGCCGGCACCGGCTCGATGATGACCGCCGCAATCTGGTCGCCGTCGCGTCGGAGCAGGTCCGTCAGGCGCGCTTCGTCGTCGAGCGGCAGAACGAGGGTTTCGCCCGCGAACGCCGCGGGAACTCCGGCGGACGACGGTTGCCCGAAGGTGACCAGACCCGACCCGGCCGCGACCAGCAGGTGATCGGCGTGCCCGTGATAGCATCCGGAAAACTTGACGATGCGATCGCGTCCGGTCGCGCCCCGCGCCACACGGATGGCGCTCATCGTCGCCTCGGTACCGGAGGACACGAACCGCACCTGGTCCATCCCCGGGTACGCCGCCACGATCCGCTCGGCGAGCTCGATTTCCATTTCCCCCGGGGCGCCGAAGGTACTGCCCCGTGCGGCGGCATCTGCGATGGCGCGCAACACGTCGGCATGGGCGTGCCCCAGAATCAGCGGCCCCCACGAGCCGACAAAGTCAGTGTAGGTACGGCCATCAACATCCTCGACCTCGGCGCCGCTCCCGCGCCGGATCACGAGCGGTGTCCCGCCAACGGCGCGGAATGCCCGGACCGGCGAGCTGACGCCACCGGGCATGACCTGCTCCGCGCGCGTCATCCACGCTGCCGATTGCGGGCCGGCGCTCACAGCCATCCGCCGGCGAGCGCGTCGCGCGCGTGATAGGTGATGAGGATATCGGCGCCGGCCCGGGCCATCGCCTGCAAGTTCTCACGAACAATCATCGGCTCGTCGAGCCAGCCGCACGCTGCGGCGGCCTTCACCGCGGAGTATTCGCCGGAAACATTGTACGCGGCGAGCGGAAGGGAGCTCGCCTCGCGCACGCGACGAACGATGTCGAGATACGCCAGGGCCGGCTTGACCATCAGCATGTCGGCACCCTCGGCCTCGTCCAGGCGGGCTTCCCGCACGGCTTCGTCGGCGTTGCGCGGATCCATCTGGTAGCCGCGGCGGTCGCCGTGCTGCGGAGCCGAATCCGCGGCCTCGCGAAACGGCCCGTAATACGCCGACGCATACTTGACGGCATAGGCGAGAATCCCGACGTCGGTGTGGCTCGCCGAATCGAGAGCGTCGCGGATCGCGGCGACGCGGCCATCCATCATGTCCGACGGTGCCACCAGATCGGCGCCCGCCTCGGCATGCGCCAGGGCCATTTCCACCAGCGGCCGGAGCGACTTGTCGTTGTCGACGACGCCATTTGCCAGCACGCCACAATGGCCATGATCCGTGTACGCGCAAATGCAGACATCCGTAAGCACCACCACATCCTCGCCCATCGCCACCTTGAGCGCGCGGACCGCTCGCGGCACGGCGCCCTCGGGATCGTGCGCGGACGACCCGTCGCCGTCCTTCTGGCCCGCTGGCGGAGAACCGAAGAGCAGCACCGTCCGGATACCGAGACGGCGATCGGATTCGACGGTGCGAACCAGGTCCTCGATTCCCAGCCGGGAAATCCCCGGCATCGACGCAATCGGATCGTTGCCGCGATCGGCGGGCAGGACGAAGTGGGGCATCACCAGCTGCTCGGCCCGGAGCCAGGTCTCGGCGACCAGGTCGCGAAGGGCGGCGCCGCGGCGCAGCCGGCGCGGTCGCACCCGCCCGGGCGAGGTGATCCGACGCTCAGTCATACCATCGCCTCCAGGATTCCGTCCAGCGTCGGACGCGCGGCCTCCGCCGTGATCGCGAGACCGGCGGCGATCGCCGCGGCGGACGTGGTCGGACCGATCGTAATCACTCGCACCGATTGCGGCAGCACTGCCCGGCCCAGCAGTCCGGTGACCGCCGATGGCGAGGCGAGCAGCACAAACTCGATACCCTCTGCGGCAAGGTCGCGCTTCGCCGCGGTCGCTGCGGCAGGGATGGTCCGGTACACCAGGATCCGGTTCACCTGAACACCCGCCGCTTGGAGCAATGTCTCCACGTCCTGGCGCCCGCCTTGCGCCGCCAGAACCACGACCTGTCCGGTCTCCATCGTTCCTTCACGACGCAGGATCCGGAGCAGCGCGCGCGCCAGTCCGCTCGCCGTCCCCGTGCGCGGCACCAGGTCGATGCGTCCGAAATGCGCCGTCGCCGCCGCTGCGGTGACCGGCCCGACCGCTGCCACCCGAACAGCGGGTGGTAACGCCACACCACCAAGAATGGCCGCCGCGGCTTCGCAGCCGTTCACCGATGTCACGACCAGCCACGCCGCGCTCTCGAGCGCGTCCAGCAAGGCGCGACTGGTCGCGCCATCCGCGATCGGTTCCGACGTCAGGCAGGGGAGAATTACCGGTTCGGCGCCGAGCGCGGCGAGGCGAGTGGCCCACCGGCCAGCGTCGCGTGCCGCGCGCGTCACCAGTACTCGCCGTCCGGCAATGGGGTGCGGTGTCATTTCGAGGCCACTGCAGTCAGTTCACGCCACGCCGCACCTGCGATCGCCAACGGATCGTCGCCCGCCGACCGGCTGCGTGCCACCGTTCCGTCATCGAGCCCGAGCGCAGCGAAGAGAATCAGTGAACCGTCTCCCTGCACCTCGCACCAGGCACCGAA
>Ga0070711_100000932_pt1 | contig 15445 bp, 17 predicted proteins | sample LARL53metaG_FD_65452 | JGI IMG/M metagenome (GOLD analysis project Ga0070711, IMG submission 65452) | Corn, switchgrass and miscanthus rhizosphere microbial communities from Kellogg Biological Station, Michigan, USA - LAR L5-3 metaG | ecosystem: Host-associated > Plants > Roots > Rhizosphere ... | reverse complement strand
CACTTTTTCTTTTCTTAGCGTCTCTGAAACTAAGGAACAACCGCAATGGGGACATTCTTCTCTTGAACTAGAGAATTTGAAACCGATGTCTATATCGATTGTTGTTCTTAAAAGTATGTCACACGTCGAGCAATAATATTTTAGAAGCTGGTTACTATGCCGCTGATTGCCCAAAGTAAGCTGTATTACCGTATAGTACCTAATAAATACATAAAAATTAACCCGTAATATTCTAGAAGTCAAAATAATAATCATCATCACTTATCTATCAATAGTGATCGCACAAATTATTATCGGCTTTTACACCCTTCGTTGAATAAGGTTAGAGACTAATGCAACAGGAGATTATAATGATGATTGCTAGGGTTAGACCATTGGCATTAAAATTCTGAAGAACTCGCCAAATTTGTAAGTGAATTATATTCAGTACAATTATTCTACTTTTTTCTTCTTGGAGAGAAAAGAATTATTGTAATTTCAAGTTATATAAACGCAGAAAACTACTATGGGTTGATAAGTTAGCCTTGCTAAAGCTATGGAAAATGAGATTTGGTACTCAATCAGAAAAAAACAGTATTCATTGCAATTCTAAAGATCTGATTGAATTGAATTAGTGTGTTCTATAATCCGACGTCGCAAGAATAGGGACTTTGTTATAAAACATTTGCTAAAAGAAAATAGAATTAAAGGAATAGATTGTTGGTCATCATCATCGTGGCCGGGAAAAGATCCAAGCAGAAAGGTGTTGAGAGGCCTTGTAAGGATGAACATAGATATACCAAAACAAAAGCTGACAATCAGATTTTTAATAATACTCTACATCATCACATTCACAAACTGTGAATTGGTCTCCACAGACAGGACATTCTTCTATATCGCAACCAAGATGATGAATGCCTCCAGGGAATACTCCACAAACTTCACAAGGGTCATCTCGATCTTCATGATGTGTTGTACGTCTATGTAATTTGCCGTTGACTTGGACCATTTTCACTGCATGTATTGAAAAGACTGTCTTTCTTCCTTCCTCTATGACAGACTGTACATTTTTTTATGATATCCATGGGATGTATTTGACCTCTTTTTTACTGAAGCCAATACGAAAGGTACGGCTCTTACTATTAGTATCGTCATTAACATTGCCGTGCTTGTTCTCTTTCTTCCCCCCTCTAAAACAGCCCCTATATTACAGTCAAAATATAGATTGTATTTTTTAGAGAATATCTCTAAACTGCCGTTAGATTTCTTGATCTTCGTGTGGGATCATGGAATGTATTATCTTTATCATATTTATCTTTGTTCGAAGAAATCCAAAGAAAGGAGTAAGTTTACAATCTTTGTATCCTCATCCTATAATAGTTGAAAGCAGTCCACATTAATTCGCCTTTGTTATCAACTCGGTATAAACAATCAACGTACGTCCTGTTTATAGCGATGAACCTCGCTGCCTTCACTATGCATTTAGCAAGTTTAATGTCGTCCCATAAGCTTAGTAACAATTAGCTGCGTCATTCTTCTTGTATTCCATCTGCTGATTTCATGATATAAATACGTAATCTATGCATAATTAGAATAAAATAAACAACTAGCTGGAAGAATTTTAATAGAACAGAAATTGCTCTCCAAGACGAGAGATGACTCGTGTTAAATGTACAAGAATTATCATTGTGCATAGATTTTTTATACCAAGAGTTAACATTGCCTCCATGCATGACAATCATACAACCGACAGCCAAAACATCGTTATTGAGGTCACAGTTGTGGGGAAGGATCATAAAGGGATTGTTGCAGATATTACTAATTTCATTTTCAAAAATAGAGGTAATATTGAACAGATTAATCAGAATGTAGTCCACGGATTTTTTGGTATGCATTTACAAGCCTCTTTTCAAAAAAAAATCAATAGGAATGAGCTTGACGAAGGAATGCGAAGTCTCTCAAAAAAATTACAAATGGAGATCAAAGTCCATTATCAAGAAGCCGATAGGGTAAAAAACGTTGCAATATTGGTTAGTAAAGAAGACCACTGTCTTCTAACAATTCTTGCTTCCAAGAAAATGAAGGAGATCAAGGCCAACATTGAAGTTATTATTGGAAGTACTGACATATTGAAACCAATCGCAGATGGCGCTGGAATACCGTTTTATGTCGTTAACAATATTGATCAGAGCGAGGCAGAAAACCATATTCTGCAATTAATCGAACAATACAATATTGATTTAATAGTGCTTGCTAGATACATGCGCATATTAACCCCAAACTTTGTGTGGCGTTATCCTAATAGAATTATCAATATTCATCCATCACTGTTGCCTGCGTTTCCTGGGGCTTATGCATATGTCCAAGCTTATGAAAGGGGAGCAAAGATAGTTGGCTGCACAGCTCATTTTGTAACAGAAGATCTAGATCAGGGCCCTATAATATGTCAAGAATCATTCAAAGTTTTTCAGTCCGATACAGTAGAGACTATAAAAAAGAAAGGGCATGCACTGGAAGGCACGACACTTCTAGAGGCCATAAAATTATACTTAGAAGGAAAATTAGAAGTCTACTGGGGAAGGGTACATGTGACCGAAAGCTAATACATCAGAATGTTTTTTAATATTTTAATTTATACATCTTATGTCATTCATGTATGTCTGTTTGAAGGCTTGAAAATGAAACCCTCATAATAAAACTAAAATAAGTTGTATGTCATAAGGAGTGAATGGATGCGGTCATGTGAAATGCCATGTAGGCGGAAAGAATTATTTGCAGAATTATCAGCCGGCCTCGAGAAGGGACAAAACGTGTAAGTACGTTGGTAGTTCGAACACATTAATAATCGGCTGAGACCAACTGCTGCCAATTGAAAGTCTTTGACAGCCTGTCAATGAAGGAGTGTAATTTTCAACCTGATAATGATCAGGTAAAAATCTTTGTTTGCGGACCAACCGTTTATGATTATATCCATTTAGGGCATGCACGTCTATTACTTTTCTATGACTTGTTGGCAAGGTATTTACTGTTCAGAGGCTTTCGGCCAACAGCAATCGTTAACATTACCGATATTGACCCAATCATATCCTCCAGGGCAAAAACGCAAGGAATATCACCGCGTGAGCTTTCAAGCAAATTTATAGAAGAACTGTATATTGATGTGATATCACTTGGTATTACTTCTAACTTAAACTTTGCCAGAGTCTCAGATTACATCGATACCGCTAGGCAGTTCATAATAAAATTGCTTAAACGTAAACTAGCATATTCTTTAAATGGAAATATATACTTGAATACTGGCAAGATGGCATCATATGGAAGACTGTCCAAGCTTACCCGATCCGAACTCAATAATATGAGGTTTGACATCGCTCCAGGAAAATATAACGTTACCGATACTCTGCTTTGGAACACGAGTGATGACTTTGGTGAGAGATATCCTGATGACATGTTAGGCAGTGGAGTGCCTTCATGGCATATGCAGGATTCTTCAGTGGCGATGTCAAATTTTAGGGGACGTTATGATATACACGGTGGAGGAATTGAGCTAATTTACCCCCATCATGAATCTCATCTGACACAACTACAATCTTTGGCGTCGTCCCCAGATCCAGTCAAGTATTGGACTCATGTAGGGTTGATAACAGTAAGCGGCAAAAAAATGTCAAAGTCATCAGGAAATGCGGTAAGAATCCGAGATCTATTAAGAAAATATAATTCAAATGTTCTAAGGCTTTATCTTTTTTCAAAGCACTACAGAGAATCCTTCGAATTCTCCATATCATCTCTTGAAAAGTTTGAAGCCATAGACGAATCTATAGCTAATGCATTGATTGGCAATGATGAAACTATTCGTGAACCTAATGTAAGATCAAAAACACATATGCGTAAATTCACGACGTATATGGAAGATGATTTTGACACACCGAATGCATTAGAAACAATGATAACTGCAACAAAATCGACAAAATCACTTGCCGCTCTAAAGAATATGGTGAATATATTCGGGCTCAGATATTAAAACAAGTATGGAAAACAATGAATCCATGTTTTGTTCCCTCTGGACTGACCACGTTAAGATAAAGAACTGTGCTGATCTATATATCAATAAAAAGCTCGCCGGAGATTACTTTTTTAATAGATTAGGTAATATCGCATGTCATGACATCGAGTCAGCCATAGAAGAATCTATTGGAGTATTTTTAAACAATGGATCGAACTGTTTTGTGTATGTTCAGGATAATGATATAAAATTGGAAGAAACGTTGTTGAAATTGGGCTTCACTCTATTAGATACTATGCATGTGCTAAAATCTAATTTTAAAAAAACAGAGCATGATGAGCATAATATTCATGTAGATACAATCGATATAGCTTCGATCCCAATTTGGGCAGATGTATTTTGTAGATCATTTGATGTTAGAGATTGGAAATCTGAAGTAGAAGGAATAATCAAGAGGCATTTTAATGAACTAACATTGCTGATATCATACATCGAAAATAATCACAGCAGGATACCCATTGGATGTACTGCATTGTTCAATAGACATAATTTGATGGGTCTTTATTGTCTAGGAACGGTCGCGTCCTTTAGAGGTCAGGGTTCAGCAAAGAAAATGATAAGATTTTCTTTAGACGTTGCTCGACGACAGAATTTTGATTTCCTGTTCCTTCAAACTTTTGCTAATGAAAGATTCATTCACTTTTATAAACGGCTGGGATTTGAAGTCATATATAAAAAGAAAATATATACGCTGACTCGACAATAATTGTTATCACTTATTGTTAACAAGATTTCAATGATATATGCATCGTATGTTTGTCCAAATCAAGCGTTATAAAGAAAAGATATACCAGTAAGATTACACACCCAACTAACAGGCTTTATGCTTGGAAATAATATCTAAAGGGACGGCCGTGTCTTCAAACAATAATGCTGATGGAATTGCGTTTAGATATATGATAGATATATTGATTCAGTTATTTGTCATCTTTATTTCTGCTTCCGTTAATTTCTGATTCAATAGAAGTCATAAGATAAGATCTTCATTTTTAGTTGATAATTAATTCCCAGCGTATCAGCTACCGATCCAAACCTTTCTTCTATCAATACTTTATCCATTTTTGGTTTTTTATTTGTTGCGTATTTGCTTCCTTATCAAATGATCCTGTCATTTCAGGGATTTTCTTTTCTCCATAAAGAGAGTACTGCAATTACGACTACGTTGATTATTATCTCAGCTCCATTCATAATCCCAATAACGAGGTTCGCGAATCCAAACAAGGAGTCGCAGCGTATGGGTAGGATAATAACAGTTTAAGTATGCCGATTTCAATATAATTTAATATAGTTTAAGAATCCTTAAACAAATTTAATGCTACAATATGAACGATCTGGAATTTGTAATAATCATATCTATTTAACTAAGAAAGTTACGGTACAAGAACGAGCTCCTGGGGTTAGAAGACTTTCATTAGGATTATGAGATGCTTGGCGGCAGAATGATAAATCCTAGTCATCTGGTTATTAAGCAGGTTTGCAATTGCAAATGTGATCTCAACTAAGATCAATGCTTAAATTAACGCTATCGATGTTTCAAATACGGGGCTCGTGGCGCAGACTATATTGTAGAAAACTGCAGCATAGGCGTAGAATGGATAGCGCGGACGCCTCCTAAGCGTCAGGTCGAGGGTTCAAATCCCTCCGAGCCCGCATTATATACGGGTTCATATACTCTTTGAACAAAATAAATGATAGATTAGAAGGAGGAGGACGACAATAAAAATGCCAGTAAAACTAACAACTACCATTAAGAAAATTGAAGATATACCCAACATTACGAACCGATCACTTCTACTAGACTTTCACAAATACTTGAATTCCAATGGAGTATCTGAGAGCCACCAGAACAATAATCTAAAAGCACAAACAGCCTTTGCACATTTTTTAGGTCCTACCACCAGCTTCTTAGATATTAAGGAAAATGATCTGATAATATCATTTCTAGATTCAAAGCTCAAAAGCATAGAAGATGACCCTGATAGGAAAAGCATAGTAACATGGAACGACTATCTTGGCCGTATCAAATATTTTATGAGATGGCTATACAATTGCAGAACAAAAGGTAACAAGGAAAATGGCTTGTTAACTGATCCGGCTTATTGGGAAACTCCTTCCTTTGTACAAATCAGAAAAAAGAAAACAAAGAGATTAAGTCCTTATTCAGAGACAGAAATATGGGATCGTGAAGAAATCCTTTCTATAGTAAAATATGAACCATACAGACGGAATAAAGCAGCTTTAACTTTGCTTTGGGATTTGGATGCAAGAAATCATGAAATAACCTTACTTAAGATTAAACACATACGACTACGTGAAAGATATGGGGAAGGTGAAATTCCTCATGAAGCAAAGACAGGTACTGGTCCTATTTTGCTTACATGTTCATTTCCATATGTTAGGGATTGGCTTAATGAACATCCGTTTAGAAACGAACCTGACGCAAGGCTGATTTGCAATCTTCAAACTGGCTCGCCAGTCACACCTGATGCTCTTTGGAAAATAATGAAGCAATTGAGAAAAAGAATAATACATTTACTTGAAAATGACAGCATTAACGATGAACAAGAAAGTCAGAAACTAGAATTCTTATTAAAAACCAAGAAATGGAATCCTTATTGCATTAGACATTCTTCAATAACTTATGATTCAGACTATCTTCCGGAATATGCCTTAAAGAAGAAGGTGAGGTGGTCTATGAATTCAAAGCAGGGTTCTAGATATATCAAAAGAAGAATGGGTACTGATTTAAAGCAAAAGATTCTTGTTCAAAATGGCATCATATCAGAGCAACAGGTAGAGAAAAAACTATCCATATTAAATTGTCCTCGATGTAGTTTGGTAAATGCAATTGACAACAAGTACTGCTCCAAATGTAGCTATCCATTAGTTCCATCTGCATTTGATGAGATAAAGGAAGCTGAGAATATAAAATTCCAAGCCATGGAGGAAAGGCTCAGTACAATGCAGTCACAGATACAATCATTGATCTCAGTATTTTCAAACATGAAAGACCAGACCCAGGTTGACGGCATGGCAAAAATGCTGTATGGCTCAGGGCTTATCAAGGCAGCAGAAGAAAATGCAGTCTATCATTCTACTACAACAAAATCAGCCTTAACAAGAGAGACGAAACAAAATAGTTAGTAGTTAGGCACTTGCTGTCAAAAGCTGGTTAGAACAGCATGAACAGAGAGGATATAAAGAATCATTTCTATTTTTGAATAGGATTGGTAGGCCCTTAACCGTTTATGCAGTATACAAAGCATACATCATTACAAGCAACTCTATTTCCCTAGGTTGGTAAATGATCAGAACGAAATAGTATGGCCAAGACGTTAGTTGGCTCTGGATTGGTTCGACACACAGGGAAAAAAGATAGTAATAATGAGATAAATCAAACAGCAAGGAGCAATTATATTCCAAAATTATTCATGGAACTATAAACATGAAACGCATTCTCAATTTTACATTCTTGACATTTCATTACAGAGTAGCGACTGTAAGGATCAGGTGATGATGCGATAGCTTTTCTATACGCATAATAATCATAAATGACAGGTCCATCAACAGAACAATCTTTATTTTGACATTTTCCGTATAAAACGATTTTATCATGATTGTTTTTATTTTCAGAGCAAACTTCATGCCAAATTTTTGGCGGCTGAGATATCCACATAGTCGATTCGAATACATATTTTTCTTCTTCAATAATTTTTCTGCGTACGTCTGTTTGAAAATCTTTTAATGCTTCAAAATAAAGGTCTAAAGATTTATTCAGAATTATCGACTGTGTAAAACTAAAATATTCAGCTATATTTGGAAATTTTTGATTTTTAATTGACAATATTACCAAGGTAATTAAATGATCAAAAAGACTATGCTCATAAAATTTATCATATATTCTTGCTAGAAAATCCATCCTGTAAGAATTAAATTTCTTGAATTGACCTTGAAGTAAGTTGAAAATTTCATTTTTTGCTATTTGTTTTTTTGCACTATTATTATTGCTATTGTTGTATTCAAACATCCATGCTAAAATATATGCATAATCTGTGTATTTATACATGAATGTCTTTTGTCCATTATGTGCATTTGTATCTATTTGTTCGAATTTACTAATCAAATCCCATTTTACTAAATTATCAATATATCTATGGATTCTTTTGATTATACCATCATCTCTAACTTTTTTTGGAATCTTTGAGTCTGAGTCTGTATAAAAATTACGATAGTCTCGGTTATTTTCTTTTATCCATTTTACAATTGCAGTTATCTTAAATGCTTTTCTCTCATTTTGTTCTTGTAATTCATTAGTGTATTCCTTCGATATTGAATATTTGATTATATCCTGGTAAAGTCTTGCAGCGCTACTGAGTTTTGCTTCATCATTTTTTTCACTTAAAAATATAATATCAGGATATACATCACCCGAGGGATGCCTTATTTTAGGCCCAATAGTATCCTCTTCATTTTTATTATTATCATTCTTTTTAATCTTCTTTCGCTGTTTAACAGAGGTCATAGTTTGAGTCAATTATGACGTCAGGTCATAGTTTTCGTTTTGTCCTTATTAAAGATATTATATGTGTTTTATTTCATAAATGCAGAAAACGCTAAAATTAATAGCAATCTCAGCTGAAAACTATCAGACACTTCGAGAATTAGGGAAAACGGCGGATTCGTTTAATGATGTATTGAGTAGAATTCTGAAAGACTTTCAAAAGCCAAAATCACAAATTGGAGGTTCCTAGACGACATGGGAACACAACACATTCAACAAAAACAACATAAAAAAATAGTCACAATCACAGAGTGTGCGGCTCCAGACTGTAGCGGCTGGTATGAGGATATTTTCAAGACAATCATGATACAGTGCCGTGGTCCAAAACATAGCAAAAAAAACGGCGACTGCTCAAGTACTCAAGCCGGAGCAGCACCAGGCATTGACCAATAATATCGAAAAGGTAAATACTAATGCTAGAAAACATGGAATAGATATTGAGTCGCAAGCTGTAGTTGAAGAAACAAGCGAAGGAATTGTAATAAGGAATAAGCTGGCCGGAGAGACAGCCAGCAGCGCAAGTGCAGATACAACGACCTATTTGAGTTCGGAGCTGTATCATTATGGTAATCGTAGAACAGAGGAATAAACTTTCTCAATTTAACAATCCAATTTCGCGGTTGTGGCGCAAAAAACTGGCTTCAAAGATCAGTGAGGTGCTACTCCCATAATGACCATCTACTGCAAATTCTGCGAGCAAAAAATTTCGTTTGACAATCAACACGTAAGTGAGCGAACTGGAAAGAAAATCCCATTGGATGCAGACACGGAGGAGCCGCACAAATGCGCACTAAGGAAATTAAAACACAGGAAATATTTTGAATGCAAAAAAGGCTGCGGTTCACAAATCTTCTTTGACGAAGATCGACGCACAGAAAACGGCAAGTGGATTCCAATTGACAAGGACACCGATGAACCACATCAATGTGAAGGTCGTTCAGGAGCACAGGAACAAGATGAGCAATAACCCAGATCCAAATACAAATCCAGATCAAAATTCACGTTCAAGTCCAGAATATGAGGAAGTAATCTTTGTCCCACAACCACTGCAGCAATTGGGAATAACAAGGATGGCAAGAGAGAACCAAAAATTTACAATTCTATACGAGATCACAAATAGCACTGGCCAACCCGATCCGATACTGATATACTTCGATGTTAAACAACAGTTGTCAGATACCTTAGAAGAATTCCAAAAGAAAGCAAGTAAGAATCTCTCACTTCGATTAAAACCAGAATTAATTCAAAAGACCGTGTTAGAGTTATCTAGAGATGCATATTGCCGTAGGATTTTGACATACTTTGATATGGATAGAATAGGTGACAGCGGCGACGATGATGATGATCCTAGTAATATCAACAACAACGACAATTCACCTCAAATAGGGGAACCAAAACGAAATAACGATATTCTCTCAGACCAACAAGAACAAGCATATGCATGTTCGGTATCAGATCCAGACTTTACTGACGAAGGACTGTCATTAATTAGAGTTAGCACTGCTATCAGAGAGGACGATGGACCAAAGCGCGTGTATGGTGTAATAGATACTGTTAGGCCACTCTTCAAGCTGCCAACCAGAGTGTATTTTGCATGTCAAAACACTGACTGCAGAAGGCGAGGCATCAGCCAACTCTACACGTTGTCTACACCAATATTTTTCATGGAGGATTTACCGATTGCGTTTGAGGGAGGAAGGTCTGAATATGAAAGATACCTTGTATGCCCAGTCTGTAGACAAAATCGACAGGTTACAGCAGATAATAGACACTATGCAAACGCGAAGATAATTGAGCTACGAAATTCAAACACGGGTACTATTTCGCTCAGCAGTGTAAACAGCACCTTAAACATGGAGCAGTTAACAGTTATCGTATTTAACGAAAAAACATTTGCCATTGGACTGGGCGAAGAAGTTGAAATCGTAGGCAACATGTATGTACTGCCTTCTAGCATGGCGTTTGCTAGATTTGGAAACAATAGTCGTGGTGGTGGCGGCCATGTAAATATTCGCAACATTGGTGAAAGTGGTAAGGCACAGCCAGTACTTTATGCTAGACGAATGAGATACACAAAGAGGCAACAACAGTTAGAACTTACCAATACTGACAGAATCATAATTCAAAGACTGGCAGGTCTTAGTAGTCCAACTCCAGATATAGAGAAACGCAAAACTAAATCAAAATCGAAACTCAATCCAAAACCGAAGCCGAAAGGCAAACCAAAATCAAAACTAAAATCAGTATCATCATCAACCAAAGCAATATCAGCATCAGCCAAAGCAAAATCTATTGAAGAGCAAACATCCAAACCAAGTAAGAAAGTCATGACAAATAATAACGAGAAGCCTTCAAATTCAAATTCAAAGCAGGAACAAAATCCTCAACCATCAGCAGCAGTAATAGCAAATGAAAACACACAACCGAAACGGTATAACGTTGTCTCAATACTAGCAAAGCAACTTGCTCCCAGAATATATGACAAAACCGGCGGCATTGCAAAGACAGCAGTATTGCTAACTTTGGTAGGAGCTGCACCCAAACATGAAAGGGCGAATTATTACGGAGATCGATATTGGATAAATACAATACTTGCAGGCGATAAGGGTTGCGGCAAAACCAGCTTGATGGAAAAAGCGGTAAATGAAAGAGTAGGAGGTCAATTGGTATCCGCACAGCATTCTACGGGTAAAGGTGCAGTAGCAATTGCGGAGCGAGAAGGTGGATCAGGCGTTGCAATATTGCGGATAGGACCGGCTGCACTTGCAAATGGTTCTGTGTGTGGAATCGACGAGTTCCAGCTCTTTGATTACGAATCACAAGACCAATTCCTAGACTTACAGCAGTCAGGGTGTATATACTTTAATAAGTTGGGAATTCATCAGCTGATACAAGCACACACGAATTTTATTGCAACTGTTAATCCTACAGGCGGCAGATGGAGAGATTCACGCACTCTATCACTTGGGGAAGTTACGATTAAAGAGCAACTCTGGGACAGGCAAGATTACTTTGTTATCTTCAAATCCGATCAGACAGCTGAAGAAAGGGATGAATACTCAAGGAAAAAGATAGAGTTATCACAGCTCCAACTTAGACCAGGGCACTCGCTTCTCAAGAAATATATTCATTACGTAAATGCCGATTCTAGACTGCAAGAGACAAAATTTAGCGATTTTTCGCAAGTTACTAAACTCAGGCTATTTTGGAACAAGCTATCAGCGATGTATGGTGATATTATGGGCAATCGAAGTTTCGAAACTGTATTCAGAACAGCTAGCGCAGTTGCAAGAACAATGCAAAAAGTAGAAGTAGATTCAGAAGTTACTGACTTTACAATCGATTTTCTTGGAAAGATGTACGGACAGCTTGATGAAAAGAAAATTGACTTTGTAGATCCTGCTACAACAACATATGATATAATACGCAAAGCGATAAAAGAGTACAGCCAAAAACAGTACTGGGCCGAGCATCAACAGCAAGAAGTTCAACTAGCTGATATGACATTCGATCAAGCAGCTGAGATCGCTAGAGGCAAAGATAAAGCTGCACGTGAGTATTTAGGTGATACGTACAGAAGTAATCAGAATAGAGCTGCTAGGCACCTACGTAAGTTATTTCGCGAAAACCAGAACCACGATTATGATGGCGGCAAAATAATAGTTACATCAAAAAGCGAACATAGTCAACTGACATTGAAGTGAGTATCGAACGACCCATCATGAGCGTGTGTGACAGTGAGACGTGTGACAGAGGTAGGTATGGGGGTATGTAAAATTTTTTTTATTTGTTTTCTTGCACATTTGGGAAATTTTCTTGTTTTCTTTTTGTTAACCACCCACCCCTATGTCCGCTGTCACACCGTCACACGTCACACCTACCTACCTTTGCACTTTAACAATCCTATAGTTACATGACAGGCAACAACAACAACAATAGTCACTTGGACAATTTCGTTGCTGAGGGCTTTGATTTTTTGCTAAGTCATTTGGATCATCAAATAAGTTTGTGGCCTCGCACTATATCGACTGCAACAACTCAAGCGAAGCAGGTAGTAGTTAATAGCAGAGAGGAAGCAATAGCCAGATTCAAACAGGCTAACTATTATGACTGCAAGATAAGTGCATATCCTTATTGTAGATCTGATAACTGCAAAAGAAACGTACTGCCACCTGATTTTATAATGATCGACTTGGATGTATGTAATTTTGACTACGACGACGAGATGCTTGCATCCGTATTAAGACAGACACTTTCGAAAGTAAAGCGAGTGTTACAATACAAGCCTACTGTTATTTGGTCTGGCAATGGATACCATATTTACATTCCAATAGATGTGCCTGCAGTACTAGAAAATATAAAAGAGCTATCAAATGTAGATCAAGTATCAACCAAATTTATCAGATTTGCAGAACATTATTTGTCAAATAGCAAGTCTGACCCTGCGCACAATAACAGCGTATCAGTTAATAATTGCATGCTGAGAATTCCAGGATCTATAAATTCCAATTTAAAATTAAAATTAACTTGCAGTGGCGATAAAAGTCATCACGGCCAAAGATCGCTAGTCAAAATAGTCAAAAGATGCAGGGAAGTATCAAGGCCTCATATCAATCTACTTGTTGGTAGTTTTTATGCACATTTAACTCAAGAACAAATTAATGAATCCAGATATCGAAAGGCGATAACAATACCGACCAGTGTTACCAATCACAATCACGATCACAATTACAAGTGCTGTGCGATACAGCAGTATCGCTGGATCGAAAAATTATTGGAAACTCCAATATCGGATCATAGAAAGAATTGCATTTGGAGAATATTGGCGCCCTATTTAATTAATGTCCGCAAATTGTCATATGATGAGGCGTTTGTCATTATAGCACATTGGCTAGATGAATGCAACAAAGCGCGCAAGTTAGATTTTAACAGCAGATTAAAAATAAGCCAAGACTTGAATGCTGCAATTAAAAAAGGATACTTTCCAATTGGCCTGACAAAATTAAACTTGACAGATAGAGATCTTTACAACTATTTGCAAAACCAACGAGTGATATAAAAAATATTAAAAAAAGGGAAATCAAAAAATCATTCGTTTTGGCTTACAGCAATCTCCTCTTCTTTTTGTGTCTCAGTGTCTGATTCTTGCTGCTTCTTTTTATCCTTCTTTGCTTTCTCTCTTAGTCTCCTAACTTCTTCCAGTAAGTCCTTTAGCTCTTCTTTGGACATCTTATCTATTCTCTCGTCACATTCCTTGCCGCTTGCCTGCAGTGCATCTTCAGTGTAATTGATAATTTCCTGTTTGTTTTGTGGTAACGATTCCTCTGGAGTCAACATGTAACTTGCCAGAAATCTCTGATATGCACGTTCACTCATTTTCTATTTACTCACCTACCTGGAACTTAATCATAACTTATCTCGTCATCTATCCTAACACGCACTTGCTTCCCTCGTAATTTATCAGCAATTTTGTGATATTCGTCTGGAATATAGACTATGTTTCTTTTGCCCATACTGCTTACTCTACCGATGAATTTCAATTCTGCCATCCACTCTTGCTCCTGTATTTGTATTTGATTTTTATGCACAAGTTATATTCATTCCGTTGAATATACGTGAATCACGTATATATTTATTATTCAAAAGATATCATATGAATAATTATAAATACAACACCGAGTGTAGCATAGCTGAGGTATAAACAAAAGAAAAAATGTCAAAAAATAATACAAGCAACAACAACCACAATAATGATTCGTGGGCAGAAAATCTAAAAAGAAATCAAGAGCAAAGGATGAAAGATAGTAAATGGTTTAACATGCAACCTGGAGAAAAAACTGTATTAGAATTCCTACCTGATTTTGGGCCTGTTATGAAGGACTTTAATGGCGATGGAATGGCAGAGACACTAAGATATGAATACAAAGTGATAGACATAAACCATAGAGATGCTGGGGCCAAGCCGTGGGATGTAAGTAAAAGATGGTCTGAATGTATCGATTATCATCTAAAGCAAGGGCATCGTATACTGAAGGTTGAAAGAGTGGGCGCGGGCATGAAGACAAACTACTACTTTACACCAGTGGATAGTAGAAGCAGCGGTAGTAATAGCGGCGCAGCATCATAAGTATTTATTTTATTTCCTTCAGTCGATCGAATTGAGGTGTAATACTTTAATTTGATTTCAATCGAGGACTTCTTTTTTGATGACCCTGCTATTACCCCTGAAAATCCTTGGAAACCATTGCCAAAACATTCACTAGAACAAAGCCCTTGTTATCCTATTATTGGCATGCATAAAGAATACAGAGTGCCTTTTTACTACTGCAAATTACACCCATATATTGAAAACATATATTTAGAGTCAATACAACACCATTGCAAATTCTCTGAGCCTGCAGTTCACAAGTCAGCATTATTGCATTGTTTGAAACAAATTTTAGCAAAAGGGAATTGGTAATAATAAGAAATGGATCGAGAAGAAGAACGTGAAGAAAGGAAGCAAGACTTCAAATATAAAATGGCAGTACTCTCAAAAGAAATCGATGAATATGGGCCTAGCCCTATGGCTAAGTCTTTTTATTCGTATAACCTAGAAACAAATGAAAGAAAAACATTCAGGATAGGACTAATGTTATTATGGGCTTGCTGCTTCTGGCCCAAATTTGAAAGAATTTATCATGTGTTCTACAATAGGAAGATTCTTGTCAAAGGAAGAGCCGTTCTTAGTTGTTTGATATGTGAACATATAGAGATGGTCGCCTTGTTCTGACATAATTGTCAATGTTGCGAATATTGCGTGTGAGTAGATGACGCTGCAGGCTTGATTTCCATCCAACGTA
>Ga0070711_100000922_pt1 | contig 15531 bp, 11 predicted proteins | sample LARL53metaG_FD_65452 | JGI IMG/M metagenome (GOLD analysis project Ga0070711, IMG submission 65452) | Corn, switchgrass and miscanthus rhizosphere microbial communities from Kellogg Biological Station, Michigan, USA - LAR L5-3 metaG | ecosystem: Host-associated > Plants > Roots > Rhizosphere ... | reverse complement strand
GCTCGGTGGTCGTGGTCTTACCGGCATCGATATGAGCCATGATCCCGATGTTGCGGGTAAGTTGTAATGGTGCCTGTCTGGACATTGTGACCGCTAATTACCAGCGATAATGCGCAAAAGCCTTGTTGGCATCCGCCATTCTATGCGTATCGTCCTTCTTTTTTACTGCATTGCCGCGATTGTTCGCGGCATCCAGAATCTCATTCGCCAACCGCTCGGTCATCGTCTTTTCGCCGCGCCCTCGCGCGTAACCGATCAGCCAACGGATGGCGAGACTATTGCCGCGCGATTTCTGATCCACCTCGATCGGAACCTGATAAGTCGAGCCGCCAACTCGTCGTGATTTCACCTCGACTCGCGGCTTGACGTTGTCGATTGCCTTCTTGAAGGTCTTCAGCGGATCTTCCTGAGTCTTGCTTTGAACCTGGTTCATCGCGTCGTAAAAGATACTCTCCGCGACTGATTTTTCGCCGTCCCACATCAACGAGTTGATGAACCGGGTCACCATAGTCGAGTTGTAAAGTGGGTCCGGCAAAACTTCTCGCTTGGCTGCAACTCTTCTTCTTGGCATAACTCTTCCGTGATTCGTGATCGGTGATCCGTGACTCGTGATTCACGACCCGGACCTTGGGTCACGCATCACGGTTCACGCATCACGTTGTTATTTCTTGGCCGGCGCTGCTTCTTTCGGCCGCTTCGCCCCATATTTCGAACGGCTCTGCTTGCGGCCTTGCACTCCAACAGCATCAAGAGTCCCGCGAACGACGTGATAGCGAACGCCCGGCAGATCCTTCACGCGCCCGCCTCGTATCAAGACAATCGAATGCTCTTGCAGGTTGTGACCGATACCCGGAATGTACGTAGTCACTTCGATGCCGTTCGTCAGTCGAACACGAGCAACCTTGCGAAGAGCGGAATTGGGCTTCTTCGGCGTCTGTGTGTATACGCGAGTACAGACGCCGCGCTTCTGCGGACTGGAATTGAGTGCAGGGCTTGAGGTCTTATATTTGACATTCTCGCGGCCCTTTCGAACCAATTGACTAAGTGTCGGCACCTGTCGCTCCTCTCTCGATTTTCGAGAACAAGTTTCTCTGTCTGGAACGCTTATGCGTGTCGCGACGAGTTTTGATCGTTGCGAAAAACAGCCAAGCGGCTTTCACAAGCCGGCCAGGCCGAGTTGTTTCATTCGTCTTGCGGGGATGTTCTGAAAAGTAGCTGCGGATTCGGCCTCCCCAGGCCAAACTTCTCTGTGGCGTGATCTCAGATCTACTTCGTTTTGAATTCGGGGACCAAGCGATGTAGTGCCGAATCCCTTTTACGCCACAATAACGTTTATTCCGCGTCCGGATTCAATCGAGCGGCGCCTCCGCATGCTCAGAACCAAAAAAGCGCCGCCGTCCAAACGGAAAACTATAGCGGCGGGACCTCTTATTGTCAACCCTGACTCGAGCGTTCGGGAACGATCTTTCCAAGCTATCGGTCGAGGCGCTTATATACTCAAGCTGAAATTCCAAGAACGACGCGCATGAACGAGTGACATTTTTTTACACCAGGTAACAAAAAGCGTGATCAATTCGTGTCGCAACCTATCGGCCTCGGCGAGGAGAATCATATTCTTAGCGAAACCTTTCCCCATCTTTGGAATGGCCCGAAGTGTGCAGTCGGCTCCACCAACGGAGAAAACTATGGGGCTCACTTGTCCGCGTTGTGAAACCGAAGTGCAGCCGGAGGCGTTCTACTGTCCGTACTGCCACCTGCCGAGGCCAAAAGCCGGCTTCGCGAGTTCGGCTGAGGCCGGAACAAGGAAGTCCTCCGTCGGTGAAACCCCGTCAAACAAAAAGAAGAACAAACGCACCAGTCCTTCATTGAATCGGTCGCATAAGAGACGGCGAATCCCGATGAGGATCTTGAGCATCGCGGCAATCGTAGCAGTATCGGTCGTGGGTGCCTATGTGTTCGTCGTGCCCCTGGTCCTCTCACAAGAGGCCGAACCCAAGGCCGCGCTTTCCGCACTCGAGAAGCTTCGCAGCTTGCCATCCAGTGAGCCCGGCGTTACAATCGGGGAGCAAATGTCGAACGCGCTCGAAGTCTCTCGCCGGGCAGGAAATCTGGCTTCTTACAAAGGCTGGACAGTTCATCCCATCAAAGGAACAAAAACAAAAGTTCTGATCAGCTTCTCTTATCAAGAAAAAGGCGGCATCGACCAGCATGCGGAGTGGATCGCCGATTTGACGGCGGGAAGCTTCGCTCCTCAGAGTGCACTAGCCGTTTCAGCGTCAGGCAAATAAAGAAAAAAGGAGGCGATTGAATCAACCTCCTCCTTAATTAAATTCGCTACAGTCCTTAAGCGCTAGTCGCCAACTTCTTTCGCTTCGGCTTTGATATCTTCAGCAGCGGGTATTTCTCCCGACTCGTATTCGAGCTCTTGCTCCTGAGTTCGATCGGGCTCAACCTTGATGTTCCGGTAGTACTCCATGCCGGTGCCGGCAGGAATCAATCGGCCCATAATCACGTTCTCCTTGAGCCCTCGCAAGTAATCAACCTTGCCGCTGATTGCAGCTTCGGTGAGCACTCGAGTGGTCTCCTGGAAAGAAGCAGCCGAGATGAACGATTCAGTCGAAAGCGACGCTTTCGTGATACCTAGCAACAACGGCTCCATTGAAGCCGGCGTGCCGTCTTCGGAAATCACGCGCTCGTTCTCGTCCTGGAAACGGAAGCGGTCAACCATGTCTTCGAGAAGGAATTCGGTATCGCCCACATCTTTGACGCGCACCCATCTGAGCATCTGACGAACAATAACTTCAATATGCTTGTCATTGATGTTGACGCCCTGAAGCCTGTACACCTCTTGAATTTCGTTGACCAGGTAGCGTTGCAGTTCTTCGATTCCGCGCACCGAAAGAATGTCGTGCGGGTTTAGTGGGCCATCCATCAGCGGCTCACCGGCCCGGACCCAGTCATCCTCCTGCACGTTTATGTGAACGCCGCGAGGAATCGAGTACTCGCGCTTCTCGCCGTCAGGAGCTTCCACTATCACGCGGCGAAGTCCCTTAACGATGGGTCCGAACTTGACGACTCCATCGATCTCGGTCATCACGGCCGTTTCCTTCGGTCTGCGAGCTTCGAACAGTTCGACAACTCGCGGCAGACCTCCGGTGATGTCCTTAGTCTTGGTAGTCTCGCGAGGAATCTTCGCAATGATATCGCCTGGCGCAACTCGCACGTGCTCCTTCTCTTCCTGCGTCTTCGAAGCAACGGCAGTGCGCTTCTTCTTCCATTCGTCGTAGTCCGCTACAAGCAGGTTAGCGCGCACCGGCATTTGATACGTTCGCAGTACCTTGTTCTTTTCATCGCGAATCTCAATTCGCGGCTGACGCTTCTCATCCGGAGAGTCGATAACAACCAGATGTGAAAGCCCGGTGACTTCGTCGACCTCTTCGTGAACCGTAACGCCCTCGATCAAATCCTTGAAAGTGACAGAGCCGGCTTCTTCAGTCAGGATCGCGAATGTGAAAGGATCCCACTCGGCGAGCTCCTGGCCTTCTTCAACTTTCTGGCCGTCAGTCACTTTGAGCGTCGCGCCGTAGTTGATTTGGTAGCGCTTCAAATCACGCCCGCGCTCATCTACAAGGATGATCGTGCCGTTGCGATTCATCGCTACGAGATCGCCATCGCGGTTGCGAACAGTCTTCAGGTCCTCGAACCTTGCAGTGCCCGAAGCAATCGCCTCGTGCTTTGTGATCTCACTCACTCCGCCTGCAACGCCGCCGATGTGGAAGGTCCGCATCGTAAGCTGAGTGCCGGGCTCGCCGATTGATTGCGCGGCGATAACGCCTACCGCTTCTCCCAGCTCCACCATTCGGCCGGTCGCAAGGTTGCGCCCGTAGCACTTCACGCATACTCCGCGTCGCGACTCGCAAGTCAGCACCGAACGAATCCGAACACGCTCAATTCCGCCAGCGGCCTGAATCGAGCCCGCAAGATCTTCGGTGATTTCTTCATTGGACTCCACGATGATCTCGCCGGTGATCGGATCGCTCACGTCGTCGAGCACAACGCGGCCGATGATTCGGTCACGAAGAGACTCGATCTCCTCGCCGCCTTCGATGATCGCCGTAGCCCAAATGCCCTTGATGGTTCCACAGTCAGGTTCGCTCACGATTACGTCTTGAGCCACGTCAACCAGCCGGCGAGTGAGATAACCGGAATCCGCGGTCTTAAGCGCGGTGTCAGCCAATCCCTTTCGTGCGCCGTGAGTCGAGATGAAGTACTGCAGCACATTCAGACCCTCGCGGAAGTTCGCGCGGATCGGAGTCTCGATGATTTCGCCCGAAGGCTTCGCCATTAAGCCTCGCATACCGGCGAGCTGTCGAATCTGCTGCTTCGAGCCTCTCGCGCCCGAATCTGCCATGATCAAAATCGGGTTCATTTCCCCCGATTCCTGCTCGCGGCGATTCATCTCGGTGAACATCGCTTCAGCGACGCGCTCGGTGACATCCGACCAAATCGCGATCACCTTATTGTAGCGCTCGCCGTTTGTGATGATTCCTTCTTTGTACTGGTTTTCAACTTCGACAACATCGGCCTGCGCCTTCTGAACCAGCTCTGCTTTTGCGGGCGGAGTGACCAGATCATCGACGCCAATCGATATGCCGGCTTTCGTCGCGTACAGGAATCCTAGGTCCTTGACCTTGTCGAGCATCTTGACTGTCTCGGCGTGCCCGAGTCTCAAGTGACAATGGTTGACCAGCGACTGAAGCCCTTTCTTCTTGAGCGTTCCGTTGACGTAAGGCATGCCTTCCGACATTTGCTCGTTGAAGATAACGCGGCCCACGGTCGTGTCGATCACTCGGTTCTTCAAGGTGCGAACTGCAGCGCGGATGACGTCCTGATCGTCGCGTTCGTGCTCGAGATCGATGATGTCTCCCGAAAACAACAGCTTGATCGGCGTCTGAGTGTGAACCTCGCCCGCATCAAGTGCCAGCAGCACTTCATCAGCCGACGCGAACTTGCGCCCAGCGAACTTGTCGTCCTTCTTATCTTTCGTCAGGTAATAGCACCCGAGGACGATGTCCTGAGTCGGCACGGCAATCGGCTGGCCATTCGCGGGAGAAAGAATATTGTTTGAAGCAAGCATCAACACGCTCGCTTCAACCTGAGCTTCAGGGGAAAGCGGAATGTGCACGGCCATCTGGTCGCCATCGAAGTCCGCGTTGAACGCAGTGCATACCAGCGGGTGAATCTTGATCGCCTTGCCCTCGACCAGCACCGGCTCGAAAGCCTGAATGCCTAAACGATGGAGCGTCGGGGCGCGATTCAAGAGCACCGGGTGTTCGCGAATGACTTCTTCGAGGATGTCCCAGACAACGGACTCCTGCCGCTCGACCATTTCTTTTGCCTGCTTGATCGTCGCGGCATACTGCTTCTTCTCGAGCAGGTTGTAGATAAACGGCTTGAACAACTCGAGCGCCATCTTCTTAGGCAAGCCGCATTGATGAAGCTTGAGCTCGGGGCCGACCACGATGACCGAACGTCCCGAATAGTCTACGCGCTTGCCGAGCAGATTCTGACGGAAGCGCCCCTGCTTGCCCTTGAGCGTGTCCGAGAGCGACTTGAGCGGACGGTTGTTTGCGCCACGAAGCACGCGTCCTCGACGTCCGTTGTCAAACAGCGCATCGACCGCCTCCTGAAGCATGCGCTTTTCGTTGCGGACGATCACTTCCGGGGCCTTCAACTCAATCAGCTTCGAGAGTCGATTGTTTCGATTGATGACTCGGCGGTAGAGATCGTTCAAGTCGCTTGTCGCAAAGCGTCCGCCATCGAGCGGAACCAAAGGACGAAGCTCGGGCGGAATCACGGGAATCACATCGAGAATCATCCAGTCCGGGTGATTGCCCGACCGGCGGAATGCATCCACGACCTTCAGCCGTTTCGAGAACTTGAGCTTCTTTTGCTGCGAAGTCTCATCCTTCATCTTGGAGCGCATCTCGACAGACAGCTCTTCTACGTCGACCTTCTGCAATAGCTCCTTGATCGCTTCCGCGCCCATCTTTGCAATGAAACGCCCTGGGAAATCCTGCATGAGCTGACGATAGCGATCGTCCGGAAGCAGTTCGCGTTCTTTCAACTCGGGTACATCTCCCGGATCGATCACAATGTAGGATTCAAAGTAGAGGACTTTCTCGAGCTCACGAAGAGGTATGTCGAGCAAATGACCGATACGAGATGGGAGCCCTTTGAAAAACCAAACGTGCGAACAGGGGCTGGCCAGCTTTATATGACCCAGGCGCTCTCGACGAACTTTAGATTGTGTAACCTCAACTCCGCACTTATCGCACACAACTCCGCGGTGCTTCATCCGTTTATACTTTCCGCAGAGGCATTCCCAATCGGTGACCGGACCGAATATTTTCGCGCAGAACAATCCGTCGCGCTCCGGCTTAAATGTCCGGTAGTTGATCGTTTCGGGTTTTGTAACCTCACCGTGGGACCATCCCAGAATTTTTTCCGGTGAGGCAAGACTTATTCTTATCGCTTCAAAATCCGGCGCCAGGCTTGTCTTTTCTTGATGTGTCCTAAACATTTACCCTCCGCAGTCCGTGGTCCGTAGTCCGTAGTCCGTACTACGGACCAGGGACTACGGACTAATGACTATTCCGTTACCATTTCTTCCTCTTCCACCTCTTCGCTTCGGCGCATCAATTCGACGTCCAGACAAAGCGACTGGAGTTCGCGAATCAGAACGTTGAACGATTCGGGCACGCCGGGATCGAAATCAGCTTCGCCTTTCACGATCGCCTCATAAATCTTCGAGCGTCCGGCAACATCGTCAGATTTTGCGGTCAGCAACTCCTGCAAAATGTGCGCGGCGCCGTAGGCTTCCAGCGCCCAGACTTCCATTTCGCCGAAGCGCTGGCCGCCAAACTGGGCCTTACCGCCGAGCGGCTGCTGAGTGATCAACGAGTACGGTCCGATCGAGCGCGCGTGAATCTTGTCGTCGACCAGATGCGATAGCTTCATCATGTAGATGTAGCCTACCGTCACCTGTTGTTCGAACGGGTCGCCGCTCATTCCGTCGTAGAGCACGGTTTTGCCGGAGGTCGGCAGACCGGCGAATTCAAGCAGCTTCTTGATGTCCGCTTCACGAGCGCCGTCAAACACCGGCGAGGCATACGCGACACCTTCAATCATCGTCCGAGCGTGCGCGGCCAGTTCTTCATCAGACATCGAGCCGGTACGCTCTTGCCAGTCGGTGTTGCTAAACACTTCGCGATAGATCTTGCGGACCTCATCGACTCTCGAACCATCCTCGAGCAATTCGCCAAGCTTGTGGCCGATCGCTTTCGAAGCCCAACCGAGGTGAGTCTCAAGAATCTGACCGACGTTCATTCGAGAAGGAACGCCGAGCGGATTCAAAACGATTTCAACGGGCGTACCGTCGGGCAAGTACGGCATCTCCTCTTCAGGAAGAATTCGCGCAATGACGCCCTTGTTGCCGTGACGGCCGGCCATCTTGTCGCCGACCGACAATTTTCGCTTCATCGCGATGAACACCTTGACCATCTTGATAACGCCGGGCGGCAGCTCATCGCCCTTCTTCAGCTTCTCGATGTTCTCGTGATGAAGCTGCTGCTGAACCTTCACCTGTCGTTCCGTTCGTCGCTCGATGTCGGCGATCTCGGATTGAATGTCGACTCGCGAGCTGGCCACTTCGATCTTGCGAAGCGCGCCCACCTCGAGCGGTTCCAGCTCCTCGCGAGTGAGCTTCGCGCCCTTCGTCAGAAGCTTCTTGTTCTTGTAAACGAGATCATCGGCGAGCCGCTGACCTTCGAGCAGCTCGAAGATTCGCTTGTTGCGCTCGTCTTCCAGAATTCGAACTTCGTCGCGGACATTCTTCTCGAGCTTTTCCTCTTCCGCGCGTTCGATCGCAAGCGAGCGCTCATCCTTCTCCGCGCCTTTTCGCGTGAACACCTTCACATCGACTACCGTACCGTCGATGCCCGGCGGGCAGGTGAGGCTCGCATCGCGAACATCGCCCGCTTTCTCGCCGAATATCGCGCGAAGAAGTTTTTCTTCCGCGGTCAGTTGGGTCTCGCCCTTGGGCGTGACTTTTCCGACGAGAATCGATCCAGGCCTGACCTGAGCGCCGATTCGGATGATTCCCGAATCGTCCAGATCGCGAAGCGCGGACTCGGAAACGTTTGGTATGTCGCGAGTGATTTCTTCAGGACCGAGCTTCGTGTCGCGAGCTTCGACTTCGAGCTCTTCGATGTGAATAGAAGTGAACGAATCCTCCTTAACCAGCTTCTCCGAAACCAGAATCGCGTCTTCGAAGTTGTATCCGCGCCACGGCATGAACGCGACGAGCACGTTGCGACCCAAAGCGAGTTCACCCGTGTTCGTGCAGGGCCCGTCCGCTATCACATCGCCCTTCTTGACGGGCTGCCCTTCGCGAACGATGGGCTTCTGGTTGATGCAGGTATTTTGATTCGAGCGCTTGAACTTAGTGAGCTGATAAATGTCGGCGTTGATTTCGCGAGAGGTTGTGCCTCCGGCGATCCCATGCTCGGCTCGAATGATGATTCGCTCCGAGTCAACCGAGTCGACGACTCCGTCTCTTCGAGCGATCACAACCGCGCCCGAATCCTGGGCGGTTACTTTTTCCATGCCTGTTCCAACGAGCGGTGCTTCCGCGCGAAGCAACGGAACCGACTGGCGTTGCATGTTGGAACCCATCAACGCGCGGTTTGCGTCGTCGTTTTCAAGAAACGGAATCAAAGACGCAGCAACCGAAACGAGTTGCTTCGGGCTGACGTCCACAAGATCCAGTTCTTCACGCAAACAGAGATTTCTTGTTTCACCCGCCTTGCGCGCCGCAAGACGTTCCTGGAGGATCCGACCCTGCTTGTCGACTTCAACCGTCGCCTGCCCGATCGTGTACTTGTCCTCCTCCCAGGCGGTCAGATAGAACGGGAATGGTTCATACTCCGCCGGGAGTCCCTTCTGCAGCTTCTTGTTGCCGCGCTCGACAGTCTCTGTCGGCAGGTGATCGCCGACGTTGAATTCGGTATCGCCGGCTGAAAGAACTCGAACATAATCGATCACACGTCCGTTTTCGACCTTGCGATAAGGCGATTCAATGAAGCCGAACTCGTTGATTCGCGCGAAGCACGAAAGCGACGAAATCAATCCGATGTTCGGACCTTCAGGCGTCTCGATCGGACATATGCGGCCGTAGTGCGTCGGGTGAACATCGCGCACTTCGAAACCAGCTCGTTCGCGCGAAAGTCCGCCCGGCCCAAGCGCCGACAGTCTTCGTTTATGAGTGATTTCCGAGAGCGGGTTCGTCTGATCCATGAATTGAGACAACTGAGACGAGCCGAAGAACTCTCTCACTGCCGCGGTGACCGGCTTCGCGTTAATGAGATCGCGCGGCATCGCCGTTTGCATCTCCTGATGGATCGACATCTTCTCTTTGATCGCGCGTTCCATTCGCACGAGGCCAATTCGGAATTGGTTCTCGAGAAGCTCGCCGACCGCTCTCACGCGCCGATTGCCCAGATGATCGATGTCGTCGGCCTCGCCGATTCCTTTGCGCATCTTGAGCACGTAGTCGATCACATCGACGAAGTCACGCGTTGAAAGCGTTTGCTCGTCCAGGCGCTCCCTCTCAGGTTTGCCGAGTTTGATATTCGCCTTCAACCGGCCAACGCGAGAGAAATCGAACTTTCGCTCGTCGAAGAACATTCCGCGAAACAGGTTCCACGCGGTCAGGATCGTCGGCGGATCGCCTGGTCTCATCTTTCGATATATTTCGAGGATCGCGTCGCGAGGAGTCTTGACTGAATCCTTCTTAAGCGTCTGGCTGACAACGACGCCCACGTCGTCACGCTCCGGGAAGGAGATTTCGATTGAAGAAACACCCGATTCAACGATCTGCTGCCACTCGCGTTGAGTCAGCTCTGTGTTCGCCTCGGCAATGACCTCACCGGTATCGTTGTTGACCACATCATCGATCAGGAAGGCACCCTCGATTTCTTGTGGGTCAACAGTCACCGACTTGATCCTGGCTTTGCGAAGAGCATCGACGTCACGCCGCGTGAGTTTTTTACCGTGAGACCCGCCTTTGACGATCACCTCGCCCGAACGATCCTCGGCCGTTTCAGCGAGATGCAATCCGACGAGCCCATCCGACGGCTCGAAATACAACTGACCGTTCTTCAGAGTCGCCTTGTGAGCCGTGTAAAACATCCGAAGTACTTCGGCGTCTGTGAAGCTCGCTCGCTTGATCTCGTCTTCCAAGTGGGAATCGGTTCCGACGCGTTCCACATCGACTTTCTCCATTAAACCAAGGGCGCGGAGAAAAACCGTGCCCAGGAACTTGCGCTTGCGATCGATGCGAACGTAGAGCAGGTTCTTCGCGTCGTATTCGAACTCGACCCACGAGCCGCGATACGGGATGACCTTCGCGAGGAAGTAGGTGTTGTTGTTTTCTTTCTCGAAAAACACGCCGGGCGAGCGATGAAGCTGGCTCACGATCACACGCTCGGTTCCGTTGATGATGAAGGTTCCGTTGTCGGTCATCAGCGGAATCTCGCCGAAGAAGACTTCCTCTTCCTTGATGTCGCGAATTGATTTCTGACCCGTGTCCTCGTCGGTATCCCAAACCGTCAGGCGAATCTTGACCTTAAGCGGCACAGCGAAGGTCATCGACTTTTCCTGGCACTCCTTCTCCGAGTGCTTGTGCTGGAGCGTTACGGGCTCTCCGCAGTTGTCGCAGAGCACAGGGGAGACTGTATTTGTCGTTCCGCATTGAGGACACGTCTGCTCTTCCGCAGCGTAAGGGTTCACTCTCAGGATTGCGCCGCACGAACGACAGTTGGTGCGCAAATGGTAGAGTCCTTCCAGCTGACCGCACTTGCATTGCCAATTGCCGATCGAATATTCAACGAACTCAAGCTGAGAAGTCTCGCGGAAATCTGTAATCGGAAATACCGATCTGAATACCGCCTGAAGCCCGGTGTTCTCGCGTTCGGCTGGAAGGAGGTCCATTTGAAGAAAGCGATTGTAGGATTGCCTTTGGACCTCGATCAGATTCGGTATTCTAATAGCCGTTTTGATGCGCGAAAAATCGTAGCGCTCTCGAACTACGCCGTTACCAGTATTTGCTAGTGCTGACATGTCTCTCCTCAGTTATTGGAAGGAAGCTTGCAGCAGGTCACACGGATTCCGACTTTCGACAGAAAAGCTTGTCCACGCAAAACGGGGTAGGTCACGCGAGGAATTCTCTCAGAGTCAGACTGTTGGGAACCCGCTGCAAGCTCACAACATTTCGCAGAAACAAAAGCAAAGCCCGGTCGGAGACACCTCATCCGACCGCGACTTCGCGTGTTTTCTTTAGCCAAGTAAACTTTATTATCGCCGCCGCCCTTATACGTCGCTATGACTCGATACTACACAACCAAACGGATTCGGTCAAGCAAGGTTTGGTCCCCGGTCATAATCACTGTCTTCCGCGACTTACGACGCGTTTATCAGTGAACCGACGATCGACGACCAGAGGCCGATGGCTACTTCAGTTCGACAGTCGCCCCGGCATCAGTGAGTTTTTTCTTCAATGCCTCGGCTTCTTCCTTAGGCGCCGCTTCCTTCACCGCCTTGGGCGCAGCCTCAACAAGGTCCTTCGCTTCCTTCAATCCAAGCGCAGTGATCTCACGAACAACTTTGATGATCCCGATCTTCTTGCCCGGGTCGGCCATGCCGGTTAGGATGACGTCGAACTCATCTTTTTCCTCTACCGCCGGCGCCGCTGCTGCGCCCGCGCCTGCGGCCGGAGCTGCCGCCGCCGCGGCTGCCGCCGCCGACACGCCGAAAGTCTCCTCCATCATCTTGACCAGTTGTGAGGCCTCCAACAAACTGAGGTCCTTGATCTGGTCGACTATTCCCTGAAGCTTCTCTGCCATATCTTTCGTCTCCTCTGGTTCCTTCATTCCTCGTGAGGGACCATGACGCTTCTCCTCACATAGTCGGCGGCAATGCCGGCGCATCTCCGATTATTGCCAGCCACCCAAGCCGCTTCACCGACAAACGCCAAGCGGCATTACGATTGCAAAACCGGGCGCAAGCCTCCACAAGCTCGAACCCGGAAACGTGATTCGTGATCCGTGATCCGTCGCCGTTCACGCATCGCGAATCACGAGTCACTATCCTTGCGCTTCCTTTTGCGCTCGCACTTGATCGATGACGATCGTCAGATTTCGCGCCACGCCAGCGGTAGCCACCGCAAGCCGCTGGGCGCTGCTGTTAATCAGGAACATCACCTTTGAGATCAACTCTTCTTTCGACGGCAAGTTCGAGAGAGATTCAATATTCTTGACGTCGATTACTTTGCCTTCGACTACGGCGGCCTTGAAAGAAAAAACCGGCGTCTCCTTAGCCCACTTCGAAAGAAGCTTTGCCAGGGTGACCGGATCATTCTTTGAAAGAGCAACGGCAGTCGCTCCGGTGAACTGCGCTTTCACTTGCTCCATTGAAGTTCCGTCCGCGGCACGAATCGCCAGGGTGTTTTTCACAACTCGATACGAAACGCCCGCCTGACGCAACTCGCGTCGCAGCCGTTCGTCAGCGCCCACTTTGATTCCCTGAAACCCGACCAAAAGCGCGTTCGGTGATTCTTCGAACTCGCGATGAAGCACCTCGATTTCCTTTTCCTTTTGCAGTCTTGTCTTCACAATTCAATCCCCAACCTAGAATCCTGATTCTAGAATCTAAAACTCCGCCGTGTTGAGCTTGATGCCCGGTCCCATCGTTGACGAAAGAGTGGCGTTCTTAACGTATTTACCCTTCGCCGCCGACGGCTTAGCGCGCATCACCGCGTCGATTAATGTCTTTGTGTTCTCTGCAAGTCTTTCCTTTTCAAAGCTCACCTTGCCAACTGGTGCGTGAATCACTCCGGTCTTGTCGACCCGAAACTCGATCTTGCCTGCCTTCGTCTCGCGCACCGCGCGGCCAACGTCAAAGGTTACCGTTCCGGTCTTCGGGTTGGGCATCAGCCCTCGCGGTCCAAGTATTTTTCCGAGCTGACCCACCGACCTCATCATGTCCGGCGTGGCGATGAGAGCATCGAAGTCGAGCCACCCGCCTTTGATCTTGTTGACGATGTCGTCGCCGCCGACCTCATCGGCTCCCGCTTCCTGGGCCTCTTGCACTTTTTCAGCGGAAGCGATTACTACGACTCGTTTTGACTTCCCGAGTCCGTGCGGAAGAACGACAGTGCCTCGAACCAATTGATCTGCTTTGCGTGGATCGACTCCAAGAGTCATTCCAAGCTCGACCGTTTCGTCGAATTTGGCAAAAGCTACTTTCTTTGTGAGCTCGACCGCTTCATCAACCGAATAGGTGCGACTTTTATCAACCTGCTCAGCAGCCGCTCGATATTTCTTTCCTGACATAATCTTCTCCCAGGTAGTTAGCGTGGTCGGCTTGCGAGCCAAACCACTCCCTTTGGTTACGTCGCTTCCGATATCGCCTGCCTTGAAACGAGCCACAGGAGCCGACCCTGCGTCATCGCCGATCAAGCGCAAGCGACATTGGACTGCTAGTCTACAACTTCGAGACCCATATTCCGGGCAGTGCCTTCAATTGTCCGCATGGCCGACTCGACCGAAGTGGTATTCAAGTCCGGAAGCTTCGTTCGAGCGATTTCTTCAATCTGCTTTCGACTCACTCGGCCGATTTTGTCCCGATTCGGGCGAGCCGACCCTTTGTCGATACCAGCAGCCTTCTTCAAAAGATCGGCCGCCGGCGGCGTCTTGGTTATGAACGTAAACGAGCGATCCGCGAAGACCGTTATGACAACCGGAATCGTCATATCGCCGATGCTGGCGGTCTTGGCGTTGAACGCCTTGCAGAACTCCATGATGTTTACGCCGTGTTGGCCTAATGCGGGACCGATCGGAGGCGCCGGATTCGCTTTCCCGGCCGGAACCTGAAGTTTAATGTACGCAGTTATTTTCTTAGCCATAGTTGGGTCCTTTGCGAGCCAGCGTCAATGAGCAACGCTTGAAGCTCTCCCCCGCGTTTCGAAACGATGAATGATGAATGATGAATGATGAATACATCGTTCATCATTCCGCGTTCATCGTTTCCCGTTATTCCTCTTCTGAGAAGGTCAACTTCTCAACGTCCAAAAAATTCAATTCGACCGGGGTCGAGCGCCCGAATATCGTGACCATCACTTTCAGCACGCCCTTGTCCGGATTGATCTCTTCGACCTGTCCAGTAAATCCGTTGAAGGGTCCGGACAGGATGCGAACGTGTTCGCCATGCTGAAACGTGTGCTTCGGCTTCGGTTTCTCAGCCGCTTCGGTAACGTGGTGCACAATCTGGTCAACTTCTTCCGATGTCAGCGGCGTTGGCTTTTGTCCCCCCACGAAGCCGGTCACTTTCGGAGTCGACTTGATTATGTGCCAAACCTTCTCGCCGACCTCGCCCTTCTCGTCAGTTTCAATTTCAACCAGAACGTAGCCCGGGAAAAACATTCGGGACGTTTCTACTCTCTTCGATCCGCGCATCTCGACCACGGTTTCTGTAGGCACCAGTACCTGAGTAATCTGGTCCGACATGTCATAGGCCTGGATGCGCGACTGCAGCGACTCCTTCACCTTCTTTTCGTAGCCCGAGTACGTATGAATGATGTACCAGTTTCTCGGCATAGGTTTGGCTACCTTATGGCCTTCTCCAGCGCTTCGAATCCAAGCGTGACCAGTCGATCAACGCCCCACAAATAGAATCCGAAGAAAACAACGGCAAGCAAAACGACCACTGTTGTGCTCCAGACCTCCGTGCGAGTCGGCCAGGTGGTCTTGCGCATTTCCTGTTTGACTTGTTGATAGAACTCACCGACGCGCCCGAAGAGCGAGAGCTTGGGCAGCTTCATCCGGCTCTCCCCGCCATCATCTCCACCGGTGCGAACAACTGGCTCTTCGCTTAATTGCTCTTCTTCTTCGGTCAACTCAGTGACTCGACTCATGCCTCTACCTCGCGCCTTCAACTCCATTGCCGAATCGAAACGTGGCAGGGGTACCAGGATTCGAACCCGGCCTTACGGTTTTGGAGACCGCCGTGCTAGCCGCTAACACTATACCCCTGCGGAACGTGATGGGTGATGCGTGAAACGTGAATCTCAACGGTCACGCATCACGTTTCACGTATCACACTTCACTTGGTCTCCTTGTGAGGAGTGTGACTCCTGCACTTTCTGCAGAACTTCTTGAACTCGAGTCGATCCGGAGTTTTTTTCTTGTTCTTGCTCGAAACGTAGTTTCGGTTCTTGCACTCGGTGCACTGAAGCGTGATGTTGTCTCTTGCCATAACCTTTTATTCCAAGCTCGACCAGCGACGTCGAATCTCACTCAATAACTTCTGCGACTGTTCCTGCGCCTACCGTTCGTCCCCCTTCTCGTATCGCAAACCTCAATCCCTTCTCCATCGCGATCGGCGCTATCAACTCGATCGTCAGTCCCGAGTTGT
>Ga0070711_100000921_pt1 | contig 15536 bp, 26 predicted proteins | sample LARL53metaG_FD_65452 | JGI IMG/M metagenome (GOLD analysis project Ga0070711, IMG submission 65452) | Corn, switchgrass and miscanthus rhizosphere microbial communities from Kellogg Biological Station, Michigan, USA - LAR L5-3 metaG | ecosystem: Host-associated > Plants > Roots > Rhizosphere ... | reverse complement strand
CGTGGGCATTGCGCCCGCAGCTTAAGCGCGATCCGTTAGGCGGCGACAACCATCCATGATGATACGGTACTCTTGCGCGCTCCTCCTCAGCCTCGTCCTGGCGTGCTTAAGACCCGATGGGCAACAGACAAACGTCCGGTCCACCCGCCGGGATAGTGTCGATCAACAAGCCCTTGCTTCGGTGCCACCCTCCGCTGACACGCAGGTGCCCTATTGCTCTCAGGAGCCAGGAGCCCTCCGTGTATCCGAGGATTCCATCGGCCCCATCGATTTGGGCACGAATCTCAAGAGCCTCAGGGCCTTCTGCCCAAGCGCACGCGATACCCTTCACTACGGGGAGAATGACGCATATCCCTCACTCGTTTTTCACTTCAAAGGCCTCACCGCCGTTGCAACGCAATGGCAGGACTCCCTCCTCCCAAATCAACCAGCGGACGTGTGGGTCGTCCTGGGTGAAAACGGCTTGCTCTATGGCCGCCTACCTCTAAGTGCGCCCTGGGCGGTATTTCGAGATGCCTTCGGAGCCGGGATCGCGCATGGTGGGGGCTTCTCGATTGATGAACACAAAGTCACCGTGATGTTCTGTGCGCATCCACGTCTGTTCTTCGACTTTGACGCTCCCGCGAACAGCGTGGAGGAGTCTTCGGACCTGTCCCGCATTCCCAGTGATGCTCGGCTTACGGACGTCGCGTTCTTCCCGCAACCTAACCCTACTTGGCATTGTTGAGCGCTCTCGACGGTCGCCGCCTAACATGCGCTTGAAGCTGCCGGGCGCTCGGATGGGAAGAATTGCGTTGCCTCGCCAGCCAGCCTTTTTGTCTGCGGCTCTGCCGCCTTGCGCCCACGGGCGTTGCGCCCGCAGCTTAAGCGCGATCCGTTAGGCGGCGGTCGCCGTTGGGAGGACAGATGCGGCACACTCTGCGATCATTGACATTGCTCCCCGCACTTGGCGTTGCGTGCACCCAACCAGCGCCGCCCACAGTGCCGGTCGCGGCCGTGCCATGCGCGGTTTCTGACGTCGGATCTGTAGACTCCTCCTGGCGCCAGCTACGGGCTTCCGGGTTCACGTTCTGCGTCCCGGGGTCCTGGCGGCCAAGCCACCCGACTCCGGACAGTCTCGCCGCGAGAGTCTGGAAGGGGAACGAAAGCTCGGTCTCATGGGATCTCGGCCGGCCACCGTCTATGATAGCGCCGGACGTGGTATTTACGGAAACCACCAGCGTCGTCACGGTCACCCGTACCAACCCCGTGCCCCCGGCCTCATTGCCTCGGGGTCCGCCGTCTCAGCCATGCTCGCAGCCAACCAACACTCCCTTCATGATTGGCAGCGTGCTAGTAGTCGTCACTCAAATCAAATGTCAACAGACCTGGACGACGACGGGCTGGAGTACAGCGCCGCTGATCTACGTCCAGGGCGAGGCACATACCCCGAAGGGAGCAGAATTGCTATTAGCGATGATGCAGACGATCCGGTTCACGGCGCCCAGACGTTGATGCACAGTTCGGACGTCAACAAGTCGACCGCCGCCTAACATGCGCTTGAAGCTGGCGGGCGCTCGTGTGGGAAGAATTGCGTTGCCCCGCCGGCAAGCCCTTTTATTTGCTGTTCCACTGCCTTGCGCCCGTCCCCATTTCGCCCGCAGCTTAAGCGCGATTCGTTAGGCGGCGTGCCACATTCTCTATGACGTCCTTCAACCGACGTATCGACTCCTTCTACTCCCGGCAGCAGAGGAGTCTATTCGAGTCCCGATTTCAGGTCGTGTGGGCCATCGCCGTTGGTGCTGCCTTATGGCTCTGGGGATCAATACCCTATCGCATCGATCTCTTCGTCATCATCTTCGCCCTCTTTGGAGCCCTTGTTGCTCTCGTGGCTCTCTGGGCAGCATGGAGAGTTCGTCGTGTCGTACATCGCCTTCGCTCCCTAGCACCGGACGATCGTGACGAAGTTCTCGGTCAGCACATTGCCCCGGAGGCGCGCGACTTCTACGCAAAGCGACTTGCCGCTGAAGGGTCAGTCGAGGTCGACGGGGCTGTCGAGCGCTTCCCGTTCTCCCCCGTAGATCGCCGTGAAGCCTTCGCTCTGTTCTGGGGCGCGGCCGCGATAGCAACGATCACCTTAGCGGTAGCGCACGGAGTCGGTGGAGTGCACGAGGGTTGGCGCCGGCTTGCTCTGGCCGCCGGCATGCTTGCTGTTCTCACCATGCCCGTATTCTCCAGGCGCTCTTACCGCCTGGCTAGCGTAATCGAACTTAGGTCGTGGTGAGGTCGACTTCCTGAGGCAGCGGCGGGGCGACCTTGATGAGAGTCATCAGTTGTTTTCCCTTACATGTGTTTCTTGGGTGCAGCGCACGCCACGAGGCCCATCCGCGTGCCGGATGGTCCCCCCAGGAGAGGTACCAGCGTCTGCTGTGCGACACCAGGCCCACACCGGCCGCCACGGACCATGGCTGTCCCTCTCATCCGGGCAGGTCAAAGCCGAGCGGATCGATCAATTCCCATATCTTTGCCAGGTGATGATCATCGTGCTCCGCAACAAAATGCAAATGATCCACGAGCCGCATCGGCTGCTTGAGACGCGGATGCAGGCTCGTTCGTGCAAAAGCGTCAGGTTCAAATGTCCCCACATGGTCCACTAAGCGAAGCCGTGCTGTGCGGAATCCAGTCAGAATCTCTGCCAATTCTCGGGCATTATGGTTGGCTTCATGGGTCTCGCGATTATCCGGGTCTGCGACGGCGAGTGTCTCTCGGCCGGTAAGGAAGTCATCCACGCGCGCCATCCATAGCGGTTCGAGATCGAGCAAGTGGCCTGCATGCTCCTGGGCTGACCACTTCTTCTGCGGTTTGGCGACCAACACATCCGCCTTGGTCGTCACTTTGCGCAGCATCTCTTCCAGGCGTGCAGGCGTGCCCGAGAGGCGGACACAAACGTTGGGGTACTGCTCTACCGGAAACGTGAAATCGAACTTTCGCTCGAACCACGCCGGGACTTTGCTGGATAGCGGGCGCGACACCTTATGCTCCATCATGGTTCTCCCTGTCAAAACTGCTTTACCAGTTTGCGATCGGCGGACGCTCGTCCTTCCACCGTTGCTGGCTCAGTGCCTCGGAGGATAGGAGGGTCCATTGGTGGTCGTTCACTTTTCTCCAGCCATCCCGTGAAACCAACGCTCTGTACTCCTTGCTCGTCTTGCCGTCCTGGTCCTTGGTCTCGACCTCTACTCTCGCAAAGATGAACACCGACCAGTCGCTGTCTCTGGGTTCGACCGTGAGCACGGTCTCGACAAATCGCGTGATCTTGAGGGAATGCACGCGATCGATAAACTCCTGCCGCGTGAATTGTCGGTCGGGAAGTTGGAAGTAGAAATCCGGAGCCAGCATCCGCTCGATCGTCTTCAGGTCCACCGCCACACGCGCTTTGGCCCACTCGGCGTAAGCGGCTTGAATCGCGGTTCGCGCTTCTGCCGGACTGACGGCAGGAGCACTTTGCGCCCCGGCCGCAGCCGTTACGATTACCGCCAGTAACGTCGAGGCCCGAATGCGCCGCCCCAGATTCATGGAAGTCGCCAATCTCGATTTCATTCGTTTTTTCTCCTGGTGTAGGGTCTACCGGGCCGCCTCAAGCCTTGACGACAAGGTCGATTTCAACGCAGGCCCCAAGCGGCAGCGCGGCGACCCCGATTGCCGTGCGGGCCGGAAAGGGCGGACGAAAATGCTTTGCGTAGACGCCATTCATCGCGACGTAGTCACTCAGGTTCGTGAGAAACACGCGGGCGCACGCAACGTCATCGAAACTCCGGCCGGCCGCCTTGAGCACCGCCGCGAGATTCTGGAAGACGCGCTCTGTCTCGGCCACAATCCCCCCCTCGACGACCTTGCTAGTGGCCGGGTCTTGGCCGACCTGACCGCTGAGGTAGAGGAAACCACCGACTTCGACCGCCTGGCTAAACGGGCCAACCGGCGGCGCGAGTTCGGGCGAGGTCACTGCGGTGTGGCTCATGGCAAACTCCTCGGGTACTCGGTTCCACAAACGCATTCACTCGGTCTACTCTGCCGGGAACTCGATAATTCCACAAGTTCAGCTTTATCACGATCATATTGCTGTTGCCGCACGATTCTGCTATTCATTGGTGGGAAGATTGCGGAGTACAATGGGAGCCTTCCTTGCTCGATGATTTGCGCGCCCTCGTAGAGTTTGCCCAGGCCGGGTCCATCGCCCGTGCATCCGAACGTCTATTCCGGACGCCCTCTGCGATCACCCGGCAAATGCAAAGGCTGGAGGCGGCATTGGGTGCCGAGCTGCTCGACCGCTCGGTGAAGCCGCCGCGTCTGAACTCGCTCGGCTCCAGGGTGCTCGAGCAAGCGCGAGATCTGCTGCAGCGGACGGAGACGCTGAAATCTCTTGCATCGAGCGACGCCGAACCTCACGGCCTCTTGCGCATCGGGCTCTCGCATGCCCTGGCCGAGGGGACGCTCATCGAAGCTATTCAGGCGCTCACTGAGAAATACCCCAAGGTCCGAGTGCGGCTGTCGACCGAGCTCACGAGTGAACTATTTAAGCGGCTGCTCGCGGGTGAACTCGACGTTGCTGCCGTGCTTCTGCCCGAAGGCAAAGCCGCGCCTCCACCTCTTCTGACGAATGTCATTGCTATCGACCGCATGGAGATCGTTACAGGCGCCGCAGGCAACGTTGAGAGTAATTGGAAAAGTTTGGGCCAAGCACCCTGGGTGCTCAATCCGCCCGGGTGCTTTCTTCGGGCGAGCCTCATAGACCGGATGGAGCGTGCCGGCTTCACGCCCATGATTGCGGCTGAAATCCACAACATGCATATGCAGCTGGCGTTCGTTCAGTCCGGTTATGGCGTCGGGCTGCTACCCGCTCGCTTTATTGCCCGGAGTCATGCTTTCGATCCCGTGAAAGTATTGCGTCCCCCGTCGTTTGAGCTGCACCGATCCGTCGCGATAGTCCAGGTCGGGCAACTCGGCGCCTTGGGGAAGGCCGTCGAACAACTGGCAGATGGGCTTCGGCACCTGTTTGAGGCAGCCGACACAAGGAAGCCCGTGACGAGCCACCGCAGAGGTGTGCCCGCGAATCGGCGAGCCGTGCGCCCACACCGGTAGTCACCGCTGCCTAACATGCGCCTGGAGCTGGCGGCGCCCGTCCTCCAGGGTAGAATTGCGTTTGTGAACCGTACAGTGTGGCGCCGCAGCTTGAGCGCGGTCCGTTAGGCAGCGCCGCGACCAGGTGACGATGCCACGAGAAATCGTACTCGCCTATCCCGAGGATCGTCGCAACTGGGTTCGCCGGAGTATCGAGGACTACTACAAGCTCCGGTGGTCCATCACCATCCCATTGGTTCTATCCTTCGCTGTCGTGTTGGTGGTAGTCGGTTGGCCACTCCTGCTCGGCGCTGGAAGCCTGCTTGCCGAGGTCTTGGGGATTAACCCTAACCAAGCGGTACGAGGCCAGCCTAACGGCTTTCTGTGGCTGGTAGCGTTTCTCGTCGTGCTGGTGCTGATCATGTTACTCGTCTACGTGGTCTGGTGCGTCATAGCGACTGCTTGGCTAATCGCTGCACGCAAGTGGCCACGCACAGACGCTTACAATGCCATCGTTCTGTGTCGCTATCCCAAGCACTGGATCAAGTCTGGTGCCCGACCCCCCACATGACCCCATCGTACTGAAAGGGCGCTGCCTAACATGCGCTTGAAGCTGGCGGGCGCGCGCAAGTAAGGAGGAATTGCGTTGCCTCGCCCCCGAGCCTTTTTCTCTGCGCCTCCACCTCCTTGCGCCAGCGGCCATTGCGCCCGCAGCTTAAGCGCGATCCGTTAGGCAGCGCCACGTGAACACATTGCACATCCAACTCAAGCTCATCCTTGCAGGCTTCATTCTCGGCATCAGACCGGGCCCACACCGGACGGCCGTGACGCACGCGCTTCATACCGAAGCCAATGACCGAGTGGAGTTTCAGATTAAAGAGATGCGATCGGCCGATTCCATGCGCTTCTTCGACGCCGAGTATTCGAGTGGGGGCGCAGTCGCAAGGTTCGTCCTCACATTCCGCGCTACGCCACCGACCTCTGGCAACATGCCCGTCGTTAAGGCGGCGCTCATGGCCCGTCCGGGCTCTGACGCACGCGGCCTCCTTGCATCCCTGGCACAGCTTCATGGCGGCTCGCTTAGCCGCGAGACTCCACGCCGGTTACGCCGACTTGATATCACGGCGGCGGTGCTTGGGCAGTTCTTAAGTCATGGCCCAGGTAGCAATACCATCGCTGGAGAGTTCTCAGAGCAACCTCGAGGGGACTGGCTGGTGCTCAAGCTCTTCCTCGACACTCCGGATGGGGCAACCACCACGAAGATCGGCGAGCCAGCTGAGATCTTTGTTGCCTTGAACCCAGTGGCCGGACGCGGCTGGTTCCTCGTCAAGGACCCCGAGTACTGGCCGGAGCTCAATCGCGTTCTCGCAGCGGTGCTGTGATGGCGCTGCCTAACATGCGCTTGAAGCTGTCGGGCGCTCGTGGGGGAAGAATTGCGTTGCCTCGCCGGCGAGCCTTTTTCTCTGCCTCTCCACCTCCTTGCGCCAGCGGCGATTGCGCCCGCAGCTTAAGCGCGATTCGTTAGGCAGCGCCGATGGGTTCGACGTTCGACCCAAGCTTCCCATGGTCGCCAAGTTAGGGAGGTCCCCACGTTGCAAGGACGTTCCACCGGCGCGGCTTTCCTCGCGGTCTCGGCCATCGCTGCGCCCTGCGCCGCACAGCAGGGGGTCCTGCTCCGGTTTGCTCCGCCGGTGGGCCAGGTCAGCCATTATCGCTACCTTACGCAAGTCTGGATGCAGATCCCCGGTATGAGTTCTGGTGACAGCAGCCAGCCCGCGATGACGCAGACGATGTACGCAACCCGAACGGTCACCGCAAAGCGGGACAGCACTTGGGCCGTGACTACCGTCATTGATTCGTCGAGCGGTGGGACCGGCGACCCGTTCCGCGGCGTCATCATCAAGCAGAGGGTTGGCGTCCACGGGACAGTGGACTCCACGGCGGTTACGCCGCCACCCGGCGCGGATCCAATGATCGCACAAGCCATGCAGCGCAGCGGGGGAATGGCCAACACGACCCTCTCACTACCACAAGGCCCTGTCGGCGTCGGCCAGTCGTGGAACGAATCCCGGTCGATCCCCGTGCCGGCTATGGCAAGCAACACTCCCGTTTCGGTGCAGGTGACGTATCGACTGGAGCGCGTCGACCACGACCGGGGCGCTCGGGTCGCCGTCATCTCGTCGACCGCTTCTTTCCAGATGGACACTACACTCGCCGCCCGATCCGTGAAGGGTACGATGAACGGCGCGTACGAGCTTGATCTCGATGCCGGCCGGCTCCGAAACGCAACCACCGATGTGATCATGCAGATCACGACCACGGCGGCGGGACCAGGGATTGTGCGGATGCACTCCATAATCGAGTCCATCCCGTGAGCGCTACGTCCCGTCGAGGGCGAAGCTCCGGACGGCAGCGCTGCCTAACATGCGCTTGAAGCTGGCGGGCGCTCGGGTGAGAAGAATTGCGTTGCCTCGCCAGCCAGCCTCTTTGTCAGCCACTCCGCCGCCTTGCGCCGGCGGGCGTTGCGCCCGCAGCTTAAGCGCGATTCGTTAGGCAGCCGGCGTTACCTCTTGCGTGCCACCCTCTCGATCAGATGCCCCCGACCGCGTCCCAGCACGTCGCCACGCTCCTCAACCATCTCGCCAGCCAGCTACAGGCTGACATGGGACGGAACGTCGTAGGCCTCTATGTCTACGGGTCGCTCACGCAGAACACGTTCGATGCGCGGCGCAGCGACGTGGACTGCGTCGCTGTCATTCGGAGACAGTTGAATCCTGCTGTAGTGTCCCGCCTTCGCGCGAGCTTGCGGAGATTAAGCGCCCGCCACTCCTGGATGCGGCGGCTTCAGCTGACGATTCTGATCCAACGCGAACTTCTGCAATTCAATGGCGACGGCTGGCTCTATCAGTTTGGACGCCTGTCACGCACGGGTTCAGATGGCAATCCCATCATTTGGGCCAACATCCTTGAGAGCGGTCAGGTGGTGTTCGGTGCTGACCCGCACGCCTTCGTGCCGCCGATTACACCCGCGTTGATGCGCGCGGCCCTCGAGCGCGAGGTCGGCTACCTTCGCACGGAACTGCTCACGAAGCGGACTAGCGTATGGCGCAAGAAGGCGACTTACCGCCGCTACGCCGCCCTCACGGCGTGCCGAATTCTCTACACGCTGGAGACTGGGCGGGTGGTCCCAAAGCATCAGGCCGCGGTCTGGGCGCTTGCGCGGCTGCCATTCGCTCATCGTGCGATCGTCAGACGCGCGGTCGCGCAGTCACAGCGGACACGGCTCCTTCCGCTGAGGCCCCTTCGCGGCCTGTTGCAACACGTCGAGCGCTGCCTCGTCACGGCGCCCGTTACGCCGGCCGCCTAACCAGCGCTTAAAGCTGGCGGGCGCTCGGGTGGGAAGAATTGCGTTGCCTCGCTGGCCAGCCTTTTTATCTGCCGCTCTGCCGCTTTGCGCCCGCGAGCATTGCGCCCGCAGCTTAAGCGCGATTCGTTAGGGCAGCGCGTTGCATCGCCGTTGCACCAACTCCGCCTTTGCCACGATCGCTTCCTTCGCTCTTCCCGCCTGCGGACTCGGGCGAGTGACACCATTCGCGGTTCAGAGGTCATAAGATAGGGATCAGTCGAAATCCGGTGAGAAACCTGCACCCCACTTGGACCTTTGACGACACTTCCTCGCACATTCCTGATAATCATCGCTGCGGTTGTCCTGCCGAACGCAGCCGCCAACGCGCAAAACTGGCACGCTGGTTCGGTGAACCTTGGCGTCGCATTCCCCGTTGACACCATCGCCCTCGAGACGACCCTTCGTTCCACATGCAGCACGTACTACAGCGGTGCATGCTTCGACGTCGCCGTCGGCTTCGACTGGGGGCGCCCTTACACCGCCGTGTACGACATCATCGATGCGGATCTCGGCTATTCGCTTGCGGTCGAGCACCGTGCCTCCCTCGCCGTTCGCGCTGGCTTGAGCACTTGGATCCGAAACGACAGGACGGGTGCCCTTGGCCTCAACGGGGGTATTGCCCTTCGCGGCCTCCTCCGGCCGACCACGGCCTTGCGAGCGGATCTCAATTGGCGACGCTTCGCTCTGCGTTGGAGTCAATCCCCGTGGTTCAAGTGGCCGAGCTTGACGATCGGGCTGGAGCTGGAGACGCCGCCGTCATACTAGCGGTTGAACTTGCCGCCGCATAACATGCGCTTGAAGCTGCCGGGCGCTCTTGTGGGAAGAATTGCGTTGCCTCGCCGGCCAGCCTTTTTCTCTGCGGCTCCACCGCCTTGCGCCGGCGGGCGTTGCGCCCGCAGCTTAAGCGCGATTCGTTAGGCGGCAAGGCGCCGAAGATATTGAGATCTCAAGACCCTGCAGACATTGCGAATCCGCGCACTGGGCAGCCCGCGCCAATTCCTCTCGGTGCGAGACGTGCGCTCTGGATCTTTGTGGCGTATCTCATCACCCAGTTTGGCGTGGCGGCCCTCGTGGCCATGGCCATTGCGATCTTCTACGCAATGTCGATCAATGACCCACATCAGGTCGCACTCAAGGTCCAGGTCGCCGCTATTATCCCGAGCACACTCGCCGCTGAGCTTGCATGTGCCTTCGTCATCTTCCGCATGACCAAGCGCAGCTTCCCCGGATCTTGGCGCACGGGAGCATTCCAGCCCCTGGGTTGGGCATCGGCTCCGTCGCGCTACATGTCAGCATCAGCGGCCCTTGGACTTGCGCTCGCCTTGGCATACGTCATTCTCGTTTCGCACGTCCCCCCAAGGCTGAATCAGCTCGGTCCTCTGGCACAGGCCGCGGCCCTTCCAGGCTTCTCAAGACTCGGCTGGAGCCTCTTAGCTGTGGCGCTGGCTCCCCCGGTCGAAGAGTTTCTTTTTCGAGGTGTCTTATTCCAAGGGCTCGCCCGGTCGTGGGGAGTGGGTTGGTCTGCTGCAGTGGTCACGATCCTCTTCGTCGCGGTACACTTGCCAGAAGTGGTTCATTATTGGCCTGCTATAGCTGCGGTTGGGCTAGTAGCCCTTGCGACAATCCTCGTTCGTCTGTCCACCGGATCACTCGCCCCGGCAGTCGCCATACATGTCGCATACAATTTGGGCCTCGTATTCGTGGTCTACCGTGCCGCCTAACATGCGCTTGAAGCTGGCGGGCGCTCGCGTGGGAAGAATTGCGTTCCCTCGCCGGCCAGCATTTTGTTGCCGGTGCGCCTCCTTGCGCCCGGCAGCGTTGCGCCCGCAGGTTAAGCGTGAGTCGTTAGGTAGCGACCAACCCAAGATGACAAGGAGAGTCAAATGGCTGAGAGCGTCTACAAGGTCATCGAGTTGGTTGGGACCAGCACAGAGTCTTGGGAAAAGGCAGCCACGGCGGCAGTCAAGCGTGCGGCCAAGACGCTGCGCGACCTACGCGTGGCAGAGATCTCGCAGCTCGACATGCAGCTGAAGGACGGCAAGGTCGAGAGCTATCGCGCAAAGGTGAAGGTATCCTTCAAGTACGAAGGCGAGTAATCATTCGATTGCCGCTGCCTAACATGCGCTTGAAGCTGTCGGGCCTGCTATTGAGGGAATCGGCCGTTGGCTCGTCTGGCGCGCCTCCATGGGGCGGGCCGGTCCTTTGCGCCCGTGTGCACGCCGCCCGCAGCTTAAGCGCGATCCGTTAGGCAGCCGCAAATGGATGACAACCCTCGCGGAGTGATACTCGGCCTTCTGGCGATGCCTCTTGGCCAGAAGATCTTTTACGGCTTGGCGATCATCACGTGGTTGGGAGGGGGGATGACCCTCTCGCTCCACTCTCGACGCCGGCTTGCTAACGAGGGGCACGATAGCCTCCCTCGCGGGCGGCCCCACTTGAATCGCCGAGAGTGGTTCATTCTCGCACTGCTGGCGATCACCGCCGTGACGTTCGGACGGATAGGCTTGTCATTCGCCGGACGATGAGCGAGCGGCTGCCTAACATGCGCTTGAAGCTGCCGGCGCCCGGGAAGAATTGCGTTCCCTCGCCGGCCAGCCTTGTTTTCTGCCCTTCTACCGCCTTGCGCCAGCCTGCATTTCGCCCGCAGCTTAAACGCGATTCGTTAGGCAGCGCCGGCGGTGATACTCTCTAGCACGATCGCGTGCCCGTTCTGTGGCTTCGAGAAGTCAGAGTCAATGCCCGAGAACGCGTGCGTTCACTCGTACGAGTGCACAAGGTGCCACCAGCTCCTGCACCCACGTGCGGGGGACTGCTGCGTGTTCTGCTCCTATGGCTCCGTTCGATGTCCGCCGCGGCAACTCGAGGCCGGCACTGCCTAACATGCGCTTGAAGCTGTCGGGCGCCCGTGTGGGAAGAGTTGCGTTCCCTCGCCAACCAACCTTGTTGTCTGCGGCTCCACCGCCTTGCGCCCGCCCGCATTACGCCCGCAGCTTAAACGCGATTCGTTAGGCGGCCACGATGATAGAGCCCGCGCCGCGAGCAAACACCGCTGAGGCCACGAGAGCCCGACGGGCCCTCGCCCAGTTCGTCCTAGTAGGACTCGGCCTTATCCTGCTGGCGGCACTCTTGCCGTCCTCGACTCTAGCGGACCGTATCTCAGTTGCGGCCTTTGGTGGGTTGCCGATTGCCCTCGGAGTACTGAGGCCAAGCGGGTTCTGGGATGTCGCCAGCCTCAGGGGATGGCGAGGTGCGTGTGGCGACACCGGCGTGCGGATCATCTATGTCGGATTCGGTGTTGCCTGGATCGTCGCTGCCCTGGCAGGGAAGATCTGAGAACATGTGGCGGCCTAACATGCGCGTGAAGCTGTCGGGCGCTCTGGTGGGAAGAATTGCGTTCCCTCCCTGGCGAGCCTTTTTGTCTGCGGCTCCACCGCCTTGCGCCAACGGGCGTTGCGCCCGCAGCTTAAGCGCGATCCGTTAGGCACCCACGAGCGTCCGACATGTTCCAACAGTTCGTACATCGCCGAGCCGCCACAACCTTTCGTCTGGCGCTGGCGCTGCTAGCTCTCTGCGTCGGCTGCAAGGCGGGCTACGTCGGTGCTGGCGGAGGACCCGTCTCTGACCGTGTTGTAGTGCTCTATGCGCGCGAATCGTCAGAGAGCGATACTGCACACCTCGTCTACGCAGTCGTGGTTCGCGGCCAGCCTGGTTGGTACGGTTCCGGCGCGAGTTCCGGCGGTCGTGCCGAAAGCTGGTTCGGCTTCCTGACTCGCAGCACGCAGACGTACACCACAGGCACCGTGCGCATCGAGATCACATATAGTCGCCTGCAGGGCACGCTGCAGGTAGCTGGTCACACCGTTAAGCTCAGCGAAGGCAACGTACTCCTAGTTGACTCCGTCGATACCGGCGGCAACCGGCTGCCGGTACGCAGTGCCGGGCGCTTCGACCTTCCGGTTGCCCCGGGGCAAGCAATCGGCCCCTTCATACTTGCACACAACGCCGCAGCAGGAGCCTTTGCCACGGGTGCCTAACATGCGCTTGAAGCTGCCGGGCGCTCACCAGTAGGGAGGAATTGCGTTGCCTCGCTGGCTGGCCTTTTTGTCTGCCGTTCCAACGCCTTGCGCCAGCGAACACTTCGCCCGCAGCTTAAGCGCGATCCGTTAGGCGGCGCATCAGTTCGGGACGCTATCGCGAGAGCCTCATTCTACCATCATGGTCGCTGGATACATCGGGGCGCTTCGCAACATCAGTCACTCCCGGCAAGGGTTAGAGCTCTTTGTCGGTTCAACCTGCCGCGCTGTAGGTCTTGAGCCACGCGAGCAACTCGCGATTCTTGTGGGCTTACAGTCCGATGGAGGTCAAGAGATCGCAGCGGAGATCGCTGGAGTTGAATGGGTCGATCAGCATTGTGGAGAGTGGGTAATCGGAACTCACGGCCGTGCAGAGGCCGACGAAAGATGGCGCAAGCGACACAGCGTTCCGCGCAATTGGCCTTTTGCGCTTCTCGACCAAGGTTTCGCGGTTTGGCTTGTTCCTTTCGATACGTTACCGGCGCACTTGACCGCTCTTTGGAATGAGGCGACGTGGTTGGACGGGGCTGGTTGGCAAGCTACGGCTCCGGAACGGCCGCCAGCATCCATGCCATGCTTGGTTGAGATCGCGGGTCGTTGGCGTCTTTGGATTCCGACTCCACTTATATAGAGGCTATGAGCGCCGCATGACATGCGCTTGAAGCTGTCGGGCGCGTGTGTGGGAAGAATTGCGTTGCCTCGCCAGCCAGCCTTTTTATCTGCGGGCCCACCGCCTTGCGCCGGCGGGCGTTGCGCCCGCAGCTTAAGCGCGATCCGTTAGGCGGCGACAGCCAATAATGGCGACTCCTCCTCCCCCGAGACTCGCAATCCTCTTTGCGCGCGAAGCCGCTCGTGCGCTTCTGTTCCGACGCGGGCCAACCAAGCGTGTCGAGCTTGTACTCTGGAACACGAAGACAGATCGCTTCGAGGTAGGCCAGTGGTTCACCGGTCGTATTTACGAGCATCGTTGCGATCTCTCACCCGACGGCCACTTCCTCGTTTACTTCGCAAGTAAGTTCAACGCGCGCACGGTTGCCGACTCTGACTATACGTATGCCTGGACTGCCGTCAGCCGCCCCCCTTACCTCACGGCACTGGCGCTCTGGCCGAAGGGAAACTGTTGGTGGGGTGGCGGTCTGTTTCAAGACAACTACACACTCCTCTTGAATCACCGCCCCAAGGAGGCTGTGCCACATCCAGCCCACATTCCGACTCGCATCCGAGTGACACCAAACGCCGAGGCGGCAGGTGAAGACGACCCGCTTTACTCCCAACGCCTTGAACGGGACGGATGGACACTGCAGCAGGAGTGGAGGGTCGAATGGCGTGATATGGAGCAAGGCTATGAGACTCTTACGCCAGAAGTTCGGGAGCGGCAACACCCAGATGGCTGGTTCCGTATCTCCCTCACTCGACGTCTGGACAATCTTCGCTATTCAGAGCACTTCCATGTGCTCGGGCCAGCAGGAAGTGTGGCGATTGCCCTTGCCAAACCTTCTTGGCTGGACTGGGATCATCGAGGACGCCTGGTCGCACTCGCCCGAGGGGGGCTCTGGGTCGCCAATGTCAGAAGATCGGGGATAGGAGAGTTCACGCGGCTCCTAGACCTCACTAAACATCGATACCAAGCTCGCCCAAGCCCAGACTGGGCCAAGGAGTGGTAATGTCGCCGCCTAACAAGCGCATGAAGCTGTCGTGGCGCGGCGGCCGCTTGAGAGGGAAGAGGTCTGTCTTGATTGCGGCCGCCGCACCACGCAGCTTAAGCGCGATCCGTTAGGCCGCACCATCACATGACCACGTGCTCGCCCCTGCTTATCGCTGCCTGCGCCCTGTTGTCACGTGCCGCCGCCGCACAGGTCGATAGTGCATCTGTCCGGCAAGTTCTCGTTACCGAGGATCGACGGTTCGTGGCCATGGTGCAGGCTGATACCGCTGCACTCGCCCACCTCCTCGCCCCCGATCTTACCTACGCCCATACCGACGGCGCCCAGAACACCCGGGCGGAGTTGCTGCAGCTTGTCGGTAGCGGCGCTTTGCGGTACGCGTCGATCAGTCCTGAGGCGCGCGAAGTCCGGATCGTCGGCTCAAGCGCGGTCGTAACGGGTCGCTCGGCGATGCGAATCGAGTCTAACGGTCAGCCCCGCGCGTTTCGGATTCGGTATCTCGCTGTGTACCGACGCGGCGCTCACGGCTGGGAGCTGATCGCCTGGCAGTCTACGCGTCTGCCGGCAGAGTGAGGGGAGGGTGCGGCCTAACATGCGCTTGAAGCTGGCGGGCGCTCGGGTGGGAAGAATTGCGTTGCCTCGCCAGCTAACCTTTGTTTGTGCCGCTCCGCCGCCTTGCGCCCGTAGGTATTGCGCCCGCAGCCTAAGCGCGATTCGCTAGGCGGAGCGGGGCATTGTCACTCGGCGGCTTCCTGCTTGGAGGCGGGGCTGCGGCGGGGTTTGGCTTCCTGCTGTGGCGCCTCAGCACGATGCGCACCGATCCTGCGGGCTACAGCCAAGTTGGTTCGTTCCACTCCAGAGACGCGAAGCATGTCGTCCAAGTTCTGGAGGAGGCCGGGATTCCTGTGCGCGCCGAGGATCACACCACCCGGTTTTCACCCCTAGGGGGTCCAGGGGCCGTACGGCTTTTGGTTCCTACGCAACGACTGGACGAGGCCATCCTCCTCCTCCGCCAACCGCCGCCGGCACCTAGCGGCGATGCCCCGCCCGTCTAACATGCGCTTGAAGCTGGTGGGCGTGTTCTTCAGGGAATCGGCCGTTCCCTCGCCGCCCTTCGCCGGCTGCGGGACCGGCTGCCTTGCGCCGGCGGGCACGTCGCCCGCAGCTTAAGCGCGATCCGTTAGCGGCGGTCGCCGTTGCGAGGGCAGATGCGGCACACTCTGCGATCATTGACATTGCTCCCCGCACTTGGCGTTGCGTGCACCCAACCAGCGCCGCCCACAGTGCCGGTCGCGG
>Ga0070711_100000918_pt1 | contig 15552 bp, 16 predicted proteins | sample LARL53metaG_FD_65452 | JGI IMG/M metagenome (GOLD analysis project Ga0070711, IMG submission 65452) | Corn, switchgrass and miscanthus rhizosphere microbial communities from Kellogg Biological Station, Michigan, USA - LAR L5-3 metaG | ecosystem: Host-associated > Plants > Roots > Rhizosphere ... | reverse complement strand
TCTTAGTACAATCAACCAGTCCTGATACTGCTGCCGCCTGTCTGCAAAGTACTCCGGTCCAGTTGACCCTCTGGCGATCACGTATGATCACGGGAACCAGCAACAGCGAAGTAATGAGAAATGCATTGATAAAGGCAGGACTGGTTAATGAAAGGGAAGATTCTAAACGAGACGGTGGAAAATAGAACTCCATAGTATCCAAAACCGCTAGGGCCGTTGTCATTGCCTCTACACTTGAACCTAGTATTGCATGCTGACCCTATACCCCTTAAAGCAGGGCAACAGAGTCAGTTCCCTGCCCATGGCACAGTAGACCCAGAGAATAACCGGATCTATGCCATGGAATTTGGCGTACACAAGGCTTTTGCAGTCGATATTAATCCCAATACTGGCAATATGTCAGTTGCATGGGTCGAGCCTCAATGGAGTAGAAGCTATATCACGCTGATAGGCCCATCGCATGGTCGAGTCTTCGTCAATACTAACATCTCCTCACCTGTAACACAGAATGCAAGTGAACTCAATGGCTGGAGTACTACTGCCAACTACAAAGAACAAATGCAGTGGCGAGATGCTAATACGGGCAAATTACTTGCTGCATCTGATTTCTTCCCTCCAGCTACTTTCGAGGGGCCGGTGCCTGTTGGCTACGGAGGTATGATCTACGACGTACTAAACATCGGTAACATCATTGCCTTGCAGGTATTGCAGCAGGCTAATTCGACCTCCACTGTCGCCAACAACACTTCTACTGTCGCCGCTGCACCGAGCCCAAATACGAATTCGACATCAACAACATCAGGAGGTGGTAGCTGATCATTGACTGAAAAATCGATACCTCTAATCCTTGTCGCGGCAATAGTAACGGGACTGATCATGGTAGGGATCAGTGCCTTGTTTGGTTATGCAGGCGCAAACGCAAGCACCAGCCCTGACAATAAGACCATAACATCAACAACACTACTTACTCCAAACCAGGTTGCAGCCGGGGGACCGATACCTCCGAACTATACGCTAGCCCAACAAGAGGCAAAGTGTGTAGCTTCAGAAGAGAATGCTCCCTGGTACAAAAGACTCAACGCCTTCGAAAATTACAACTCAAATCGCATCCACTACTGGTCATGTTCACATTTCACAGGGTCCTTCACAAATCCCAACCAGGTGTATGCCTACAAATCACCCACCTATTACCCTACTCCGTTCACGATAGTTACCAGAGGAGTTAACGAGATGTACGTATACGGTGGAGTAGTAGCTTCTAATCCACCACCATCAGGACCATTTGTAGCAAAGGTTGAACCGGGCTCATTAACGGAGCTATGGCAAACAGACCTTCTCAACGTAAATATGAGTCATGCTTTTACCGGTGCTGGTGGAATGTACGTCCTAGGTGACGGTGACATCGTAGTAGCTACTAACACGTACCCATTCAAGTTGAATGGCACCACAGGAGCAGTTGAGGGAGTATTATCCTTACCAACAGGAGCAAGCCTACCCAGTGATAGCTACTTCAATGGCCTAAATGGCTGGCCCGATGGAACCCTAGTCATGAAGAATTTAGCTCGAGCAAATGGCTGCACATTACAATCCTTGCCTGCCATGAATAAATGTCCTGGTCCTCCTTCGGTCGTATCTGTGGTCGACTCGAAGAAACTTAAAGTAATGGACTCACTGCAGCTCTCGCAAATTATTGGCGGTCGCCCTACCACCACAGTGTATAATGGCAAGGACTATCTCTACTTAGTGGGCTCGACTCAGGTGTCTCGTTACGAGTGGAATGGTCGGAATCTTACTCTTGATAAGAGCTGGGGTCCTGTTTCATATGTGAATCCAGGTCAGACTGGAGGGACTGCGGCGGCTATTATGGGCAACTGGATCGTTATTCAGACGAACGGAGCTGCCCCATCGAACGTAGCTCTCAGTGAGGTCGCCATATCGCAGGCTAACTCTAGCAAGATCACCAGGATCACCCCAATTCCACTCGAGCCTGGGCAAAAAAGTTACATTCCTAACTTTGGAGTCAGCGATCTGCCAAACAACAGGATATACGGGATGGATGAGGGGCCTGGAAAGGTCGTTGGCATAAACTTTGATCAAAAGACCGGCAATATGTCAATAGCATGGGGCCCTGAGGAAATGAAGACATTTGGCTGGGTCAACGCTATCGGTCCTGCCAATCATAGAGTACTAATAGGTACAAACATGAAGCTTGAGAATGAGTCCAACATACAGGCTGGACCAAAGAACCCTAACTACACTGAACAGGTATTGTGGCTTGATGCAGCGACAGGTAAGAGACTTGCAGCCTCTGACTTCTTCACTCCTATGTCTTCGGGTTCTCAGGTGTGGCCTGGTTATGGTGGCCTCAGCTACCATGTGCTCATAGATGGTCATATCATGGCCTTGAAGGTCTTGCCGAAACCTGAGTTCGAATTCGACATCAACACCAACAACATCTACAGCAGCTGGTGGTGGTTGATTAATTGATCGATAGAGCACGTCACAACCTCCTTATTTATGTATGAGCGCATGTGTAGCTTCAACCAGACGCCTTATTGCCTAGCACCGACTAGTGGCTAATAATGGTGGTAACGGCGGCGCCGGTCATGGCTAGTTAAGATTAATCAACCCTTATTTTTATTTTTAACCCGCTCAGTTGAATAATAATAATATATACCGCATAACATTGTAAATCATCATAGAGGCATGTTCATTAAATGTTCAAAAAATTCCTTTATAATACAGACGAGCAAGCGATAGACCAATAGACGATTAACGGATAAATTTCGATAATCAGACTAACATAATTATTGGGATAGGGGTTTTACATTCAATTAATCCAAAGTTGTCATAGCAAATTATGCACTTGGGATATTGCCAACCAGAAAATCAAACAGATTAATGAGGCATATGAGAACTTAATCGACTGATTAGTGTTTTACTATGCAATATCGGCAAGTCTATTAATCATGATAATCCACAATATATTATATATTACTAGGAGAAATTGAACATATTGGCTACTCAGAACCACAAGAAAAAACAGTTAATTTCATGGCGCAGGTCACAATGTAGTACCTATGTTGCCAAAGGATACACTCACGATGAGATTTAGTAAAATCCTACATGTGGATAGATCAGTAATTACTAGAGATGTTGCTTTTCTAAATGAGCAAAGCAAGAAAAACATAAAGTCCTTCGTCAATGAAAAATTACCTGAGGAATTTGAGTGTATATACATAGGATTGAACCTGATTTTACGCGAAGCGTGGTTAATCGCTCTTCAAACAGAGGACAGAAAGGCCAAACTAGCTAGTTTGGAGCTTGCACGTTCCTGCTACCTTAACAAGATGGATCTTCTGACTAATGCCAGAGTGATTTCAGACGCAATTGCGCTATTTACTCGCTTTTTGCCAGAAATGGATAAGGCCAAACAAGATAGGAAGGACAAAAATATTACTGCTGCTGACATGGCTAACACTATAAAAGAGTTAGAAGAGAAGGATGAAAGGAATTGCATTAATTCTGTTACGACAGATAAACCAGTAGAAACAGAAACAGAAGAAGAAGATCAAGCAGAACAGAAAGAGCCAGACGAAGGTATATTTTAATTTTATATAATTCCCTGAAATAAAAGGAGAAGGATTTCTCTTCCTCTTTTTACTTCATGACTTGTAAATGGGTTGTGAGAATACTCACTAGTTAGAAAGATAACTGATGAATAAAAAGATTTACTAGATTTGCCAGATCTATTTACTGGTAAACCTAAGGTTTAGGTTGCAAAATACTAGTGTTTCCATTATCATTGCCATTATTACGGTTGGGATAGTCGGAAATATCATTATAATATCTATTCGCATATTTCAAAAACTTTTTTTCATGAACTGAAGAAAGTGCCCTTAATCCCTCCATTTCAAGAGTCATTATGTTCCTGGCAATCTGATAAGTTACAAGAGCAATTTCTGCAATGTCATCATTTGGCCTTGGATCTCTGTTTAGCATTGTTAGTCTCTCGTCTAAATGCTGGTAGATCTTTACTAATCGTTCCTTTAATATTCTAGTCTCAAAAGCAATAACCTCTTCAGTCTTTTTTGCTGTCTGAAGTGCAAATGATTGCTCATACAATTTCTTTTTGAAATAGTAAAAAGATCTATCTTTCATCTCCAGAAATTTCATGATCTCATTATCCGATTTACCTTCACAGATTTGACGTTCCATTTCAGCCAGAAGCATTTGAACTTGATGCCTTGTTTTATAATCTCTTTCTTGCCCTTTTACTGACATACGTGGTTTAGATTGTTTTTGTTCTCGTTCTCGTTCTTGTCCTTGTGGATCTTGTCCTTGTGATTCTTGATGATCCTCTTCTGGTTCTTGTTTCTGTCCTTCCTTTTCTTCGTCTTCTTGCATCTTTCAATTATCTTTATGTGGCTAATGATTTATTTTTTTGGTCATAGTGCAATTTGGTGTATATCACAGTCTTATCGTGATTACTCACATCAAGTAAAAAAGTGGACTTTACAAACTGTAGATTTAAGGAAGCGGTATTTTTTACTAAGGCTGAATTTAAAGGAGATGCCAATTTTTCTAAATCAGAATCCCCCAATGTAAAATTCTCAAACACCATATTTTATAAGAAAGCAGATTTTACTAATTCTGATTTACAGGATGCATACATCAATAGAGCTCAGCTAATAGATGTCAATATGGAATATCTAAATATATTTTCAGTGGGAGAGAACGAAGTTGATGTAGTCGCAACATTTATTCAAACATATCCAAAGATAGTCCTGAAGATAGGAGATACAAGGTATTCCGTATGATGGTGTTGCATTTATAGTAGAAGCTTTGAAGCAAGAGATCCGTCGTTTACTTTTAGGAGAAGAATATAATGCTCTGGGCATAATAAGTGATGAAGATTATGAATAAAGATAATTATGATGATGAAGAAAATGACTTAGAAGATTCAGAACTTGATAGATGGTGCAGCTCCGAGGAAGCATCAAATATATTAGAAATCTTGAAGGGTAATTACACTACTGAGAAAGGATTAGGTGAAGTATTCGATCTTGTTGATGGTATAAAAGATATATTAATAGATGCAAATACTCCACAAGAAGGAAAAACAGAGTTGGATCTTGCACATATTCTTTTACCTGATTCAAGGAATAAGACTGGTCCAGACTTAGAGCCTTATCTAAGAAAGATTAGGGACGCTCTGTATGTTATGCATAAAATCTATTATCCTATATGACCCTACCTCAAGGGAAAAAGAATATGAAAGTCAAGCAAAATTTGTGCACAAACGTTCTAGATTATTAGCAGAAAGGAGAGAAATGTCCAGGCTAGCTCAAGTAATAGTTTACCTGTTATAGTAAGTGTAGATTCAGTAGCCTTCTCCCAACAACAATCATTTGTGTGGTATCAAACGTATTATTCATTCTATGTTCCAATTGTGATTGCAAAAGATGGTAAAGTATGCTTGATGAGAGTAGATATACCGATTGAGTAGTTCATGATCCTTCGTGTAACAGAAGGACTATTAATATTGACGCAGGACATACTTTGTGAAAGTTAGCTTTATGTATTTCGCATACATCTTCCCAAAATTAATTGTTAACTGCATGAAATAATAATGACTGCAGCTACAAAATCATTCTGATAGGTTGAAAAATGATCATTAGGTGTTGTCTCAAATATACTTAATCTCAAATATACTTAATAAATCCTAGGTTTACCTTGTTTTATTTTTATGTCGGATCAGGATAATAAGATATGTTTTTGATATCGGTCGAATTTATTATATCATGGAGACTGAATTCGAAATTATGCTACAAGCTACAGCAAAAGATATTCCATAAAGGTTCAAATGCAAAGGTCAATGCATCATTCATAACCCTTATCTATCCTTTAAACAAGGTCAAATTCAAATTAAGTAAATCTAGAACAAGCGGTGATTTCATAGGTCATCATAGAAATATAAAACGCTATGTAATAAAGAACAAAGCGAAACGATTCATCCTAGTAATAGATAATGCGTCATTTCATGTAAGTAGAAAGACAGTAAAATTCATAGACTTTTCAGCAGCTTCCTTTATCAGAGGACCAAACTTTTTTGTGTCATGTACATTGCCTTTTGTCAGTTTATCAGTTGCAGGACAGCTACTGATATTCTCAAGCTATTCATATTATACGTGATGCTGCTAAAACAAGATGGCTTAAGGATAAGGACTGGTATTTATCCAAGGATTCATTCGTTTGAATATTGTTTGCTTTGTAATTGTTACTAACGTCATTTCTATTGTTTAGTTTACGCATGTACCTGGTGCCAGATATTATCGTATCGTAGCCATTATTATCATCTTCAATGTTTGTCAGAAATATCTTATCTTCCAATTTTTGCACATCACAATCCAATAATCTTAGGACATCTTTTATCAGTTTCCAAAGTTCAATTTTATAGACATCAATATCAAGATCTTGGTAGTTTGTAGAATATCCCTTGTATCCATCTTCTTGCTGACCAGTTTTGTAATATTTAATTAAACTACCGGGCGCTCTGTTTAGCGATTTACCTATTTTGTACTGCGGTGTATAAGATTGGTAGTCATCAGGATCTTTATTCAAAATAACGGAATATGCCAAAAGAGATGGATCAACTTCTGCTGCTTCTAGCTGTTTGAATGCTTTCAGTACGTTGAATATTAGATTAGATTTATTGTTATTTTTATAATCATCAACAAGCTGATCGAACACCTGTTTGAAAAATGGAGGTCTATCCCTTTTCTTACCTTCAATTCCTTTTATGATCACCTTACCATCTGCTTGAATACCTATGTAATGCTTCTTGCTAAGGAATATGCTTTTGACAAAGGTATTTTGATGATCTACATCAACTCCTAGACTCCGTTTACAGGCGGCAACTGGTAAATTATGATCATGCTGTGTTTTACTTGAAACAAAGATTGAAGCTGTGTCGCCATATATTATGTTCATTTGAAATTGGTCGTTAGCGATCTGCTTCATTTCTAATAGCTTTAGCCTAGCGAATGCTGTCACAAGTTCGGCTACTCTATAATCTTAGAATGCACACAATACACCCATACCGGGTGCATTATTCCATCCATGTGGATTATCAGTTACCCATGCTCCATAGGCTTGTATTCTATCGCCATTTTTAGGAATTTGTACTGACGTCGAACTTTGGTCCTTAGGAATGATTACTACAAGATCCCATTTACTTCTATTGTTTATAATTCTCTTGATTGAGCAGCTTTCTGTAAGGCGGCTCTAAAGCCAGATTAAACTGGTAATCTCCATCGTCTTCTTTAGTGCCTTTCATATCGTCCTGCTCTGCGTCGTCCCATCCATCATGGTATCCTTTTAATGGTGTTGGCTTTATAAAACAATCAATTATGCTTATTGAGTAAAAAAGAGTTTCCAAATTAATTTATCAGTACTATGAACTAATTTTATCTCCATAATCTGAGGCAACAGCAATATTAATTACTTGATCCACAGTGGATATGAAAATAATACCGTCTCCGTGTTCGCCTTTATCTCCAGTCCTGGCGGATCGTGTAATTGCTCGAATAACTGATTCTAACTGTGAATCTGGAATAACAATCTCAAATTTTGCTCTTGGAAGAAGATCAAATGCAATAGGTTGTCCTCTCCACTGCAAATGGAGTTCCCTTTGTTTGCTCCATCCTGAAACTGTAGAAATCGTCATACCATCTATTCCTATCTCCCGAAGATGTTCCTTTACAACAGCCATTTGTTCTGATCTTACAATAGCCTCTATCTTCCTCATCGCAGTATTCTAGTGTCCGAAAGTTCTTAAAATGGGTTATGGCGAAAGAAAGATTAAATGGCTGGATACAAAAAATCTCTTGCTGTCATTACTCGACATATGCCCTCTCTGCATGTTGGCTTATATCCAGGCCAATATCTTCCTCATTCTCCTTAACTCTTATTCCTATTGTTGCATCAATTATCTTTATAATGAATACGGTTCCTCCAAATGCCAGAGCAGCTGAGACTGCAACTCCGATGGCCTGAATGCCTAGTTGCTCTGGATTTCCATATACTAAGCCGTTTGGCCCTGCTGGATTGATAAGTGCGCTTGCAATAAAACCGATTGCTAATGACCCTATAATACCTGTAACACCATGAACCGAGCTGACATCAAGTGCATCATCTATTCTCAGGCGTTCCTTCAGTAGGATGATTGTATAATATGATATTAAACCAATTACTGTTCCTAAAATTAGCGAATTCTGTATGCTGATAAATCCTGAAGCAGGAGTTACGCCGGCTAAACCAGCTATTGCACCATTAATGGCCGCAATTGCAGAAGGTTTTCCCGATCTTTTCCACGAAAGTAGAATCCATACTACTGAGGATGCTGCAGATGCCCCATGAGTTACCAGTAGAGTATTAGCTGCTAATGAGCCGGATGCTAAGGCGCTACCTGCATTAAATCCAAACCAGCCAAACCACAACAACGAAGCTCCCATTGCAGCGAGCGGTATATTGTGTGGCGTTGTGATGGTAGGACCAAAACTCTTTCTATGGCCAAAAATGAGTGCAGCAGCAAGTGATCCCATACCAGCACTTGTATGAACAACAAGGCCTCCTGCAAAATCAAAGACACCAAGATTTGCAAGCCATCCTTTACCCCAAACCCAGTGTGCTAGAGGATAATAAATGAGGATGCTCCATAAAATAATAAAAAGAATAAAGGAGCTAAACTTCATTCGTTCAGCAAACGCACCAGTAATGAGGAGGGGAGTAATTACAGCAAACATCATTTGGTATGTAGCGAAGCTAACTCCAGGAATAGTTGGCGCATAGTTTAACGGCTTATCAAGCGGAACATTATTGAAAATCATCCAATCAAGACCGCCAATAATACCCCCATGTGATGGAGCAAAAACCAAGGTGAAACCTATAACTATCCAAAGGATCGAGAGAATTGCTAGGCCGGAGAAAGTTTGCATAATAACAGAAACTGAATTTTTGCTTCTGATCAGACCCGCTTCAAAAAAGCCTAAAGCAGGTATCATTAGCATGACTAAACCAGTAGAAACGAGCATCCATGAGCTATCTCCAGCACTGATTGGCATTTAGTTGATAAGAAAAATTAGCATTATAAAAGCTTCTTAATGGATTTTAAAGAATGATCTATATTCAAGTGCAGATGATGATCTATATTCAAGAATATGCAGGCTTGTTGATATCATGTTTCATCATCGGTTGAGAACTAGGTATAATTCCCTGTAGATATCGTCTAGTGATTCTATATATGCATAATGATCTACTACATGGCTCTGTTAAGTTAACGATTATCCATTTCGCAACCACTGATTAATCTTACTAAATGTGAAACCAGATCTATTATACATATATACAAATAGTACAATCCATTGGTGAACATGCGATAGATTGCAGCAATCGCTTTTTCTCAAACAAGGATAATAATCATCAAAGCATTCAGTTCTATCTTTGATTGATTCCATTGTTCTTTCAATAATGCTCTTTTCAAATGGGGAATGAAGTATATGTCTTAAACCTAAAGAATTACAAGCCTCAGGATACCACGTTCCACCATCAGAATATACTACATGTTTTCCGTAAACTTTCACTAATGATTTTAAAAATGCTTCAGCAACTAGCATATTTCTATGTCTTGAAATATAAACACCAAGAATCTTATGGTGGACTGGTTCTGTGGCAACCCAAAGCCATGCATCAGTCTCTCCAATCTGAACTGCTGTTTCATCTATTATAAATGCAGTTATCCTGCTATTCTTCTTATTAGGAAAAATGTTTTTTGGATTAAATTCCTGTATCCAATACCATACTGCTACATAACTTCTTGCTTCAAATGGTTCTATTGCTTTAGATGTACTTCTAAGGCTTAATCCTAGAAAATAAAGATACAATGCGTATCTTATAAGAAATGGCTTGGTTCTATTACGTTCAAACATTAATGCATCATTAACGCTCTAACTGAGCTTTAGCAGTTACGTCGCTAACTTAACAGGACCTACTACATGGCTCTATTCACTTAACGATAAATCTATAGCTTGAAGATATCCTATCTCTTTTTATGAATACAAGAAACAGAACATCTTCGAAATATATTGTCTATGGCCTATATTTTTATTTTTCGGGTCTTTCATTAAGAAAGACATCTGAAAGATTATCGTCTTGTTTTATAAAGAGAAATTATATATCAATCTGGAATTGGATACAACAAAAGTATAAACCCAAAAAGATATTTGAAAGGAAAAAGAAAATCGAGGAATTCATCATTGATGAAACATTAATAAAAATTGGTTCAGAATTAATTGATATGGCTTTGGGTTGCTATCGGATTTCAGAGTAAGGAAATCGTTGGAATTAATATATCTAAAGAGAGAAATATGCTCCTAGCTGAGCGATTTAATTTGTTTCAAGCTTAGTTGGGGAGTTATGGTCAACATCCATCCAGTTTCCACAGATGGAGGTACTTGGTATCCATCCACAAGCTTGTAAGTTTTTGAGGTTGCCTCATCATCGTATCCATTCTTCTTATGAGAAGAGTATCATTATAGAAAGAACAATGCAGTATATAAAAGATAGAACCGAATGCTTTGATGACTATTTTCCTTGCAGAAAGAAGGATTGTAAATTATTACATGTGTGGAATTGGTTAAATCTATTCATAGGTTATCATAACAAGCAATTACAGATCGTTAAGTGAACAGAGCCTTAAATTATAATAAAATAATTAATTCTGTATACACAAATAATTTTACAGTAAAACATGCAATGGAAATAGAACATTCTATAAGAGACTATTTAGTTATGCTTCGGACGCTATTATAGGAAGAAGGTCTCCGAAATGGATTGCGAAATTATTACTATTAATTGAGCTTGTTCTCATTGTGGATCAAATAAATGCTATGATAACGACAAAGAAAGCATAGTCATTGGTATTCTTTAGTAACATGTCTTTGTTGGAAAGATTTCTCCTAATAATAAAGTCGAAGCACTAGCACAAGATGATGCGGATAAAATAGAATGGATAAATTTGGAAGAAGTTGATAATAATACTCACTTTGCATTCGATCATCAAAAAATTATATCGGATTACGAAAAGTGGAAACGGTCAGGTAGAACCTTTTGGTCTTCAAGATCATCACTGCTACTTTGATCTGAACACATTTAGCATATGCTTTACAGCAGAATGAAAAAGAACATTCTTTCTATGAGAGTATAATATGTGGAAGTAAAGGTTCCTAGCTGATGACTGCCTACGAGCTATCTATGACGAACTGCTCATGTATAAACTATATATCATCTTATTTGAAATTATGAGATCCGATCTTTAAGTAGCGCTTCAACTAGAAATGGAAGTGTTGTTCTTTTCTTATTACTATATTATCATGCTACATAAGTCTAGATTTTGCTTCTTTAGTTTATCAAACGATATCGGCCTCCAGTTTTGATTTATAGACCTGTTTAATGCCTCCTTCATTATGTGATTAAAGTTGCGTGGATTCAACCTTTCTACTTTATCGCATTTATCGTACACCCAATCTTTTATGATTTCAAAGCTTTGATTGTAGTCTAATCCTCTTGTTGTGATTAGGTATGGTGCTATGATTATCCTTATCGCAGATTTCCTGTGGTCATTTATTGACTTCCGTAGTAGGCTGCTGATTGTCTTCATAAAACTTGATTAGTCCTCGTAACAAAAGCAGCAAGAACGACTTTTTAAGCAGAAGAGCTGCTTTCCTTGCAACTACGAGAAAAAGAAAAAAGGAAGATCAACTTGGTGCTGACTAACTGCCTTGACTTATTTCCTATTGTACGATATGAGCCAGTTGAAAGGATCTCCTTAAATATTTGAGAGCGGGGCATAATTTGGTTATGCAATTTTCAAGTTAGTTTGTTGTTTTTGATTAGCTTCCTAACATGTGTTTGATTGCTCTTGGATGTTGTTTGCGTGTCTTACAATTGTAATAAACGATAATTTGATAGAGTAGTACTGACAATAGAGTTATACCAGCTGCTTTCTGATATCCTCCTACTGGTAAAGGATCTATTTTGAGGATATCTTTGATGTGTTCTATTAATGGCTCTACTGATATACCTCTCCAGGAGTAAATTGCAGGTCCTAATTCAGATTCATAAAAGTTTATCAATTGCAGTCGCTCGCTGGAAGTATTATTGTATATTTCTGATACAGGACATACCAACTCAAATCCCTTCTCTATGCTCAAATTATACAGCTTATAATCGTCATATCCAGAATCAGCGGCCATGTAACGTACGCCTTGAGGAAGCGAAGATGTTATTGCAGAATACATTTGATTATCTTGTACATCAGCCTGAGTAAAATCTGCTGATAGCGGTACTATAATAGAACCAGTACTTGATGTTATATGTAATTTATAACCAAATATCCATCCCTTGGTATGACTGAATCCCCACCTTGCATCTTCTGTATGTATACCTGAACGAGGTACTATTCCTTTAATCATGGATGATTTATGCCAGAGATGTCCTTTGGCTCTAAGCAATGTACTATCTATTGTAACAATGTAAGGATCAACGAATTTTTCCTTGACAAATAACGCTGCCATAGCAGCTATCCTTTCTTTAATATCTGGAGATATCGTCTTCAGCCGCCTGTCAAAGGTCCTTCTATCAGGAAGGCTAGTTAATCCACAAGCTTTCATTATCTTTCTATTGTAAGGATAACAATTCATAGCAAGGAAATCATGTAATGCTCGATTAGAATCCAATCTCAACCATATCCTAACTACAAAACATCTCAGTATTACAGTTGGATGGTAGACATATGGTCTACCTTTTCTCTTTCTGCGGGATTCTGGCCAAGGTATCAACCCTATAAAATATAGAATGCTAATTAAGATGGATTCTGATGTAATATTTGTTGTAGCTAGCCTTTGTGACTGTTTGAAGTTTTGTCATCATAAAACATCAGATATCCTAGGTTAGCTTTATACCAAATTATGGAATTGGGAATTATGCCCCACTCTCAAATATTTACCATCTTATCAGAGGTTATGTCAAATCACGAATGTATTAGGAAACTATGGGTTGTTATACCGGTTTTTACTAGAATCAAAGAACTTTATGCTAACGGTATATTAATACACTCTTCTTATTTTCTCTGTGTTGTTCATCTCATCCTTTGTTTAACAAACATTGCTTTATAGATAGTTCTTATTCTATTAGTTGATAGCCTGTATGCCAATAGAAAACATCAAGCTGACCTCTATTATCCATGTAGGAAAGATAATAATGATTGTAATCTAAAGCATGTCATTAATTGGTTGGGTCTATTTGTTGATATGCACAATAGAGAAGTTATGGAAAAGATTGTTAAGTGAACAGAGCCTGTCAAAACTAGAAAAAGTATAAATCTATTCACTATCTGGCTACTCATAGCGCCATTTCATTCATGGATGTACTGTAGCATCAATTGATATCGCAACGGCAATCGTCCAACTATTTTCGCAAGATAATCATGTTTTCAGCTTCTTTGACTGTCCTTGGAAACTATGTAACCATCATACTCATTACCACATATGTAAAATCATATCCGAAGGTACTCTCTACCGGTCCTCGGTCCCGTATTTGAGGAGAGTGGCCAACTGCAGGTTGCTGTCATTGTTGTTAGTGATGATGACCCGGCGATGATTTTTCGTCGACAATGCTGGTAACATAATTCAAAAGTTTGCGTTCAAGATATTCTGCATTTATTACTAGCTTATTCACATGATTTAACTTAACCATGGAATAGCAATAATAAATGACATTAACAATAAGAAATCTCTAATGAAAAGGCCGCCCCGAGCTTGCAAACTTTTTTCGTGAAGGAAAAAGAGGTATCAATAGAACCATCGCTTAGACAAGGTGAAGCAGGTAAGTATTTTAGTGAATTCTTTGGGTATATTCAAAATAAACATGGTAATACCTAAGATTTTGGAACAGAAAATAAGAATTAGCTTCAATAGGTTCATGCGTAATTCATGCGCAGAAGTGATCCAATAGAACTAGCTGGAAGTGTGACAAAAAGTTGGTTGTATTTTCGTCATGCCAGATGGAAGGGAAGGAGACAATGTCCAAGATGTGGATACCGTTTATTATATCATCTTAAAGATGAAAGATTTGGATGCAAACATTGCAGGTACAAATTTGGAGAGTTTACAGGAACTTATCTTGGAGAGTTTTACTTCTCCCTTAATACACTAACACATCTTCTTTACCTCTATGCTCTTGGAGTACCAGCATACAGAATCAGATTTTATGTTCCAGTTAGTCTGGCCACAATAGAGAGAACGTTCAGAGTATTCAGACAGTCAATCTATGATGAATCACTACAGAAATTAAAGGAGTTAAAGCTGTCTGGAGAAATAGAGATAGGCGAAGTATTATTTGGTGGTCATAGAAAGGGTAAACGTGGATGGGGCGCTGAAGGTAAAAGCCTCGTATTTGGAATATATCAGAGAAATGGTAAGGTCATCACATTTACTGTATCTGACAGAAAACATCATACGTTGATTCCATTAATTAAACTACACACTAAGAAGGGTTCCCTGTATTACACTGATGACAATACTGCATATGCTACATTAGATCTAATTGGAAAACATCAGATAATTGCTCATAAAATGGAAGAATACGTACGCGATGATACTACTCATATCAATGGTATTGAAGGATTCTGGAGCTATGCCAAGACATGGCTATATCATTATCACGGTATACCCCAGCAATACTTTCACCTCTACCTAAAAGAAATAGAATTTAGATTCAACCACAGAGACGAAGATATCTTCCAGACACTTGTAAATATAGTGGTAAAAACTGTTCCAAAATCTTAGGTATTACCATAAACATTACCTTAAAAGTCTTGGAAAACTACACAGGCTGCTAAAAAGAGAAGGAGTGACTTCAGGTACCGATAAAGCGAAGTAGAAGTCATCGACTTTAAAAAAACCCATCCTCCACATAGAATTATCTCTCAACTGCAACAAGAAAAATCTATGTTTAACATAGCCTCTCAGTATACCCGTTGTTATTACAGCCTCCTGGTACAACAGATGGTTAGAACACCCTCACATCCTCCATCGAATCTTTACTCCGTTCGTTTCTTTGTGCCTCTGCAATGGATGAAGATGCTAGGGTGTGACGTATCTCTTATTGGCATCACTATATCCATAAATTCCAGCGTGCAAATTATGAGAATGAATATGGAATCGGTTAAGCTTCAACTGGAGTTAGGGCCTAAAGCAATTACGGTAAGATCAAGCCTCTGGGAAGGTGTTCTAGCCTCCAAAACCTTCGAAGGTCATAAATGCTACACGCAGTTTTTAGATTTTATCAAACAAGCGTATCCAGGCGAGAAATTCATCTCAGCAATCATTGCTGTTAGCAATAAGGACTGATGGTTCACCCTGCTAGTATACCAGAGAGATTATCCCTTCAACCCATATATATGTATGATAAATCATGATATATCAGTAAATG
>Ga0070711_100000910_pt1 | contig 15582 bp, 15 predicted proteins | sample LARL53metaG_FD_65452 | JGI IMG/M metagenome (GOLD analysis project Ga0070711, IMG submission 65452) | Corn, switchgrass and miscanthus rhizosphere microbial communities from Kellogg Biological Station, Michigan, USA - LAR L5-3 metaG | ecosystem: Host-associated > Plants > Roots > Rhizosphere ... | reverse complement strand
TGCCACGGTGCCAACTTGCAGGGTGTGCCGGACCGCGGGCCCAGCCTGATCGGTGTCGGCGAGGCCGCCGTCTACTTCCAGGTGTCCACCGGGCGCATGCCCGCGATGCGCGGCGAGGCGCAGGCCCCGCGCAAGGACCCCATCTTCGACGAGTCGCAGACCGATGCGCTCGGGGCATACGTGCAGGCCAACGGCGGCGGCCCGACCGTTCCGCGGGACGACAACGGCCAGGTTGCCCACGACTCGTTGCTCGGCAGCGACGTGGCCCGCGGCGGCGACCTGTTCCGGCTCAACTGCTCGTCCTGCCATAACTTCACCGGCAAGGGCGGTGCACTGTCGTCGGGCAAGTACGCGCCCGACCTGGCGCCGGCCGAGCCCGCCCAGATCTACACCGCGATGCTCACCGGGCCGCAGAACATGCCGAAATTCTCCGACCGGCAGCTCAGCTCCGAGGAGAAGAGGGACATCGTGGCCTATGTCCGGATGGCGACACAGGCACCCGACCCCGGTGGGTACGGACTCGGCGGCTTCGGACCGTCCTCCGAGGGCATGGCGATGTGGATCATCGGCATCGTCGCGGTTGTGGCAGCGGCGCTGTGGATCGGAGCTCGAGCATGACTGAGGACGTCAAGGGAACCGACACCCCTGGCCAGCAAGGCGTTCCCGGGCAGCCGAGCGACGCCGAACTGGCCTCGATGTCCCGCCGGGAGCTTGTCGAGCTGGGCGGAAAGCTCGACGGCGTCGAGACCGTCTTCCTGGAAGACCGCTGGCTGGTTCCCGACACCAAGGCCGAGAAGCGAGCCGAGCGCACGGTGGCGTATTGGCTTCTGCTGGGCGGCTTTTCGGGGCTGGCACTCCTGCTGGTCTTCTTGTTCTGGCCGTGGGAGTACAAGGGCGGCGACACCCAGGGGCACTTCTGGTACGACCTGGCCACGCCGCTGTACGGCCTGACCTTCGGGCTGTCCGTCCTGGCGATCGGTATCGGCGCGGTGCTCTTCCAGAAGAAGTTCATCCCCGAGGAGATCTCGATCCAGGATCGCCATGACGGCCGCTCCCCCGAGATTCACCGTAAGACGGTTGCGGCGAACCTCACCGATGCGCTGGAGGGTTCAACTCTCAAGCGGCGCAAGGTGATCGGCCTGTCGTTGGGTATCGGCCTCGGCGCGTTCGGCCTCGGCACACTGGTCGCAATGGTCGGCGGTCTGATCAAGAACCCGTGGAAGCCGGTCGTTCCGACGGCCGACGGCAAAAAGGCCGTGCTGTGGACATCGGGCTGGACCCCGCGCTTCAAGGGCGAGACGATCTATCTGGCCCGCGCCACCGGCATGCCGGGTGAATCGCCCTACGTCAAGATGCGTCCGGAGGACCTCGACGCGGGCGGCATGGAGACCGTATTTCCGTGGCGTGAATCCGACGGCGACGGAACCACCGTCGAGTCCCACGAGAGGCTCAGCGAGATCGCGATGGGCGTGCGCAACCCGGTGATGCTGATCCGCATCAAGCCGACCGATATGCCGAGGGTGGTCAAGCGCAAGGGCCAGGAGAGCTTCAACTTCGGCGAACTCTTCGCGTTCACCAAGGTGTGCTCGCACTTGGGTTGCCCCTCTTCGCTTTACGAGCAACAGACCTATCGCATCCTCTGCCCGTGCCACCAGTCGCAGTTCGACGCGTTGCACTTTGCGAAACCCATATTCGGTCCAGCTGCGCGCGCTTTGGCGCAGCTGCCCATCACCATTGATCAAGACGGGTACCTGGTCGCCAACGGTGACTTCATCGAACCCGTCGGACCGGCATTCTGGGAGCGGCGATCATGAGTCCACTCAAACCCCCAAGCCTCGCGGAAATCGCTGCCGAACAAGGCGATGCGATCGATTCGCGGTACCACCCTTCTGCGGCGGTGCGTCGACAGCTGAACAAGGTGTTCCCCACCCACTGGTCGTTCCTGCTGGGCGAGATCGCACTGTATTCGTTCATCGTGCTGCTGCTCACCGGCACCTACCTCACGCTGTTCTTCGACCCGTCGATGGCCGAGGTCACCTACAGCGGCGTGTATCAGCCGCTGCGCGGAATCGAGATGTCCAAGGCCTTCGCGTCCACACTGGACATCAGCTTCGAGGTGCGCGGCGGGTTGTTCATGCGGCAGGTCCACCACTGGGCGGCGCTGATGTTCTCCGCGGCGATCATGGTGCACCTGGCCCGCATCTTCTTCACCGGGGCGTTCCGCAGGCCCCGCGAAGCCAACTGGGTGATCGGCTCGCTGCTGCTGATCTTGTCGATGTTCGAGGGCTACTTCGGTTACTCGCTGCCCGACGACCTGCTGTCCGGCATCGGCCTGCGCGCCGCGTTGTCCTCGATCACAATGGGTCTCCCGCTGGTCGGCACCTGGATGCACTGGGCGCTGTTCGGTGGCGACTTCCCGTGCGGCGGCCTCGGATACCAGTGCTCTGCGGACGGCGTGCTGCTGCCCCGCATGTACGCGCTGCACATCCTACTGATCCCGGGAATCATCCTGGCGCTGATCGGTATCCACTTGGCGCTGGTGTGGTTCCAGAAGCACACTCAGTTCCCCGGCCCCGGTCGCACCGAGACGAATGTCGTTGGGGTGCGGGTCATGCCGGTGTTCGCGGTGAAGTCCGGGGCGTTCTTCGCGATGGTCACCGGCGTCCTGGGCCTAATGGGCGGTCTACTGCAGATCAACCCGATCTGGCAATTGGGTCCCTACAAGCCGTCACAGGTGTCCGCGGGTAGTCAGCCGGACTTCTACATGATGTGGACCGAGGGCCTGGCCCGTATCTGGCCGGCATGGGAGTTCTACCCGTTCGGTCACACGATCCCTGCGGTGGTCTGGGTGGCGGTGATCATGGGCCTGGTCTTCGGGCTGCTGATCGCCTACCCGTTCATCGAGCAGAAGGTGACCGGCGACCGCGCTCATCACAATCTGCTGCAGCGGCCACGAGATGTCCCGGTGCGCACCGCAATTGGCGCGATGGCGATCGCCTTCTACATGGTGCTGACACTGGCCGCGATGAACGATGTCATCGCGTGGAAGTTCCACATCTCGCTGAACGCGACGACGTGGATCGCACGCATCGGCATGGTGGTACTGCCTGCGATCGTGTACTACATCGCCTACCGGTGGTGCGTCGGTCTGCAGCGCAGCGACCGCGCGGTGCTCGAGCACGGCATCGAGACCGGCATCATCAAGCGGCTGCCGCATGGCGCCTACATCGAGCTGCACCAGCCGCTCGGACCGGTCGACGAGCACGGTCATCCGATTCCGTTGGAGTACCAGGGCGCCGCGGTGCCCAAGCGGATGAACAAGCTCGGCTCCGCAGGCGCTCCTGGTATTGGCAGCTTCCTGAGCGCCGACCCGGTGTCCGAGAACGAGGCACTGACGGAAGCCGCGCATGCCTCAGAACGCAAGGCGCTCACCGCGTTGCGCGAACACCAGGAGCGCAACGGCTCGTCGAACGGCCAGACGAACGGGCACCACTGACGGGTTAGCCGCCGACGGTTACGCGGCCGACGGCTCCAACAAGGCCCGCAGCTGGCGCAGATAGAACCACGGGATGGCGGGCATTCCCACCGCGACAAGGCCGGCGAGCACGTATAACGCCCACGCCGCCGCGTCGCTGTCGACGGCCATCAGATAGGTGGCGACACCGATGGCGACCGTCGCGACACCCATGGCTATCGCGATGATCACGGCGCAGCGCAGCCATAGCTGGTCCACCGCCGTCATCACGGGACTCGGCGGTGGGATGATCGCCTCACGGGTGGGATAGCCGGGTCGACTGACGGCCACCGAACCGCCGGCCGTTGTCGGCACTCGCAGTTTCTCGGTGGGCGCCTCGGCGCCGCGAACCGGCGGCGGCTGCTGCCCGGTTACGGCCCGAACAGGTGTGTCGCGCGCAGGCGGCGGCGACTCCTCGAGCGCGGCGCGCCGCGCCCGAAGCAACAGCGGCACCGCGCCGATGATCACCGCCGCAGAGATGGCGATCACGACATACAGCAGCCACGGGGTCTCGGACTCCCCCGTTGACTGGGCGTGTTCGGTTCCCAGGTCGACTAGCGCCACCGTCGCCGCGACGCCCGCGCCCAGCGCGCCCAGCCAGACCGCGGCGCAGGTGCCGAGCAGGATGCGGTCGGTGCGGTCGAGCTCGCCGGTGTCCATGCCAGTCCGCAACGGCGAGCGCTGCGCGGTGTCCGTATCGTCGGCCATCAGCAGCTTGTCTGCGCGGCGTTGTTGGTGTTCGACGAGAGCACCGTGCCGTCGCTGGTCGTGATCGAGCAGTTGAGCCTGCTGACCAAGAAGAGGCTGGACGCCTGCACCGAGCCAACCTCGGAGTTCGAGATGGGCGTCACGGTCAACGACCACGGGATGTAGACATTGCGCTGGGTCCGGCTGCGGCCCGAGGCGTCGACGTAGGTGACCGTGATGATGTCACCGGGCGCCTTGGTGCCCGTCACCGAGTAGGTGACCTGGCGTGGCCCAGCAGGCGTGGTCGGCGGGGGCGGCGGCGCGGCCGAAGTGGTGGCCGGTGGCGGCGGCGGGGCCTCGGCCGTGGCGGGCGGCGGCGGAGATGGCGGCTCCTGCGTCACCGTCACGGTCTCCGGTGGTGGTGGCGGCGGCTCCTCGGTAGGCGGCGGTGGCGGAGGCGGCGGTGGCGGGGTCGTCGTGGTGATCTCGTCCTGCACCGGCGGCGCGCTGGTGGTACTCGTCGACGGTGTGGCGAGGTTGTTGGTGTCGGTCCGGGTGACCAACACCGATACGGACGTAACGAGCGCAATGGCGGCAACAATGGCCGCCACGCCCACGATCCAGGGCCAGCGAGGCGGTTTCTCTTGGTCGACCAATTCGGTGGCCGGTTCGTAGCTGTCGTAGTCGTAAAGCGATGAGTCAGCGGGTACGTACGGGCCGCTGGTGAAATGCTCGGACTCCGGCGCAGAGTACGCGTGCGAGTAGAACTCCGTCTCACCGGTGTCAGGTGCTGCCGACCGATCTGATGTGGGCTGGTCGCCTGGCTCCTGACCTGGCAAATCCGACCCTTCAGATCCTGGGGGATTCGGCCCGCTCATCTACGACTATCCTTCTCGACAACTTCACCGGCGCCGGTCCTGTGCTGGCCGCAAACGGCTGACCGTGCCTCGGCAACACTACCCAAAACGACGGGGTGAACGAATCTCACAGCGCGGTTTGCGGGCGAACTGTTGTCCCGATTGTGACCTTTTTGGAGTCAGTGCTTTTCGGGGCCGGTGTAGTACTCGAAAACCAGCCCGGCGGCTGTCGTCAGCACGAAGCACACGCCCGCCGCGATCAGCCACGGAAGCCACAGCGCGACGCCGACGGCCGTGACCGACGCCGACAGTGCGATGAACACCGGCCACCAGCTGTGCGGGCTGTAGAAGCCGAGTTCACCCGCGCCGTCGCTGATCTCCGCGTCCTCGTAGTCCTCGGGCCGGGTGTCGAGCCGGCGGGCGACGAACCGGAAGAACGTACCGGTGATCAGGGTCAGACCGGACGTCATCACCAGCGCGGTCACGCCGGCCCACTCCACGCCGCCTTTGGCGAACATCGCGGTCAGCACGGCGTAGACCACCGCTGCCAACACGAAGAACGCGGTCAGGAACTCGAACAGCCTCGCTTCGATGTGCATGGAGTGTCCCTACTTGCTCGCCTGAGACGGCGCGCCGGCTTGTTCACCGCGGCGGGTGTCGAACGGATGCGTGGTGACGGCTGTCGGCGGCTGGTTGATGGCCTGCAGTGCCTCGGCGTTGGTCTTGCCGGCCATGCGCTGCTGCAGATAGGCCTTGAAGTCGTTGGGCTCCACCACCCGAACCTCGAAGTTCATCATCGAGTGGTAGGTGCCGCACATCTCCGCGCATCGGCCGACGAATGCGCCGGTCTTGTTGATCTCGCTGATTTGGAAGATGTTGTCGGAGTGGTTGGCCTCTGGATAGGGCATCACGTCGCGTTTGAACAGGAACTCCGGCACCCAGAACGCGTGGATGACGTCGGCCGAGGCGATCTGGAACTCGATTCGCTTACCGGTGGGCAGCACCAGCACGGGAATCTCGGTGGAGCTGCCCAGCGTCTCCACCTTGTCAAAGTTCAGGTAGCGCCGATCCTCGGGGTTCAGGCCGCGGACTGCGCCGACGATCTCCTCGCCGTGCTTGTCGACACCCTCGGGCTTGGACTCCATCGCGGCTTTGCGCTCGTTGTCGGTGCCGTCGTAGGTGAAGGTGCCGTCGCCGAAGTTGATCTTCTGATAGCCGAATTTCCAGTTCCACTGGAAGGCGGTGACGTCGATGACGACCTCGGGATTGGGGTCCTTGTGCAGCATCTTCTCCTGCACCACCACGGTGAAGTAGAACAGCACCGAGATGATCAGGAACGGCGTGACGGTGAGCACCAGCTCCAGCGGCATGTTGTAGCCGAACTGGCGCGGCAGCTCCGTGTCGCCCTTCTTGTGCCGGTGAAACGCCGAGCTCCAGAAAATCAGGCCCCAGACGATCACACCGACGACGAGCGCCGCGATCAGCGAACCGACCCACAGCTCGCGGTTCAGGTGCGCCTCCGGCGTGATGCCCTCCGGCCAGCCAAGGCCGATCGCTTCAGACCAGCTACACCCGCTGAGCAGCACCGCCGTGCCACCCAGGACGACTGACAACGCTGCCACCTTCAGACCGCGAGGTGTCACGTCGGAGCCTCCTAGGAAGTCAGTGAACCGCCGGGGCGGTCTAACAGCCTCAGTGAATACTACGCAGCGTAGACCACCGCCCGGTGCCGGTCTCGACACACTCCCGTTTCCTCGCTCCTCGCGTGCGCCTACGCGATCTCGCTCCTCGCGTGCGCGACCTAATTCGGCATACTGGCGCGGTGTGCGGACTGCTGGCCCTGCTTACCGACCCGTCCGCTGACCTATCCCCGGCGATGGTCGATGCCGTTTCTGGGGCCTCGCATCTCATGCGCCACCGTGGTCCCGACGAGCCGGGCACCTGGTCCGACGACCATGTCGTGCTGGGCTTCAACCGGCTGTCGATCATCGACATCGCGCATAGCCATCAGCCGTTGCGGTGGGGCCCGCCCGAGTCGCCGGACCGCTACGTGCTGGTGTTCAACGGCGAGATCTACAACTACCTCGAACTGCGCGCCGCACTCTCGGCCGATCAAGGTGCCGCGTTTCACACCGACGGCGACGGTGAGGCCATCATCGCCGCCTACCACCACTGGGGCCCCGACGCGCTGACGCGGTTGCGCGGCATGTTCGCGTTCGCGCTGTGGGACACCGTCGAGGAGGAACTGTTCTGCGCGCGTGATCCTTTCGGCATCAAGCCGCTGTTCATGGCGACGGGGACCGGTGGGACGGCGGTGGCCAGCGAGAAAAAGTGCCTGCTGGATCTGGCGGCCACCATCGGGATCGACGTCGGTATCGACGATCGCGCCGTACAGCACTACACGGTGCTGCAGTACGTGCCGGAGCCGGAGACGCTGCACCACGGCATCCGACGGCTGGAATCGGGCAGCTACGCGCGCGTGCGGCCGGGAAAGCCACCGGCGATGACACGCTACTTCACGCCGCGGTTCACTGCTGTGCCTTTTCAGGCCGGTTCCCGACCTGGCAGTGAGCAGAGCCGCTACGACGAGATCACCGCGGTGCTCGAGGATTCGGTCGCCAAGCACATGCGCGCCGACGTCACGGTCGGCGCCTTCCTATCCGGCGGGATCGACTCCACCGCGATCGCCGCCCTGGCGATGCGCCACAACCCGCGACTGATCACCTTCACCACCGGTTTCGAACGGGAGGGTTTCTCCGAGGTCGACGTCGCGGTGGCGTCGGCCGAGGCGATCGGCGCGCGGCATGTGACGAAGGTGGTCAATCAGGCCGAGTTCGTCGCGGCGCTGCCCGAAATCGTCTGGTATCTGGACGAACCCGTCGCAGACCCGGCGCTGGTGCCGCTGTTCTTCATCGCTCGCGAGGCACGCAAGCACGTGAAGGTGGTGCTGTCCGGCGAGGGCGCCGACGAACTGTTCGGCGGCTACACCATCTACCGGGAACCATTGTCGCTCAAGCCGTTTGACTATCTGCCCCGGCCGGTTCGACGCTCATTGGGCAAGGCCTCCAAACCGCTGCCGGAGGGCATGCGCGGCAAGAGCCTGCTGCACCGCGGCTCGCTCACCCTCGAGGAGCGCTACTACGGCAACGCGCGCAGCTTCTCCGACGCCCAACTGCGGGCGGTGCTGCCGGGCTTCCGCGAGGAGTGGACGCACACAGATATCACCGCGCCGGTGTACGCCATCTCCGACGGCTGGGACCCGGTGGCGCGAATGCAGCACATCGACCTGTTCACCTGGCTGCGCGGCGACATCCTGGTCAAGGCCGACAAGATGACGATGGCCAATTCGCTCGAACTGCGGGTGCCGTTCCTGGATCCCGAGGTGTTCGCGGTGGCATCCAAGCTCCCGGTCGATCAGAAGATCACAAGGGCCACCACAAAATTCGCGCTGCGTAAGGCGCTGGAACCCATCGTTCCCGCCCATGTGCTCAACCGGCCGAAGCTGGGCTTCCCGGTCCCGATCCGGCACTGGCTGCAGGCAGGTGAACTGATGGACTGGGCCTACGCGACGATCGCCGCGTCACAGGCCAGCGATCTCGTTGACCTTCCGGCGGTGCGGGCCATGCTTGACGAACACCGCCGCGGCACAAGCGATCACAGCCGCCGGCTGTGGACAGTGCTGATCTTTATGCTGTGGCACGCTATCTTCGTCGAGCACAGCGTGACCCCACAGATCAGCGAGCCGACCTACCCGGTCCAGCTCTAGGCTGCCAAAGCCGAGGCGATCTCCGCGGCTGCATCCGCACCGTAGGCGTCGCCCAGCCGTTTCATGGCCGCATCCTTGTCCCAGGCCCACTCCTGCGGACCGGGTGCCTCCAGCACCAGCGTGGCGACCATTGATGCGAGTTGCGCCGACCGCTCCAGGCTGAGCCCGGCGGTGCGGCCGGTCAAAAAGCCCGCCCGGAACGCGTCGCCGATGCCGGTGGGATCGTCCTTGTGGGTCTCGGGCACCACATCGACGTGGACGAAAGTGCCATCGCGGCCGACGATATCGACGCCCTTCTCCCCCAATGTCGTGATGCGCATCTCGATCTGGCCCATCACCTCCGCCTCGGACCACCCGGACTTCTGCAATAGCAGGTCCCATTCGTAGTCGTTGGTGAACAGGTAAGTGGCACCGTCGATCAGCGCGCGGATCTGGTCCCCGGACAACCGTGCCAGTTGTTGGGACGGGTCGGCGGCGAAGGCCAGCCCCAGCTTGCGGCACTCCTCGGTGTGCAGGAACATCGCCTCGGGGTCGTTGGCTCCAACGATCACCAGATCAGTTGTGCCTGTTCGTGATACGACGTCGGCGAGCTTGATGTCACGGGCCTCCGACATCGCGCCCGGATAGAACGACGCGATCTGGGCCATGGCCTCATCGGTCGTGCAGACGAACCGCGCCGTGTAGGCCGAGTCGGAGATGAGGACGCTGTCGCAGTCCACGCCGTGCGATGTGAGCCACTGCCGGTAGTCGTCGAAGTCCTTGCCGGCAGCACCGACGAGCGCAACGTCACCGCCGAGCACGCCGATCGCGAAGGCCATGTTTCCGGCCACCCCGCCCCGGTGCACCACCAGATCGTCGACCAGGAAGCTCAGTGACACCTTTTGTAAGTGATCGGCCAGCAGTTGCTCGGAGAACCGACCCGGAAAACGCATGAGATGGTCGGTCGCAATCGATCCGGTCACCGCGATGGTCACGAAACGTCACCCTTCATTTATTAAGCCGTCTACATAACCTTACCCACGGGATACCCGCAAGACAGTGCGCTAACCTGCCTACAAGTGCCCGAATGGTCACTGTAGACAGGCAAATTTATCGACATACCTCGGGGGAGCAAATCTATGACTGGTCCGTACCCGCCCGAATACGGCGCCGGACCCGTCGGCCCGCAAATGTATGCGCCGCAGCCGTATCAGGCAAATGTCCCGTCGCCTTATCCGTCAATGCTGCCGCCGCCGGTGCCATATCCGAAACGGCGCTGGTGGCCCATCGCCGCAGTGGCGCTGGCAGTTGCGGTGGTCGCAGCCCTAGTCACCGCAATTGTTCTGGCGTCGCGCAACGATGCGTCGGGCCACACTGCGCTGACGCAGGCATCCGCCAAGGCCGCCATTCAGGAATATCTGGACGCGCTGTCCAAGGGTGATGATCAAACTGTCGCGCGTCACACCCTGTGCGGACTGTTCGACGCGGTCAAGGAGCACCGCTCCGACCTCGCGCTGGCCAGTCTGAGCAGCGATGCGTTCCGCAAGCAGTACAGCCATGTCGAGGTGACCTCGATCGACAAGATGGTGAACTGGTCGCCAAATCAGGCGCAGGTCCTGTTCACGATGCGGGTGACGCTGGCGAGCGGGTCGACACGTGACCAGTCGACGAAAGACAACGAGGAACAGGCCGTCGCTCAGTTACTGGCCGAGGACAACCAGATCCTGGTGTGCTCCTACTTGCCGAGGACGGCCGGTCAGTACTGACACCGGAGCCGCTCGGCCGGCGACATCAAGCTCAGTTGAACGAGTCGCCGCAGGCGCAGGATCCGGTGGCGTTCGGGTTGTCGATGGTGAAGCCCTGCTTCTCGATGGTGTCGACGAAGTCGATCTTGGCGCCCTGCACGTAGGGGGCGCTCATCCGGTCGACGGTCAGCTTGACGCCGCCGAAGTCCGCGGTCAGGTCGCCGTCGAGGGACCTGTCGTCGAAGAACAAGTTGTAGCGCAGGCCGGCGCAGCCGCCCGGCTGGACGGCGATGCGCAGTGCCAGGTCGTCACGGCCCTCCTGATCCAGCAGCGCCTTCGCCTTGGCGGCCGCGGCGTCGGTCAGGAGTACGCCGTGGGTGCTGGTGGCCGTCTCGTCCTGAACAGTCATTACATCTCCCCTGTGCAGTGTTCGTGGGTAGACCGTTGGGTCCACATCATCAACGGTACCTTGTTTAGGCCGTATTCCCGATTCATCCCCAGGTCGCCGCGCTCACTCGGGCCAATCCTTCCAGCTGGTTGGCCGCGTCCTCGATGGCCAGCTGCACCGAGCCCGCGTGGTCGGTGATGGAGAACGCCGCCGCGATGCCCGCGTCGGCCAGCGTGGCTTCGTCGAGGGTGACCTGGCCTGCCAGGACCAACACCGGTATCCGGTGCGACCGCGCGCCCGAGGCGAGCGCACTGACGACTTTGCCGTGCAGTGACTGGTCGTCGAACCGGCCCTCGCCGGTGATCACGAGCTGTGCGGCGGCGACGTCGTCGGCCAGCCTGGTGTGTTCGGCAATGATCGCCGCACCGGATTCGCGGCGGGCGCCCAGCGCCAGCAGCGCCGCGCCGATGCCGCCCGCGGCGCCTGCACCGGCTTCATCGCTGACCGCGCGCCCGGCCGCGGCGTTCAATTCCACCGCCCAGTCGCTCAGCCGGTGCTCCAGGACGCGCACGGTGTCGGGGTCGGCACCCTTCTGCGGGCCGAACACGGCCGCGGCACCCATCGGTCCGAGCAGCGGGTGCTCGACGTCGGTAGCGGCGATCAGCTCGACTCCCGCCAGCAGCTTGCGCGCTGCGATCAGGCTGGCCTTGTCTCTGCTCCTCGCGTGCGCAGCCAACTCGTCGATCATGCCGCGGCCGCCGTCGGTGCAGCTGCTGCCGCCCAGCCCGACCACGATCCGGACCGCCCCGGCGCGCACGGCGGCGGCGATCAGCTGTCCCACCCCCCGGCTGTGCGCGGCCAGCGCGGTCTGCGCAGTCGGCGGACCGCCCAGCAAAGCCAGGCCACAGGCCTGTGCACACTCGATGTAGGCGGTCCGGGGCGCGGCCGGGTCGAGCACCCAGTCCGCGGACACGTCCTCGGTCAGCGGGCCGCTCACCCGGAGGGTGTTGACCTCGCCGATTCGGCCGGCGAGCACGCCGACGAAGCCGGGCCCACCGTCGGACTGTGGCGCCAAGACCAGTTCATCGTCGGGGCGGCCGCTACGCCAGCCGCGCGCGATCGCCTCGGCGGCCTCGACGGCCGTGAGGCTGTCGCCGTAGCAGTCGGGGGCGATCAGTACCCGCATGACGGCAGACTAGGCCCTGATTCCGCAGGTGCATACCGGGGGACCCCGACGCGCAAGTAATCTGGCAGGCGTGCATCTGCTGGGCCGCAAGAAACACAACTCGGGCGCTTCCTCGGCCACGCCCGAGGACGTGCAGACCAGCCCCGAGCGTGCCGGCACCACGGCCCCGAAGGGCAAGCCGACCCCGAAACGAAACCAGGGCAGGCGAGGCCCGGTCGCACCGGCGCCGATGACGTCCTCCGAAGCGCGCCGCCGCCGCAAGGAGCTCGGCGGTCCAAAGCTGAGCCGCCAGGAGCGCAAGGCCGAGCGGCTCTCCCGCCGTGCCGACATGACCGAACGCCGCGAGAAGATGATGGCAGGCGAGGACGCCTACCTGCTCCCACGCGACAAGGGCCCGGTGCGCCGCTTCGTGCGTGACGTGGTGGACTCGCGCCGAAACGTGCTCGGGCTGTTCATGCCCGCGGCGCTCGGCCTGATCTTCTTCATGCTGGCGGTGCCCTCGGTCGCGGTGCAGCGCCTGCTCTCCCCCGCCATGTTGGTCCTGGTGTTGATCATGGTGATCGACGGCTTCATCCTGGGCCGCAAGGTGAACAAGCTCGTCGACGAGAAGTTCCCCGATAACACCGAAAGTGGTTGGAAGCTCGGCTTTTATGCCGCCAGCCGTGCCTCACAACTGCGCCGGATGCGCGCCCCGCGGCCGCAGGTCAATCGCGGCGACAGCGTCTCTTGATGGAGCCTGATCCCTCTGTGCGCACGCTGGTGCTAGGGGGCATCCGGTCGGGTAAGTCGCAATGGGCTGAGACGGCGATCGCCGAATCGGCCGCGACCGGGCAGCCGGTGCGCTACCTGGCTACCGGCTCGAGGCCCGACGGTGACCCCGACTGGGCGGCGCGCATCGCCACACATCGGGCGCGCCGCCCATCACACTGGTGGACGGTCGAAACAGTAGACGTGCCAACGCAATTGCGATCTGAGGCCGCGACGGCGACGCTGGTCGACGACATTGGCGGCTGGCTCACAGCGGCGATGGACCGCCGCGGCGCGTGGGCGACCGGCTCGGTCGCCGCCGATGTGGCCGACCTTATCGCCGCGGTCGACATGTTTCCCTCGCCCCTGGCCCTCGTCAGCCCTGAGGTGGGCATGACCGTGGTGCCGCAGACGGCGGCGGGCCGTCGGTTCGCCGACGAGCTGGGCAGCCTCAACCAGCGGCTGGCCGAGCTGTGCGAAAGGGTGGTGCTGGTGGTCGCCGGGCAGCCGCTGACCGTGAAAGAACCCGGTCGCGCGGAGTCCCGCCGGTGACGGACTTCGAATCGATCACCCCGCCCGATGCCGAAGTGGCAGCTGCGGCGCGCGCCCGGCAGGACCGGTTGACCAAGCCGCCCGGCTCGCTTGGCAGGCTCGAGGACTTGTCGGTATGGGTGGCGTCATGCCAGGGGGTGTGTCCACCGCGGCAGTTCGACCGGCCCCGCGTCGTCGTGTTCGCGGGTGACCACGGCGTCACCTCCGCGGGCGTATCCGCCTATCCGGCGGAGGTCACCGCGCAGATGGTCGCGAATTTCGCCGCAGGCGGCGCCGCCATCAACGTCCTCGCCGAGGCGGCGGGGGCAAGCGTGCGGGTGGTCGACATCGCGGTGGACGCTGCAGAGCCACTGTCGGCGTCGATCGGGGCTCACAAGGTGCGGCGCGGCAGCGGCAACATCGCAGTGGAGGACGCGCTCAGCGGCGAGGAAGCAGCCGCCGCCATCGAGGCGGGCCGCCGGATCGCCGATGAGGAGGTCGATTCCGGGGCCGACCTGTTGATCGCAGGCGACATGGGAATCGGGAATACAACGGCTGCAACGACTTTGATCGCAGCACTGACCAACTCCGAGCCCGTGGCCGTCGTCGGCAGGGGCACCGGCATCGACGACGCCGGCTGGGCGCGCAAGACCGCAGCGATCCGGGACGCGCTCTACCGGGCCCGCGGCGTATCCGCGGATCCGGTTGGCCTGCTGCGTGTTTGCGGCGGAGCGGACTTCGCCGCGATGGCAGGATTCTGCGCTCAGGCCGCTGTGCGCCGCACGCCGGTGCTGCTCGACGGCGTGGTCGTGACCGCGGCCGCTTTGGTGGCCGATCGACTCGCGCCGGGCGCGCGGCAATGGTGGCAGGCGGGACACCGGTCGACGGAACCCGCCCATGCAGTTGCGCTGAAGCAGCTCGAACTCGAACCGATCATCGACATGCGGATGCGGCTCGGCGAGGGCACCGGAGCCGCGGTCGCGCTACCCGTGCTGCGCGCCGCCGTCGCGGCACTGGCGTCCATGGCCACGTTCGACGAGGCAGGCGTCACCGCGTGATCCGTGCGGTCACAGGCGCATTCGCGTTTGCGACCGTCCTGCCCGTGCGCACCTCGGCCGGGCTGGGCCGCGGTGTCATCACCGCATTGCCTCTCGTGGGCGTCGCGCTCGGGGCGCTGGCCGGCGCGGTGGTATGGGCGTCGTCGTGGGCCTTCGGCGCGGGCAGCCCACTCGGCGGCGCCCTGGCGGTCGCGGTCCTGCTCATCGCGACCCGTGGCCTGCACATCGACGGGTTGTCCGACACGGCCGATGCGCTCGGTTGTTACGGGCCGCCGGAACGGGCGCTGCAGGTGATGCGTGACGGTTCGGCCGGGCCCTTCGGCGTGGCCGCCGCGGTGATGGCGATCCTGCTGCAGGCGCTGGCGTTCGCGGAACTGAGCGCCGTCGCGGTGATCGTCGCCGTGACCGCAGGCCGCGTCGCCGCGGTGGCGGCGTGCCTGCGGTCGGTACCGGCCGCGCAGGGCAGCTCGCTGGGTGGTCGCGCTGCGGGTACCCAACCGGCCACAGTGGCGCTGGTGTGGGTCATCGCAGTTGCGGCGGTGGCGGCGCTGGCCGATTCGCGCAGGTGGCAGGGCCCGCTGGCGGTTCTCGTCGCGCTCGGGTGCGCTACGGCACTCGTCGCGCACTGTGTCCGCCGGTTCGGCGGGATCACCGGCGACGTTTTGGGTGCGGCGATCGAGGTGACGACGACGGTGGCCGCCGTCGGGCTGGCGATCGGTTAGCCAGCGTTCCAAGGTTCTTCCAAGGATTCTCCAAGGCGATTCTCGGAATCTTCCGGTGCCCGCAAGGGTGACCGACAACCGAAGGGATTCCACAATGAACCGCCTCACCACCATCATCGGCACCGCCGTCGCCACCTCCGCGCTGGGACTCGCCGCGCTCGCGTCAACAGGCGTCGCCTCGGCAAGCACAGTCGACGACACCTTCATCAGCGTGATCACGGACGAGGGCATCAAGGCGCCGTCAGCGAAGGAAGCTATCGGCGTCGCCGAGGACGTGTGCAGCATCCTCGACAACGGCGGCGACCTCCTCGACGCCGTCAGCGCCGTCGCCGACTACACAGATCTGGAGTTCGAGGACTCGGCGTTCTTCGTCGGCGCGTCGATCGCGTCCTACTGCCCCGA
>Ga0070711_100000909_pt1 | contig 15589 bp, 11 predicted proteins | sample LARL53metaG_FD_65452 | JGI IMG/M metagenome (GOLD analysis project Ga0070711, IMG submission 65452) | Corn, switchgrass and miscanthus rhizosphere microbial communities from Kellogg Biological Station, Michigan, USA - LAR L5-3 metaG | ecosystem: Host-associated > Plants > Roots > Rhizosphere ... | reverse complement strand
CGCGGTGATGGCCAACGGCGCGAAGGCCGTGATCAAGGTCCAGCGGCCAGACGCGCGCGAGCTGATCGAGCAGGACCTCGGGTTGCTCGAGGTGTTCGCCGACAAGGCGGGCGACCGCGCCGGCCTCAAGCAGGTGATCGACCTCAAGGCGGTGTTCGAACACCTGTCGACGTCGCTGCACCGCGAGCTCGATTTCCGGAACGAAGCCCGCAACGTCGAGCGGATGCGCGAGGTGATCGCACCGTTCGACCGGCTCGCCGTCCCCTCGATCTTCACGGACTACTCGACCGGACGCCAGCTCGTGATGGGCGACGTCGGCGGCGGCCCGATCACGATCGCGCCCGAGGGGCCCGTCCGTACCGAGGCCGCCAAGCAGCTGCTCGAGTCCTTCTACAAGCAGGTCATGGTCGACGGCTTCTTCCATGCCGACCCGCACCCGGGCAACCTGATGTGGCAGCCGGAGGAGAACAAGCTCTACTTCCTCGACCTGGGGATGGCCGGCGAGGTCGGCTCCGAGCTCCGCGAGTCGATGATGTTGCTGCTGATGGCGTTCTGGCAGGACGACGTCGGGTTCCTCACCGACGTCACGCTGATGATGGCGGGCGCGATCGACCGCAGCGACCTCGACGTCGAGGCGTTCCAAGAGGAGATCGGCACCCTCGTCGCGAAGTACCAGGGCGCCTCGATCCAAGACATCCAGCTCGGCCCCGTGCTGCAGGAGATGACGGAGATCTCGCTGCGCTACGGCGTGCCGCTCCCCGCCTCGCTCACGTTGACGGCGAAGGCGCTGGCACAGATGCAGCTCGCGGCCTCGCAGCTCGACCCGACCGTCGATCCGTTCGACGTCGCCGGCAAGTTCCTGATGCGAAGCGTGATGACCGGGATGGGCACGAAGCTCGACCCGAAGACGATCTTCTATCAGGTGCAACGGCTGCGGGTCCGAGCCGGGCGGGTGATCGAGGCGGTCGAGCGGCTGATCGGCGCGCGACCCGGTCAGAAGCTCGAGGTCAACTTCCGTGCGGCGTCGCTGGAACGAACGGTGCGGCGCGCCGGCCGGCGGCTGGCGATCGGTCTCGTCGCGTCCGCGGCGCTGCTCGGCACCGCGATCACCGCGACGTCGACACGCGTCGACACGTGGGTGCCGCTGACCCTCGGCGCCATCGGGCTGCTGTTCGTGATCGGCCTGGTGATGGACCTGGTGCGGGACCGCCGCGACCGGATCCTCTAAGGGCCCTTGCCGAAGCCTTTCCCGAGATGGAGGTCCTCGAGGTCGACGTCGCCACCCTTGGACGTGAGCGTCGAGGCCTCCGGCTTGGTTTCGGGATGCTTCTTCTTGACCGAGCGCAGCACGATCTTCTCGAGCGCGAACGCGATGATGCCCATCATCACGCCGACGAACCAGCGTTCGAGCCGGCGGATGCCCTTGGGGGCCGCGGTGCCGGGACGCGTGCTCACGCCGGCTCGGCCGCTGCGTCCGCGCTGCTGCTGACCTCGGCGACCACGATGTAGACGAGGCCGACGAAGAAGACGCCGACGCCCCAGAGCGTCCCGATCGAGCTCGGGTAGCGGACCGCGTCGCTGAAGATGATGCCGGCGAGCCCGAACAGCATCGTCGCGAACCCGACCACCCAGGTCCACAGGCGGTCGCCGGGCGAGCGGAACGACACGGCGATCGCCGCGAGCACGACGCCGAGCGCCGACCCGGCGACCCCGGTCCAGTGGTGGTACTTCCAGTGCCCGCTCATGTCCATCGCAGGGTCCATCTGCAGCATGATCCGCGCGTTGTCCCACGCGAATACGATCGCGGGGATCGCGGCGACGATCGCGAGGCTGAGCATCGCGACGTTCGGCGAGCCGAACCGCAGCAGCTCGGCGCGCGCCGGTGCGAGGATCGTCAACACCGCCACCCCGACGAGCGTGAGGTAGTACGACCCAGAGATGAAGTCGTGGCCGATCAGTCCGGCGATCAGCGTGCCGAGCGCGACCGCCCACGCGACGCGGAGTGCGACGACGTCGTCGGCACGCAGCATCATCACGATCAGCGCGACGCCGAGCAGGATCAAGAACGCCGGCATCGACGCGAGGTCGTGGAACGAGTGGACCTTGTCCGTCGCGCTGAAGAACTGCGGCACCGAGAACGCGAGGTTCGAGATGATGATGAACACGCCGAAGATGCCGGCGATGATCCGGTAGGCGAGCACCCGCCCTCGTGACACCGTCGGCGCGCTCTTCGTCTCCATCGGATCCCCCCTCATCACGGGCGCGCGCCCATCGGCTCCGCCGGAACAGCGTCCAACGCCCCGTCGGGGCTCACCTTGGCATCGGCGGGCAGCACGGGCAAGAACCCGGTGATCGTGGTGCCCCCGCCGGGCGTCGAGGAGACGGCGAGCGTGCCCCCGAGCGCCGCGAGCCGGTCGGCCATCCCCTGCAGCCCCGTCCCGTACGACGTCGCGCCGGCGTCGAACCCGACCCCGTCGTCGCGGATCCGGAACTCGAGCCGGCCGGGGGCCTCGCGCAACTGAACCGTCGCAGCGCCTGCCCGCGCGTATTTGGCGACGTTCTGCAGCGCCTCCAAGCACGAGAAGTACACGGCCGCCTCGACCTCCGGCGGGTAGCGGCCGACGCCGTCGGCGTCGACGGTCACCGCGACCGTCGACCGCCTCGCCTGCGCGTCGAGCGCCGCGCCGAGACCCTGGTCGGCCAGCAGCGGCGGGTAGATGCCGCGTGCGAGGTCGCGGAGATCCTCGAGCGCCTGCTGCGTCTCCGCCCCGAGCTCTTCGAGCATGCCGTCGACGCGTGCAGGGTCTTTATCGAGGAGCTGGCGGGAAAGCCGAAGCTTCACCGTCAACGCGACGAGTTGTTGCTGTGCGCCGTCGTGGATGTTGCGCTCGAGCTTCCTTCGCTCGAGGTCCTGCGCGGCGACCAGTCGGCGCCGCGACTCACGCAGGTCCTCGACGAGGCCCACGTTGCGAAGCACGAGACCCGCTTGCGCGGCGAGGCCCGTCACGAGTTCCGTGCGGGGGTCGTCGATCGGGTCGTTCGCCGGCATGGCCACGGACAGCGCCCCGAGAACCTCACCTTGATGGCGTACCGGTTCGACGACGTCGTCCTCCCCGTCGCTTTCTGCTTCTTCGGGCCACGCGGCAACCACCCGGCGGGTGCCGTCCGTGCCGAGCCACACACGTGCTCGCTCGGCGCCGACACCCTCCCCGAGCACGCGTGCGAGCCGGTGCAAGACGTCGTCGGCGCCGTAGGTCTCCGCGAGGTTCTCGCCGAACTCGGTCAGCACCTCGTAGGGCGTCGCCCGCTTGCCGTACACGATGCGGTCGGCGGTGCGCTGCGCCCACCGGCGCACCGGCTGGATCGCGAGCGCAACCACCGCCGCCGCGATCGCCGACGCGACGGTGCTCGACACGGCGCTGACGACCACGCTGATCGCCGCGACGATCCCGACGTAGACCGCCCCGATGAACACGGCGAGGACCGCGAACACGACCGTCTTGCGGATCACGACGTCGATGTCGTAGAGGCGGTAGCGCAAGATCGCGATCCCGATCGTGACGGGGATCAGCACGAACGACGCCACCGCCAGCGAGGCGAACACGTCGTTCCAGTTCGACTGCTCCGATCCGAAGATCAGCTCGGGGATGAAGGCGAAGACGTACGCCCCGGCGATCAGCACGGCCGCCCACGCGAGCCAGCGCAGCTGTTGGCGCTCGACCGGATCGCGCGCGCGGCGCAGACGCCGGAACACCGCCACGGCGCCGCCCACCACGACAAGCGGAGCGAAGATCGTCGTGACGTAGATCCACCCACCGAGCAGGTCCAGGACGTGAAGCCCCAAGGGGTTCTGGATCTCCGGATGTCCGATGTCGCCGAACGTGCCGGGGCCGAACAGGACCGCGAGCGAGAGAAGCACGAGGCCGATGCCGCAGAGCCACGCGAACCACCGCCAGCGAGGCGTCGGCAGGTGCCCGTCGGGGAACAGCAACAACAGGAACCCCGAGATGCCGATCAACGGCACCCAGCCTGGCTCCGACAACGCAAGGCCCACCGTGGCGCCCGGCAGCCCTTTCACCAGGGCGTACTCCGCATAGTCCTGGAACGGGATCGCGGCCGGCAGCCCGATCGAGAGCATCAGCCAGCCGAGCGTGTTGCGCGGCCGCTTCTGCAAGACGACGAACCCGACGACGGGGAAGGCCAGGATGATGAAGGCGAAGAAGTAGTCGCCTTGGTAGTGCGCGGCGCGGTCGAGCGAGATGCCCACCGCCGCGCAGACCGCGTACAAGCCGGCGATCGCCCACGTCAGGCGCCGCAGCCCTATGTCGGAGATCCTCATCCGCTCACCGCCAGGATCCGGAAGACCTCGACGGGCTCCTCGCGGCCCTTGACCGAGCGAGCGCCGATCGACTCGGCGTCCGTGACCGAGGCGGCGGCCACGGTGCTCGCGGCCGCGACGATCTCTCCCCCGGCGGCCTCGGACTGCAGCCGCTGCGCCACGTTGACCGCGTCGCCGATCACCGTGTACTCCAGGCGGCCGCCCCCGCCGATCGCACCGGCCATGACGATGCCCGTGTTCAACCCGATCCCGACGTCGAGCCGCTCGACCTCCTCGATCCCCCACCCTTCCGCGTTCAGCTCGCGCTGGCGCGACTGCATCTCGACCGCACACGCGACGGCGGAGCGGGCGTGATCGTCCATCGGGACCGGGGCGCCGAAGACGGCCATCACGGCGTCGCCCTGGAACTTGTCGATCGTGCCGCCGTAGGACGCGACGACCTCGGCCATCGCCTGCAGGTGGCGACCGATCACCTCGGCGATGTCGCGGGCGGCGAGCCGCTCGGACAGCGCCGAGAAGCCGCGGATGTCGCTGAACAGGACGGTGACCTCGACCTCGCGTTGCTCGGCCAGGCTCGCGTCGGCCGCGAGCCCGTCGACCACCTGTTGGGGCACGTACGAACGGAGCGTCTCGAACGAGGCGGAGCTCTGCACCACCGCGGCATGCAAACGCTTCAAGTCATCGACGTTGCTGGACTCGCCACCGCCGGCCATCCGCCGGAACAGATCGGTGACGCGGCGGTCGACCGCCTCCTGCGTGGTCCCGAGCGCGGCCGCCATCTCTTGATAGCCGAGCCCTTGGGCCATCATGTCGAGCACCTTGCGGTCCTGGTCGTCGGCGTGCTGGCTGCCGGTGAGCCGCTCCGCGATCGTCGGATCGACGACGCTGCCGCCCTCGTGCACCTCGTGGATCGCACGCACGAGCTCATCGCCCTGGGCGATCCGGTCCTTCAAGAGGTATGCGAGGCCGCTGTGCCCCTCGCCGAGCAGCGCGACGGCGTACTCGGCGTCGTCGTGCGCGGACAGGACGACCACACCCGTGTCCGGATGCTGCTCGCGGATCGCATGGGCGCAGTCGATCCCCTCGAGCTGGAACGACGGCGGCATCTTGATGTCGGTGACGACGACATCTGGCACATGCTCGTGGGCGGCCGCCATCAACGTCGGCGCGTCGGACGCCACGCCGACGACCTCGACGTCGTCGTAGGAGTCCAGGAGCGCCCGGACACCCTCGCGGACCAGCACATTGTCCTCGCCGAGCACCACTCGGATCGTCATGTCGCCCGTAGCTCCCCGTGTACGATGCGGCCGTGCTGCGCATCGTGTTCGCCGAGGATAACTACCTTGTGCGGGAGGGAACCGCCGCGCTGCTGCACGAGGCCGAGGACGTCGCCATCGTCGGCACCGCCGCGTCCTACGACGAGCTGCTCGCCGCGGTCGCCGATCAGACCCCGGACGCGGTGTTGACCGACATCCGGATGCCGCCCACCGGCACCGACGAAGGGATCCGCGCCGCGCGGCAGATCCGAGCCGAACACCCCGACACCGGCGTCGTCGTGCTGTCGCAGTACGCCGACGAGGCGTACGTGTACGACCTGTTGAAGGACGGCGCCGCTGGGCTCGGCTACCTGCTGAAGGAACGGGTCGCCGACCTCGACGAGGTCGTCCGGGCGCTGCACGAGGTCTCCCGCGGCGGCAGCGTGCTGGACCCCAAGGTCGTCGAGTCGCTCGTCGCCGCGAAGGACCGGCTCGCGCACTCGCCGCTCGCGCAACTCACCGACCGCGAACGCGAGGTGCTGTCGCTGATGGCGCAAGGGATGAACAACGCGTCGATAGCGAAGGCCCTGTTCCTCACCGACCGCGCGGTCGAGAAGCACATCAACTCGATGTTCCACAAGCTCGGTCTCACCGAGGAACCCGACGTGCACCGCCGTGTCATGGCCGTGCTCGCGTTCCTGCGAGAGACCGAGCTCGCGTAGCGTCACTGCACGTTCCTCCCCTGGCTCACTGAGCCCGCCGCGTGTCGACGATGTAGACGCTGCACGGGGCATGCCGCAAGACGAGGTTCGGGACGCTGTCCTTCACCTTCCACCACGAGCCTTTCGTGCCGCGGTTGCCGACCACGATGGTCTCGGCCTTGAGCTCGCCGGCGACCTCGCAGATCCGCTCGGCCGCGTCGCCGTGTTCAACCCGCGCCTTCACGGTCACATCGGGGAAACGCTGGATCAGCTGGGTGAGGTGTCGCTCCGGGTCGGCCGCCTTGGCGGGATCGACCACCGCGCGAAGGTCGCCGTCGGGCCGCACGAGGAGCACCACGAGCTCCGCGCCGTTGGCCCGGGCGAGCCGCCCCGCCTCATTCACCGCCAGATCAGCTGCCGCCGAGGTGTCGGTTCCTACCACGATCGTTGCCATCTCTCGTTCGCCTCCTGTCACTGAGCCCACGGTAGGCCCCGTGACCTGCGGGAACGACCCGGCGGACACCACGGTTCCCGGGTGGTGCCAGCACGCGCGGAAGGGTGGCAACCTCCTCCTTGGAGGCGCGTCCCGGCGCTGCCACCATCAGCCTGAATGCAGCCGCAGGTGCCGACCCCGATGCCGGACATGATCCGGCCGGTTTCCTCCAGGCGTGCCCTTGCCTGGGCGCTGTGGTCGTGCGCCGCGTTCGTGTTCGTCGCGTCCCTCGCCTTCGCGTTCGCCACGGGGCTCCCGACACCGCTGTCGACGTTCTCGGAGGGCGGCGCCTTCATCGCATACGGGCTCGTCGGACTGGTGATCGCCCGACGGGAACCGCGGAACCCGATCGGTTGGATCTTGCTCGCGGTGTGGGCCAGCGTGGCCTTCGTCTTCGCGTTCATCGGGACCTATTCGCAGTGGGCATCGCTCCACGATCCCGGCGCTCCCGGCGCGGTGTTCGCGAACTGGCTCGGCAACTGGGCGTGGGTTCCCATCTTCGTCCTGCTCCTCACGTACCCGCTCCTGCTGTTCCCCGATGGGAAGCTCCCAAGCCCGCGATGGCGGGCCGTGGGGTGGGCGGTCGCCATCCTCACGGTCGCCTGGTCGATGTCGTTCGCCTTCGAGCAGCATGACTACACGAGCGGGCTCGGCCGGCCCGCAACCAACCCGTACGTGTCCCAGCGATTCGCGCCCGTGTTCGACGCTGCACGCGTCTGGATCAGCTTCTTCGTGATCGCCGCGTTCGGCGCCTGCGTGGCCGCCCTGGTGGTCCGGTACCGGCGATCGCGCGGCGTGGAACGCGAGCAGATCCGATGGTTGATGTTCGCCGGGGCGCTGACCGTTGCATGGTTCATGCTGCCGCTCGATCACGGCAACGGCGGGGTCGCCGACTTCATCCAGGGGTTCGTCCTGATGTTGATCCCGATCTCGATCGGGATCGCGATCCTCCAGTACCGCCTGTACGACATCGACGTCGTGATCCGCAAGACGGTGGTCGTCGGCGTGCTCGCCGCATTCATCGGAGTGATCTACGTGGCGATCGTCGTCGGGCTGGGCTCGTTCGCGGACTCGCCGGCGCTGCGGATCGGGGCCACGGCGCTGGTCGCGATCGCGTTCCAACCCGTGCGCGATCGCGCGAACCGCTGGGCGAACCGGCTCGTGTACGGGGCGCGGGCGACGCCGTACGAGGTGCTCGCGCGCTTCGGCGACCGGGTCGGCGAGACGTACGCGAGCGAAGACGTGTTGCCGCGCGTCGCGCGCGTGATCGCCGAGGGAACCGCTGCGGCGAGCGCCGAGGTGTGGCTCCGTCTCGGCGACGAGCTGCGGCTCACGGCTGCGTGGCCGGACCCGGGCGCGCACGCACCGCTCGCGATCGGTGACGGCTCGCTCCCCATCGAGGCCGACCGGGTCGCGGCGGTCCGCCACCACGGCGAGTTGCTCGGCGCGATCGCCGTGCACAAGCGGGCAAGCGAACCGCTCACCCACGGCGAAGCCGAGCTGGTCGATCGCCTGGCCGATCAAGCGGGCCTGATCCTGGCGAACGCCCGGCTGACCGCCGACCTCGAGGCCCGCTTGGACCAGATCGCCGTGCAGGCCGGCGAGCTCCGAGCCTCGCGCCAGCGGATCGTCACCGCGCAGGACGAGGAGCGGCGCCGCCTCGAACGCAACATCCACGACGGCGCCCAGCAGCACCTGGTCGCGCTCGCCGTGAAGCTGCGCCTGGCGAAGACCGCGATGGCGGCCGACCCGGGGCGGGGTCGCGCGATGCTGGAGGAGATCGGCGGCGAGATCGACGGAGCCCTCGACACCTTGCGGGCGCTGGCGCTCGGGATCTATCCGCCGCTGCTCGAGGAGCAGGGCATCGCGCCGGCGCTCGCGGCGCAGTACGTGCGATCTGGTCTGCCGGTCCGGATGGACGCCGACGCAACGGGCCGCTACCCGATCGAGATCGAGGCGGCCGTCTACTTCGCCGCCCTCGAGGCGCTCCAGAACGCCGCCAAGTACGCGGAGGCGGGGGAGATCGCGATCGCGATCGAGCCAACCGACGGCGAGCTCCGGTTCTCGGTGCGCGACGACGGCGTGGGGTTCGATCCGGCTCGCACCGGTCAGGGCAGCGGGTTGGCGGGCATCCGCGACCGGCTGGCGGTGTTCGGCGGGGACGCGACGGTGGAGTCCTCACCGGGGAGGGGGACGGTCGTGCGCGGTCGCGTGCCGGTTCCGGGGGTACGGACACGATGAGGCGAACGCTCGCCATCGCGATCCCGATCGCCTCCGTCGCCCTGCTGCTCGCCGGCGCGGTCCTCGAGCGTTCGCCCGGCGATCTGATGTGGGTGCCGCTCGTTGCCGCCTCCACCGGTGTCGGCGCGTTGCTCTGGCACCGGCGGGCCGGACGCGCGTTGGGGCCGCTGTTCGCGTTCGTCGGCGCGTCGATCGCGCTCGACGTCGCGCTCTCGGGCTACGTGCACCAGGCGACGATCGACGACCTCCCGGGGGCGGACTGGGTCGCGTGGGTCTTCCAGTCGGCGATCGGGCTGGCCGGCGCGATCTACCTGATCCTGCAGCTGTTCCCGACGGGGCGCCCCCTCACGCCACGATGGCGGGCGCTCGTGTGGCTCACGCTGGCCGCGATCGCGGTGTCGATCGTCGGGCCCGCGCTGGGCGTCACCGCCAACTTCACGCAGAACTTCCCGCAGATCACCCACCCGCTCCAGGTGGTCTCCCCATCGGTGGCCGAGACGCTGGTATCGATCGGTGGCCTCGCGGGTGTGGTGGTGCTCCTGGCGTCGGGCGTCGAGATCGTGCTCCGCTACCGGCGCTCCACGGGCGTCGAACGCGCGCAGATGAAGTGGTTCACCGCGGCGAGCGCGGTGACGGCGATCGGGGTCGCCCTCGGCGCGTTCCTGGCGCCGCAACCCGACGTCCCCTTCGCGTTGCTGACGCCGTTGATCCCGATCGCCGCGGGCATCGCGATCTTGCGCTATCGCCTCTACGACATCGATCTCGTGTTGTCGAAGACACTTGTGTTCGCCTTGCTCGCCGCCTTCATCACCGTGGTGTACGTCCTCGTCGTCGCGGCGATCGGATCGATCACCGGGGCCGGTTCGCTCTTCGCGACGGTGATCGTCGCGGTGCTGTTCCAGCCCGCGCGCGTCTGGGCGCGGCGCCTCGCGAACCGCCTCGTGTTCGGCGAGCGGGCGACACCGTACGAGGTGATGGCTGGATTCTCCGAGCGGGTAGCCGACGCCGTATCGACCGAGGAGGTCCTGCCGCAGATGGCCGAGGCGGCCGGCGCCGGCGTGGGCGCGGCCGAGGTCACGATCCGCGTCGCGCTCCCCGACGGCGGCGAGCGCGTCGAACGGTGGCAGGGGCCGGCGGCAGGCGGTCGCGCCGCCGAGCCGTGGGTTACCACGATCGTCCACCAGGGCGACGCCGTCGCCACCCTGACGGTGACGAAGCCGGCGAACGACCCACTCACGCCCGCCGAACGGGGGCTGTTGGAGGACCTCGGCGCACAGGCCGGTCTCGCGGTGCACAACGTCCGCCTGACCGAAGAGCTGGGGATCCGGCTGCGGGAGCTCGATGTGCAGGCGGCGGCCCTCCGGGTCTCGCGTGAGCGGTTGGTGACCGCCCGCGACGCGCAGCGTCGCGGGCTCCAGCGCGACATCCAAGAAGGGTCTGAACGTCAGCTGCTCGACATCGGCCGCTCGCTCGCCACGGTGACCGAGCCCCAGCAGCTCGACCCGCTGATCGACCGCGCGAACGACACCCTCGAGGGTCTCCGCGACCTCGCGCGCGGCGTCTTCCCGCCGCTCCTCGCCGACCAGGGCGTCGTCCCGGCGCTCGAGGCGCACATCCGCAAGGTCGGCGCCCACACGACGGTCGACGCCCTGGATCTGGCCGGCCGTCGCTTCGACGCCGACGTCGAGGCGTGCGCGTACTTCTGCTGCCTGCAGGCGATCCAGAACGTCCTTCGGCACGCGGGGAACGCGGCGAGCCGTGTGCGACTCGAGCTCGACGGCGACGAGCTCGCCTTCGAGATCAGCGACGACGGGCCCGGCTTCGACGTCGCTCACACGTCGCGCGGCATGGGCCTGCAGATCATCCAGGACCGGGTGGACGCGCTCGAGGGTTCGCTCTCGGTCCGCAGCGACGCGTCGGGAACGACGGTCGCGGGGCGCATCCCCACGACGGCCCGCGATCTCGTGCAGGTGGCTCGGTGACCGCGCGCCGGACCGCGATCGGGTTGGTGGCGGCCACCGTCGTGCTGTTCGTCGCTCGATACGTCCTCGCGGTCTCCACCGGCAGCCTGTCGGATCAAGGAGGGCTCGCGTTCAACCTGATCTACGGCGTCGGCGTCGTGATCTTCTGCGGGCTGTTCGTATTCGTCGGCTGGTCGATCGTGACCCGTCGGCCGCGGAACGCGATCGGCTGGATCTTGTTGGTGATCCCGCTGATCGGCGGGCTGGCCTTGTTCTGCGGCGACTACGCGACGCAGGCGCTGAAGGTCGATCCGGGATCCCTCCCATTCGGGACCGCTGCCGCGTGGATGGACCGGTGGCTGATCGTCGTGGTCCTGTGCAGCTTCATCCCGCTGTTCCTGTTGTTCCCCGACGGGAAACTCCCCTCGCGCCGCTGGCGGCCGGTGCTGTGGCTCGCGATCGGCGCGCCCGTCGCCACGCTGGTCGCGTTCGCGTTGACGCCCGGACCGATGACCGGCGCGTTCGCCGATCTCACCGACGTCACGGTGATGAACCCGCTCGGGATCGACGCGCTCGCAGGGCCGCTGCACGCGATCACCGTCGTCGGGGGGTTCGCCACGTTCCTGATGGTGTTCCCGGCGTGCGCGGCGATCGTCGTGCGCTACCGCGGGGCCACGGGCGAGGTGCGTCAGCAGATCAGGTGGCTCGCCTTCGTCGGCGTCGTATTCACCGTCGAGCTCGTGGTCGGCATCATCGTCACCGCGCTCGCTGGGGACAACACGAAGCTCGGCGATCTGCTCGGGTCAATCTTCTTCGCCGTCTGGTTCCTGACTCTGGTCGGCGGCATCCCGATCGCGTGTGGGATCGCGATCTTGAAGTACCGCCTCTACGACCTCGACGTCGTGGTGCGCAAGACCGTCGTGTTCGGTCTGCTCGCCGTGTTCATCACGGTGGTGTACGCCGCGATCGTGATCGGCGTCGGGGCGCTGATCGGCAACCACGACGCGACGCTTTCGTTCGTCGCCGCCGCCGTCCTCGCCGTCGCCTTCCAGCCCGCGCGGGAGCGTGCGCGCAGGGTGGCCGACCGACTGGTGTACGGGCAGCGCGCGACGCCCTACGAGGTCCTCGCGGACTTCTCGAGCCGCGTCGGCGAGGCCTACGACGCCGACGACGTCGCGCCCCGGATGGCGCAGGTGCTCGCCAGCGGAACGGGCGCCACGGCGGCGACCGTGTGGCTGCGCGTCGGGGCCGACCTGCATCCCATCGCGACCTTCCCCGAGGACGCCGAGCCGGCACGCGACCATGTCGTCGACGTCGTCCACCACGGCGAATCGCTCGGGGAACTGTCGGTCACGATGCCGCCGTCGGACCCGTTGGGCCCGGCGAAGGAGAAGCTGATCCGCGATCTCGCCGCGCAGGCCGGGCTGGTCCTGCGGAACGTGCGTCTGATCGAGGAGCTCAGGGCCTCGCGCCAGCGACTCGTCGCCGCCCAGGACGAGGAGCGGCGCAAGATCGAGCGGAACCTCCACGACGGTGTGCAGCAGCAGCTCGTGGCCCTCAATGTGCAGCTGGGTCTGCTGGGCAAAACCGCCGACCGCGACCCTGCCAAGGTTCCGGCGATGGCGTCGATGTTGCAGGAGCGGGCCACGGAAGCGCTCGATGATCTCCGCGACCTCGCACGTGGGATCTATCCCCCGCTGCTCGCGGACCAGGGGCTCGCCGCGGCGCTCCAAGCGCAGGCCCGCAAGGCGGCGGTGCCCACGACGGTCGCGACCGACGGGGTCGACCGGTATGACCGCGCGATCGAGTCCGCGGTGTACTTCTGCTCGCTCGAAGCGCTGAACAACGTCGCGAAGTACGCCAACGCGAGCAGCGCGACGATCGAGCTCGCCCAGGACGACGGTCGGTTGCGCTTCACCGTCCGTGACGACGGCGCGGGCTTCGACACGGGCGCGACCGCGTACGGCACGGGCCTGCAAGGGATGGCCGATCGGCTCGACGCGATCGGGGGCTGGATCGTCGTGGAGAGCGTGCCGGGGAGCGGCACCGTCGTGTCCGGAACCGTGCCGATCGGACGTGGCTCGGCGTGAGACGGGTCGGCATCTGGCTCGCGATCACGGTCGGCGCCGCGCTCGTCGTCGAAGCGCTCTGGCTTGGCACGCTGAACGGCACCTTCTCCGGGGACCCGTTCACGTTGCTGATCGTCCTGTCCGTCGTCACCTACATGATCACTGGGGCGATCCTCGCGATCCGGGTCCCGCACAACCCGATCGGCTGGCTCTTCCTCGTCATCGCGCTCGGCCTGCTTTTCGGGGGCGGCACCGCCGAGTACGCGACGTACACGGTGCAGACGAATCCGGGTGCGCTCCCGGGAGGCGACTGGGCCGCGTGGATCAACAACTGGACCTTCGTGATCGCCGGACTGATCCCGATCGTGCTGATCCTGTTCCCGACCGGCCGGCCACCGTCGCGCCGCTGGCGATGGGTGCTGTGGGCGATCGGGGCAACTCTGGTGGTGTTGGTCGTGTCGGCGATGGTCCGGCCCATCCCGATCGAGCTGAACGGCGACCTCACGGTCCCGAACCCCACCGGGATCGAGGCGCTCCGCACGGCCGCCGCCGCGGCCGCCTGGATCGGTGGGCTCCTGCTGGCCGCGGAGTCCATCGCCGCCGTCGGAGCCTTGGTCGTCCGCTTCCGCCGCGCCGACGAAGAGGAACGGCAGCAGGTGCGATGGATCGCGGTCGCGGCCGCGCTCGCCGGCGTGTTCCTCGTGTTGGTGTTGGTCACGAGCATCGGACTGGGACCCGGTGAGAGCCGGCCGGTCAACGATCTCGCGTTCCTGCTGTTCTTCCTGTGCTTGTCCGTGGGCATCCCGGGCGCGGTCGCCGTCGCGCTCCTCAAGTACCACCTGTACGACCTCGACGTCGTGGTCAAGAAGACGGTCCTGTACGTGACGGTCGCGGGTTTGCTCCTCGTCGCGTTCGCCGTGGCCGCCGTCCTGGTGGGCGGGATCTTCGGACGGAGCCAGCGGGCCGCGGTGATCGCGGCGGCTGCGATCGGCGTCGCCGTCTGGCCCGCGATCCGCATCGCCCGCCGGGTTGCCGACCGGATCGTGTACGGCGGCCGCGCGACGCCGTACGAGGTGCTCACCTCTTTCGGCAGACGGATGTCGGAGACCTACGCGACCGACGATGTGGTCGATCGGACCGCACAGCTGCTCGCGTCCGCCACCGGAGCCTCGAGCGCCGCGGTGTGGCTGCGGGTCGGGCGCGAGATCCGGCCGGCCGGGACGTGGCCCGCTTCCGCGCCGGTGGGTCGTACGATCGCGGTGGAGGGTGACGACCTGCCGATGCTCCCGGCGGACTGGGCGGAGCCGGTCCGCGACCGAGGCGAGCTGCTCGGTGCGCTCGCCGTGACGATGCCGGCGAACGACCCGATCGGCCCCGGGCGGCAACGGCTGCTCCGCGACCTCGCCGACCAAGCGGGCCTGGCGCTCCGGAACGTCCGCCTGATCGAAGAGCTCCGGGCGTCGCGACAGCGGCTCGTCGCCGCGCAGGACGAGGGCCGCCGCCGGCTCGAACGCAACATCCACGACGGCGTGCAGCAACAGCTGGTCGCGCTGGCCGTGAAGCTCCGGCTGGCCGACGGCATGATCGACCGCGACACTGCGAAGGCGCACGACGCGATCGCGGCGTTACAACAGGACGCGAACGCCGCGCTCGAGGACCTGCGCGATCTCGCGCGAGGGATCTATCCGCCGCTGCTCGCGGATCGAGGATTGCGCGCCGCGCTGGACGCACAGGCGCAGAAGGCCACCACGCCCGTCCGCGTCGACGGCGAGTCGATCGGTCGCTACCCGCGCGAGATCGAGTCCACCGTGTACTTCTGCGCGCTCGAAGCCATGAACAACATCGCGAAGTATGCGGAGGCGACCGCGGCGTCGGTCCGGCTCGACCAGAGCGACGGGATCCTGCGGTTCACGGTCCGGGACGACGGCCGCGGGTTCGACCCTCGCGCGGCTGTCGGCGGGACCGGCCTGCAAGGCATGACCGACCGGCTCGAGGCGGTCGGCGGGTCGCTCCTGGTCGAGTCGGTGATCGGGTCGGGAACCACCGTGATCGGCACGGTGCCGGTCGAGCCGGGTCAGGCCGAGGCTGCCTCCCAAGCCGCCTCGAGCCGGTCGGGCCCGAACGACGACTTTGGGATGTAGGCGGACGCACCGCATTCAGCCGCTCGGGGCGCGTACTCGGCCTCCTCGTACGTGGACAGCAGCAGCACCACGACGGTGTCGGACTCGCCGAGTATCTGCCTGGTCGCGTCGAGGCCGTTGATGCCCGGCAGGTTCACGTCCATCAGAACGAGGTCGGGCTGCAGGTCCTGCGCCATCGCGACCGAGTCCTCGCCGGTCTCGGCCTCGCCCACGACTTCGAACCCGTCGGTCAGCTCGACCACCATGCGGGCGGCCTGCCGGAACGGCTCCTGGTCATCGACGATCAGCACGCGGACGGTCATCGCAAGGTCACCGCGACCCAGGCTGGCAGACGCGCCGACGACCGACAGTGGTGCAGGCACTACTGTTCGGATGACCGGTGCTGCAG
>Ga0070711_100000907_pt1 | contig 15605 bp, 9 predicted proteins | sample LARL53metaG_FD_65452 | JGI IMG/M metagenome (GOLD analysis project Ga0070711, IMG submission 65452) | Corn, switchgrass and miscanthus rhizosphere microbial communities from Kellogg Biological Station, Michigan, USA - LAR L5-3 metaG | ecosystem: Host-associated > Plants > Roots > Rhizosphere ... | reverse complement strand
CCTGACCGGCGCGACCGTGACCGGTCCCTCCGGCTCGCCCGCGGCAATTTCGATCGCCCTTGGCGCCACCAATCCCAAACAAGGAGATCAGGTGAGCATTACCTTCAATCTCCCTGACGGTACGACCGATTCCATTCAGTTGACGGCATCGAATTCGACGCCGCTGCCGGCCGACAGCTTTGCCATCGGCGCCACGCCGGCGGCGACGGCCGCGAACCTGAATGCGGCACTGAACACGGCGATCGGCACCCTTGCCAACACGTCGCTGGTCGCCGCCTCGGCGGTCGAAGCTGGACATGATTTCTTCGATGCGGGAACGGCCACGGGAAGCGCAGTCAACAATCAGGGCTCGCCGCCAGCGCCGATCACCGGCGCGACCACCTTGTCTGGCGCCGCCGGCACGGATTCGCTTGCGAGCGGCTTTGCGCCCGGCGACTTTATCACCGTCAACGGAACACAGATCACGTTCGTGGCCTCCGGCGCGACCGGCAACGAGCTCAATGTCACCGACAGCGTTCAAACGCTGTTGTCCAAGATCGACCAGGTCACCGGTACGTCGACGCCCTCGACCGTCAGCGGCGGCGTGATCACGTTGCACACCGAGGATGCCTCGAACCTGTCGGTGACGAGCTCCAACCCGTCGCAGCTGGCATCGCTCGGTTTGCAGCCGGTGACCGCAACCCAGGTGCCGTTGCGGGTCTCGGGCTCGCCACTGAGCTCCGCGACCTCGCTCGTCAGCGATCCGACCAACACGGTTGCCTGGTACACCGGCAATTCCTCACCCTCGCCACGGGCGTCATCGACCGCCCGGATCGATTCGAACATTGTTGTTGCCTACGGCGCGCAGGCCAACGAACAGGCGATCCGCACGCAGCTCGAAGGGGTGGCCGTGTTCGCGGCCGTCACGGTGTCGCCGACTGCGGCCAATTCGAGTGCGACGATCGCAGCGCTCAGCCAGCGCATCGCGACCAACCTGACGCCGCAGCCGGGACAGCAGACGATCGCCGATATTCAGACCGATTTCGCCAACGCGCAGAACACGATGAAAGAGGCGACCGACCGGCAGACCCAGACCCAGACGCTTCTGCAGAACATCGTCGACCAGACCGAGACCGCCTCGACGCAGCAAGTGGCAAGCCAGATTCTGGCGCTGCAGACGACCCTGCAGGCCTCTTATGAAACGACCTCCATGCTTGCGGGCCTCACGCTGACCAAGTTCCTCTTGCCCGGTGGCTAAGCGCGATCCTGCCTTAAGAGCCAACCGCAACGACAGGTAGAGCGCTGAAGTAAAGCTTTCGTTAACTATACCGATTTACTCCTCGGTAAGCGGGTTAACACCGCGTTAGCCGCCATTGCAGCCTTGTGCGCAGCGGCCGGCACAGCTGTTATGGGGTGGAGGCTCAGGCAATGCTCAATGGTGGGGTTCGGTTGCAACTGGTCGAGAAGGCGACTTCCCGGGATCGATCGGCCTCGGCCTCTGCGATGGCGGGACTGTTTGCGCCGTTGGATCGGCTCTTGTGCGGCGGCGGCGATTCACGGCTGAGCATCAATCCGGCGAGCGGGCTGAATGAATATGGTTGCCAGCCATACCCTTGTCCCCAAACGCTGAGTTTTTCCTCGAGCACGGCGACATCGATTTCGCAGCGCGCCTACGATCGCGCCCAAAGCGCGCGCGATGGGTTGATGCAATCTGCGATTGTAGTCGGAATGGAGGCCGCGTTCGATGCGCGCATCGAGGCGATGCGGGACGAATTACGCGGCTATCTTTCGCTCTCGCGAGCCAACGCCGACGTGGTCCTCTCTCCGTCGGGCACCGACTCGCAGCTTCAGGCGCTCTTCCTCGCGCGCGCGCTGCTCGGTCCCGCCATGACGACGGTGGTGGTGGCGGCCGATCAAACCGGAAGCGGAACCGTCCACACCGCCCGTGGCTGCCACTTCAGTGCCTCGACCGCGAACGGAGGCCTGGTCCGCAAGGGAGAGCCGATCGCCGGGCTTTCCGGCTGCGTCGAGAGTATCGCGCTGCGGTTGTTCGATGAGACGGGGCAGGGACGGCCGCATGGCGCCATCGATTCACTTGTTCTCGGCGCGGTCGAACGATCGGTCGCGAGCGGAAGCAACGTGCTTCTCCAGATCATGGACTCCTCGAAATTCGGCTGGCGGGCGCCGAGCGAGACATGCCTCGAGGAGATCGCGGCGCGCTGGCCCCGACAGGTCCAGGTCGTGGTCGACGCCTGCCAGATGCGCCTTGGGCGCGCACGGCTTCGAACCTACCTCGATCGCGGATATTGGGTGATCATCACCGGATCCAAATTCTTCACCGGCCCGCCCTTCAGCGGTGCGCTGCTGATGCCCTCGATTTTCGCCCCTGATATCGATCAGGCCAGCGATATTCCGTCAGGGTTCTTCGAATATTTTTGCCGCAGCGACTGGCCGCAAGACTGGTCGAGCCTGCGATCGCATTTTCCAGTCAGAATGAATCTCGGCCAATGGCTGCGATGGGAAGCAGCGCTGGAGGAAATCGGCAGCTATTTTCGTGTTCCGCCGAAGTTTCGCCTGGCGACTCTTTCGGCGTTCCGCGAAGGTGTCGAACGAATCATCGGCTCATCGCCATCGCTTTTCCTGCTGCCGCCACAGCATCAAGCCGAAGGCGCCGGCGCTGGCGACGAAGAGATGGCCCAGCGGACGATTTTTCCATTCATGGTCCGCCGCGGCAACCGCATCCTTTCGCTGGAAGATTGCAGGACGCTCTATCGCAGGCTCGCCCGCGATGCGGCTTGCGATGATCGGGAAACAGAACCAAAGCCCTGCCTGATCGGCCAGCCCGTCGTGCTTGGTCGTGCCGACCACCATCCGGCGGCGGCTCTTCGCATCAGCGCGAGCGCCCGGCTCGTCTCGGAAGCCTTCTCGTCGAGCGAAGACCTGGCGCAACGCAACCTGCAGCGCGCGCTTGATGACGTGGCCACGGTGGTTGCGAACATCGAAAGACTGCTTGTCCATATGGACGGCCTTGAACCAGCGGGAGTTTGCCATGGCGCCTGACAATCGCACCGGTCTTGCGTGCTACCCGAGCGCGGAGCGGATTGGATTCGCGCGATTGACGACAAAGGCGTTCGAGGGCGCCGACCTTCGCCCGCTGCGGGACGAACTGATTTCGAAAGTGGCCGCGGGCACGGCCGGGGCGGGCGAGGGGCTTGATCTGTCGTTGATTATGCAGCTCCTGGGTGACAAGCCGATCGGAATGGCTATTCAGGCGGAGGTGCTCGGCTTTCATCAACTGTACCGCTCGCCCGGTCCGTTGGAGCCGAAACTGCGCGTGCTGGCGCTGGCTGCAGCGATTGACATGGGAGGCAACACGCCCATCGAGTTCCTGCTGGAAAATTCCGGAATCGAATTGCAGACGCTTTACGTCATCTCAGGGGTGGATTTGCCGGCCCCACTGCCCGAGCACGACGTTGCCATCGTCATTGCATCCGATTCACCGGAATGCCTGGAGGCGCTGCGCAAGATCGATTCGCTTGCCGCGCGCTGGCCGCGGCCATTGCTCAATCCGCCGCGTCTTATCCGCAGTCTCGATCGCGACAAACTGCATCACATGCTTGGCGGGATCGAGGGTCTCGACATTCCCCCAACCGCTTGCCTGAGCCGCGGGCAATTGTCTGAGATCGTTCGGTCGGGACGCGCCGAGGTGGCGGCCGGCCTGAAATTTCCGATCATCATCCGGCCGCGGGGCTCGCATGCGGGTGTCGAGCTCGCCAGGCTGGAAAATGCTGCCATGCTCGAAGCCTATCTGGCCGTTTGCGCAGAGCAGGAATTTTTCGTCGCGCGTTTCGTCGACTACTCCGACGACGACGGCCTGTTTCGCAAATACCGGATCGTGTTCGTCGATGGCCGCGCTTACGCCTGCCACATGGCGATCGCCGATCGCTGGGACATCTGGTATCTCAACGCGGGCATGGCGTTCAGTGCGGCAAAGCGCATGGAAGAGGAGCGTTTCATGCGCGACTTCGACAGCGATTTCGCCGTCCGTCACCGTGGCGCGCTGGCGGCGATCGCCGAGCGCGTGGGGTTAGACTACTTCACGATCGATTGCGCCGAAAACAAGCGCGGCGAGCTATTGATCTTCGAGGCCGACAATACGGCGGTGGTCCACAACATGGATTCGCCCGAGGTGTTTCCCTACAAGCCACCGCAAATGCGAAAGGTCTTCGATGCCTTCGCGACGATGCTTTATCGCCATGCTGAGGTCAGGGAAGAAAAGGCAGCCTGAAGGATTTTTGGGGGACCGACGCCGGTTCGAGCGCGTCCCGCGTCGTTGCAACATCGCGGCTCGTGCGCTGTTAATACTTAAGTTCTGTCCGCCGCCGGGCATCCTGCTCTGCGAAGGCAGAATTTTTCATTTGATAAATTGAACGGAAAACCCAACACTCCCGGTCCGCAAGAGAAAAAACGGACGGGAGATGAAATGGCCGGGGCGGTCGAGCAGGACGACATGCTCATTGAATGGGACGTCGGCATCGCAATGGATGACGGCGTGGTGGTGCGGGCCGACGTGTTCCGGCCGAGGGACGAAGGCAAATGGCCGGTCCTCCTGACGTATGGCCCATACGCCAAGGGCCTCGCTTTCCAGAAGGGCTATCCGAGCGCGTGGCAGGCGATGATCGCAAATCATCCCGACGTGGCCTACGGATCGACCAACAAATATCAGAACTGGGAAGTGGTCGATCCGGAAAAATGGGTATCACACGGCTATGTCTGCGTGCGCGTCGACTCGCGCGGCACCGGAAGTTCGCCGGGTTTTGTCGATCATTTTTCGCCGCGCGAGACGCGCGATTTCTACGCGTGCATCGAATGGGCCGGCGTGCAGCGCTGGTCGAACGGCAACGTCGGCCTCAATGGAATTTCCTATTATGCCATCAACCAGTGGCACGTGGCTTCGCTGCAGCCGCCGCATCTGAAGGCCATGTGCATCTGGGAAGGGGCGGCCGACTGGTATCGCGACATGACCCATCACGGCGGCATCCTGTCGACGTTCTGGGCCAACTGGTACGACATGCAGGTCAAGACCGTGCAGTACGGGCTCGGGGAGCGGGGACCGTGCAGCGTGGTGACCGGCGCGCTGGTTTGCGGCGATGAAACAATGTCCGACGAGCAACTCGCACAAAACCGATCGAGCTTTGGCGACGAGATTCTTAGGCACCCTCTCGACGATGATTACCACAAGGCGCGTTCGCCGATCTGGGACAAGGTCACCGTCCCGTTGCTGTCGGCGGCCAACTGGGGCGGTCAGGGCCTGCACCCACGTGGAAATTTCGAAGGTTTTGTCCGCGCTGCGTCGAAGAACAAGTGGCTGGAATGTCATGGTCTCGAGCACTGGACGCATTTCTACACCGACTACGGGCGAAACCTGCAGAAGCGCTTCTTTGATTTCTATCTCAAGGGCGAAGCCAATGGCTGGGCCGAGCAACCGAAGGTGCAGTTGCAGGTCCGCCATATCGATCGTTTCGTCGAACGGCATGAAACCGACTGGCCGTTGCCGTCCACGGTCTGGACCAGATTCTATCTCGATCCGAAACAGCAGACGCTTTCGCTGGACCCGCCCGCAGAGGATGCTGAGATCAGTTTCGCAGCCTTAAGCGACGGACTGACCTTCATATCGCGCCCCCTGAGCGAAGAGACCGAGATCACCGGCCCTCTGGCTTGCAATCTGCGAATTTCTTCCACGACCGAAGACGCCGATATCTTTCTGGTGTTTCGCGTCTTCAATCCCGATTTGCGGGAAGTGACCTTTGTCGGTGCAATCGATCCGCACACGCCGATCGCACAGGGCTGGCTGCGCGCCTCTCATCGCAAGCTCGACGAAAGCCTGTCCCGACGCTGGCGTCCCTACCACACCCATGACGAGGTTCAGCCGTTGCAGCCGGGCAGGCCGGTTGATCTGGCGATCGAAATATGGCCGACTTCGATCGTGGTGCCGAAGGGATTTCGCATTGCGCTTAGCGTTCGAGGAAAGGATTACATGTGGCAGGCGACCACGGGGGCGAAGCTTTCCAATTTCAAGAATGAGTTGTTGGGGTGCGGGCCGTTTTTGCATGATGATCCGCGCGACCGGCCGCAGCTTCTATTTGCAGGAACGACAACGCTGCATGTCGACCGCAAAGGCGCTTGCAGCCTCATGGTTCCGATCATCCCGGGTCCTGAAAAAAATCCGACCAAATAAGTCAGCAGGACCAGCCGATCGCATTCAAAGAAAATACGAGGGAGCAAACATGACGAGGATTTCACGCCGCCATTTCGTATCGGGAGTTGCAGGAATCGGCCTGTCGAGCGTGGTTGCGCCCGCCATGGTGCGCGCCGCCGACGGGCCGATCCGCGTCGGGCTGTTGACTGTCAAGACCGGAGCGCTGGCGTCCGGCGGCATCGATATGGAGCGCGCGCTCGTGATGTATTTGAAGGAGCGCGACTACATGATGGCGGGGCGAAAGGTCGAGCTGGTAGTCGGCGACACCGCAGGCATTCCCGCTACCGCGCGCAGCAAGACGCAGGAAATGGTCGAAAAGAACGACGTGCATTGTCTGATCGGGCCGCTCGCGGCATTCGAGGCGTTGGCCATCGACGACTATATTCGCCAGAACAAGATCCCGACGCTCTCGGTCGCGGCCGCGGAGGATATGACCCAGCGCAACGCCAATCCGTGGTTCGTGCGCGCAACCTCCACCTCTTCCCAGTGCGCGCATCCGTTGGGAGAATACGCGGCCAGTGAACTGAAGTTCAAGAAGATGATCACGATTGCCGACGACATCGCCTATGGCCAGGAGATGTGCGCGGGCTTTCAGCGTGTTTTCGAGGACAATGGCGGGCAAATCGTTCAAAAGCTGTTTCCGCCGCTGACCGTGCCGGACTACGGAAGCTATGTGGCGCAGTTGAAGAATGCGGACGCCATTTTCCTGGGCTTTGCCGGATCGAACGGCTTTCGTTTTCTTCGACAATTCGTCGATTACGGCTTGAAGGACAAGATGCAGGTCATCGGCGGAATGACCGCACTCGACGAGGCGGTGCTGCGCAACATGGGTGACGAAGCGCTCGGCATCATCACCACCTGCTGGTATTCGGCGGAACTCGACGCCAGGCCGAATCAGGTCTTCGCGCCGGCGTTCCGGAACGAATTCAAATACGATCCCGGATTCTATGCCGCGAGCACCTATGTGAACGCGGCGGTGCTCGAAGCCGCGGTCAAGGCTGTCGACGGCAAGGTCGAAGACAAGGCTGCGTTGATGGCTGCGCTTCGCTCCTCCAACGTTGAAACGGTACGGGGGCCGGTGAAGTTCGACGATCTCGGCAATGTGGTCGGCAACGTCTATTTGCGGAAAGTCACCCGCAAGGACGGTCGGCTTGTGAATTCGGTGTTCAAGACCTATCCCGACGTCAGTCAGTTCTGGACCTATGGCAAGCAGGCATTCTTGGCCAATCCGGTTTACTCGCGCGAATATCCGCCGGCCAAATACCTTGAGCGATAGATCGGCTGTTTGTCGCGAGGGAAAACCGGCTTCCGCTTTACACAGACGCGGCCCTTCGGGTCGCGATCATTTTGATGCTCCCTAACACTGCTGCCACGCGCCGTGCCCGTCCGGACAAGAGTGGTCCGGCCGCACGCCAAAGAGCCGGCTGCGATTGAATCTTTGACCGGTCACCGGGCGGGCAAAACGACTTTTTACTTACTGCATGGTGACGAGCGTCAAATCGATGAACCAGGATTGCGGCGAGACAAATCCCTTGACCTTTGGGCTCATGGCGCGGGGGTTCAGGTCATGGACGATATAGAGCCACGGTGGATTGTCCACGAGCCGTTCATGTGCCTTGCGCAGCGCGCTTGCAATCACGGCCGGGTCATTCGCCTCCGACAATGTCGTCAGCGCATTGTCGAAATCATCATCCTTCCACTGTTCGAAATTGAAGCCGTTGGGCGAGAAATTTGCTGACGAAAAATAGCGAGCCATGATGCCGACATCGGAAGAGGGCGAACTGATGTTGAGCACCATCGCTCCCTTGAGGTTCGGACTGTCGGGTGTCACCCGCGCCGCGTTCAGAAGAATCTGCCACTCGACCACATCGAACTGGACGTCGACGGCACAAGCCTCTCTAAGGTTTTGCTGGACGAATTCATTCATCGGCAAGGGCAACATCTGTCCAGAGCCCGATGTGGAAATCATTGCCTTGAAGGCGAGCGGCTTTTCGCTGGTGAAGCCGGCTTCCGCGAGCAGCTTCTTGCCTCTCGCGGGGTCGAACTTGTAGCGGTTTTCGGGTGATCCGAAATTGGGGTCGCTGGTCTTCAGCCAGCCGACCGAAGGTTCGGCCGTGCCGTTGAGCAAGGTGACGATTCCATCGCGGTCGATGCAATAATTCAGAGCCTGCCGGACTCTGACGTCCTTGAACGGGCTGCCGGCGGCGCCGATGTTGTAAAACCACGGCCAGACATGGGGGTAGGAACCACTCGTGATCGTGAACCCGGCCGATTTCAGCGAGGCAATGCCGTCGGACGGCGGCACTTCGATCCAGTCGACTTGACCCGAACGCAGCGCTGCGAGTCTCGTATTGGCTTCGGGAATCGGCATCAGCACCACACGGTCAAGCTTTGCTTTCCTCGCGACGTCCCAGTAGCCGTCCCACCGAACCAAATCGACCTCCTGGCGTGGCACGACTTTCGAGATACGGAACGGTCCGGTTCCGGCAGCAGGCAGCGTCGCCACTTTTGTCCAGTCCCGACCGGCCTGCTCGAACGAATTCGGCGCGGTGAACAGAATGTAGACGGCCATGAAGGGGAAGTATGACGCCGGTTTCGTCGTTGAGATCGCCACGGTTAAATCATCGATCTTCTTGTACGAGGCGACCAGCGGCGCCCGGGCGCGCGTCATCGCCGAACTCGCAATCTCGAATTGAGGACTGTCGTTCTTGAAATAGCGGTCGAGATTCCAGATGACCGCGTCGGCGTTGAAAACAGTCCCGTCGTGGAATTTGACGCCCGGTCGCAGGTGGAAAATCCAGCTTTTGCTGTCGTTGGGTGCCTGTTCCCAGCTCTCGGCCAATCCCGGCCGCAAGCCCGCCAGACGGTCCGTCCTGGTCAGGTCCCAGAGTACCAGGCCCTCGAAGATCGGGTACCCGAGAAAGCGCATGCCTTCGAACCCGTTGTTGGGAAGGCCGGTCGTCGTCGGGATATCGGACGCAGTCATGGCGATCCGAAGCGTGCTTTCGGCGCGGGCAAGTGGCTGCGACCAAAAACATGCCAGCAGGGCCGAGACGCAGCAAATCCGGGAAATGCGCATGGGCATCCTCTGTGTCACGTGAGCGCTACGCGGTTTCGATGCAAGTTGCGGACCAAAAGCCGTTGACTATTGCGCGGAAACAGCGTGTTGCCTGCAACATTCAGCCAAATGATGTCCTGCATGATAACCTTGGCGCAGGCGATTGATTCGAGGGCGGTTTTGGAATCCGCCTTCAAAGGGACGCTCCTTGCCGGCTCGTTGGAAGAATTCCCCCGCGCAGATGCCGAACCTGTCGCGCCTGCAACGCCAGGCTCTCAATTCGTTTCAGGAAGGGCGTCTCGACAAAGCCGAAAGGCTGTGCACCGGGATTCTGGATCACCGGCCGGACGATTTCGACGCGCTGCAATTGCTTGGCCTTCTCAATCTGCAGCGACGCCGCCACGTGGACGCGCTGCATTTTTTATCGAAGGCGCTGAAAGCCAATTCCTCTTCTGCGGAGGCGATGTCGAATCTTGGTCTTGCGATGCATGCAACGGGACGCTTTGAGGAAGCCGTTGGCTGTTATCGCAACGCCTTGCTGATCGCACCCCTGCATCCGGAGATCCTCTACAACCTCGGCAATTCGTACCTCGAATTGGGTCGCATCGATGAAGCGCTCGCAAATTATGACGAGCTGCTCGCGAAAGACGCTTCGCATGTCGGTGCGCTCGTCAACCGCGGCAATGCGCTGGCTCGGCTCAACCGCCCGGTCGAGGCGATATCGAGCTATGACGCGGCGCTCGCGCGGCTGCAGGGGCATCCGCAAATCCTGACCAACCGCGGCCACGCCCTTCGCCGCCTTGACCGCCCGGTCGAGGCGCTCGCCGACTTCGAGGCTGCGCTCGCAAAGGCGCCGGGATTTCCAGAAGCTCATTTCGAAGCCGGCATGACCCACCTGACGCTCGGCGAGTTCGAGGCCGGCTGGAAGGAATATGAATGGCGCTGGAAGACCGGCACGTTTGCGAACAAGCGGCGTGAGTTTCAGCGGCCGTTATGGCTGGGCGAAGCGGAGGTTTCCGGCAAGACCGTCCTGCTGCACGCCGAACAGGGATTCGGCGACACCATTCAGTTCATCCGCTATGCGCCGCTTTTGGCCGCACGTGGCGCCAGGGTGATTTGCGAGGTTCAGCCGGAATTGCGCTCGCTGCTGTCGCAGTTCGGTTGTCTCGATGTCATTGCCGAAGGCGAGGGGCTTCCCCCCTTCGATAGGCACTGCCCGTTGCTCAGCCTTCCGTTTGCCTTTCGAACCAGGCTCGAGACCATTCCCGCCGATGTTCCTTACCTTGAGGCTTCGGCGGAGCGCATCGCCTCCTGGCGCGGTCGCCTGGGCGAGGGGCGGCCGCGCGTCGGATTTGTCTGGTCCGGTTCGACCTCGCACAAGAACGACGCCAACCGCTCGATCCCCCTTGCGCGCCTCGCTGCGCTCTTGGAGGATTTACCGGTTCGTTGTTTCAGCCTTCAGAACGAATTGCGCGACGCCGACCGCGAAACCTTGCGAGAGGTGCCACAGCTCGTTCATTTCGGCAGCGAGCTTGCCGATTTCGCCGATACGGCTGCCGTGATCTCTCTGCTTGATGTGGTCGTCTCGGTCGACACCGCCGTGGCGCATCTGGCTGGCGCGCTTGCCAAGCCGGTGATCGTCCTTCTGCCCTATGCGGCCGATTTCCGCTGGATGCGCCGGCGCGGCGATTCGCCCTGGTATCCGACGGCGAAGCTGTTGCGTCAGCCGGCATTCGGCGATTGGGACAGCGTGATCATCCGTCTGCGCGATGAATTGCGGCGATCAGGCTAGCCACCGCTCGCGGGCAAACTCGAGCGCGAAAGGCCACCGCCTTGCTGTAGTTGCAGCGCGCCACGCGCTCCCGACACTTGTCCCCGTCGCGATCTTTGGCCGGCCGGTCACCGCCGGTCGCTCAAGTACCGCGAACATTCTTCACTCATTTTAAAGCACGAGTTTTGAAACCAGCCGGTATCGGGACCCCTTCCGGTGGGATTCATCATTCGTTGAGCATTTGCTTCCTACGTTCCGGCATCGGCCAAGAAGGCCGTCAGTTGCGTAACGCCAGAAAGGTACCTCCATGTCTTTGTCCAACGTCACCCTCACAGCGGCTGTCCGCCAGAACCTGCTCTCGCTACAGGGCACCGCTGACCTGCTCGCCCAGACGCAGACCCGTCTCGCCACCGGCAAGAAGGTCAACAGCGCGCTCGACAATCCGACCAACTTCTTCACCGCCGCCGGCCTCGATGCCCGCGCCAGCGACATCAGCAACCTGCTCGACAGCATCGGCAACGGCGTGCAGGTGCTGCAGGCCGCCAACACCGGCATCACCTCGCTCTCGAGCCTGGTCGATACCGCCAAGTCGATTGCCAACCAGGTGCTCCAGCAGCCCGTCGGTTATTCTGCCAAGTCGTCGACTACTTCGACGGCCCTCGGTGCCACCGCTACCTCGGCTAATCTAGTTGACGGCACCACGATTAAGGGCGGCGAGACTCTCTCGTTCGCCGCGGCAACGGGCCTCCCGGCGGTCACCGTGACCTTCGGCGCCACCGAGTCGCTTGGTCAGCTGAACACCGCTTTGGCGGCCGGCAATCTGACAGCAACGCTTAACGCCAGTAACCAGCTCGTCATCACGACGACCAACGACGCGGCTTCGTCCACGATCGGTGCGGTTACTGTTGGGGGAACTGCCGGTACTGCTACGTTCGGAGCTCCTACCACCCCAACCCCCGACGCGGTGTCGCAGGCGACGCGTGCGTCGCTGGTTACTCAGTACAACCAGATCATCACGCAGATCACCACCACCGCGCAGGACTCGTCCTTCAACGGCATCAACCTGCTCAACGGCGATTCGCTGAAACTGGTATTCGATGAAACCGGCAAATCGAGCACGACCATCACGGGCGTGACCTTCAACCCGGCCGGACTTGGCCTGAATGCACTCACCGCGGGCACCGACTTCCTCGACAACGCTTCGGCCAACAGCGTTCTGACGGCGCTCAACACCGCCAGCGTCACACTTCGCTCGCAGGCCTCGGCCTTCGGTGCCAACCTGTCGATCGTGCAGATCCGCCAGGACTTCAACAAGAACCTGATCAACGTGCTGCAGACCGGTTCGTCCAACCTGACGCTGGCCGACTCCAACGAGGAAGCAGCCAACAGCCAGGCGCTGTCGACCCGCCAGTCGATTGCGACCTCTGCACTCGCGCTCGCCAATCAATCGCAGCAGAACGTCCTGCAGCTCCTGCGCTGATCTCGGCAAAAGCTTCGACAAATAACAACGGTGCGGCCTTGGCCCCGCCGTTTTTTTTGCGTGCGACGTGGCAATCGGCGTTTGGTGATGTTTGCTTTACCTTTTGAACGATCTTTATCGGTTCCTTAACCATAATTTTTCGAAAACAAACCGGTATCGGGACGCTGCCCAAGCCGATTCATATTTTGTTGACCATGTGATTCCTAGAGTTCGCCCCACGTCCGGCCAAGAAGGCCGACTGTCGCGTTACACCAGAAAGGTTATCCCATGTCTCTGAATAACGTCACTCTCACAGCGGCTGTTCGCCAGAACCTGCTCTCGCTTCAGGGCACCGCCGACCTACTCGCGACCACCCAGACCCGCCTCGCGACCGGCAAGAAGGTCAACAGCGCGCTCGACAATCCCACAAACTTCTTCACCGCCGCCGGCCTCGACGCCCGCGCCAGCGACATCTCCAACCTGCTCGACAGCATCGGCAATGGCGTACAGGTGCTGCAGGCCGCCAACACCGGCATCACCTCGCTCTCGAGCCTGGTCGACACCGCCAAGTCGATCGCCAACCAGGTGCTGCAGCAGCCCACTGGCTACAGCACGAAGGCGAACATCACCTCTGTTGCCGCCGGCGCTGCCGGTACCGCGACCGATCTGACCGCTGGCGGTACGAACGCACTTAACGCCACAACGTTTATTTTCAAAACGTCTGCAACTACCAGCGTTACGCTGAACGCCAGCACAACCGCTGGCGCAACCAACTTCAACTCGATTACCACCCTTAACAGCGAGCTTGCGGCCAACGGCATTCAACTGCAAGCGAGCTTCAATACCAACGGCACGATCACCTTCACCTCGACCAATGACGCGGCGTCTCAGACCATTACCTCCACAGGAACCTTCGCCGCTCCGACAGCCGGCCACTCGAGCTCGGTGGACGTTTCCGGTTCGGGAGTCGTCGCCGCTTCAGTTGCCGCTCCGGTCGCCGACGCGGTGTCGCAGGCCACCCGCGCAAACCTGGTCAGCCAGTACAACCAGATCCTTACTCAGATCACCACCACGGCGCAGGACTCCTCCTTCAACGGCATCAACCTCTTGAACGGCGACGAGCTGAAACTGGTGTTCGACGAAACCGGCAAGTCGAGTGTGACGATCTCCGGCGTGACGTTCAACCCGGCTGGTCTTGGCCTGTCGACGCTCACCGCGGGCAACGACTTCATCGACAACAACAGCACCAACAACGTGTTGACGGCGCTCAACACCGCCAGCGTCACGCTGCGGTCGCAGGCCTCGGCCTTCGGCGCCAACCTGTCGATCGTGCAGATCCGCCAGGACTTCAACAAGAACATCATCAACGTGCTGCAGACCGGCTCGTCCAACCTGACGCTGGCCGATTCCAACGAAGAAGCAGCCAACAGCCAGGCGCTGTCGACCCGCCAGTCGATTGCGACCTCTGCGCTGGCGCTTGCCAACCAGTCGCAGCAGAACGTTCTGCAGCTCCTGCGCTGATCTCGCGCGAAAGCTTCGAGAAACAACAACGGCGGGGCCCTGGCCCCGCCGTTTTTTTTTAGAATGGAATGTGTTTGTGTGGGCTCCTTCTGCCCTGATTTTTCCGTCATGGCCACGCTTGTCGCGGCACATCCACATCTTTACTTTCTTCATTCGGGAACGAAGACGTGGATGCCCGGTATGCATGACGAGCATACAAAACGGCGAAACCGAAAAGGGAAACGTGTGAGAGCAGCCCGTCGCAACTATCGTAGCAGTTGAAGCACGCTTTGTTGCGACTGGTTGGCGAGCGCCAGCGCAGATACCGCGATCGACTGGCGGGTCGACAGCGCCTGGCTGTTGGCTGCTTCCTCGTTGGAATCGGCCAGCGTCAGGTTGGACGAACCGGTCTGCAGCACGTTGATCAGACTTTTCGAAAAATCCTGGCGGATCTGCACGATCGACAAATTGGCGCCGAACGCCGAGGCCTGCGAGCGCAGCTCGGAGCTGGCGGCGTTGAGCGAGTTCAGAACGGTGCCGGTCAGGACGTTGTCCGTGAAATCTACTCTGGGCGTGAGATTGGTCAGGCCGAGACCAGCCGAATTGAAGGTCACGCCCGCGATTGTCAGGGTCGATTTTCCGGTTTCGTCGAAAATCAGTTTCAGCGAGTTGCCGTCCAGAAGGTTGATGCCGTTGAACGACGAATCCTGCGCCGTGGTGTTGATCTGCGTTAGAATCTGGTTGTACTGGGAGACGAGGGTCGCACGGGCGTTTTGCGACACCGGGTCGGGCACCGCCGCCACGACTGCGCCGGCAGTGGCGCCGCCGGTGGCCGAGACGTCGACGGCGTCGAGCGTGGCAGGCGCCGTTCCGGCCGTTGTGATCGTCTGACCCGCGCCGTCATTGGTCGAGGTGAAGGTCAGGCCGTTGGTGCCGGTGATCACGGCCGAAAGGTTGACTCCTGCGTCCGCGAGCGCCTGATTCAATTGGTCGATGGATTGCACCTGTGCGGTCTTGGTCGTCGGATTGAAGTTCGAAGGCGCGGTACCGATGGTGATCGTGACCGCGGTGCCCGTGGAATTCTTGAACGTGAGAACCGCACCATTGAGCGAGCTGGTCGTAAGGTCGGCGGAAGTTGCCGTGGTGGTACCGGGTACGGAGGTGGTGCCCGTACCGGTAAAGAGGACGTGGGCCGGCGGGCTGTATCCGGGCGGCTGCTGCAACGCCTGGTTGGCAATCGATTTGGCGGTATCGACCAATTGAGTGAGCGACGTAATGCCGGTGTTAGCCGCCTGCAGAACCTGCACGCCGTTGCCGATGCTGTCGAGCAGGTTGGAGATGTCGCTGGCGCGGGCATCGAGGCCGGCGGCGGTGAAGAAGTTGGTCGGATTGTCGAGCGCGCTGTTGACCTTCTTGCCGGTGGCGAGGCGTTCCTGCGTGGTCGAGAGCAGGGCAGCGGTATCCTGCAGAGAGAGCAGATTCTGGCGGACGGCTGCGGTAAGGGTGATATCGGACATTTAATTGCCTTCCTTAAACTCTGCATCAAAAACGGCCCCAACGGGCCAACGCGCTTCGGCCA
>Ga0070711_100000906_pt1 | contig 15605 bp, 11 predicted proteins | sample LARL53metaG_FD_65452 | JGI IMG/M metagenome (GOLD analysis project Ga0070711, IMG submission 65452) | Corn, switchgrass and miscanthus rhizosphere microbial communities from Kellogg Biological Station, Michigan, USA - LAR L5-3 metaG | ecosystem: Host-associated > Plants > Roots > Rhizosphere ... | reverse complement strand
TCTTTTACCTCAATATAACTAGGAGCTATACTTTCTACTTTACCCATATCGTGGTCATCGCTTGATTTTACTTTTCTATCAATAATTTTATCCCAGGGCATAGCTACTGAATCGGGAGGTGTTGTGGATGCTACTGTTGCTGCTGTTGCTCCTGACGTGCTCACATAAGTCGGGATATTAGTCTCAAAATCTGGATATTGTTTTGTTACTGTTGTTTTTCTCTGCGCATAATCTGGGGTTTCAAACGTTGCTGCAGGTGGTGCCTTTTCTCCTTCAAATCTTGACCTAACTTCATCTTTTCTAAGTGAGACCCATAGATGATCACCGTCGTATCCTTGTATATAATATTTTGGTATATAATAGTACTTCTTACCTACCGTTCCCTCTTTGGTTTGGATATAGTCTCGAGTGACACTTTGAATCTTGCCTAAATCTTTATCATCACTAGACTTTACTTTCTTATCAATCACTTTATCCCAAGATATAATATCGGTCATGGTCATCTAAGGTACTTCACAACATGTAATTTATAAGTTATATTTTGACTTACGAACAAATATGTAAAAGGATTAGCATTGACAAAATGACGTCTTAAGCATTAAAATACAATGTTTTTCATTAATATATTAGCATATACTATATGACGAGCGAGAATAATAAAGCAGGACCTACCACGTTGTGGAAAACACTGAAAGGTAAGAATGTAAGGACTAGCGATGGGAAAGAAATAGGTGAAATTAAGGATGTATCGGAAAACTACTTACATGTAGAAAAAGGAACATTGCACAAAGAGAAATTATGGATACCAAAATATGTTGCTGATGCTTTTGATGGTAAGACGCTATGGCTTTTGATGGAAGAAGAAGAATTACGTAGAAAATATCAATATGGTAAAGAGCCGCCTTCGGGAGAGCAATACGCAAAAGACTTTGAAAATTTTAAGGGAACACCATACGGACAAAATGCTAATTATACCGCAGATTTTAACGAAAATATTCGAATTGTTGAAAACTACAAGAATATCAGGGATTTGAAATAAAGTCATTTTATAACGTGTGAATACCTAGTGATTTCAGAATTCTTAAATCGGTGAGAATTTGCCACCTTTGATAGAGTATTTTATTAGAAAGCTCTTTTCCGCTTGGCGATATAAGAACATATAAGTTAGTAAAGCCAATTCTATTGAAATTAGCTATACCACCGCTGCTTTGTTTCAATAGTTAAAGTGCTAGTGCCTTCACCACTCTGCTTGATTTCCACCTGATGCAGCCTCTTGCTATTTTGCTATTGTTTAATATACATCAAGTTCGTGGCTTGATCATATCCTAAATCAGACATTGGTATTACTTTGAAACCATTATCATGAAGATACTTCATCTCTGATGCAAACAAGCTTACGTCCGTGCTAGAAGGGTCTAGGCTATTATCTATAATGTGGTACGCAACTATTGGAATAGCATCTACCACTCCTTTTTATTGTTAAAGTTTATTCCATTGTTTACATCTTGTACGAACTTATGAAAGATTATCGGATCGTTGTGAAGGTAGTTTCTATCCCAAGCGTTATGGCTTTGCTCTCTTATTGAATACCTATTTGCATAGTTCAGCCGACCACTGTTGTCATATGTCCTACAATCGTTCTGCTTACTATTAGAATATCCATCACAATGCAAAAACATTAAATTAGCAAATCCATCGTCTGCGAATTGATAGTATTTAGATATTTCCGATTGGAACGGCTGAATGCCTGTCTAGGGAATCTCATCTATTCACACTCTAAAACTATATTCAAACACTACTGTGAAGAATTTGATAAGATTATCATGTCCAAGATAAGGTAAGACTCTCTCAAGATATGCAAGACAGTTGATTTTATTCTATTTTATTGGATAATTCCAAATTTGAAATTAGATACTGATTCGGGATAATGAGTGGCCATTGTCAAAATTACAAACATGTACCTAATATACCAAACCTCTGCCGCTGTCCTACTATCTCTTCCTAGAGCAGGATATTGCCGCCTTGATACTAATATATTCGATATAGGCCTAGAGATTGACTGATGAGTAATATCAAGTCATCCGAAGAAAATACAGAGTCGCCATCTACATATGGAAATGAAGCATATAAAGAGTACAGAAAAACGAAAAAGAAAGACGAAAAACAAGAACAAAGCAAGGTGAAATAATAATGGTACTCAATACCCTTTGGACAATAATACTGGTCATAGTGGCAATAATTATAATAGTACTACTCCTGAAATTTCTATTCGCGATTTTCATGGTAGTACCCGCTGACCTACATGAGCACATCCAAACCTTGAACTTCATCATTAGTGATTTCAGAATAAACAGTTAGAATTGCAGACTCATTTTATTTTTTAATATCATTGTTATATCAATAATCTTGAAACTGTTTAATCCCAATGCACGATAAGGAAAAAAACCAATATTAATTGAGGATTATGTAGATCCATTTGAGCCCTGCAGCTGTGGTAACATCAGAAGCAAATGTTGGGTAGCAAATATCTGAGTAGACATTCCTAAGTAGTTGAGATGTCATAGTCATTGACATCCGGCTAACTCTGAGATACTTGGGGACAATATTACTATTTTGAGCTCCGACTTGAGGAATTAGCGCCCGCATTAGTTATACTGCTACTTCTTTTCCCCGGATTTGAGGGTTTAGTGGAGTATTTGAAGGCGCTGTGACACTCGTTGTAGAACTAGATGACGGTGGCGGCGTTGTAGCAGCAGCTGTTGTCGTAGATATGAACGTAGGTATTGATTGAGAGACATAGATAAGACCTAACACCGACAATATTGATCTATATCGTAGTAAAGATGGCTTCATAGTTTAAAGAATCCTATACAGAATGACAATGGAGTCTTGGAGTTAGTCAAAAGGAAGGATTAGGACAAAAGAGGAACAACTTCACCTTAAGATCATCGACTTCACCCTAAGATCACCACAATAATCTTGTGAGAAGGTATAACTGATTTATTATATGTAATGCAATGCCTGGATATGTCAGTCACACAAAGTGTTCTTTTGTGGTACAAGAGAGGTTTCAGTTTGGGGTGTACAACAATATGAAAGCGTTAGTTTACCATGGCCCAATGGATGTTAGAATAGACGACAGGCCTAAACCAAAAATCCAACATGAAGAGGACATTATATTAAATGTTACCAAGACTGCAATTTGCGGCTCCGATCTACATCTTTATCATGGGAGTGTGGAAGGTATGGAGCCAGGTCAAACCCTAGGTCATGAGTTTATGGGGATTGTTGAAGAAGTTGGCGCCGAAGTTCACGAGGTTAAACAAGGTGATAGAGTCGTTGTTCCCTTTAACATTAATTGCGGACGATGTTGGTATTGTCGTCATCAACTGTGGTCACAATGTGATAGATCAAATCCAAAAGGCGAAGTTGGAGCCGCATATGGTTATACTCAGCTCATGGGAGGATATGATGGTGGACAAGCCGAATTTGTACGAGTACCATATGCTAATACAGGACCACTTAAAGTGCCGGACTCGTTAGATGATGAACAGGTGTTATTTCTTAGTGATATCATACCTACTGGTTACTTCGGCGCAGACATTGCAAATATACAACCAGGAGATGATGTTGCTGTTTTTGGTGCTGGGCCAGTGGGTTACTTTGCTGTAATATGTTCCTTTCTTAGAGGAGCGGCCAGGGTCTTTTCTGTAGATCATTGGCCTGCTCGGTTAGAAAAGACAAAGTCATTAGGTGCTGAGACAATTAACTTTGATGAAGAAGGAGATGATCCTGCAAAGAAGATAAAAGAGCTAACCAAAGGAAAAGGAGCTATATGTATAGATGCAGTTGGTTATGAAGCAGTAGGACATTCTGGCCATGGACATGATCATAGGGGTATCTCTAATCCTGCATATGAACCCGCAAATCCACTTCAAGTTATTACATGGATAACTCAAGCTGCAAGAAAATATTCAACAGTTTCTATTCCTGGTGTATATGGTACAGCATATGATAAATTCCCCCTTGGTCAATTATTTCAGCGTGAGCTACAGATTAAGATGGGGCAATGTCCTGTTAAACTTTACAATGAACAGCTTCTTCACCTTATTGAATGCGGACGTATAAACCCAACACCGCTTATTAGCCATAAAATGAAACTTGATGACGCTCCAAAGGCATACGAGATGTTTAATAAAAAAGAAAATGTAACCAAGGTAGTTTTAAAACCGTGAGTAAGACATGTCGGTAAATCATCAAAAAGACTCTCAAGCAACAAACAATCCAGTAAACCAGTTGCCAACAGACAAACCAGTGGGCGAATTGGAGCCTGTCGCTTACTTTAACGGCGCTATGCCAACCGGTGTGACGGTGTCTCATCAAGGGCGCATTTTTGTCAACTTTCCAAAGTGGGGAGATGGAGTTGCCTTCAGCGTTACCGAAATCCGAGACGGCCAAACTGTCGCCTATCCAGATGAAGCGATAAATCAAAGCGACTCAAATGATCTATCGGCTGCGCTCGTGTCGGTGCAATCGGTTGTCGTCGATCCACTAGACCGTCTGTGGATTCTCGACACCGGCAGCCCATTATTTCAGCCAACTAAGTACGGTGGGCCTAAGGCGATATGTGTAGATCTGACAACGGACAAAGTTGTCAGGAAGATTCTCTTCCCGCAGGACGTAGCTCTACCAACAACATACCTCAACGACTTGCGTTTTGATCTACGACGCAACAAAGAAGGTGTTGTGTTCATCACTGACTCGTCGCAAAATGGACCTAACGGAATCATCGTCTTGGATATAGCGTCAGGTGAGAGCTGGCGACGACTTCATGACCATCCCTCGACGAAGGCAGAAGAATTACATACCTTTCTTCCTATTGTTGAAGGACGACCGTTCCTAGAGCATCAACCTAACGGATCGGTTAAGCAGGGCGCTAGTATGGGCGCCGACGGAATTGCCATTAGCTCAAACGGCGAGTATCTATATTATTGCCCACTTGGCAGCCGAAAGCTCTATAGCGTGGATACTCGCTCGCTTGTCGACCTGTCGCTCGACGACCAAAAAGTAGCCTCCACAGTAAAGGGGGAAGGTGACCGTGGTGGCGCCTCAGACGGTCTTGAGTCTGATGCAGCAGGATACATCTACTCGACCAACTATGAGCATAACGCGATCCTTCGCCGACGACCTGATAGAGAATGGGAGACGTTGGTACACGACCCTCGCCTTCTATGGCCGGACACACTTTCGCTCGCAGCTGACGGCTATCTGTATGTGACAGCCAATCAATTGCATCGCCAGGCCCGCTTTCATAAAGGTCACGATCTACGTCACAAACCCTATACTCTATTCCGTGTTCGCACTAATGCACAGCCTGTCCTTCTACGATAACACATTCTCAAGATAAATCCATGTCACTATTCGGGAAAAAAGTCTAAACAAACAAATAATTAACTAGCAAATTTCGAAAGTTCTTTCGAGAGATTAATCATCTTATCCATATCTCTTCCTATTGGTACAAAATTATAACCAAAAATTATATGATTTACTCCCATATCTCGTACCAGCCGTATCTTTAATCGCGACGGCTAAGACAAATGAATTTTGATCATGGAAGACAAAGCGATGTTGGAATACATGGAACTGGTAATAAAATAATATGGCCGAAGATTATTTAGCCTCATGAACGGTCCTTGGAAACCTTGCGTTCAGGAGAAATGGGAGGTTTACAACACTATGTTGTTTGTCAGGTAGATAAGAGATAAAACTTGTCTTAATAATTTCTATATATAGACTCGTATCCTAGGTGGGCAGGGACGAACATATACGTTTTTAGATGACCGGCACCAGTAGAAGCTTGTTACCATATTTACAACTCATTCGTCCGTAGCGTATATAATAACAAGGACCGCAGTTAGGAATTATGGCTGCAAGAAGTATGTGGAAAGGGAGCATAAGCTTCGGTTTGGTCATCATCCCCGTGAAGGTTTATTTAGCTACTGAGGATAGAGAGTTTTCTTTTAATCAGCTTTGTCCGAACGGCCACAGAATCCAATACAAAAGGTGGTGTCCAGTAGAAGAAAAAGAAATAGGCTTCAATGAAATAAAGAAAGGATATGAAGTGTCAAAAGACAGTTATACTATACTATACTATACTATACTATTGAAAAAAAAGATATAGATAATATTAAACTCAAAACTACAAACACTATAGATGTTAAAGAGTTTATAGAAGCAAAAGATTTTGATCCAATCCTAATTGAAAGAAGCTATTATGTTGCACCAGATACTAAACGTGGTGCCGCTGATAAGGCTTACTCACTTTTGGTGAGGGTACTTAACGAAACTAATAAAATAGCATTTGGGAAAGTTATATTCAAGGATAAAGAACATGTAGTTGCACTTAGACCATATCAAAAAGGGTATTATAATGCATATGTTGCATTATTTAGATGAAATAAGACCGGTAGATGAAATTGAAGAAATGGCCAATATCCAGAAGGCAAGCGCAGATAATAAGGAAGAAATATCCCTTGGTAAGTTGTTGGTACAAAATCTTTCGGCCAAGCATTTTCATATGAGCAAGTATTCTGACTCATACGCACAAGAATTAAAGAATCTTATAGACGCCAAGGCCAAGGGGACGACCTATAATAAACCAGTTGCGGTTGAAAAAGAGAATCCCAAAGATTTGGTAGCCGCCTTAAAAGCCAGTCTTCAGAAGACATCAACAGCAAAACAGTAAAAAGGTCATGCGTCAAGATAAATCAAGTTAAATTAATGGCCTGGTTGGCTAGCAGATCAGATTTTCAAGTTCTAATCAAATGAGATTTAAAGCCTTTACGACATAATGTCATTACAAGAATACGATAAAAAAAGGGATTTCGCAAGGACTCCAGAGCCTGCGGGAAATATAACGCAACAAAAAAAGAAGCGTGAAAAGTCGAGTAGCACAGTTAATTTGAGGTTCGTAGTGCAAAAGCATAAAGCAACCAGACTGCACTATGACTTTAGACTTGAAACAAAACATGGTACTCTAAAGTCCTGGGCAGTTCCAAAAGGGATTTCAATTGATCCTAAAGAAAAGAGACTCGCAGTTTTAACTGAAGATCACCCATTAGATTATTTACTTTTTGAAGGTGTAATACCTGACGGAAACTATGGGGCCGGTACTGTAATTGTCTGGGATACAGGCACATATACAATTCCTAATGAAGTACAGGATATCTCCCAACAATTCCAAAATGGTAAGATTACTATTGACTTGAACGGACAGAAACTGAAAGGCAGATTTTCACTGATTAAAACTTCTAGAGAAAATCAATGGCTTTTGATAAAGGCAAATGATGAATTCGCCTCAGAAGACGAAGATTTGACTATAAGCAAACCTGACTCAGTTTTAACGGGAGGCAAAACTCGAGTACTCTACAGTAGAAATTCGAAAAAGGGCAGTTCAGTATCAGCAGCAATAAAACCGGGACGTAAAGGAAAAAATATCAATGGCACTTCAGCTAGAAAGACCACAATCCAAGCACCAGCAGCAGAGCAATTTCCAACCTCAATTAAACCAATGTTAGCTAGATTAGTTAACCGGCCATTCGATAATAAAGAGTGGGTCTTTGAGGTAAAGTGGGACGGAGTGCGCTCATTTCTTTTTTTTAATAAGGCTAACGAATTAACTAAACTGCAGGCAAGAAGCGGCAATGAAATAACACATAGATATCCTGAGATAGTAGAATCTTCAAGAGCATCTATAGATTCAACACAAACGCTAATTGTTGACGGAGAAATTGTAGTTTTGAACAATGAAGGTCATCCAGATTTCCAAAACCATCAGAGAAGGATGAACGTAGACAACGACCGAGAGATCCAGATCTTGAGCAGAGAAAGACCAGCAACTTATTATCTGTTCGATATCCTTTATCTCGATGGCAGGGACCTGCAGGGCTTATCATTTTTGCAAAGAAGAAGAATTTTGTCTGATATTATCAAGACAAACGATAGAATAAGAATATCTGAATATATTGAAGAGTTTGGCGTACAGATGTTTGAAAAAATCAAGAGTATGAACCTTGAAGGAGTCATTGCAAAGAATCTATCAAGCAAATACTTACAAGGCACTAGATCTTCAGACTGGTTAAAGATTAAAAATATAAAAACACAAGATTGCGTTGTTATAGGATACACTACAGGAGAAGGAAATAGAGAAAATTTTTTTGGTTCGCTTATTCTAGCGGTTTATGATGGCGACGAGCTTAAGTTTGCTGGGCATACAGGAAGTGGTTTTAATTTCGATCAACTTGAGAAAACTTACAGGAAATTGGAAGAAATAAAAATTGAAAGCTGTCCTATCAAGTACATACCGTATACAAACCGGGAGCCAATTTGGATAAAGCCTGAGCTTGTCGCTGAAGTCAAATTCAACGAATGGACAAATGAGAAAATCATGAGAGCACCAATCTTTCTAAGATTTAGAGAGGACAAATCGCCAAAGGAATGTATAATTGAAACGGAGAAGCAAACCAAGGAAGTTATTATGAGCGACGAAGCTAGCTTTAGTATCCAACCAAATCTCTCTGTGTCCTCATTGTCATTTTCTAATCTAGACAAAGTATTTTGGGACAAGACGCCGGACCATTCCCAATTAACCAAAAAGGACCTGATAGATTATTATGACAAGGTAAGCGAATACATCTTGCCTTATCTGAAAGATAGGCCGCTATCATTAAGTAGATATCCCGATGGAATCAAAGGCAAACACTTTTATCATAAAAACTGGGACCAGAAGAAACCTGATTATGTTGAAAGAGTGAAGGTTTATTCTGAGTCTCGTGACACCCCCATAAATTATATTGTGTGCAATAACAAAGAGACGCTCCTATGGCTTGCAAATTTGGGCTGCATTGAAATGCATCCATGGTACAGCAGAATTAATGACTTTAACGCATGCAAAGATGTTGCTGACTTGGACGAAGATAAATGTGGTCTTAATCTTCCCGATTTCATTATTTTCGATTTAGATCCTTATATCTATTCTGGTAAAGAAAACAAAGGCCAAGAACCAGAATATAATACCAAAGCCTTCAAAACAACCATAAGTGTGGCCTTTCACTTAAAGGAATTATTTGATGGATTAAAAATTAAATCGTATGTAAAAACTTCAGGAAAAACTGGACTACACATTTTTGTTCCGATCTCAAATTCGTATACATATGATCAAACTAGAGCGTTTGCTGAGGTCATAGGCAAGATGTTGACGAGAAAATATCCGGAGAAAATTACCATGGAATGGGATACGAGTAAAAGGAAGGGCAAAGTCTTCTTTGATCATAATCAGAATGCGAAAGGAAAGACTATTGCGTCAATTTTTTCTGCAAGACCAACAGTTGCAGCTACTGTATCTATGCCTATCTCTTGGAACAAATTATGGGAAGCCTCGCCAGCCGACTTTACCATTTTAAATGTGCCTGAGATCCTCAAAAGAGCCACGAATCCATGGGATAACCTACTTGAAGAGAAACAAGATATTAGTAAAATACTTGAAAGAGTTTGAGTTGGATTCCAACAGAACAGCACGTTCCGTCGGTTTCGCCTCAGGTGGTTGTGTTAGCACCCCAAGGAGAATTCAACAAGAGGGGCACACTTTGTCACTCTTCTCCTGTCAACTTTGTATGATCAAAAACATATTACATACCTACTTTCTTCTTTTATTTTTTACAATTGGTATGTGTGTTGGAGTGTTACTAGATGGAATGTGCATTAATTTGCAGTCTATTCAAGTTTGGTATAAACGAAAACGAATGACTGTACAATTTTTATCATGAATTCAGCAAACTTCATAGTGTGAATTTATCTAGTTAATAGACTAACATATCATGTTTGATTACACTGCCTCAAGATATATATGCAATAACTTCAATATTGTCAACTCATTCTATTTGGAAAAATTCTTAGCACGACTGTTTGAGTTCAACAGCAATAAGTCCAAAAGAACAGGACAGTGGGAATTACTCTAATGCCATGAAACTATTAAGTTATATGATGTGCATTTGAGCATTGATGAAACTGTCTATTTCTCGAGATATTACGACAATAAGAGCTACCTTATCTACTATAATAGCCCTATCATTATTGCTGGCCGCGGTGATATCAGCAATATCATACGATGTGCCGGCGAAAGCACAAACCGCACCGTTAAACTCTAATCAGACACAGATAAGTAATGCAAGCAACGCAAAGAATACCAACGCTACTTCTGCTATCGCTGCGCCTTCTATAGCGAATCATGAGCAGTTGTCAAAGGCAGTGGGAAACAGTTCCATGAAATTCAATATTGTCAACTCTACTCCTGGAAAAGAGGCCACTGCTAAACAAAAGTTTACTCTAAATACATCTAAAAGTGGTCTACCATCGAATATAACCAATGGTAGTAGTATTAGTAATCAGAATAAAACTAGAAATATAGGTAATGGAAGCGTCAAGACCATTATTGCGACGGCCCCTGGGGCCGGGGCCACTATAGTAACGACTGGTAATAAGACAATGATCACGACTGCCACAACTCCTAAGACAGGTAGCAACGTGATGGCTTTCAACAGAACAGGATTCACTAATCTCTATGTTCTGACGATCAACGGAAAGGCTTTTCCAACCAAATATAGTATCATAGGTGGCAAACTTGTAGGAATGTTAGCGGATAAAGATAGAACTACTCTGGTACTAGTTCTTAATCCTAGCGCAAATGGCGGAAAATTCGCTATTGAATTACCCAGAAATGTGATAGATTCTAAAGGAGCTTCAAATACTGACACAAAATATCTCGTAAAGATAGATGGTAAGGGGGTAGATTACAAGGAGGGAGCAAATAACTTGAATGCAAGAATATTATCGATAGATTTTAGCAAGGACAATAGATTTATGGAAATAATTGGTACTCAAATGGGGTCATAAGTCTTATAATGTACCTATACAGAATCCCACTCCAACTATTGTAGCAAACAAACGAAAACTCTCATAGCCCACAGTTGTGTTTGTAACGAATCTATACATGTGTCATAAAGAATAGGTAAAGGGGGAGCTAAATTTATTATTGTCGGTGGAATTTTGACTCTAAACTATTTATACGTTTCATTTCATTATTAGTCACCATTCTGGCCTTTTGCGATATAGAATTACTAACATAGGCTAAAGAATTTGTACGATTAGTGTAATTTGCGACAGCTCCGGATCATATCTTAATACGTTTAAACTTCCCGATGTGGAATCCTATGCAGAAGGGCTCCTCGTCAAGAGTACAATCAAATAAAAATTGGGAGGTGCCTTTGTCACTTACCGCTTCCAATTGAAGTGCTACCGCTCGGGCTGCTACTGCTTGAAGGTGTAGTCAGTTTTGTTGTAGTTGATGGTGGTCAAGATTCGTCGAACTTCTGAAGAGGGAAATATTATAAATTAGTTTAAAATATGCAAAAGTATAATTGGACTTAATATCACTAAATTCCTCCAGTGTTGAGAGATGATAGTAAAAATATTTCATGAATACGTAAACCAGACCACAACTAATAATGTAAAAGAAGACTTACAAAAACTCGAAGACAAAATAAATATATTCGCTGGACAAAAAGGAGTACTAATACATGATATCAAATATGAGAAAATTCAAAAAGATCAGATGCAACAAATGATTATAGCATTTGTTCACCATACAGCTGTAAATGAGGATACTGGTAAGGTCCAACCAGATGATATTCCAAAGATAGTGGTTGAGAAGAAATGACTCTGCCTCAGTGTCTTTACTTCTAACAGGGGAAGCTAGGGGTACTAGACCCTTGTAAGCGTGTGTTGAAGATACTATGACAAGTTCTTTCTTGTCATGTAGATCCGATTTATTATTTGTATGGTCGATTACTAGCCAAAAAAATTATTAGTGTGAGGGTGAAGATTTGCTATAAATTTCTTACCTATGATTTTAAGAATACTGTTTAAACTGTGATACCAGACCGTACTTCTGCTCGTGTAGTAGTCTTAAGATTTGTGAAATCCTAAAATAATATTGTAGCCAGTATTCAGGAAGGGATTAATGGAACAATATTATAAGAATCCTAAGGAGCAAAAGCTGGATCATAAGAGAAGAATTTTGTTTGTTAATGATGATTCAGACACTACAACGGTTGTAAAGATGGGTTTGACCCATCACGGATTTAAAGTAGATGCATTTGAAGATTCTAAAACGGCATTACAGAATTTCAAAGCTGAAACAGCCGATAGCAATACTGACGCAAGGTACACTAGATTATAGGATCCCGGAGTCGGATACGCCCCTGTAAGCCCATCGATGCTCTCACGGCTCTCCAAATACACTCCTGTTAGCGCCGGACCAATCGCCATTCCTATGAACAGCATAAGTGCGTCTACACCTACGGATATTCCGATGAATGATTTGGGTGATGATGATACAACGATGTTCCATGTTGCTGTAATTGTAATCGAGAGGCCTGATACAATAATGGCTAGATTAGTAGATACTGCTAATTCTGTAGCAGTATTCTTGAAACATCAACAGTTCCAGCGACCCGATCAGACTAGTTATGGCACCGATGATAATTGGATTTAGTTTTCCTATTCGATTTATGATAAGGGGGGTGATGCTTGCAAAGACTAAGAACATAATCATGAAAGGCAGCTGGACATTTGCGGTGTCTACTGGATTCCCTCCAAATCCTAGTGGCATCGGACTCCTGACCAGCTGCACTATACCCGGGTATGTCATGAACATCGTAATTCCAGTAGCCATCAAGATCATGTAAGAAGGCTGAGAATCTTGTCTTTAAACAATCTCATGTCAACCAAAGGTCATTTGTACCAGTCTGTACAAGTGTCAGTCCAATGAGAAATGCAATTATTGTTCCCGAAAGCGCCAGCGCGCCCCTAATATCTATGTACGCTTTATATCCACACCTTGTTGAAACCTGAGAGGGACTGTCAACTGTCCTTTGTTTTCTTTTACGAATTTGGTGATCATGATTGTCTATGCCGCTGCAAACGGTACTATAGAGAAGAAAGTAGAATGCCATCCGAGGTGTTGAATGATGGTGGCTCCTGCCAATAGCCCGACAACGGAACCAGCAGAGTACGCAGACCCAAAACACTGCAATTGATAAATGCGGCACAATCAATTGGGAAAGCTTCGGTTGTTAATAGCTGGTTAATGGCTCCAGCAATATATACATATACGCCGAACCATAGAATATCCTCATTTGTAGGATATATGATATAAGTATGATACTAGAATTTAGAAATAGCGTATCGATGATATTATAGTGCCGGTGATGAGTCCAGCTAGAAAGTCACCTTAATGGAAACTAGTACGAAGACGTAACTGTCATACGGATCAAAAATAATAAGATCTACATCGAGAAGATGCATTCCGAAATCCCTATTAGAGTTATGGGGTTATTTAGAATCCTTAAAATCACAAGCTTATTGATTTGATCTCACCATGCATGTGGTAGTGTTGAATCAACCGTTGGTGCGCACCTACTGACTAAAATCAGTTGGTGAGACAGTGTAGCTACTTTATATAGTCTGTGTCCACCAACCCGTATTATATGGGTAACAAAAGAGAGATTCCATATACTTGATCACATTATTCTGACCGTGAGCTATGTGGAGCGCTCGCTTAAGTTCTATACGGCTGCACTCAAGCCTTTGAAGATAAAAATGTTCATGCCCTACAAAGGCGCGGACGGACATCCAGATCTCTGGGGTTTCGGTGGTGGCATTTTTCTGGCTGAAACAGGGTCAGTCTGATCCAGCCTCAATTCACTGGGGCTTCATCGCAGAAAACAACAAGCCGTAGACGCCTTCTACAAGGCTGCGATTGCTGCAGGCGCAAAGGACAATATCTCGCCTCGTGCTCGTCTGGAATATTATCGAGGCTATTACGCCGCAGACGTGTTTGATCCAGATGGCTACACGTTTGAAGTGGTTCACAAGAGCTAGTTTCGGCGAGTGCAGCTATTATTCTTAAAATTACAAAGGGAGAAAGAACAGAGGAATTTGACGCGATCGTTTGGACACTAAAGATCTCAAAGAGATTCCTCTTTTATGATGAATTATAAAATGCAGACGCCCTAATTAAAATGCCGAGGATTCATGACAAAATCCGTCTTCTATGAAATCGCAATAATCGTATTTACGATGATGGAGTCACCGCCGAACCAATTGCAGCTACAATGAACTAGGTTGTTTCATTGTCGCGTTTGTTTCTTTAAAAACAATGCCAATCCTATAGATATTAATGAAATCACCTAAGCTGTAAGAAATATCAGATTATAAGCTTCAGCAGATGGATACGATGGTAAACCTGCAATGATGCTGGAGTGAAGCACAATAGCGGAGGCAGAAGATAATCGTTAGCTAATTGTTTGTCTAGAATTTTGACTACTTGATATAGGCACATCTCTGCAATACCTATGTTGGATTTCAAGTCAGTTTTCATAATACTTTCAGATTCCATTTTCCACATTTTAATTCACACATTTTAATTCATCCGACGCTGCCATTTTCTGCTACTAAGCAACCTTTTCTCCTCTAGTTGGGTTTATTTTGCTGCAACTAGAATTAACTTGGCAATCTCATTTGGATGAGACACAAGTGAAGCATGGCTAGATGCAAGTGAGATAGTAGTAGTATTCATCTGTTTTGCGAACATACGTTCTACATCAGGAGGAATCATGTGGTCATTCTCTGATACTTGATACCATGTTGGAAGCTGCTTCCATGCAGGAGGTCCAGACTTTTCAGCAAATATTGATGTACTAAATGGCTTTTGCACAATGGCCATGATGTCGGCTTCAGTTGAATTGACATCTTGAGCAAATGCCCCCACAAACATCGCTGGGTTTATAAGAAAATCCTCCGCTATCAGTGATCAATAAATCTTTTGGCAACTTTGCAACATCAACGAAATTATCTAGGGATTGACCTTCATTGGGAGCAAAAGCGACAACATATACAGTCGTATACCTCCAAACTGCACAAGAAGCCTATCATAAAATCAATATCGTGATTCAAGACCGTTACTTGAGCCTCCATCGCTTCTGGACTTGCATTCTTCAGATCTTCTTCCCAATGTTATAACATAATGTACAGATATCGTTCTCTAATGAGCGAATGGTGTACATCCATAAACCAGGGATAAGAAATTAGAAATTGGTGCTTTATCCAATTTCTCGTTCAACATGTGCGATTACTTGCTTGTTTATAAATTCATCAAAAGTGGGGTCATACCATTGATTTTGTTGTATTTGCTTCCAGTGTTCTTTTATTGTTCCTAGTCTAAAGCAGCTGCGCATCCATTGCACCCAGCCAAGCCATTCGTTCTCATTAAGGATTTTTCTTTCATGCATATCATATGCATGAGAGAATACATTGAGAACATCAAATGCGTACACACGGTCAGGCGACAGGGACCGTACATTATTGATTACACTTGCTAGCTCTGGACGTTCTAGCAAATGTTCCTCCAGTCTATGTACTTTTTCATCCAAATCACTGAGGACTTTTGTTTCTATATCTATCGAAAGCTCCCTTACTTCTCTCCTTGA